>JACKQG010000394.1_pt1 | contig 64384 bp, 71 predicted proteins | sample 8237621 | NCBI WGS metagenome assembly JACKQG01 (sample SAMN15677084, study PRJNA649215) | marine metagenome | biome: marine; feature: Black Sea; material: saline water; isolation source: suspended particulate matter (SPM) from the Black Sea western gyre | collected 2013-06-09/2013-06-10 | depth... | reverse complement strand
CAAAGGACTGAAAATCCTTGTGTCGGTGGTTCGATTCCACCTCTGGGCACCATTCGTTTCTGAATATTTTTATAACAAGCAATATTTCATAACTCTGCAATCTAAATTTTGTATGAATATGTAATAATTATCTTAAATGAGCCAATCAAATCACTACTCCCTCGCAAGTTCAACCTCATTGCTGCTCGATGATGGTCAAATCATTGAACGCGTCTTCTCACACATAGACAACAAAACAACAGACTTAGGCGGCGAAATCTGGAGAGAGCCTGTGAAAAATTATGTAGATCAGGAGAGGTTTGATAAAGAAATAAAATTACTTAGATCTCAGCCAGTACCATTTTGTCCATCAAGCGCACTTCCAGAAAAGGGCTCATATGTTTCAAGAATTGCTGCCGGTACTCCTATTCTTGTAACCAGGGATGAAGAGGGTGAGGTTAATGCATTTATTAATGCTTGCAGGCACAGAGGCATGCAAGTTGCTTCGGGAAGTGGTTGTAAAAAATCATTTGTTTGCCCTTATCACGGTTGGACCTATGGTTTAAAAGGTGAAAATAGAAATATTCCAGGATCTGATGGGTTTCCGGGCATTGATCCATTAGAGCACGGACTCAAACCAGTCAATGCTGCTGAAATAGGAGGCATAGTTTATGTTTGTCAGGATGGAGATATTTCAAAAAACTTTTTAGATGAAGCCCTGGATTACTTTGCTGATGATCAGGCTTTGATTAATCAGTCAGAGATTGAAGATGAGGCAAATTGGAAAATACTGCATGAGACTTTGCTCGAGGGTTATCATATAAAAACTCTTCATAAGGACACATTTTTTCCATACGGATTAGATAATATCAATGTAGTAGAAAACTATGGTCAAAATTCTCGAGTGATCTTCCCCTTTAGACGTATTGAGAAATTAAGAGAAGTTGAGCCAGCTAGCAGGGTCATAGATGGAACAATCACATCGGTATATAGCTTGTTTCCCAATGCAAGTATTTCTGTTTTATCTAAACATACTAATTTAGTAATTTTAGAGCCTATCAGCCCATCTCGATCAAAATGGGTAATTTATACCTTAATTAATAAGAGTAATAAGAAAGGAAAGTTGTCCAAAGAAGATGCTATGAAAGATGCAAAATTTGTTGGCGACACTGGCCAGGATGAAGATCGAGAAGCTGCAAGGGCAATTCAAGAAACTTTAAGCACAAAAGCTAACGATCATTTAACCTTTGGTTACTTTGAAAAAGCCATAGTGAATTTTCACAGTCATTTAGCTAAACATTTAGATACACGAGGAAGTGCAGACTGAAAATTTATGTTTCGGTGGCTCGATTCTATCTCTTAAAACCGCTCTACTATTTTTCATTCTTCTAAGTAATAATCTTTGCAAAATGAAACATTTTTATAAAATTTTTTCTTTATTGCTCTTATTAAGTTGTGGTGGTGGAGGGTCGTCTTCCCCTGAGGCAGTTATTCCTCCGACCCAAAACATTCCCCCTCAACCCTTATTTAAGGAGTCTCCCATTAGGCTAATTGATGCTGCCAGCTACTATTCCCAGGCATGCAATAATCCATCTTTTCAATTCTTGATACCAACCAAAATCAATGACGATGGTTTTATAGATTTTATTGCTCATTTTTGGTGTGACTCGATCACTCCTGCAGAGTTTGACGATCAGCCCGTTCAAGACGCTCTCGTAGCATATATCAGTGATGGATTTGGAGGCTATACCATAGATAATATTGAGGCATTTGGCTCCATCAATGCTCAATTAGGTGGCGCCAGTAGAAAATATTCTAGAGGTGATTTAAATGGTGACGGTAAAGATGATTTTGCCTTTGCTATGAACTGGGAAGATGGCAGGGCTTCGTATGATTATAATTCAATGATTGCTAATTATGCTCGCCCCTCAATATTAATGAGCGGTGAATCAGGGTACACGATAGAGCGATTAGGCAATGCTGATTGGGGGCATTCAGTACAAATAAAAGATAGTAAAGCTCTATTTGGCGGGCACAGCTCACAAGCTTTTGAGCTGATTGACTCTAAGTGGGTAGATATATCTGATCAATATGCAGACTTAAGTTTTGCAAGTTTTCTAGTTTATGACGATTTCATTATCAACAGCGTAAGGCGAGATGGACTGCAGGGATTAGAGTTATTAGAAAATAACCAAGTTATATCTTCTCTTATGACCGAAGAGAGCTTTAAAGTAAATTTTGAGGGTTGGAATAATCAGGGAACAGGAAAATATGACCAGTTAGGCGTTTACGAGATTCGTGGAGAAAATTATTTCCATGGGATGACCACAGAAATGTGTCGCCAGGATGATCAAATAATCGCAACCATTAATGCTAGCAAGCTTAAATCAGGAGAAATCATTGAAGGGGGCTTCTATTCAGAAACAGATACTGATCCTGTGGTTATTTTTGCTTTTTATGAAATTAAAAATAAAGAATTAGTAGAAAAGCAAATAGAAATCATCGGAGAGGAAATAAATCATAACTTTAACTTCTTTGACTGCATTGACGTGAATGGAGATCAGATGAGCGACATAGTTGCACAAGTATTCAGTCAACCCTGGGACGATCAAGATGATAATGAGGGTGTTCCAGAAGTTTATATAAATAATGGAAATGGATACATGAATATAGATACCTCGTCATGGCCTTCATACAGCATCAACGATGGTTCGCAGGGCTATTTATTCGATGTGGATTCAAGCGGAACCTTTGATCTGGTTATGTTCCCCCTCAAAATGAATATCAGTGGCGATGTTGAGATATTTCTTTCAAATAGACATGTTGCCAATTGAGCTGGCCGATGTTCAACTATTGACATATATTATGCCAATAAATATGATTCCATAACTAATGATTTAGCGTTAAATTAAATATATGGAAATAAATAAAAGCACACATGATCTGATCATTCGTAATGGCAAAATTATAGATGGATCAGGGAAAAAACCATTTTTCGGTGATATTGCCATTGATGATGGAAAAATAACATCAGTTGGGAAGATTCAAAGCTCTGGGAAAGAAGAGCTTGATGCAAAAGGTAATTTGGTAACACCTGGTTGGGTTGATATTCACACTCACTATGATGGACAGGTATCTTGGGACCCTTATCTCACTCCATCAAGTTGGCATGGTGTGACAACTGCGGTTATGGGAAATTGCGGCGTAGGATTTGCACCTGTGCGACCTGGAGATGAAAATTTTCTTATCCAATTAATGGAAGGTGTTGAGGATATTCCAGGCTCAGCATTGCATGAAGGAATTGATTGGGATTGGGAAACCTTTCCTGAATTTTTAGATGCCATTGATAAAAAAGAATTTGTCATGGATGTTGGATTTATGATGGGTCATGGGCCTCTGAGAAGTTATGTGATGGGCTATGAAAGATGCCAAAATCAAGTTGATGCATCTGACGAAGAGATCAGCAAAATGTCAGAACTTGTTACTGAAGCCATAGAGGCTGGAGCTCTTGGGTTTAGCACCTCTAGAACAGTTCTGCACAGAGACATATATGGGAAATATGTACCAGGCACTGAAGCAAGCTCAGAAGAAATGAGAGGCCTTGCATTTGGAGTTGATAAAGCTGGTGAAGGAACGCTAGAAATTACATCTGACTGGTTGGATGAAGAGGTGGAAATGTCTTGGATGAAGGAATATGTTAAAAAAAGCGATTGTGGATTGACTTTCCTTCAAACTAAAGGCGATGCAATAAAAACAATTTTATTTGCTGAGGAGCACTTTCTTAAAGGCAAGAATATTCGCCCTCAATTCCCAGGTAGAAATGTTGGATTAATGTTTGGCTGGGAAACTTCAGTGAATCCATTTATGCAATTTCCAGCCTATAAAGAAATAGCTGATTTACCTATGGATCAAAAATTTGAAATTTTAAAAGACCCTCTTTTTAAAAAGAAATTACTAAGTCAAGAACCAGACTTTGAATCAGAAATAATAAGAAGACTTGCAGACAATCCTTCAAATAAAACCAGAGAAGAAATTGCCCAAGATGTAGCACTTCCAACCACTATAACCTCAAACTACAAAACCCAGTTTATCCTGGGGACACCTCCAAACTATGAACCCAAAGAAGAGGACAGCATTGCTGCCATCGCCTTGAGAAAAAATATATCAGAGCTTGAGGTTATGTATGAGGAGATGCTAAAAAACCAAGGCAGCAATCTTATTTATGCTGCTTTCACGCCATATGAAAAATATAAGCTTAATTTTGTTGAGCAGGCATATCAATTAAAGTCATCAGTTGCTGGAGGCAGTGATGGCGGCGCTCATTGCGGATTAATATGTGATGCAAGTATGCCAACAACAAATATATCGCATTGGGGAAGAGACAGAGAGGCAGGCAGAAAGTTTCCACTTGAGTTGTTGATCAAGAAACAAACCAAAGATACAGCTGAGACTTTTGGTTTATTTGATAGGGGTGAAATAAAATCTGGCATGTTGGCTGATATTAATATCATTGATTTTGACAAGTTGAATGTAAGTCATCCTACAATGATTCATGATCTTCCTTTGGGTGGAAAGCGCTTAGTTCAAGATGCTACAGGCTATATTGCCACCATAAAAAACGGTCAAGTAGTCTCTGAAAATGGTAAAGCAAATGGAATTCTGCCAGGGAAACTAATCAGAGGAAAGCAAATTTGTGAAGTTAAAACAGGCATATCAGAGGTTTCATTGTTTGATAAAACAATTCGACTGTTGGCAGTTAAAGTCTTAAGTTTTATTTGGAAACTCAGTGGAAGGTCTATGAAAACCACAATCGTTTCTGAGACTTAAGTTGCTATGAAGCCAGTTTGTTTAGTTTTAGGTGCGGGCGCAGGAATTGGTGGAACCGTTGCAAAAAAGTTTGCCTTAGAAGGCTATCACTCATGTTTATGCAGAAGGTCTGATCAAGATGGATTGAATAGATTGGTATCGAATATTGAAGAAAAAGGTGGCTCCGCAAGCGGTTATCTCATTAATGCCATTGAAGAAAATGTTCTTGAAGATTTAATTTTAAATATAGAAAAAGACCTTGGGCCAATCGAGGTTCTTATATATAACCTTGGTGCTCAAACAGGGATGAAACTTTTAAATGAGACCACCTTAAAAGAATTTGAGTGGGGGTGGAGAATGGCAGATTTGGGATTATTTAGAGTCGCAAAAGTATTGATGCCAATCATGGAAGAAAGAGGTTCGGGCACACTCCTTGTTACTTCTGCAACAGCTGCCATGCGTGGGAATAAGAATCAGCACTCGCATGCTGCTGCAATGGGTGGCAGAAGAATGTTATGTCAGACTTTAAATGCTGAATTTGCATCCAAAGGAATTCATGTCGCTCATATTGTTGTGGATGGCATGGTTGATGCTCCAGACACCCTAGGTAAGATGCTTGGGGAGGAATTATTTCAACAACTCAGAGAGACTAAAGGCATGGAGCACGACGGTCTGATCTTGCCTGAAAGCGTTGCTGAAACTTACTATTATTTATCTCAACAGCATCGATCTGCTTGGAGTCACGAAGTCGATATTCGAGCTTTCTCAGACACAGCCTGGTGGAATAGTTAGTCCAGAGCTTTAAAGCCTGAGGCCTGCTCAACCTCTTCATTGTTAAAGAATTTTTCCATTTGTTCCAATAACCACGAGCGGGCATCAGCATCTGATAAATCTAAGTGCTTTTCATTAATAAGAGTTGTTTGATGTGATTTCCAAGACTCCCATGCCTCTTGAGATACAGTCTCCATTAACTCTTTGCCCTTTGGTCCAGGCATTGGTGGGATTGTCATAGCAGGCAAATCTTTTTGAAATTTTTTACAGAAAACAGTTTGACTCATAATTCTTTAATCACTTTAGTAATAGGTTTTGGAAGACCATATTCATCTATTCTATCCTTTTTTATCCATTGATATGTTTGATTAGTTTCTATTTCGGACTCTTTTAATGAAAAGTAGGTTTTCAAATTTATTTCAAGCGTTCTGTGAGTTAGCTCGTGTTTAATTTTTTGGTTACTTATTAGTTTAAAATTTTGAGCATAATTTTTTAATGATTCTGAATTAAAAGGAAGCCAAAGATTCTTCCAAATCGAATCAACCTCATTTTTTGCAAGCAAAAAGGATTGGTCAGTTTGCACTAATGATAAATTCATAACGATAACTTTTTTTGCTGAGACAGCCTTATTTTTTTTTATAGACTTTACCTTAAATGCAGATAAGCACTGAGAACTAACTGGACATATGCCGCAGGATGGATTTGCTGGGGTGCAGATAGTTGCTCCCAAATCCATGATTCCTTGTGTGTAAGAAAAACAATCATCTCGGTTTACCATTTCCTCAGAAAGGTTCCATAGCTCAGTTTCTTTGAGCAAGTCTAATTCTTTTTTCAAAAACCTTGAAATGACTCTTTTAACATTTCCATCAAGTATTGGATGTGGCTCAAGATAGGCTAGTGACATTATTGCCCCTGCGGTTGATTTCCCAACTCCAGGCAAACTTATGATCTGTTGAAATTCTTTTGGAAATCTATTTCCATAATTTTTTTTAATAATTTCCTTGCTAGCAAATATATTCCTAGCTCTTCGATAAAACCCTAGGCCTGACCATGCAGCTAAAATTTGATCTTCGTTTGCTTCGGATAGTTTTTTTTGAGAAGGGTATTTTTGAATAAAATTTTTAAAATAAGGAATGACTGTTTTTACTTGCGTTTGCTGCAGCATGATTTCAGAGATCCATATTCTGTAGGGAGTAACTTTTTTTCTCCACGGTAAATCATGCCTTCCATGATCTTTGTACCATTGAACAACTTGTTGGGAAAAAAGCTGGTATCGTTTATTCAAAGAGATTTTCTTTAGAAATAGGCTCTTTTTTTCCTGCAAAAGAGTAAATTATTGGCGCTCCAGTTGGAATTTCTAGCGCTATCACTTCTTCTTTTGATAAGTTATCAAGCTGCATTACCAAAGATCTAAGCGAGTTGCCATGTGCAGCAACAAGAATATTTTGGCCTTCTAATATCTTAGGCAAGATTGAAGAATTGAAATATGGCAACACTCTTTCAGCAGTATCTTTAAGACTTTCGCCGCCAGGAGGCGGGATATCATAAGACCTTCTCCATATGTGAACTTGTTTTTCACCCCATTCTTTTCTGGCATCATCTTTATTTAAACCAGCTAAATCTCCATAATCTCTTTCATTTAAAGCTTGATCTTTAATAACTTCTATATGCGTTTGATCAATCCCCTTGAGAATCATTTGACCAGTAATTTGTGCTCGCTTTAAAGCTGAAGTAAACATCATGGAGAATTTAATATCCCTTTCTTTGATAAGGTTGCCAGCATTCGCTGCTTCTTTTTCTCCGGCAGGAGTTAGCCCTGGATCTTTCCATCCTGTAAATAGATTTTTAGCATTCCATTCACTCTGCCCATGACGAACGAGAACTAAAAAATTTTGATCTTTCATAATATAAACCTCACCAATAAATATATTTTAAGCGATAATAGGCAAATGCTAGAATTCAATTTATTTTTAATAGACTATTGGTACTTTTCTGTTCCTTTATTTCTTTCAATTATTTTATGGTTCCGCTCAGAAACAACACGAGGCGGGAATCGAATCGACTGTAATAAGCTAACTAATTTGGTCAATAAAGAATCTGCGTGCTTGGTAGATGTTAGACCAAGGAGCGAATTTGAAGCTGGAGCCATCGCTGGATCTGTGAACATTCCATTTGATGAGCTTGAAAATAGAAACGATGAATTATTAAAACAAAAAGAAAATCCCATAGTGTTAGTTTGTAAAATGGGAAGAAATGCAGCATTGGCTGGTGAAAAAATGCAAACTTATGGCTACAAAAAAACTCATGTTTTACAAGGCGGTATTTCAACCTGGCAGCAAGAGGGATTGCCCTTGGTAAAAGTAAAATAACTTATGAATTTCTATAATAAATTTTATATCCTCGTCTTCGGCTTTCTAATTCTAGATAGCGTAGCAGATGAGTTAACAATCAATATTTCGGGGCAAACGAAAGAGGGGGTATTATCTCTAGCTATTTATAATGATGCAGAGGCATATACTCAATCTGTAAAAGGTGAGAAGCGATCTGAAGAAGGAGTCTTTCAGGGTATAGAGTCTTATATCGAACTCAAGGAGAATCATGAGTTTGTTATCAATCTTCCAGAGGGCGAATATGCAATTGCACTTTTTGTAGATACTAATAAAAATTTAAAAATAGATAAAAATTTTCTTGGCATTCCGAAAGAACAATTTGGTTTTTCAAACAATGCTATGGGAAGATTATCAGCACCTTCTTTTGAGCAAGCTAAGTTTCAAGTTAAGGGAAGTGCCTCGCAAAATATTCAGTTGAAATAATTGAATCATGAAAGATGTAACGATATATACAACAAAAACTTGTCCATTCTGCTATAAAGCAAAAAGTTTGCTAAAAAAACTAGATATTCCCTTTAAAGAAATATCTGTTGATTTTAATTCTGAGCTAAGAGCCGATATGGCTTCAAGAGCCGGTAAAACATCCGTTCCTCAGATTTGGTTTGGCGATGATCATATTGGAGGATGTGATGATCTGCATGCTCTGCATGAAGCGGGCAATTTGTTAGATGCTTTAGGTTAGGATTGTTGCGCTTTTATTTTTTTTGTAAGAGTATTTCTTCCAAGGCCTAGAACTTTAGCAGCTTCTTGTTTTTTCCCACCTGTTTTCTCTAACGCAAAATCAATCATGACTTTATCTAATGCTGGTTCAATTATTTCAAGCATATTCTCAGATTTGCTTTGATATATTTCACTAAGCCATTGGGAAAATCCTGATTGCCAATCATCACCTGGAGTTTGAGAGGGTTGATCGTTGCTAATAATTTCACCAGGTAGATCTTCTAATTTTACGTTCTGAGTAGGCGCCATTAGAGCTATCCAATAACATATATTCTCCAGTTGCCTTACATTTCCAGGCCAATCATATTGGGTCAATGCAAGAAGAGCTTCAGGAGAAAGCACTTTTGGCTCATCTGATAATGAGTCAGCATGCCTTTTTAAAAAAGCAGAAGATAAGTCGCCAATATCCTCTTTTCTATGTCTGAGTGGCGGCACATCGACTCTAATCACATTAAGCCTGTAATAAAGATCCTCTCTAAAAGAACCAGACGCTACCAGTGACTCTAGACTTTGATGAGTTGCTGCTAAAATTCGAACATCCACTTTGATAGGTTTATCGCCACCTACGCGAAAAAATTCTTTATTTGATAATACTCGCAATAAGCGCGTCTGAGTCTCTAGAGGCATATCCCCAATTTCGTCAAGAAAGAGGGTGCCACCATTTGCTTGTTCAAACCTACCAATTCTTTGTTCAACAGCACCAGTGAAGGCTCCCTTTTCATGTCCAAATAATTCTGATTCAATTAATTCTTTTGGAATATCAGCCATGTTTAAGGCTATGAATGGCATATCGTGTCTCGGGCTATTTTTATGCAATGATTTAGACACTAGTTCTTTGCCGGTGCCAGACTCGCCTTGAATAAGAACTGTGGCATTTGTATTTGCAAGTTTTCCAATTGATCTAAAAACTATTTGCATTGAAGGTGCAGAACCAATGATTTCTGATTTAGAGACTTTTTTTGGCTTGGCTTCTTTATGTTCCTCGAGAGCTTTTTTTACTGTGATAATGGCTTCCTCCAAATCAAAAGGTTTTGGAATATATTCAAAAGCACCACCACCGTATGCGTCTATTGCAGCCTGCATATCTGTAAAAGCAGTCATGATAATTACTGGCAATTTGTCATAATTATTTTTGATATGTTTTAAAAGATCGTAGCCATGCATGCCCGGCATTTTTATATCTGAAATTATTAGATCTGGTTTGTCATCGCTTAAAGCATCAATTAATGCTTCTCCATCAGCAAAGGTTACAATTTCAAGACCAGCACTTTTAAGGCCTTCTTCGAGAACCATACGAATAGCCTCATCATCATCAGCGATCCATATCTTAGGCACTTTTAGCTCCATTAATATTATTAGTTGAAATAGGTATTAAGATCGAAAACATTGTCTCATCATTTTTTCGATCAAATGATATTGCTCCTCCATGAATCCGAACGATGTCTTGTGAAATAGATAGCCCGATTCCAGATCCATTTTCCTTGCCAGATATCATAGGAAAAAAAATTTGGTCTTTAATTTCTGCGTTTATTCCAGGCCCATTATCTTTAATAATTATTTCAGCCAAAGTATTGTGAACGGTTCCATTAATTGGTTGTCGGTATGAGATTTTAGTTTGAATTCCGAGGCAGGGAGCCTCAGCAAAATTCGTGCATGCGTGTACTGCATTCTGTGTAATATTTATTAAAGCTTGTATAAATAAATTTTTATCACCATATATTTCAGGAATGCTTGGATCATAATCTCTATCTATAGTTAAGTTTTCTAGCGATTCGGCATTACTTAATGCTAATACTCTTTGCAAAGATTCATGAAGATTAAAATATTCAAAAGTTGGTTTCTTTGCAGGAGTTAATATCCTAGTAACAATCTCATTTAGCCTGTCTGTTTCTTCTTCTATTATTTTTAAGAATTTTTTAGAAAAATCATCAACATATTTTGATTTTAAAATTTGCGCACTACCCTTAATTCCTGACAGAGGGTTCTTGACTTCGTGTGCTAAAGTCCTTGCTAAGCCAGCTGCAATTTTTTGTGTTGAAAAACTTCTTGTTGAATCAATAATTTTATTGAGATTATCAATGCTTACGGCTTCTATAAAAATTAGATTCTTTTTCTCTGAAAAAGTAATTGTTAGGTCAACTGTCCTAACCGTGCCAGATTGATGAACAATCTCGAAATCTCTTCTTGTAACAGAGCCTGAATTCTCTCTAGTTTTTTTTAGAATCTTATTTATTTGGAATCCAGTTTCTTCGTTCAATAATGATGAAATTTTTTTATCTTCGAATTTTGAAGAGTCACCAATCCAGTTTGCAGCTTTTGCTGCATCGTTAATCCATAGTAGTTTGAAATCATCTCCATCTAGAATGATGATTTCAGTATTCAAGTTATCAAACGCTTTAAATTCTGAGTAATCCATAAAGTAGACTTAAAAAACAAAGCCCTCTTTGAGGGAGGGCTTTTTATATTTCTCTGTATTAGAGCTATTCAATATTTAAATTATTTAGTTAGCGTTCCAACAATGTGAGCTAATATTTTATAAGGATCTGCATTTGAGGCTGGCCTTCTATCTTCAAGATAACCATTCCAATTATGCTCGACTGTATATACAGGGATTCTTATGCTCGCTCCTCGATCACTTATCCCATAAGAGAATTTGTCTATGCTTTGTGTTTCATGAAGGCCGGTTAACCTCATGTCATTGTCAGAGCCATAAGCCGCAATCCCTTCTTGATGAACCTCACCTAGTTTGTCACACATAGATGTAAATAATTCTTCTGAACCACGAGATCTCATTTCTTCGTTTGAGAAGTTAGTGTGCATACCAGAACCGTTCCAATCTCCGGTTTTAGGCTTTGGATGGATATTTACTCCCACACCATACTCTTCTGCAATCTTGTACAGCATATATCTACTGACCCATAGATCATCTGCAGCTTTAATACCTTTGCCCAGACATTGATACTCCCATTGACCAAGTGCAACTTCAGCATTGGTTCCCGTTAATGTAATTCCGAGGTCTAGACACGCTTGAAGATGATGATCTGATATTTCTCTACCAACAACATTTCCCGCACCTACACCACAATAAAAGTCGCCTTGTGCTCTTGGCTCACCATTTTCCCATCCAAGAGGCTCACCAGTCTCTGGGTCTGTGAAGAAAAACTCTTGCTCAAATCCAAACCACCATTCATCTGTTACAACAGTTTCAGCTGCTGCACGGAAATTAGTTGGATGAGTAGTATGGTCAGCTGATTGAACCTGCGTCATAACCAAATCATGACCATGTGGATTTTCATAAGTTTGAACCGGAAGAAGCAAGCAATCTGAACTCCCGCCTTCTGCTTGCTGAGTTGATGATCCATCAAATGACCAATCTGGAGGAGTGTTTGCATCAGTAGCTTTAACTTTACTTCTCATTGAGGGTTCAGGCTGGTATCCATCAAGCCATATATATTCATAAGTTTTATATTTTGACATTCTATTTCTCCTAAAAATTTAAATACTTATGTTTATAGATGCAATGTTTATGCCAATATATTTGCACAAATAATGTGCAATTAATGTTAAATTATAGGGCAATATGTAATTATTTGCACTATATTAGTGCATATTAAGAAAAATCTGTATTTTTAGGATTTGTAACTCAAAATCTTTGAAAGAATGATCTCCTCCGAACTTAACTTCAATCTGACTTCCAGAAAAGTATTTGATAGTAGCTTTATAATCAAGGACCTCATCTCCTGACTGAACTAAAGTCATAAAATTCTTATGCTCTTTTAAATTTATAATTTTTTGATTCATCACCTCTAACCAGTCCAACTGATCTTGATCAATAAAAAACCTTTCTCCAGTTGAGTAGTTTTGATTTTCACCAAGATATTCAGACATGTCTATTGGGGGAATCGCTGGATTTATATTCACACATAAAAGATTATATTTTTCTGCAAAATATGTTCCAAAAAAACCGCCCAACGAACTTCCAATAATTGAAGTGGGAGACTCTGTTTTAATTATTTCTTCAATCTGCTGATAAGCATTTTTAATATTATTATTCAAATTAGGAATTAAGATCCTGGTTGAGCTAGTGTTTTTTTTAACAAAAGATTCGATTACTTTTGCTTTGGATGAATCTGCTGATGAGGCAAATCCATGAAGATATAAAATTTTAGTCATTCAAAAAATTTATTTCTTTTGCTTCTACTGCTCCATTTAAAAATATGTTTTCAAGCCACTCAGTGAGAATTCTATTTTGTTGATATTTTTCATCTTGCGATTGTGAGAATGGAGAGGGCACAAAAAATGGAACAGGTTTTTCTTGTTGATAAGAAATTACCTCTGCTAACTTTGCATCAATATAAATATTTATTCTAAGTATAAAATTCACTAGCGCCGAATCTTTGTTTTTAAATTTTGCCTCGATCATAAGAGTGTGTGGCGTCCTTGAGATTACTAAAAATTCAGCTTCATTTTTTTGTTCAAGGTTTAGAATTTCAAATGTGTATGTATCATTTTTAAAATCACACAGGATTTTTCTTAACCTAGAGAAATTCGCACTGCATGTTGTTAAATGATTTTTTGTTTTTAAACTCTTGTACATTTATTTGATTCTATAATCATTGTTAAATGGTGTATAGGATTTGCATGCCTCAATATAATTTTCAATTTGATTTCTTTCTGATTTGCAAAAATCACTTACTGCTTCCCCAAAATCCTCTCTTAAAAAATAATGAAATGATGAGCTTAAGTGTGGTTGAAAGCCCCTCCGGATTTTATGCTCTCCTTGAACTCCTGGATCAAAAAATTTGAGATTATTTTTAATGCAATATTCTATGCCCTGATAGTAACAGCATTCAAAATGTAGATTTTTTATTTTTGAAGTTGCTCCCCAATGCCTGCCATATAAAGTATTGCTACCCTCAAAACACAATGATGCACCGATTGGTTCTCCCGCAATTTCAGCAAAGAAAATAACCGGTTTAACTATCTGATTTACGGTATTAATTAATCTAAAAAATTCCTTATTCAAATATGGGTTTTGAGCCCTTTCATAATAAGTTTTTTGATAAAATACATAAAATAAATCCCAATCCTCATCAGTAATTTCATTATGTTTTTTACATTTAAATTCAATTCCTAGTTTAGAAATGCTTTTTCGTTCTTTACGGATAGTTGCTCTTTGACGAGAAGTAAATATAGATAGAAAATTATCAAAATCAATAAAATTTTCATTCTTCCAAGTAAATCTATAATTGTATCTTTCAACAAAATTTCTTTCTCTTAAGATACTCTTCCCTGATTCATTGGGGAAAAGAATATGCCAGGATTCTATTTCCTCTGCTTCCATTTTTTTAATACCGGCATCAATAAGATTTAATTTAGATTTGTCATCCTTGCCTAAAATTCTATCTCCTTCACAAGGGGTGAAAGGAATGGCAGTTAGTAATTTTGGATAATAATTTCTACCAGCTCTATTTAATGCATTTGCCCATTGATGATCAAAAATGAATTCTCCATAGCTATTAAATTTTTTATACAAAGGAAGAAAACTGATTAATTTTTTATTTTTGATTTCGCCAAGATGATCTGGAATCCAACCCGATTTTTCTGATGCAGAATTACTTTGTTCCATTGCTCGTAAATATGAAAAATCTTCAAAAGGATTATTAGCTTTTATTGAATAAAGCTTTTCTTGTAAATCAATTTTTTTGATTTCAGATAACATTGACTTAGATTATCAGAAAACAAAATACAGAGAGGATGAGTAAATATAAGGATGCCCAATGATTATTTTTGAAAGCTAGCAAAAAATTTTTTTGCGACGCCAGCTGATGCTGATAAAAATAAAAACCACTTAACAAAATTATTCCTATGTACCAAGCGAATGAGAGTTCTGCTTTAAATCCCACGATGAGAAAAAGGCTAATCACAGCAAATTGTAAAATTGCAATTACTAATAAAGTTTTTGATCCCCACCATAGGGGAGTCGAATGGATGCCTAATTTTTTATCATCTTCTACATCACACAATCCATAGAAGGAGTCGAAAGCAATAGTTTTTGCCGCGATGGCAAAGTAGAGAAAAATCATCGTTGGATTATTTAACTCATTTGTCATTGCGTAGACAATAATTGTAGGGTTGAAAGTTAGGCCAAGAAAAATCTGAGGCCCAATAAAAAACCTCTTTGTCAGAGGATATAAAATTATCATCAATCCAAAGCAGATACTTATAAAAATAGTATTTGTATTGGTTAAGCTAAGTAACATCAAGCTAAAAACACCAAGCGCAACAAAAACAGCCCAACTTTCGGATATTGAGAGCTTTTTACTAGGTATTGGCCTTGTTTTTGTTCTTTCTACGTCTCCATCCAGGTCTTGATCCCAAATATCATTGATTACACAGCCTGCAGATCTTACTAAAATACTTCCAGTAATAACAATTAATAAATGTGAGTATTCAAAATTGCCGTTTGTACTAATTACTAAAGCTAATAATGCTGGCCAAAGTAATAGGTATATGCCGATTGGCTTATTAAGACGCATCAATTCGATAATGGCCATTATCTTATTCATGGCGACAAAAATACTTCCATAACGCTTAAGGGGTATCCTCGAACGAGATAATGTGTTCTTCTTCCCCAAACAATTTCTTTATCAGGAGTTTGAAATTGCGCAAACTCACGATGTGTTTTGATAAATAACTCGCTTTGAAATAGTAAATCGCCAAGTGGCTTTGATCCAATAGTCCCTAATCTAGGATATCCTTTTGATGAGGTTTGATTGGGGATAATGCTTCTTGCAAAGACAAGGGGCGCCAAGTCACCATATAGGATCACTTCTCTTATTCGAACTTTTTGAGAAGGGATGTTAAGAGCTAAATACTCTTCATCCTCTGCCATACCCAAATCATCACTTAATATTTCAAGTTTAAACTTGGAATCTGATGAGATTTTTGCAGTAATTGAACCTTCTTCATTTAACCACTCGAGAATATCTTGTTTTTTTAAACAGCTTTTTAGCTGAGAGTCGCTCAGCCAATTATTAATTCTTTTTGCGTGCATGAATTTGATCTATAAAATCTGATATTATAGCCTGCTTAATTTTCATTAAATGAGACTTTTTGAGTCAGATTAAATACTAGAGAGAAAATGGAATATAAAAAATGGGAATGCATTGTATGTGGACTAATATATGATGAAGAATTAGGTTGGCCAGATGATGGCATTGCCCCAGGAACAGCCTGGGATGATGTTCCAGAGGATTGGTTATGCCCTGACTGTGGAGTAGGTAAAGAAGATTTTGAGATGACAGAAATTTAATGATTGATACGCCAAAAAACTTAACCAGAAACATACTTATTGGGTTGCTTCTAGGTTTTGTCGCTGGTTCTTTTCTTTTTTATACAGACTTCTTTTCAAGCTCAGTCGATGCTTTTGTAGAAAAATATATTTTTAAGATGGGCGGAGATATCTTCATGAATCTCCTTAAATTATTGGTTGTCCCTTTGGTTTTCTTTTCTTTGGTAACAGGCATCTCTTCGCTAGGAAGTTCTCAGTCTTTGGGCAAGATTACTTTTAAAACCGTAGGCTTTTATTTATTGACCACAGGCATCGCTGTTTCTTTGGCGCTTATAGCTGGCTCTTTCTTTAAGCCCGGCTCTAATTATTCATCCGATATAGCTATGGCTGCACCAAGTTCATTGCCTCAAGGGCAGGGAATCTACTCAACCATTGTTGGAATTTTTCCTTCAAACATTATTCAAGCAATGGCAGAAAATCAGATGTTGGCAATTGTATTTTTTAGCATTATTTTTGGTTTAGCTTTAAATAAAACGAACCATTTAACAGGAAATTTAAGCGATTCATTTGCTAAATTAAATACAGTATTTTTACAGCTGATAGTTATGATCATGAGCTTTGCTCCATTAGGAGTTTTTTGTTTAATTGGAAAATTTGTTATTGCTGATGGTCTTGATATTTTCCAAGACGTTTTAGCATATGTAGTATTGTTAATCGCTCTTCTTTTATTTCATGCAGCTTTTACCTACTCAATATTTTTAAAGTTTATCGGAGGATTAAATCCATTAACTTTTTTTAAAAAGATGAAAGATGTTGCTTTATTTGCATTTTCCACCTCATCAAGCGCAGCAACAATTCCAGTAACCCTCAAAACAGTAAATCAAGACTTGGGCGTCAATCAAAATGTCGCTTCTTTTGTAGTGCCTGTTGGCGCCACGATCAATATGGATGGGACTGCAATTATGCAAGGTTTAGCAACAGTGTTTATTGCTCAAATGTCTGGCATTGACTTAACGCTATTTCAATATATTCAAGTTGTGCTGTTAGCAGTAGCAACATCAATTGGAACTGCTGCTGTTCCATCTGCGGGAACCATTACCTTGATCATCATTTTGCAACAATTTAACTTACCACTTGAGGCAATAGGAATTATTCTTGCGGTTGATAGAGTGCTAGACATGCTCAGAACATCAGTTAATGTTACCGGTGATGCTGCAATTGCATGTATAGTTGCGAAAACTGAGAATCAATTGGATGAAAATATTTTCAATTCAAAGGCTTAATTACTAATTAAATTCAATTTTATTTGATAAAATCTAACGCTTGTTTATAGGAGAGAAAGAATGAATATATTAATTGCCCCAGCATTGGGTGTTTTTGGTTTGATTGCTGCTTTTGTGGTGTTCAGTTTAGTTATGCGTTATTCAGATGGAACTGATCAAGTCAAAAAGATTGGTGATGAAATTCATAAGGGCGCAATGAAGTTCATGAAAACAGAATATACCTATTTATTAATTTTTGTTGCCGTATTAGTTGTATTAGTTGCAACTTTTCTAACGATTCAATCAGCGATTGCGGTTGTAGTTGGTGCCGCCTGCTCATCTTTGGCAGGATTTATTGGGATGTATGCAGCTACAAAAGCAAATGTTAGAACTGCAACCGCAGCTCAACAAGATGGTGCAGCCGCAGCATTAAGCGTTTCATTTTATGGCGGCTCAGTGATGGGATTATGTGTGGCATCTCTTGGCTTGATTGGTTTAGGCGGGCTCTTCTATTTTTTCAGTGAATCACATGTTCATGCTCTAGAGGGATTTGGGATGGGCGCATCAGTTGTAGCGCTTTTCTCTCGTGTTGGAGGAGGTATTTTTACTAAAAGTGCAGATGTTGGAGCAGATCTGGTGGGTAAGATTGAAGCAGGAATTCCTGAGGATGATCCAAGAAATCCAGGAGTTATTGCAGACAATGTTGGTGATAACGTTGGCGATGTAGCGGGTATGGGCTCAGATATTTTTGAATCTTATTGTGGATCAATGATTGCTTCTATTGCTATAGCTTACACCTTAGGCTCTAAAGAGATGATGATGTTTCCATTGGCTTTAGCTTCAATTGGGTTAATAGCTTCTATTATTGGAATCGTAATAGTTAAATTACAGTCTGCTAAAGCGCCTGCAAGTGCCTTGCGCTCAGGAACTCTTTTAGCTCCTGCAATATTTATTGTGATGGCATATTTTTTAACAAACAGCATAGCTGGAGTTTCTATTAATGTTTGGTGGGCTGTGGTATGCGGTGCAGTGGGCGGGGTCCTGATTGGATTAATTACTGAGTACTATACAGGTGGAGACCCTGTAAAAAAGATTGCTGAATCGGGTGAAACTGGACCTGCAACCGTTATGATTGCTGGCCTTTCGGTTGGCATGCAATCCGTTGTAATTCCTATATTAGTTTTAGCAACAATTATTTTAATTTCAACAACTCTTTCAGGGGTTTATGGAGTGGGTATTGCTGCTGTCGGAATGCTTTCAACAGTTGGGATAACTATGGCAATTGATGCGTATGGTCCTGTTGCAGATAACGCTGGTGGTATTGCTGAGATGGCTGGCATGGGAGAGGATGTAAGAGAGATTACAGATTCTTTAGATGAGCTTGGAAATACAACAGCAGCTATCGGTAAAGGATTCGCAATTGGAGCTGCAGCTTTAGCAGCACTTGCAATCATTTCTGCATTCTCTGCGGTTGTAAGTCTTAATTTCGGAGATGCATTTACTTTATCTCTTGGCCAACCAATTGTCTTGGTAGGAATGTTCATAGGAATTTGTATTCCATTCCTAATCTCTTCAATAACTATGACAGCAGTTGGAGATGCTGCGTTTGAAATGATCAATGAAATTCGAAGACAGTTTAGAGAAATCGATGGTTTGATGGAGGGTACTGCTGACCCTGATTCAGAAAAATGTGTTGAGATAGCAACTAAAGCGGCTTTAAAGAAAATGATGTTACCAGGTGTTATTGCTGTAGCGATGCCAGCGGTTGTGGGATTTGGTTTGGGTGCAATGGCCCTGGGCGGAATGCTAGCAGGCGGATTATTGGGTTGTGTTGCACTTGCTTTATTTATGGCTAATGCAGGTGGAGCATGGGATAACGCTAAGAAGTACGTTGAGAAGGGCAACCTCGGCGGGAAAGGTTCGGATACTCATGCCGCAGTTGTCGTTGGAGACACAGTCGGCGATCCATTCAAAGATACTTCAGGACCTTCAATGAACATCTTAATCAATGTTATGGCGATTGTAAGTCTAGTTATAGCCCCTTTATTAACATTGAATGGAATGTTGTAAAAATTACTTTAACTAAAAATAAGAAACCCGCAATAGCGGGTTTTTTTATTTCTAATTTAGAGTTTTAGTATGATAATCTGATTTAGAGAGGTAAAAATATGAATCAAACAGCACTTTTGACACCAGTTCTAGCATTGGCGCTTTGGACTTTTACAATTTTCTTAGTGATGGCTTTTGGCAGGCTCAGATCTATGGATAATCCTCAGGATGCAGCTCATACAAAAGATCTAAAGGGAGCAATGCCTGCTTGGGTTGAAAGGACTGGAGATAACTATAATCATCTTTTTGAGCAGCCCGTTGCATTTTATGTGGTTACTTTATCAATTGCTTTAATTAATAATTTTGATTCTTTAATGGTTCAATTGGCATGGGTATTTGTGATTTTAAGAATTATTCATTCACTAGTTCAGTTAACGTTTAACATGGTTTTAGTGAGATTCTTATTGTTTGCTGCAGGATGGATAATTATTGCTTATATGGCCTTTTCTCAGCTTTTTGTTTAGATACCAAGCTGTTTTTATCTTTAAAAAGTTATATTTTGATGAAATATATTAATCATCTAGCTAAGCATCAGCAAAAGCTATAGAGCCTGAGATCCATCTTTCTATCAACTGATTAGCAAGCTCAGGCTCCTCGTTACATATTAATTCAGCGACTTTTTTGGTTTCCATTAGATACTGACTGTCTCTAACTAGATTTGTATATTTCATCGGTACAATACCTGTTTGTTGTGCACCCATAATTTCTCCGGGGCCTCTAATTACTAGATCTTCTTCAGCAATTTTAAAACCATCTTGAGAGTCAACTAACACTTGCAGTCTCTGCGATGAGACATCTTGAATCTTATCTTTGTGAAGAAGAATGCAAAAGCTTTCTTTAGTTCCTCTGCCTATTCTTCCTCTTAATTGATGTAATTGTGCTAAACCAAACCTTTCAGCATTTTCAATCACCATGATATCTGCATCAGGAATATCGACTCCAACCTCAACAACAGTCGTTGATACTAAGATTGAAGTTTTAGAATCTTTGAAAGCTTGAATCTGCTCTTGTTTTTTAATTGCAGATAATTTGCCATGCAGGCAACCAACTTTAGCTTGACCAAAATGCTCGGATAAATCTTCATGGGTTTCAATGACAGCATTTAAATCCAAGTTCTCAGATTCTTCAATTAAAGGACATATCCAATATACTTTGCTACCTTTTTTTGTAGCAATTGAGATTCTTTCAATGAGTTTATCTTTTCCACTTAGCGGCAAGCATGATGTTTGAATTGGTTTTCTACCAGGAGGCAATTCATCTATTACTGAAACATCCATGTTTGCATATACGCTCATCGAAAGAGTTCTTGGAATGGGGGTAGCTGTTAATGTGAGCTGATGAGGCGCTGATTTTTCAGAATCATTTTTTTTTCTTAAGGCTAGTCTTTGATTTACTCCAAACCTATGCTGCTCGTCGATGATAATGAGAGCAAGATTAGAAAACTCAACACTCTTTTGGAACAAAGCATGGGTTCCAACTAATAATTTGATCTTACTATCCTTAAGATCTTGTAAGACTTTTTTTCTCTGGCTTATAGAGGTACTACCAGTAAGAAGAGCTACTTTATCTGCCTGTTTCTTAAAAAAAGATTTAAAACTAATAAAATGTTGCTCTGCTAGTAGTGTGGTTGGCGCCATAAAAGCAACCTGAAACGATGAATCAAGAGCCAATGCTGCAGCTAATGCGCCCACCACTGTTTTTCCTGACCCAACATCTCCTTGGACCAATCGCATCATAGGAACTTCTTGTGATAGGTCCTCTTTAATTTCATTTACAACTTTCGCTTGTGCTTTAGTTAATTCAAAAGGAAAATTTGATTTAACTTCTGCTGTCCATTCATCTTCTTTGGACAATGAATAGGCATGATGCCGTTTTTGTTTACGTTTTAAAAAAGCCATACCAGCTTGAAAAGCAATCATCTCTTCTTTTAATAGTCTTACTCTTGCTGGATGGGAGCCACCAGGCAGCATTTCATTAATATCAATATCTGCCTCAGGATTATGGATTATGTGTAGAGCATCAATAATTTTCATGTTTAAAGATGCGTCATATTTTTCAACATCAAGAAAGTCTTCTTCAAAATTTAATTTTGAAATTGCAGCTTGAATAAATCCTCTAATTTTTTTTTGTCCTATGCCCTTGGGTACTCTATACACAGGTGTTAATTTTTTGTCTTTTAACTCGTGATCATTTGAAATAACTTCATACTCTGGATGGATCATTTCTAACCCATATCTACTTAGGCTCACTTTTCCATAACATAAAAGCTCAGTTCCAGTTTTAAGTTGCTTAGTTTGGGCGGGATGGAAATAAAAAAAACGAATATTGATATTAGAATATGAATCAGCTGATTTAAGCACCATCATCTTTCTTGGTCTATATAGCACTTGTGTAGACAAAATCTTTACTTTAATTAATTTTTCATCTCCTGGTTGAAGGTCGCTTATATATGAAATTTTTGTTCTATCTTGATACCCAAAAGGAAGATGAAAGCAGAGATCTCTTAAGTTAAAAATTCCAATAAGATGAAGTTTTTCAACGATAGAGGGTCCGATACCCTTTAATTGAGTGAGTTCAATATTAGCCACTTAACGATAATACTTTTAATATAAGGACTTTAGAAACATATATATGAAAAAAGTTTTAATTATAGGCTACGGAGACATTGGCAGTCGGATAGTTGCAAGGCTTCCTATGCAAGAATTTATAGGCGTTTCTAGAAGTGCGTCTGCTGCTTTACCTAATCTTGAATTCATTCAGCATGATTGGATGAATGAATCAAAATTGATTGTGCCTTCAATGGATTTCTCTACCATTGTGATGATATTAAAACCAACCTCACCAGACTCAGAGGGCTATCAGAGAGGATTCTTAGATGCGTCATATCAAATGATGAACTTTTTCAATAACAATATAAGTTATGAAAAATTACTGATTGTTACCTCAACTAGGGTTTATGGTTTGGGCAATGGAAGAAATATAACTGAAGCGATGACACCTTTGCCTGATGACGAGCAAGCAAGCATTATTTTAGAGTATGAAGACTTTGTAACGCGCGAATCCAAAATAGAGCCTATGATTTTACGTCCGTCAGGATTGTATGACGAACAAGCTCATTGGATGAAAAACTATGTAGATGCTTATGATGGAAAAAAATATCATCTACGCTTTACTGAAGCCAATATGTTTAGCAGGACCAATCTTTCTTTGGTAATAGCAAACTATATTTGCAACAAAGAATTATTCCATATATCTGGACCGCTGATTTGTAGTGAACCAGCCCAAAAGTACAGTGATATTTTTTCTCTTGTTTGTCCTGAACACTCTTTCGAAGATTTTTTTATAAGTTCAGATAATATTGGCAAGTCATTTAACCCGCAAAAGTTATTAGACAGTGGTTTAATGAGATAATAGTGAAAAGTATTTAGGAATCTTATGTTTTACAGCATGACAGGGTACGGAGCAGGACAAGTAACCTCAAAGGAGATGGAGGTTTTATGTGAAATTAAGTCAGTTAATAATAGGTTTGTAGATATATCTTTCAGAGGATACAGCTTGCCCAATGATTTGGAGGAATACATAAAAAACCAGATAAAGAAAAAGTTCCTTAGGGGATCTTTTGAGGTCAAAATTCATGATAATTTCCAATCCGATCATTCCTATGAACTTAATGAAGAAAGCATTAGGAATTTAAAGAGAACCTTAAAAACCAGCAAAGATTTTAAACATTTAAGTCTTAAATTAAGTGACCTTAGAGATATCCCAGGCTTGTTAACAGTCAGGGCTTCAAAAAAAGATATTTCAATTTTAGGTAAGAAGGCACTAAATATTGCAATAAAGAACTTAGTAGAATCTAGGGCTAAAGAAGGCCAAAAAATACAAAAGATTATTTTTGCTAAGACGTTATTTTTAAAAAATGCTCATCAAAAATTATCAAAGTCAGCACCTTCATTGTTAAAACATAGAGTCAAAACTATCAAGAATAAGTTCATTCAAAAAAATATCGATATTAACAAAGATGAGATAGCCAATGAGCTTTCAAATTTGGCTTTAAAACATGATATAGCTGAGGAGCTTGAAAGAATTAGTTTTCATATTGATTCGCTTAATAAATTATTCAAAATAAAAAATGCGCACGGTAAAAAAATGGATTTTATTCTTCAAGAATTATTCAGAGAGGTGAATACTCTGTCAGTTAAGATAGAAAAACCAGATTTAAAAGATTTGGCACTAACCATGAAGTTAAAGGTAGAGGAGCTGCGTGAGCAAGCTCAAAATTTAGAGTGATGAGTGATCCAAAGCTTTTTTTGGTTTCGGCTCCCTCTGGTGCAGGTAAATCATCCTTAATTAATGCAGTTTTAGCCAAAGCAAATCAGTCTCATTTGCCTCTAGAATTGTCTATCTCTTATACAACCAGGTCCCCAAGAAAAGGCGAATCAAATGGTAAGCAATATTTCTTTATTTCTAAGGAAGATTTTCTAGATAAAAAAAATTCTAATTTTTTTCTTGAATATGCAGCGGTTCATGGAAATTGGTATGGTACCTCTTTAGATTTTGTCCAATCAAAACTGAGCGCAGGAGTGAATTTAATTTTAGAAATTGATGTGCAGGGGTTTAGGCAAATTAATGATTTGTCTCTTAATTATGATTCTATTTTTATCCTTCCCCCATCCATCCATTCTTTAGAGGAAAGAATTAAAACGAGAGGGGATGAGGACTTAGAGTCCATTAATTTAAGATTAAAAAATGCAAAAGATGAATTAGCTTATGCAACTGAATATAACCATATTATTATTAACGATTCTTTTGATGATGCGAAGAACGAACTTTTCAATGTTATTGCTCAAGAAAACCAAATAAATGAGCGAAATATGGAAGAAGTTCAACAGTTTTTAGCTCAGCTATTGTCTTATTAGGTAAATAAACACTAAAATACTCCCTCGGAGAAAACATTATGGCAAGAATTACAGTAGAAGGTTGTTTGGATAAGGTTCAAAGCAGATTTGAGTTAATCTTACTAGCATCTGGTAGAGCAAGACAGCTTTCAACAACTAGTAGAGAACCATTGGTTGAGTGGGAGGATGATAAACCTACTATTGTCGCTTTGAGAGAAATCGAAGAAGGGCTCATTACAAAAGAAATTCTAGATAAAACTCTAGAAGAAGATCTGCTGCTGGATGAGTTTGCAATCGACAGAGAAAAGCCACGACAAGAATTTATCGGTTAATGTTAATCCTGGAGCTTCTAATTGAGTGACCGGGTAGTCTCCAATCAAGCTCTTTTAGACTTCTCTAACAGAAAGCTTCTTTCGCCAGTTCCAAAAAAACTTTACGAATCCGCCAAGGCCTACTTTTCTAAAAAAGACTTAGACCTTTTACAAACTGCATACAATGTTGCATTTGAGGCCCACAAGGACCAATTTCGCAAAGAAGGTTCAGCATACATTACCCATCCTGTTGAAGTAGCATCCATTTTGATAGAGCTTCATTTAGACATTGAGACAGTTTGTGCAGGTTTAATGCATGATGTCTTAGAAGATAGTTTTATTAAAAAATCGTATTTACAAAAACTTTTTGGCAAAGATATCGTAGAAATAGTCGATGGCGTCAGCAATCTAAACAAGCTAGATTTCAATAGCATTGAAGATCGTAACGCTAACAATTTGCAAAAGATGGCTTTAGCTATGTCCAAGGATATTAGAGTAATCATTGTAAAGCTTTGCGATCGTTTGCATAACATGAGAACCATTGAGTTTTTACCAAGAGAAAAGCAAATCAGAAAATCAATTGAGACCTTAGAGCTTTATGGCCCTATTGCAATTAGAATCGGCATGCAAAACATTCGTATTGAGCTTGAAGATTTAGCTTTCAAATGCATTCACCCAATGAGGGCAAGAATGCTCGAATCTGCTGTTAAGCAAACAGTGGGAGGTAGAAAAAGAATAATCGCTAAGCTAAGAAAGCAATTTAAGTATCATTTAAAAAATAATGATATTACCGCTACTGTAAAGGGAAGGCAGAAATCTCTTAGTAGCATTTATTCAAAGATTAAAAATAAGAAAAAGCCATTCTCAGAAATACTGGATGTATATGCCTTTCGTGTGATTGTTAATTCGGTCGATGATGTATATAGAGCTTTGGGCGTCATTCATAATGTTCACAAACCTATTGGAAATAGATTCAAAGATTATATTGCAATCCCCAAAACCAATGGCTATCAAGCCCTCCATACCTCTTTAATTGCATTGGATGGTGTACCAATTGAGGTTCAAATCCAGACAAAGAGCATGGAAATAATTGCTCAGAATGGTATCTCTGCTCATTGGTCATATAAAACCAAGGATACGGTTAGCTCAGATCTGATTGGAGCAAAAAAATGGATTGAAAGCTTTACTGCTCTTAGTGAAGCCTCTCAAGATTCTCATGAATTTGTTGAATCAATCAAAACAGATTTAATATACGACGAAGTATATGTTTTTACCCCTGCTGGCAGAATTGTAAATCTAAAATCTGGCTCCACTCCTATCGATTTTGCATATGAACTCCATACTGATCTTGGTAGCAAAGCTTTAGCATGTAAAGTGAACAGAAAATTTGCCCCACTCAATATTCGTTTAGAAAATGGGCAATCAATTGAAATTATTACATCAGATAAGCCCGAGGTTAGCCCAGACTGGCTCAATTTCGTAGTAACTAGCAAGGCGAGATCTTCAATACGTTTAGCTCTTCGTCAGCAAAAAATTTCTCAAGCCAGAAAAGCTGGCAAACTTATGCTAGAAAGCGAATTAAAGAGAGGGGGCGTAACTCTTGACCAATATAGAGGCAGCACCATGTCTCGAATTCTTGAGATGATAGGAGTCAAATCTCTTAATGAGCTCCTGACCGACTTGGGATCTGGAAACAAAACCGGTGCATTAGTAGCTGAGAGATTCTTTTCAGGTTTAAACATTAAAAAGAGCAAAAACTCAAAACTAAAAGCCATGGTTTTGTCTGACCATCAGATAGAGGGAGTTTCAGTTATCTATGCAAAATGTTGTATGCCCATTCATGGTGATCCCATCACTGCACATTCAGATACAGATAGGGGGATAGTTATTCATCATGCAAGATGCAGGCAGGTAGCTCCTCACAGAAGTCATAATGTTCCATCAAGATATTTTCCAGCAATGTGGGGAAGCAATACTAGGGAGCTTCATTATAAGGGGCACGTAAAAATACATGCAGAAGATAGGCCAGGGATACTTGCTGATATTGCATCAGTGTTTACCAAATCCAATCTTAATATCGTTAATATCCAAAGCAGAGATATCGATGCAATGATTATTGAGTTTGTTATTGAGGTAGAGGTTCTTAATGCTGATTCAATTAATAAATTGATGCTAAAATTACGCTCATTAAGATACGTTACAAGTTGCTCAAGAATAGTAAACGACGCTAAAACAAAAAATGAAAAAACCAATTTTTACAAATAATGCACCAGCGGCATTGGGGCCTTATTCCCAAGCAATTCAATGGGGTGATGTGGTTTTTATATCTGGGCAAATCCCTCTAATGCCTGCTTCAGGGGAGTTAAATAATAAAACTTTTCATGATCAAGCATCGCAGGTAATTGATAACTTAGAAGCAATTTGCAAGGAAGCGGGAGGCAGCCTTAATAATATTCTTAAATTAACAATTTTTTTAACTGATCTTTCAAAATTTGATGAAGTAAATGAGATTATGAGTAAAAGATTTTCTGAGCCTTTTCCAGCGAGAGCGACAGTTGAAATTTCTAAACTTCCTAAGGGAGTAGATATTGAAATGGATGCTATTTTATCAATAGAAGTTTAATGTCTAAAAACTTAATTAATTTTTCTGATCTTACTAAGAAAGATATCTTCGATTTAATCGAGCTGGCAAACAATTTTAAGTCAGAAGATGCTCTCGATTATCGAAATGAAAATTTATTTCCTGACAAAAAGATTGTCTCTATGTTTTGTGAGCCAAGCACCAGAACAAAACTATCTTTTGAAATTGCAGCACATAACTTAGGCGCAAAATTTATTGATTTTGATTTGCCTAATTCTTCCATCAATAAAGGTGAGACACTTGAAGATACCCTTGGAGCTTTGGAGATGATGGGAGTGGATTTATGCATTTTGCGTCACACTGAATCAGTGATTCATGACCTGGTAAAAAAATTTTCAAATATGCAATTTATTAATGCAGGAGAGGGTTCAATTTCACATCCTACCCAAACATTAATCGACTTGATGACCATCCATGAATCAAAAGAAAATTTTGAGAATCTAAATATTTCTATTGTCGGTGATCTTGATCACTCCAGGGTAGTAAACTCTTTTATTGAAGCCATTCAAATGGTGGGATATAAAAGCATGACATTTTGTGGTCATCCTGATCTTTGCAAAAATTTTGTAGAGAGCCCAATTGGCAATTTTCAGCCTGAGCTAGAAACCGCATTGCAAGATGCTGATGTTGTAATGGCATTAAGGATTCAAAATGAGAGATTATCAGAAAAACTTACCATCAGCGCGAGTGATTATGTCGAGAGATATCAAATTAATGTTGACTCACTTCAGGTGGCTCATCCAGAGATGATTTTATTGCATCCTGGACCAGTAAACTTTGGAATTGAATTAAGCAAAGAAGCGAGCGATCTGGAAAATTGCAAAATTAGAAATCAAATTTTTAATGGGGTGGGTATGAGAATGGCAGTCTTAACTAAACTTTTCTCTCACTCATAACTCTTTTTACTGTCTCGACAGTGTTGATCGTTGCTTGCTCGACTTCAATGTTGATAAGATCTCCTTGTTTTATGTCTTTAAAAGTAGTGACTGAGACTGTTTCAGGAATGAGATGAATATAAAAAGATGTTTTTAGCACTTTTCCAATCGTTAAACTGCATCCATTTAATGCAACATAACCTTTATAAAAAAAATACTCTCTTAAACTTGTTGGAATTTTAATTTGCAGGTCTTTTGTTGCCTGTCTATTTATCACTTTTAAAACTTCACCTGTTCCATGAATGTGACCAGAGACTAGATGTCCACCAATTTCTGTTTTAGCAGACATGGATCGCTCTAGATTAACCTTGGATGATTTAGAAAGATTTTTTAAATTGGTTTTCTGTAAGGTTTCCTCGATCAGATCAAACTCTAGAATATCTGTCTTGCCTTTTTTTACGGTTAAACAGACTCCATTTACTGAGACGCTAGCTCCTTTAATTAAATTTTTAGAGAAGCCTTTTGGAGCCTTGATGATCAAAGATATGTAGTCTTTAGATTTGACAATTTTTTGAACATAACCTTTGCCGTTAACAATTCCAGTAAACATTATGCGCCCCAGCTATTTCTGTATTGCTCAAGCTCAAATGTGTAAGAATGAAAATCTTTGCTGTTATGTGAATATTCTATCAGGGCTTCCAAGTTAACAATGGATGAGACATGAATATCAAAGTCTTTTTCGAGCTCTGCTTTTGCAGATAAATCACCGGTTCCTTTTTCCTGTCTATCAAGACCAACAAGAAATATTTTAGGTATTGCATTTAGATCTTCTAAAATTTTAATAGATTCTCTGGCAGCAGTTCCTGCCGATAAAACATCGTCAATAATCATTACATTTCCAACTGGATTGGCGCCAATAATATTGCCACCTTCACCATGATCTTTGACTTCTTTTCTATTAAAAGAAAGAGGGCAAGGGTTGCCTCTTTGACTAAAGACCATTGCAACGATTGAGCCTAAGAAGATTCCTTTATATGCTGGACCATACAGACAGTCGAACTCTATAGAGGAATCTGCAATAGCATCAACATAGCAATTAGCCAGTTTGAATAAATCACAACCATTCAGCATTTTTGCAGCATTAAAGAAATAAGGACTGCTTCTTCCAGATTTGAGTGTAAATTTTCCAAACTCTAAGGCATGAGATTGAAGCGCTAGTTCAATAAAGGTTCTTTGAAAATCTTTTAGCTCAGACATGATTTTTGAAAATTCACTATATCTGTAATGCCATTTGATGCAGATTTAATCATTTCATCGAGTTGACTCTTGGTAAAAGGATATTTTTCAGCTGTTCCTTGGATTTCTATGATGCCGCCACTTTCAGTCATTACCACGTTTAAATCTGTATCTGCTGAGCTATCTTCTTCATAGTCTAAATCTAGAAGAGGGCTACCATCTTTTAATCCTATTGACACAGCTGCAACGTACTCTTTAATTGCTCTTTGATCATCATGTGAGTTTTTGATAGCTTCAAATAAAGCAACACAAGCCCCAGAGATAGATGCTGTTCTGGTTCCGCCATCTGCTTGGATCACATCACAATCTATATTGATTGTTTTGTCCTTTAAATATTTTAAATCAACAGCTTGCCTTAAAGATCTACCTATTAATCTTTGGATTTCCATAGTCCTGCCACTTTGCTTGCCCCTGGCGGCTTCTCTGTTCATTCGCTCATGAGTTGACCGAGGCAACATACCATATTCTGCAGTAATCCAGCCTTCATTAGAGCCTCTCATCCATCTAGGAACATGATTTTCAATGCTTGCTGTGCAAATTACATGAGTATCACCAAACTTTATTAGAGCAGAGCCCTCAGCGTGTTTATTCACACCAACCTCAATTTCTAATGGTCTCATCTCATCATTTGATCTATTATTTTTTCTTGTCATATAAATATTATATCTCTTTAAATGGCTCTATAATCTTTATAAGAGGAAAATCTATTATGAAAAACAAAGTACTTATCCCAATATTGCTTTTTACCATCATCAGCTGCTCTGAAAGTTTTAATATTGATCTCCCGTTTGGAGATACAGAGTCAGACTCAATCAATCCAGGTATTGATAATGCCTTTGCCTCAACCTATTCACCAATGGACTCTGAGCCTATACTTTTTAAGTCAGCCAATATTTATGATGGCTTGGGTGGTGAATTTAGAAATTATGATTTATTGCTTTCTGAAGGAAAAATTCTAGAAATTGGTGAGTCTATATCAGCTCCAGGAGTCTTGGTGATAGATGCAACTGATAAATGGATTACCCCGGGTATCATTGATATTCATTCACACATGGGAGTTTATTCTGCTCCTGGAGTTTCCACTAGCTCTGATGGAAATGAGGCTACTGCTCCTGTAACTGCAGAAGTTTGGGCTGAACATTCGCTGTGGACACAAGATCCACAATTTGCGCTTGCACTCAAAGGTGGAGTTACTTCGTTTCATGTTTTACCGGGCTCTGCTAATTTATTTGGTGGCCGAGGTGCAACTTTTAAAAATATCTCACAAAATACAATTCAGGCTATGAAATTTCCAGGCGCGCCGCACTCACTCAAAATGGCTTGTGGAGAAAATCCAAAAAGGGTTTATGGAAATCGTAGGCAATCTCCTTCAACTAGAATGGGTAACATGGCAGGTTACAGAAGTGCTTGGATAGATGCTGTTAAATACACCGATGGTATGAATAAAACAGATGAAGATCGTCGACCCACACGAGACCTAGCCATGGATACTTTAATGGGCGTTTTAAATGGAGAAATACTTATTCAAAATCATTGTTATAGAGCGGAAGAAATGGCAATGATGATTGAGATGTCCAGAGAGTTCAATTATAAGATCACTACTTTTCATCATGCTGTAGAAGCATACAAGATAGCTGATCTCCTTGCTGACGAAGGAATTTGTGCTGCGATGTGGGCTGATTGGTGGGGATTCAAGCACGAAGCTTACGATATGGTTCAAGCCAATGTAGCTATTATTGATCAAGCTAGAAATGGGACTGGTTGCGCCATAGTGCATTCAGATGACGCAGTTGGAATTCAACATCTTAATCAGGAGGCAGCGAAAGCAATGGCTGCAGGGAATAGGGCAGGCTATGAAATTTCTAAAGCTCATGCCATGCGATGGATCACGAGCAATCCTGCTAAAGCTGCTGGGATACTTGATCAGACTGGAAGTATAGAGGTAGGCAAAGATGCAGATGTTGTGCTTTGGAGCGGAAATCCATTTAGTATTTACTCTAGAGCTGAAAAAGTATTGATAGATGGGGCTTTTGCATTTGATCTCAATAATCCCAAGATTCAGCCAATAACAGATTTTGATTTAGGCATTATTCAACCTCAAACTAATAGGGTGCAATAAGATGAAAAGACTATCTTTATCATTATTTTTAATTTTTACATTCAATCTTTCATCAGAAACTATCTTACTCAAGGGCGGCCTAGTTCACTCGGGCAATGGAGACAGCTCAAAGATTCAAGATATTTTAATTTCTGATAAAACAATCGTTGGTATTGGCACTAATTTAATTATTGATGGTAACACTAGAGTAATTGAGGTGAATGGCTTACCAGTAACACCTGGATTGATCTCACCAATGAGTAATTTGGGCATTGTTGAGATTAATGCTTTGGATGTGACTCGAGATGATGAGTCAGATCTTTTGAGTGCCGGCTTCAGTATCTTTAATGCATTTAATCCACATTCAACTGGAATCCCGTGGAATAGAAGCAACGGTGTAACCAGTGCCATGAGCACCCCAAGCGCATCTTCCTTTCCAATTTTTGGATTGGGCTCTCATTTTGTTTTAGATGGAAGTCTAGAAATTAAGGGCTCTAAAGATATAGCCATGTATGGCAGGTTAGGGGCTTCTTACGGGTCACGTGCTGAAACTTTATCAGTACTTGAATCACTATTAGATATTGGAAAAATGGTTAAGACATTATCAATTGAAGAAATTTTGGAAATGAATTTAGCCGATCAATTAGAACTCCAATCTCAAGATATTATTGCATTAGGCAAAGTGGTTAATGATGGCATGCCATTTGTTTTAGAAACTAATAGAGCAGTTGATATCTTGCAAGCATTATCCATGAAGAAAAAGTATGGTTTAAATCTGGTTTTAGTCAGCGTGGAAGAAGCTCCAATGGTCCTAGATCAACTTAAAGAGAGCAATACTCCTGTAATTATTGATCCAATGGACAATATACCCAATTCATTTGATGAGCTTGGATCAAGCCTGGATCTTGGAAAGATTCTTGACCAAGCTGGCATTCCAATTATGTTTAGCACTCAAAGAAGTCACAACTATCATCTTATGCGGCAGGGAGCAGGAAATGCTGTTGCCTATGGTATGTCTTACGAAACAGCAATTAAGGGAATGTCGAATACAGTAGCGCAAACTTTTAGGCTGGATAATAGAGGATCAATTGAAGCTGGGAAATTAGCAGATGTCATTGTTTGGGATGGAGACCCATTAGAACCATCTTCTTTCCCTAAAATTGTAATGATAGAAGGTAAATTGCAAGACTTAAGCTCACGATCTACCAAATTAACCGAAAGATATACAAATACAGAGAACAAGCCCTCATCTTACAAACATTAGATTTATGCTTTTTTAGCTAACTCTAAAATTTGATTGTAGGATTTTTCAAATAAATTAAGCATATCTATATTCTTACCAACCATGGTGTTGGCGCTAGAAAGGTATGCTTTAAAATTATTTGAAAGATAGTAATCTGAATCTATAGAAAAGGAATCAACTATTCTATCTGTATAAATAAATGAAGAATCTTGCTTGTCTTTGCTCATAACTGTAATAAATGGATCAACATTATTTACAAAATCTAAATATAAGTCATCCAGCGTTCTATTATTTGCCTGATTTCTATCAAGGTAATGAGTAAAATTTCTTAACAATAAATTCTTCAGAGCATTAGATTCAATTAGCTCCAATGACCCAGTAGATATTAATTGAGTAAATATCCCATCTTGAGGAAAAAAGGAAACGCTCATTTTTTCAGAAATAAATAAATAATTTTTAGCTATTTCTTTATCAGCTATATCCTTTCTATTGTCTTGAATATCTTTAAGGAAAATCTTTATATTGTCTTGAACCTTTATCAAATCTTTTTTTAGATTTTGTATTTGTTTAAGATCTTCCCTGGCCGTAATTACCAATTCCCCAATTAAAATATCTTTTTCAAGCTTTTTGTTTTGGAGCTGCCTAAAATCGTCAATGTAAAATGATAATAAGACGCCAGATATAATTACGATGAACTCAATAAGCAGCCTTAAGTTATTTTTTAACATCCAATGATTCTAAAGAATTTAGATTTTTTGATCTAGTGCTATTTATGCTAGCAAATTTTTTACAAGCTTGCTGACAATTGACATATCAGCCTTTCCTTCAAATTTAGGCTTAAGATGACCCATTAGTTTTCCCATATCCTGCATGCTCTCAGCTGAGACGGCTGTAATTCCTTCTTGGATGAGTAACTGGATTTCTTCTTCTGATAATTGCTTTGGTAAATACTTTAGGATTACATCTAGTTGATTTTGTTCGATAGCAACAAGGTCATCACGACCACCATTTTTAAACTGTTCTATTGAGTCCCTTCGCTGCTTTACATTCTTGTTAATTAAATTAGAAATTTTGGCATCATCAGCCTCCACTCTTTCATCAATCTCAAATTTTTTAATGTCTGAGATTAACATTCTTAAAGTATCGCGCGTAATAACATCCCTGCTCAGCATTGCTGCTTTTAAGTCTTGATTGATTGTGTCTAAAAGAGACAAATTAACGATAGGATCTTTGCCTAGGGAAACTAAATTTTCTGTTAGTTTTATGTGCTCGCTTGATTGCAGCAGCCATTTTTCTTTTTCTTACAGCAGTTGGTTTTTCATAGAACTCTCTTGCGCGGATCTCAGGAACGATCGCTGCTTTTTCACAAGCACGCTTAAATTTTCTAAGACCAACGTCGAAGTATTCTGTTTCTTTTATTATTATAGAAGGCATAATTGCTGGGTAGTTTATTCTTTTTATGTAGTGAATGCAAAAACTTTTTTATGATTACTTTAGGTATTGAAACATCTTGCGATGAAACAGCTGTAGCCTTGTATGATTCTGATAAGGGGTTGGTAGGAGAAGCAGTTTTTTCTCAGATTGAACTTCACGCAGAGTATGGCGGTGTTATACCTGAACTTGCTTCTAGAGATCATTGCCAAAAAATTACCCATATTTATAAGAAAGCATTAGGAGACATTCATCCAAGCAATATTGATCAGATAGCTTACACTGCAGGTCCAGGATTGTTAGGAACATTGTTAATAGGCGAAAATTTTGCTCAAGGGCTAGCACTTGCTCTTAATAAGCCATTGATACCTGTGAATCATCTTGAAGGTCACCTGATGGCTCCATTTCTTAGTGGAGAGAAATTAGATTTTCCTTTTTTAACGCTTCTTGTCTCTGGAGGCCATTCACTGATTATTGATGTTAAGGGTTTGAATGATTACGAGATCTTAGGTCAGTCAAGGGATGATGCGGTTGGAGAAGCCTTTGATAAGGTTGCTAAGCTTATAGGTTTGGGTTATCCAGGTGGTCCTGAGATAGAAAAAATGGCTCAGCATGGTGATCCAAAAAAGTTCCAATTTCCACAGCCAATGCTGCACAGCGACGACTATGATTTTAGTTTTAGTGGCCTCAAAACTTCTGTGCTCTATGCGGTTCAAGATCTAGAAAAAATTACCGAGGTTATTCAAGCTGATATTTGCGCATCTTTTCAGCACGCAGCGACAGAGGTGCTTGTAAAGAAAATATCGAAAGCTTTAACAGATACTGGGAGAGAGGGCATTGTTTTGGCTGGCGGAGTAGCAGCGAATAAATTGCTCAGAGAAAAAATCTCCACTCTTCAGGAATCGTTAAATATTAATGTTTTGTATCCACCAATTGCTCATTGCACAGATAATGCAGCAATGATTGCATACTTAGGAAGCTTAAAAACAGATGAAAGAACATTTCAGTTAAACTCCCATGCTCGACCGCGCTGGCCTTTGGGGAAGCAATAGAATGGAAGATCTAATTTATATAAAAGACCTAAGAGTTCAAACAATCATTGGAATCTTTGGATGGGAACGGGAGGTTCGACAAGAAGTAAGCATTGATCTAGAGATGACGTTTGATTGTAAGAGAGCTGCAAAAACTGATGCCATTGAAGACACTATTGATTATAAAAAAATTACCAAAGGAATCATTAAGTTTGTTGAGGAGTCTGAATTCCAGCTCCAAGAAACCCTAGCTGAGGGCATTGCTGATCTTGTAAAAAATGAATATAAAGTTGGTTCGCTAAAATTAAGAGTTTCTAAGCCAGGCGCGCTAAGGCATGCGGAGGATGTTGGAGTAATTATCCACAGATAATGAAGTACTACCTTTCGCTTGGGAGTAATATCAACCCAGAGTTAAACCTAGATCTGGCCATTGCTTCACTGAGCAAAATCCTTACCGAAACAAAATGCTCCTCAATATACAAAACTCAAGCGGAAGGTTTTGATGGAGATGATTTTTTAAACCTTATCTTTTGTGGGACATCTTCACTATCTTTTGAGAGTCTCAATCAAAAATTAAAAGATATTGAAAATAGCTCTGGAAGAGATAGAAATAGCCCAAAATTTTCTTCAAGAACTCTTGATATAGATATAGTGTTGCAACTAAGCGATGACGAGGAAATACTTTTTGAGAGTGATGAGATAGCTAAATATCGTTTTGTATCTGAACCACTTGAAGAAATATTATGAGTTTATTTATAGTTTTTTTCTACCAAGTCCCAAGCAGCTTCTGCTAGGGGAGCCACTTGATTTCCTCGATCCTCAGCATGCTTGCTTGCTGCAGTTCCATCTCTGACTCTACCCATAATTCCTTGGAGAATCCCAGCAAGTTTGAAGATATTAAAAATCGTATAAAACTCCCAATGCTCATCAAGATTTTTGCCGGTAATTTCAGAATACATATTCCTGTATTCTTTTTCAGTTGGAATGCCATTTTCTTGACAGAATTTTTCATCACTAAGTTCTGGAATATTTCTCCAACTAATACAATGGTAATTGAAGTCTGCAATAGGATGTCCAAGCGTTGAAAGCTCCCAATCCAGCACTCCCATAACATTATTATTTGGATTGAAAACCATATTATCGAGTCGATAATCTCCATGAACAATTGTGGTTTCATCTTCATCAGGAATATTAGATGGAAGCCAATCTATCAAGCTATTCATTGCAGGAATATCTTGAGTCTCTGAGGCGATATATTGTTTGGTCCATCTAGAAACTTGTCTAGCAATATAATTTCCAGGCTTACCATAATCAGATAATCCGACTGCTTGATAATCCACCATATGAAGCTGAGCAATGACATTATTTTTACTTCTATAAATTTCCTTTTTCTCTGCAGGAGATTTGTCACTTAATAACAGGTCCCAATAAATACTCCCATCAAGGAAATCCATGACAAAAAAAGGCGTACCTATAATTTCTTCGTCCTCACAAAGACCATAAGTTTTTGGTACAGGAACTTTGGTTTGCTGAAGAGCTGTCATCACCTTATATTCTCTATCTACAGCATGAGCAGATGGCAATAATACTCCAGGAGGTTTTCTGCGTAAGACAAATTTTTGATTTTCAGTTGTAATTTTATAGGTAGGATTTGATTGACCGCCTTTAAATTGAGCTATTTCTATAATTTTTCCAGCGGAGGCAATATTATCATCAAGCCATCCCTGCAACCCTAACTCGTTAAACTTAAGATTCTCGGCAACTTCTTTTGTTCCTGAGAAAATTTTATTACCGTCAAGATTGTTTGAATTAGAGTCGTTCATTATAGAGATTTCCCTCCGTCTATATTTAATATCTGACCGGTCACATATTCTGCCTCAGAAAGATATATTGCGGCATCTACAATATCTTTTTCGGTCCCCATTCTCTTCATGGGAACCGCATTAATAATGTTATTTTTTTGTTCTGCTGTCCAATCTGTATTGGGTGGCTCCAGGATTGCACCAGGAGCTATCGCATTGACTCTTATGTTAGGAGCTAATTCTTTAGCCAGCGATTTTGTGAGGGTTTGCAAGCCAGATTTAGCAGCAAGATAAATTGAATGATTAACTAAAGCCCTATCAACATTAATATCAGTAACATTGATAATAAAACCTTTATTCTTTTCTAGTTCTTTATGAAATGACTGAATTAAAAATAGCGGTGCCTTTAAATTACTGCCCATGAGAGCATTCCAATTTTCTTCAGAGAAAGTTCCAATGGGAGTAGGGTAGAAAGTTGAGGCATTGTTAATCAATGCATCAATGCTGCGATTTTTTGATAGTATTTTTTTCACTAAGTTTTCAACTTCATTTGTATTATCAAGATTTGCTTGAACAAGCATGGCGCTATTATTTCTTTCAGAGTTCATTTGAAAAGCCAGACCCTCAGCTTCGTCTTTGGAGCTATTGTAGTGAATTACAATGTCCCAACCTTTATTAAAAAAAGATAAGGCCATCTCTTTGCCTATCCGTTTCGCCGCGCCAGTAATCAAAATTCTTTTATTCATATAATCTCATGTAAGGCTTCATAATAAAGCAATTGTTTTTGATTCGAAACTTCAGACTCACTCAAGTTTGCCAACACTGAGAAGTCTATCGCCATGACCGATTTAAATATTTTCTCTAGGTAGTCCTGATGCTCATTCAAGGACTCATACTGTTTGCAATACATCAATATTTCATAATTACGACGCACATTCATCTTTTCAAGCAATCTCAATTTTTCTGATTTATTGCTAGATTCAATAAAATTAATGACTAGTTTTAAAGAGTCTATAACTTTTATATATGAGTTTGGGATTGGCAATGATGCGGAGAGTTGAAAGCAATTTATTCTTTGCATATCAGCCCATTTAAGTTCAGGTAAATCTCCATTACATGAAACGCTCTTAAGATTCTTAAACCATGGATCTGTTAAATGGTACTTAATTAGAGTTTTAAAAAATTTATCACTGAAATTATTCTCAAGAGCTTTTTTGGTTTCCATCCACACTCTTTCAGGCGACAGATCTTTCAGTTCTGTTGAAGCAACAATCTTGTCAAATAAAACTTTTGTTTCTTCATGAAGATCAAAATCATTGAGTTGTTTGTATGATTTAAATCTTGCAAATCTTAAGACTCTAAGTGGGTCTTCTTCAAACGCAGGGGAGGCATGTTTAAATGTTTTATTTTTTAAATGTTCCCTACCTCCAAAGGGGTCAATGATTCGACCTTTGTGATCTTTGGCTATTGCATTAATTGTAAAATCCCTTCGCTTTAGATCTTCTTCAAGGGTGACACTGGAATCAAAATAAAATTTAAAACCTTTATAGCCAACACCAGATTTTCTTTCAGTCCTTGCCAAGGCATATTCCTCATTAGTCTCTGGATGCAGGAAGACTGGAAAATCTTTACCTATAGGTTTAAATCCCTTTTCTTCCATTTCTTCTGGACTAGAATTTATCACAACCCAGTCACGATCTTTGGGTTCCACCCCAAGTAATTCGTCTCTTACAGATCCACCAACTTGGAAAACTTTCATGCTAATACTTTACCGAAATTTTCTCTAAATCATCTATTCTAAGAGCTGTAAGTTTACCTTTCCAGACGCAGCCAGTATCTAAACCAATAAAATGAGGGTTTTCTGTTTTGCCATTTAAAGATGCCCAGTGACCAAACACATAATATTGATTCATTTTCTTATAGGAGGCAGATTCATAGTGAAACCATGGTTTAGATCCTTTGGAAGCTTTTGTACTTGTGTTTTTCAAGTCCAAGGCAGCATCATTGCCAAGAAATCTCATTCTAGTAAAGTAGTTGATAATAATTCGATATTTTTTATTGCCTGTTAATGATTCATTCCAAGACTTTGGGTCATCGCCCCACATTGCTTTAAGTATCTTGGATGAATTATCAGTCAGTTCTTGAGAAACTTCATCAGCAAGATCTTGAGCTTTTTCTAGAGACCAAATTTCTGGAATGCCAGCATGAGTGATAATGAATTTGTTATTTGTTAAATGGTTGGAGGTTTGAATGAGCAGAGGGCGTGTGATGAGCCATTCAAAAATTTGTTTATTGTTTTCTGCCTCAACTATTTTTTTTAACTTACCTTGGCCCTTGTTAATACTTATTAAGTAAAGCAAGTAGAGATCGTGATTTCCCAACACAGTGGTAATATTTTTGTCTGCCATGCAGTAATTCAAAACAGCAAGAGATTTCGGGCCTCTGTTCACCAGATCACCAGTTAGGATAATCTGATCTTTTTTGCTGTCATACTCAATTTTTTTTAGCAATCTCATAAATTGATCAAAACAGCCATGCACATCTCCAATAACATATGTGCTCATTTAAATATCTATGCTTTGAAAAACTGCAATAAAATCTTCAATAGATAATTCTTCCGCTCTTGCAAGTGGGTTTATATGCAGCTTTTCATAATTAATTTCTAATTTTTTGAGATTATTTTTAATTCCTTTTCTTTTATTAGCAAAAGATTGATCAACTAAATTTGAAAATCCTATGAATTTGTTTAAGGCAATCAAAGGATTAACACGAGGGATGAGTCTAATGAATGAGGACTGGACCTTGGGCTTAATGTCAAAGGATTCAGGTGGAACATCAAACAAAATAGCTGTCTCAAAAAATGCAGCAATTTTTACTCCAAGCCTGCCCCAATCTTTAGATTTATTTGAACCACAAATTCTTTGTGCCACCTCTTTTTGAACTAAAAAATGCATATCTTCAATCCCGTCAAAAAAATTAATTAATTTAATAATTATTTGCGTAGAAATATTATAAGGAAGATTCCCGACGACCCTGTGTTTAGTTTTATGTAAAAACTCTAGAGGTGCTTTTAGCACATCGCCATGAATGAATTCATGCTCGTCATCTGCATACTTTTCTGAGAGAGTTATTATATTTTTTTCATCAAGATCCATTGCTATGACTCTGGTATTTTGACCCATCAAGTGATCTGTTAAAGCGCCAGTACCAGGACCAATCTCAAAAAAGAGATTATTTTTTTGAGGATTTATTGCTCTTTCAATTTCAAATAAGATAACCGGATCAACAAGGTAATTTTGGCCGAGCTTTCGTCGATGTGATCTATCACTCATTTAAGCTGAATTTCTGCTGCTTTTATTGCTTCTTTTATTGATCCAAGGTTGGGCTTCATTTTTCCAGCAATGTCTAATGCTGTTCCATGATCCACAGATGTTCGTACAATTCCAGCTCCCAGCGTTATATTCACTGCTTCACCAAAACTTAGAGCCTTTAACACTGGCAAGGCTTGATCATGATACATCGCAAGATATGCATCAGTTTGTTTTAATTTTTTAGCTGTGAAAGCCGTATCAGCTGAAATTGCATATGAGGCATTTATACCCATCTCCCTGCAAACTTCTACAGCTGGATTTATTTTTTTGATTTCTTCTGTCCCTATTTTTCCATTCTCACCTGCATGAGGATTTAACCCCAAGACCGTTATCGATGGATACTTAATTTTAAATTTTGTTTTTAAACCTGAGTGCAAAGTTTGGATAATCTCAACCAATTTTGCTTTACGAATTTTTTTTGCCACTTCTGTTAATGGAATATGAGTTGTAGCAAGGGCAACTTTAATTTTTTTTGAGGAGAGCAACATGACCACATTCTTTGATTGAGTTTTCTTTTGAATCCACTCAGTATGTCCTTGAAAGGTCTTGAACCCACCCTCAATAATATTGCTCTTTTGAATAGGCCCAGTTACTAAGCCAACTTTTTTATTGTTAAGACACTCAGCAATTCCAAAATTGAGATTATCTAAAATATATTTTGCATTTTTAGGATTCAGGGAACCCGGGGATAAATCTTGACAATTTGCAGCTTGAATAAATTGGACAGTTCCAAGTTTATTTTTTTTTGCCAATTTTAGGTTTTCAATTTCAATGAACTGAATCTTTAAGTTCATAATCTCAGATCTTGATTTTAATAACTCAAAATCAACAATACAGATCAAACAAGAGCTCATTTCTTGCCAAAACTTTGACTTTGATAGATGCAGAATTAAGTCAATGCCTATGCCTGCCGGTTCACCATGAGAGTAGAGGAGTCGATTCAATCTAGTTCTTTAAATTCTACAAATGCTTCAGCTCTTGTTGTGCGAAGAGTATTTTCTAATTCCTCATCAAATTTTCTAGCAAACAAAATACCATAGGCTCTATCTTTAATCACTTCCTCAGTTAAGTCTTCTGTTCTGGTATCTAGCACCTCAAGAAAATGAAAACCAAATTCAGATTCAAAAACAGGAGAGATTTCACCAACTGGAGATTCCAGCATCATTTTTTCAAACGCTGGTGCAGTTTTACCTCGACTGAGCCAATCCAGATCACCGCCTCGACTTGCTGAGCCAGGATCTTCAGAAAATTCTTTAGCCAATAAGCCAAAATCCTCTCCATCCAAGACCCTTTTTCTAACTTCTTCTAGTTCTTTCTTTGTAAAAGTTTCATCTCTTAATTTTGTTGTCATCATTAATATATGACGAACGTTCCACTGGTCTTCAAAACGAACAAGATCACCTCGCTTGTCCTCAAGTTTCAGTATATAAAAGCCTGAGCCACTTTTTAATGGTGGAGAAATGTATCCTTTTTTCTTATTTTTTAGGGCGTCTGCAAATAAGCTCGGTAAATCAGCAAGATTTCTCCAACCCATTTCACCACCCGAAGAAGCATTGCTGCTTTTTGAGTTTTCCTTGGCAAGCTCAGCAAAATCTTCTCCATTATTTATCTTTATCAGAAGTGAGTCAGCTTTATTTTGATCCGGAACAAGGATTTGACGCACAAATAGCTCAGGCGATAATTCTTTGACAGCTCCCTCTGTAGCTAAAAAGCCATCCAATTCTTGTTCAGTTATATCGACTGCTCTTCCTACTTTGCCCCTTTGAACTCTTTGAATAATCATCTCCTTCCTTACTTGTGATCTCAATTCTTCATAAGATTCACCCTCTGCTTCCAATGTTTTTATAAATTCCTCAAGAGACAATCCATTCGTTTGTGCAATATTTTCAAATGCTTGATTTAATTCTCCATCTCCAACTCTAATCCCAGCCTGTCTACCCATTTGTAACTGCAATTCTTCTATAATGAGCCTCTCTTGAACTTGTTCTAGCAGCGCCTCCTGAGGAGGCATGGGGGCACCTTGCTCCTGATATCTTTTTTCAATATTTGCAAGCATGTTATTCACTTGTGATTCTAGGACGACTCCTTCTCCTACAATAATTGCGACCCTATCAAGGATTTCAATCTTTGCGTGAAGTGGAAAAGCAAGAAGGATTGATAAGATAATGTATATATTTTTTTTCATAATCATTATTGTACTTAATTAAATGTTTACAAAGGTATTGAACGGTAAGAATATTTATAAAATGCTAAGACACTTTATTTCATCAAAGGTTCGAAAAAGCATTAGAGAAAAACCTATTTCTCTTATTATTGTTTCCGCCTGTCAGCCCCTTCAACTCAAACTCAAAATTAATTCTACTTTTGTTTTCTATAGAAATCATTTTATCCCAACTCGCATTATTAAATTGTAGAGAGTGAAAATTGAGAAGGTTATATTTTGATAGTCTTTTGTCTGATGCGTAAATTTTAAAAGCTAGACAGCAGTTCTCAAAACCAAAACCAAAATAACTCTCTAAATTTTTCTTCGAATCTAAATCTTTACTTATCCCACCTATAAATTTATAGCCCTCAGACATTGACCGTTCAAGTGAAAATTCTACATAGTCTAATTTATTTTTAGAATTCAACAGGGGAACATTGGTTTGAAATTTTCTTGATAAGATCAATCGAGTTTCCGGAAGCTGAATTTCTATTCCCGTCTGCCCAAAATTGAGTGTATTTCTTTTTTGGGAGTAGTTAGCTGCAAAATATGCCCTAAGAATTTCACTTTCAAAAGATACATTCGTACCAATTTGACTATCTTTCTCAATAGACTGATTTAGCATTGAGTTAATTACTCGACTTTCTTGCAGCTCATTCTTCTTGATGATTTGAAAATTCAGCCTAGAGCTGTTATTGATTCTCTTTTGCAGCTTTAATCTAGCGAGCAAAAATTCTGTATCAGGCACCCTATCTTTACCAAAAAAATACTTAGTATTTAGTCTATTAAAGTTTCCAAAATTCCGCTGGTGAAGATCAAAGATAGGATCTGCGGACTGGTCTTTATAAGTAGTTTTTTGATAAACAAACTCAGGCATAAAAAGCGAAAAGCTATCTTCAGAAGATTGGCTAAATAAAGATGAAATTTTTATTTCAACCGAAGGGATTGTGGTAGATTTAGAATTTATTTTAATATCATCAAGGTCATACTTTTTATACAAAAAAGATCCATTTATTGATAGATCAAAATACCTAAAATCTTGAAGAGTTTCTGCTCCAATTTCCGTAAAAAACCTTTTTCCAATTTGCTTCGCTGTTTTATTATCAAGAAGCAAATAATGATTTTTATTTATATCAAAGTTTGAATAATTAGCTCTAGCAAAATATGTAACTGATGGGCCATATTGCTGATATTCAAGATTTAATTCAGGTTTCTTGATAAACCCATTATTAATAAATGGATTCAAGCTTTGAAAGCCTTCTCGAGCAATGCTAATTAAAAAATTATTTACCAGCATATTCATCGACACAGATTGCCTCAGATAGTGATCTCTTTGATTAGCTATGCTTGTGAGGCTAGAGGGCAAATCAAGCAACACCATTGAGTCAGAGGATTTAGCCCAATCAATAGAGGTTGTCACATTAGAAAAGCTTCTATTTTCTTTCAAGCGAAAAGCCCATCTTTCATTATCAGCCAGTTCATAGTCTTTTTTAAATTCTTTATCTTCTGGAAAAAACAGCAGATCAAAATAATTCATAGAATCTGAATTAGATTTAGTTAGATATCTATAATTTCCCTCTAAGCCAAAACCTCTATCTTTCAGAGCTCTTGGAGCAATTGTTAGATCTGATTGATCAGATAGTACCCAGAAGTATGGTAAAAAAAGATCGACTCCATCAGACGTAAAGCTCAGCTCGGGTTCTAGAAAGCCACTGAGTCTTTTTGTTGTCGCAGGGAAGGGCAAATAGGGGAGTTTTAAAATTTTTCTATCAAGAATCTTAAGGCTCAGGTCTTCAACGTAACCGCGATGTGACTCTTCATTAATATTGATAGATTTAGCCTTGATCTCCCAGCCCTCTGAGCTATTATTGCAAGAACTAAGAGTGGCATTATTAAATTTAAGGCTTTCACCTAAATTTCCTGCCAATGATTGATACTTAACCAATAAATTTCTTTCTTCTAAAAAGGCTGTTCCATTAACGAGTTTGATCTCACCAGAATCTTTTGCTAAAGAGCCGTTCAAAAATTTAAAGTAATTATCAAAATGGTAGATATTCCCATTCTTCATATCTTGAATAAAGTTTTGATTTTTAGAATAGATCGCACTAGAGGCCATAACCTGACCATTCTTTAATCCAATTAAAACATCTTCCTCAAGTGAAATATCTCCGTTTGATTGAATATCTATTTTTCCAGCATCCATAGATCCAGATGCATACTTATTAGTTAGTTTTGGATAGTCTGGATTACTGCAACCCTGAAATTGATGTTGCTCAAATTGATCAAGATAAGATGCGCCTAATTGTAAATTAGTAAAAAGAACAAAGATAAATACAAGGAAGTTCTTTGAGGGGTGGCATTGTGGTTTGGTAAATTTCAATAATTAAAGCTTCAAGAAGCCATTTCTTTAAGTTCTCTCAAGGTGTCTTTTCCGTAGAACATTTCATCTCCTACAAAAAATGTTGGAATTCCAAACGCCCCTTTTTCAGCAGCTTTACTTGTATTGGCAATTAATTCTGCTTTTATTTCATCTTTAGCAATGCCATCAATAATCGTATCAGCATGACAATTATTTTTTGTTAACAGCTCGTGCAGTGCTTCTGGTGTATCAAGCTTAAGAGATTGCTCCCAAAGCCCACTTAAAACTATTTCAACATAGGAATTAAAAAAATCATTTTTTTGTGCAACTATCGCACCCCTAATAAGAGATATAGTGTTGACGGGAAAATGCTCATTCATTTTAAATTTTGTAATGTTATGTTCTCTTATGAATCTATTGAAGGCAGTATCGAATTCATATTTCATTTTATTAGGAATTTCAGCCAAAGTTATCATGGGAGGCTGGTTGTTAGTCAGTTTCATGATGCCTCCTAGAAGGCAGGGCACATAGTTAAATTTTATATCATGAGTTTTTTCAAGATTTTGAATTGCTTTGTGGCATAGGTATGCATTCGGACTCGCAAAATCAAAAATAAAATCTACATTCATAGTCGTCCCCATTTCTAAAGCTTATAATAATCCCTTAACTTGCATCAACCTGTTTAAAAATGCAACATCAAGCAATAATTATTATAAAAGTTGGAGACATAAAATGAGTTTAAAAGGCAGAGTGTTATTTATCACTGGGGGTAGCAGAGGAATAGGTCTTGAAATTGGTAAAAGAGCTGCCAAGGATGGTGCTAAGGTTGTATTGGCAGCAAAAACAGCAGAGCCTCACCCAAAACTTGATGGAACTATATACACTGCAGCTGATGAAATTGTAGCTGCGGGCGGAGAAGCATTGCCAATTATTTTAGATGTGCGCGATGAAGCAAATGTTAGAGATGCTGTTGAGCAAACTGTTAGCCACTTCGGTGGAATTGATATTTGTGTCAACAATGCATCTGCAATTTCATTGACCAGCACACCAGACACAGATATGAAAAGATATGATTTAATGCACCAAATTAATGGAAGAGGAACTTATTTGGTAAGTAAATACTGTATCCCACATCTTAAACAATCCAACAATGCTCATATATTAAATCTAGCTCCACCTCTTGATATGAAACCGAAATGGTTTGGCCCCCACCTAGCATACACAATGGCAAAATTTACTATGAGTATGTGTGTTTTGGGTATGGCCGAAGAATTAAAACCTGATGGCATAGCAGTTAATGGCTTATGGCCCAGAACCGCTATCGCAACAGCAGCAGTAAAAAATATTCTAGGCGGAGAGGAATTAATGAGCATCTCAAGAACGCCTGAAATAATGGCGGATGCAGCATATGAAATCTTTAATAAAAATTCAGAAGATTTTTCTGGGAATTTTTGTATAGATGACCTAGTTTTGTATGAGGCTGGAATAAAAGATTTTAGTCACTACGCTGACGTTCCCTTTGATCAGTTAGCGCTTGATTTCTTTTTACCAGATGACACGCCTTTGCCAGATGAAATAAAAAATAGTTAATTTGAACGAAAAAGATATTTTAAAACTTAGCGCCAGATGTGGATATCCATCTCAGCAAGCTGTTGCCTTAAAAAATGAAGCAAGCGGAAGAGAATACTGGAGACTTATTCAGGAAGATGCTAGCTTCATCTTGTGTTTTTTAGATCCACAAAAAGGGAGTCATGCTCAGTTTATCAAAATTGCAAATATTCTTTTAAAGCATCAAATTAATTCTCCCAAAGTGTTAGACAGCTTTCCTGAATTAGGCATTACCATTCAAGATGATCTTGGAGATATGAATCTATTGAAAGTTAGAAATAGCATTGATTACGAGGAATTAACTCTAAAGTGCCTAGATCTATTGATAAAAATTCAGACAATTCCGAATTTAAATATTCCATCACTAGAAAGTGCTGATCTCTTAAATCAAATGATGTTATTTAGTGAGATTTTTTGTAATCAGTTTTTAGATGTAAAGGTTGATTCCTCCATAGAACAATTAATAGAAAAAACTTCGAGTGAATTATCTACTCAACCATATGTTAACTGCCACTTTGATTTTGAAAGAAGAAATTTAATTTTATCTGAAAGGAATGAAATTTTTGTAATAGATTTTCAAGATCTATCTAGAGGACCAATTGGGATAGATTTGGCAGGAATTTTACTGGATCATTATCGTTTAGCTGATCATGATGCAATAACTAAAGCCTTAAAATATTTTCAAGAACAATCACATTTTATTGATGGCCCTAATGATGCATTTGAGCTTTTTAGATGGGGAGGCGTGCAAAGAAATTTAAGGATTTTAGGAGTTCTCTCAAGACTCTACCTTTATGAAGATAAAGGTTTTCGTCTAATGGATATGCCTTTAATTTTACAGAACCTAATTTCCATCATTCCAGATAATTGGGCATGCAAAGAATATTTAATAGAAGAAATTGAACCAAAATTAAAAAATAAATTATCAATGATATGAAAGCGATGATTCTTGCTGCTGGAGAGGGGAAAAGACTTCAGCCTTTAACTTTTAAAACCCCTAAGCCCCTATTAAAAGTTGGATCATTCTCCTTAATCGAAGATCAGATTAATAAACTGTTAGAACTTGGCATCAATGAGTTTGTCATCAACATTTCATACTTAGGCGAGCAAATAAAACAATCCTTGAAAAATCATTCTCATTATCAAAATATAAGTTTTATTGAAGAGCCATTCCCTTATGGGACTGGGGGCGCTTTAGTCAATGCCATGGATCACTTAGGAGAAGATCCATTCATACTATGTAATGCAGATATTTTCTCTGAAATTGATCTATCCAGGCTGCCCAACTCCACTGATACAGCACATTTAATTGGTATCTCAAACCCAAATCATAATCAAGACGGAGATTTCTCTCTTCTTGACGGCTCAGTAATCGTCAATGAGGGAACAAATGATTTAACTTGGTCAGGCATCTCATTAATTAATCCCAAAATTTTAACGAAGCATTTAAACTTAGATTTCCCATTTGATATTTGGAATACAATAATCAAGCCTCTTATTAAACAACAAAAAATTACCGCCCATCAAGATCATTCACTCTGGATAGATATTGGCACTATTGAGAGGTTAGAGCTTGCAAGGGCATCGCTAAAAGAAGAAAATTAATTAACTATGAAAAATCAATCACTCATTGCACCATCAATCCTATCAGCAAACTTTGCACGCTTGGGAGAAGAAGTTAATTCGGTTATGCATGCTGGTGCCGATTGGATTCATTTTGATGTTATGGACAATCATTATGTGCCAAATTTAACCATTGGTCCCATGGTGTGTAAATCTCTAAGAGATGATGGCATTAAAAATTTTATTGATGTTCATTTAATGGTTGAACCGGTTGATGAAATTGCCAAAAGTTTTGCAGAGGCAGGCGCAGATTTAATTAGTTTTCACCCAGAGGCCACTAAACATGTTGCAAGGACCATTGACTTAATTAAAAGTCTTGGCTGTAAAGTCGGTATTGCATTAAACCCTGCAACATCAACATCTGTTCTAGATAATATTATTCAAGACATCGATTTGGTTTTGTTGATGAGTGTAAATCCAGGATTTGGCGGGCAGAAATTCATTCCAAGCACTTTAAAAAAAATACAAGACGTGAAAGCAAAGATTGATCAGCAAGATAAAGATATGTACCTTGAAGTTGACGGTGGCATCAATCTCGATACTATTGCCAGTGTCTCTGAAGCTGGGGCCAATGTATTTGTAGCAGGATCAGCAATTTTTGGATCATCAGATTATGAAGAAACTATTCAGAGTTTCCGTCAAAAAATTTCTTAGTTTAAGTTTAATTATTCTTTCTACCCAATCTTATGGGAACTTAGAGGCAACTTTTGAGGGAAAATCAGCAAAGCTATTGCTAAGCATTGCAAATACAAATGAATCTCGCAGCAAAGGTTTAATGTTCCAAGCATCTCTTAAAACAAATCATGGAATGATTTTTATTTGGCCATCAAGTAAAAAGCAATGCATGTGGATGAAAAATACTTCAATTCCTTTGAGTGTTGCTTATCTCTCAGCCGATGGAAGAATACTGGAGATTTATGATATGGTCCCCTTTTCAGAGGAGTCTATTTGTTCTTCAAAAAAGGCCAGGATGGCTGTTGAAGTTAATCAGGGTTGGTTTTCTAAAAATCAAATTGCTGAAGGCGATAAAATCAATCTCTAAAAATAAGTCTAATGATTGCAAAAGAAGAATATAACAACTTTAAAGAGGATAATTTTACAGTTCTGCCTATTAGCAGAAAAGTTTCAGCTCCTGAAGACACACCATTATCTTTGTATTCAAAAATCGCAGACCAAAAAAATAATTTTTTATTTGAATCAGTGGAGGGAGGTGAGAGATGGGCGCAATATTCAATTATTGGCTTTGGTTGCATTGATACCATTAAAGTTTCAGGCAACACCATTGAAACATCAGTTGATGGAGTTGCTAATAAATTTATTGCTGAAAATCCATTGCAAGCAATTGAAGAAATAACTTCTCAGTACCGATCACCGAACCTAGAGGATTTACCAAGATTTCATGGGGGCTATGTTGGTTTTTTTGCTTACGAAAGCTCTCAATATGCAGAAGCTAAAATAGCCATGCTGCCTGGCAAGGGCTCAAAGTTTGCTGAGCATATGCCTGATATTATGTTAGTCAAGGCCGAAAAGCTTATAGTCTTTGATAATTTAGACAATTCAACGCAAATTATTTTTAACGCTTCTCTTCAAGATATGACGCACGAATTTGCTTGCTCACAATTGGATGAGATTGAAGCTCTTATATCTAAATCAATTTCTTTTAAATCTAACAATTTTAAAGACATAACAAACACATTTGAATTTAAATCAAATTTCTCAAAGGCGGAATATCTTGCTGCTGTGAACACGATTAAAGATTACATTACAGAAGGGGATGTGATGCAGGTTGTTTTAGCTCAAGATTTTTCAGCAAATTTTGATCTTGATTCCTTTGATTTATATAAAGCAATAAGAAAATTAAATCCTTCTCCCTATATGTACTATTTAAATTTAGATGAATGTCAGATTGTAGGAGCATCTCCTGAAATCTTAGTCAGACTAGAAAATCATGAAGTGACCCTCAGACCAATGGCTGGAACAAGAAAAAGAGGAAAAAATTCAGCAGAAGACCAATCCAATCAAGCAGAACTACTTAATGATCCAAAAGAAATAGCAGAGCATCTTATGCTGATTGATCTTGGTAGAAACGATGTTGGGCGCGTTTCTGAAATTGGGTCAGTGAAGGTTACAGCTAAAATGATTATCGAAAAGTATTCACATGTCATGCATATAGTATCCAATGTAGTTGGCAGATTGGCATCAGGGTTAAATTATTTTGATGTTTTGAAAGCAGCATTGCCGGCAGGAACATTATCTGGTGCTCCAAAAATCAGAGCGATGGAAATCATTAATGAGTTAGAACCAAGCTCAAGAGGTATTTATGGCGGCGCAATAGGATACATAGGATGGAATGGAAACATGGATACAGCTATAGCAATAAGAACAGCTGTAATTAAAGATCAAACAATTCATGTGGGAGCTGGAGCGGGAATAGTTGCTGATTCTGTCCCAGAAAATGAATGGTTAGAATGCAGACAAAAATCTAAGGTATTCATGGATGCCATGGAGATGATCTCATGATTTTAGTAATTGATAATTATGATTCTTTTACCTACAACTTGGTTCATTACATTGGAGAGTGCAATCATGAAGTCTTGGTTAAAAGAAATGATGCATTAACAGTTTCTGAAATTCATTCTCTGAATCCTGAAAAAATTGTTATTTCTCCTGGGCCCTGTACTCCAAAAGAAGCTGGAATTTCTGTGGAGATTGTTCAAGAATCTCAAGTGCCATTATTAGGAGTTTGCCTGGGTCATCAGTCAATCGGCGCAGCATTCGGAGCTAAGATCATCAAGGCTCCTGAAGTTTTTCACGGCAAAAAATCTAATATTAATCATTTCAATTCGGTATTATTCAAAGATATCCCTGATCCATATTCAGTGGTGAGATATCACAGCCTAATCATCGATAGTCTGAGTTTGCCCAAAGATTTAAAGGTAATCTCTACAATTGTTGACGATCCTTCAATCATCATGGGTGTAGAGCATGTCTCTAGACCTATATACGGTGTTCAATTTCACCCTGAATCCATTGACACCGATCATGGAATGCAATTAATAAATAATTTTTTAAATATATGATCCACGATTTCATTAATCAGCTAGAAAAGAAAGAGGATCTTGATTTTCATTCCATGCAGTCTGCAATTGAATCAATGATGACTGGAGAGGTTGATGATCTTTCTATCGAAGCATTTTTACTGGCCTTAAATGCAAAGGGCATCAAAGAAACTGAAATCACAGCTGCAGCTAGAGTTATGAAAGAGAAATCCCTCACATACCCATTGGGAGATGGAGATCATATAGACACCTGTGGTACAGGCGGTTCAGGCTTGCATACTTTTAATTGCTCTACTGCCTCATCCTTTGTGGCTGCTGCTGGGGGAGCTGCTGTAACCAAGCATGGTAACAAGGCAGTATCCAGTAAGTCTGGTAGCGCAGATTTGTTGTTAGCGGCTGGTGCTGACATAGCCCATGATAGAGAAAAGCTTGAAACAATTTTTAAGAGAGTTGGTTTTGTTTTCTTGTTTGCACCTCTGCATCATCAATCTATGAAATATGTGATGCCAGCAAGGCAAAACATTGGAAAGAAAACCTTGTTTAATTTGCTAGGCCCTCATACAAATCCATGTGGTGCAAAAAGGCAAATCCTAGGCGTTTACCAAAAAGATTTGGTGAGAACTTTTGCATCGGTTGCAAAGAATTTATCTATGGACCATGTTCTTATTGTGCATGGATTTGATGGGTTAGATGAAATCACCATCACAAACTCAACTTATATTGCTGAGCTAAAAGATAATACTATTTCTGAGTATGAAATTTCTCCAAAGGATTTTGGTTTATCTTTTGGGACACTTTCTGAAATTTCAGCTCAATCATCCGATGATAGTTTGCAATTAATTCGAGAAGCTTTTGCTGGAGAGAGCTCAGCTGTGCAAGATATGATTGCCCTTAATGCTGGCGCAGCTTTGTATCTCGCAAAAAGAGTCAAATCAATTGCAGATGGAGTAGAGTTTGCATTTGAGTTAATGAATAACGGCATGGCTGCAGATAAACTAGCTTCCTATGTTCGAGTATCAAATAGCTAATGAGCATTCTGCAAAAAATCGTTGCCAATACTAAAGCCAATCTTGTTCTCAAGAAAGCTGAATTTCCTCTAGAGAAAATTCAAGGCTCTTTAGAAAATCTCAAGCTTCCTAGGGGCAAATTTAAAGATCATATTTCAAACAAAGATGAAGCCATCATTGCAGAAATAAAGAAAGCCTCGCCAAGTGCCGGAGTTATCAAAGAAGATTTTGATCCTACAAAGATAGCAATGGACTATGAGAGTTTTGGTGCATCGGCTTTATCAATTTTGACTGAAGAAGACTTCTTTATGGGCAGCGTTGAATATTTAAAAGAGGTTAAGAAAATAACTTCGTTACCTATTTTAAGAAAAGATTTTATGATAGATGAATATCAAATCTATGAATCTAAACTCATTGGTGCAGATTGTATTTTGTTAATCGCCTCCATTCTTACTGATCAAGAAATAGAAGATTTTATCAACATTGCTAAAAAGTTAGAGCTTGATTATTTGATTGAAGTGCATGATGAAAATGAACTCAAGAGGGTTGAGCACTTTGAAGATGCATTAATTGGTGTTAACAACAGAAACTTAGAAACATTTGAAGTAGATTTAAATAATTCAGTTCGACTTAAACATACATTCAGACAAAAAAATATATTTATTGCAGAATCTGGAATTAAATCGCGAGAAGATATGGATTATTTAAAAATGAATAATATTAAGGTATTTCTTATTGGAGAGAGTTTGATGAGAGGCTCTTTCTAAATATAAGCGCTTGATGAAGTCATTACTTTAGCAGAAAGGCTCATAATTTTTTTTGTCGGTGCAGAGAGAGATTCCCCACCATTCTCTGAAGCTTCTTGAGCATGCTCATCTTCATCAGCTCTCATGGTCTTTAAAATTTCAATTGTCTCAACATCATTTTTGGAAACTTTGTCTAAATGTCTCTCAAGGTGTTTAACAACTTGTTTTTCAGTTTCTTCTACAAACCCTAAACTAGTTTTTTCTCCAAGACTGCCAAATATTGCACCAATAGCAAAGGAGCCCGCATACCAAACTGGATTAAGAATTGAGGGCTTGCCATTTAAATCCTCTAAACGCTTCTTACACCAAATTAAATGGTCGGTTTCCTCTTCACCTGCTCGCACAAGGTGGGCTTTTATTTCAGCATCCTTGCAAACCATTGCTTGTCCTCTATAAAGGGCTTGTGCCGCTACTTCGCCAGCTAAATTTATTCGCATGAGTTGAGCAGATAAGTTTTTTTCTTTTTTAGAAAGTTTTGCGGGAGTTTGATTGCTTGGGTATGATCTGCCTGTCCCACTTTTTTTAAATGATAATGTTTTTAATGCAATGTCACATTCATTTACAAAATTATCTAACAAATTCATCTTATTCCTTTGTTTCCAATATCCTTTCGATAGAAAGCTCCATCAAAGGATACAGATTCTACCAGATCATACGCTTTTGATTGCGCTTCTTGAAGATCTTTGCCTAAAGCAGTAGCGCAAAAAACTCTACCTCCAGATGTTAAAACCTTTTCATTATGAAGCTTTGTTCCCGCATGAAATAGTTTTATTCCATCTGCATTTGTAGATTGAAATGAAACCTTATTATTTTTTGAGTAGTCCTCGGGATAACCCTGACTTGCAATAACAACACCACACGCATGTTGTTTAGACCATTCAATTTGATAAGAATCTAACTTGTCTTCAATGGCAGCCAGACAGAGTTGAACCAAGCTTGATTTTAGTCTGAGCAAGATAGGTTGTGTTTCTGGATCTCCAAATCTGCAATTAAATTCTAGTACTTTTAATTCTCCATTATTGATCATGAGTCCAGCATATAAAAAACCAAGATAGGGCGAACCTTCAGCAATTAAACCTTGCATGGTAGGTTGCATCACTTCATCAATAATTTTTTGATGCATCTTTTCATCAACTATTGGCGCGGGTGAGTATGCACCCATTCCGCCAGTATTTAAACCTACATCACCATCACCCACAGCCTTATGATCTTGGCTGGTTGCAAGAGGAATAATTTTATCTTTGCTAACCACTGCAATGAAACTTGCTTCTTCACCAATTAGAAAATCCTCAATAACGACGCTTGCTCCAGCAACTCCAAAAGCTTGATCTTTAAATATGCTAGTGAGGGCTGCCAGGGCTTCATTTTCAGTATGGCAAATGATGACGCCTTTACCTGCAGCCAACCCATCGGCTTTAACTACTGTTGGAAATTGAATCTTCTTTAGGTGATCCTTTGCACTATCAAAATTATCAAATGCTGCATACGTTGCTGTAGGAATACCATATTTCACAAAAAAGTCTTTTGAAAATGTTTTAGAGCCCTCTAATTGGGCTGCGGCACTGGAGGGGCCAAAGGTTTTGATGTCATTCCTTTGCAAATAATCTACCAGCCCATCAACGAGGGGTTGCTCTGGTCCAACAATCACAAGCTCAATATTTTTTTTAACACAAAAATCTTTAACTGCTGCAAAGTCATCAATATTAATAGAGACATTGGATACTTTATTTTCTAATGCAGTGCCTGCGTTTCCAGGACAAACAAACACTTCAGACACCGATTCATCCTGAGCTGACTTCCATGCTAATGCATGCTCTCTGCCTCCTGATCCAATAACCAAAATGTGCATTTTTTAATGTCTAAAATGACGGGTTGCAGTAAAGACCATTGCAATGTTATTTTCATCAGCTGCCGCAATTACTTCTTCATCTCTTATCGAACCACCAGGCTGAATAATTGCTGCAATTCCGCTCGAAGCCGCTTTATCTATGCCATCCCTAAATGGAAAAAAAGCATCTGAGGCCATTGCCGCACCCTTGACTTCTAAACCTTCTTCTTGTGCTTTAAGATTTGCAATTTCAGCGCTTATCACTCTGCTCATTTGACCGGCACCAATACCGATGGTCTGTTTATTTTTGACATAAACAATAGCATTGGATTTTACAAATTTAGCAACCTTCCAAGCAAACATCAGATCATTGATTTCTTCATCGGTCGGTTGTCTTTTTGTAACACATTTAAGGTCTGCTTGAGGGACAATAAAATTATCATCACTTTGTATTAATATTCCCCCAGAGACTTTTTTAATTACCCCCGGATATGGATTATCTTGCTCTAAGTCCACACATAAAACCCGAACATTTTTCTTTTTAGCAAGTTCGGCCAATGCAGCTTCTTCAAAACCTGTGGCCAGAACAACTTCAACAAATTGACGAGCATTTATTTCTTCCGCAGTTTTTTTATCCAGCTCTCTATTGAAAGCAATAATGCCACCAAAGGCAGAGGTTGGATCAGTCTTAAATGCTAGATCATATGCATCAAAGACAGAGTTTGCTTCTGCAACTCCACAGGGATTAGCATGCTTTACAATCACACACGCTGGTTCATCAAATGCTCTGACACATTCCCAGGCAGCATCAGCGTCAACAATATTGTTGTATGAAAGTTCTTTGCCTTGAAGAACATCTGCATTGGCAATATTTTTATGTTCTAAATTAGAGAAAGTTAACAAATCTGCAGTTTGGTGAGGATTTTCTCCGTATCTTAATGATTCACTTTTACTAAAATTATATTGATGTGCATTCGAAGAGATATTTTTTAAATAATTTGCAATAGCTGAATTGTATTCAGCCATAAGTTGAAAAACTTTTTCTGAAAGCTGCTTTCTAAATTCGTAACTGATACCACCTTGATTTTTCCATTCATCAATTAAATATTTATAGTCAGCTGGATCAGATACTACCGCAACATCTTTGAAGTTCTTAGCCGCTGATCTAATCATTGTGGGCCCACCTATATCAATCTTTTCTATAGCTTCCTCAAACGAACACCCTGACGCTACTGTTTCTTGGAATGGATACAGATTAACAATCACCATATCAATGACCTCATACCCGCGGTCAGTTAAAACCTCTAAATCTAGCTCTCTTCTGGCTAAAATCCCAGCATGAATTTTGGGATGTAAAGTTTTAACTCTACCATCCATCATCTCTTCAAATCCTGTAAATTCTGATACCTCTATGACCTTATCTGTAATTTTTTTTATGGCATTGTAAGTTCCACCAGTTGAGATGATTTTGACCTCTTGATCAAGCAGAAACTTTATCAGCTCGTCTAAATGAGATTTATTTGACAGGCTGATAAGGGCAGTTTTTGGAGTAATTAAGCTCATGATTTTTCTATTATGTTGTATCGATGTAATTTTTTTCTGAGGGTGGCTCTATTTAATCCAAGAACATTTGCAGCCTTAGATTGATTGTTGTTTGTGTAATTCATTACTGCTTTCAAAAGTTCAGGCTCAACCTCAGCCATTACCATTTCATGGACATTTGCTGGAGTTGCATCACCAAGAGCAGCAAAATATTTCTTCATAGCCTTTCTTACTTGTTCACTAAGAGGCTTATTTTTTAGTTTTTGTGAGACTGTTTTAGTCATTAGTTAGAGATTTTTCTGCAAAATATAAATTCTACAGCTGATTAAAAATTGCTCAACTAGTTTTACAGATTAATTACAGTTTTTTTATCATCACCCAAAATTAATTGAGTCAATTCTCCATTCTTTGTAAAAATTTCTGTCCTAGAAGCATAATCAGGATGAAAATATGAGATGGCATTATTGCTTGTAATATAAGAAACCAATGCATTAATCACCATGAAGTGTGTGGTCACAATAAAATTGCCTTCAGCGTCTTTCAGCCAGCTTATTAAATTGCTGCGCCATTCCCTAACAGTTTCGGGCAGCTCTTCTACTGGAGCCGTGAAAATCCTCGATAGCCACTCCTTTTTTTTATTAACATCAACATTATCTGATGGTATTTCTATAAATCTTGAATCTAATTTAAAAGGGTATTTATTTTCTATGCGCATTATTTCCATAGTTTCAATAGCTCTCTTTTTTGGACTAGAAAGAAGCTGATAGGAAGCCATTTGATTTATTAGATCTTTGCCAGAATTTTCTGCTTGCTTGCGACCCAGCTCACTTAAACCAGGATCTGGATGAACAGACCATGCTTCAGATGCCTCTCCATGTCTGACAAGAATGATATGACTTTGACTCATTATAAAAAATACCAATTATAATTACTTGATGAGAAAGCCGAGAATTTTTTGTCCTGAATTATCTTCATCAAGTTATAAGTGCACCAACATAAAACAAATACATCATCTTGCCAAGGTTCTTAGGTTGAAAGCGAATGATCCTGTAGAGCTATTTGATGGTCGGGGCTCTCTAGCGAATGGGACTATTCAAGAGATAGCAAAAGCTTATATAAATTTTCATATCGATGATATTTTATTCATGCAAAACCCCTATCAAAAATCGTATCAAGCGATAATTCCATATCTTAAAAAAGAGAATCTAGTCTACTCATTACAAAAGCTCATTGAATTAGGGGTTAACTCAATCCTTATTTACAAGCCAGATCATTTGGATCAATCATTAGCAAAAAAAGATTTATCTAAGTTAAGTCTTCGGCTGGAAGAGGCGATCATAGGTGCATGCGAACAATCTGGGTGCAATCATGTTCCAAGCATTCATTACTTTAACGGGCTCAAAGAATGCCTTCAGAGTATAAAGACACCCTCAGATATCGAGGGGCTGTTCGTTCTTGATACAATTGCTAATCAATTCATCAAAGATTATGAAATTTTGAGTTTAAATAGTATTGCCATTATCACAGGTCCTGAATCGGGTTTTTCAGAAACTGAGCGCAAAACCATCAAGGAGTTAGGATTGCAGTCTCTTAGGTTAGGGCATTATGTATTGCGTGCTGAAACAGCTCCTGTTGTTGGCTTATCTATGTTTCATAGCTTATTTGGAGAATATTAATGCAAGGTACTTCTTCGCTATTTATTACCGATCCTCTAGGTGAATTAAATCCAAAAAAAGACACAACTATTTTGTGGATGCAGGAGGTTTTTAATCTGGGTGGTCAAATTCTCCAGTGCGAGATGAAAGATTTAATTTATAGAGACCAAGTAACTTTTGCCAATTTCTCTCAAATCAAAGATCCCATCACTAACCCACAAATTAGCAAGATAGTTAATGAAGCTCAACCACTGAAAGATATTGATTATATTTTTATGAGGAAGGATCCACCAGTAGATGGGGATTATATGAATGCCTTGCATTTGCTGTCTCAGGCTGAAGCCGAAGGTGCCAATATAGTTAATCGACCCTCAGCCTTAAAGAAGTTCAATGAAAAGATTTTTGCCCTTCAATTTTCTCATTGGATGCCTGAGACAAGCGTTATCTGCAAAGAAGAAGACTTCGAATTATTTAAAAAAAAATACTCAACCATTATCCTTAAGCCTCTTGATGGCATGGGTGGAGAGTCAATCTATAAGTTTGATGAAAACTCCAAAGATCATTTAGAAATTTTTCAATCTTTAACAAATAATTATCAAACCATGGTCATGGTGCAAAATTTCTTACCGGAAATATACGATGGTGATTATCGAATACTCATTATTCATGGCAAACCATTTCCTATTGCATTGGCAAGAATACCTCAAGGTGGAAGTTTCAAAGGCAATCTTGCAGCTGGCGGCAAAGGTGAAGCTCGAGAATTATCAAATGATCAGCTTGAAGTAAGCATAGAGATTGGCAAGTTATTGATAGAAGAAGGCATTATGTTTGCAGGGATAGATATGATTGGAAATTATTTAACTGAAATTAATATCACAAGTCCTACAGGCGCAAGAGAGATTCTGTCTCAAACCGGCCAAAATCCGATTAAAACTTTGCTTGAATCATTATAAGATGCAGCCACTCATTTATAAGCAGAGAATTCAAAGATGGGGGTTTAAAAAATCCATCCTAGCTTCTTTGATATTTCATGGAGTAGCTATTTTTGGAATCAGCTTTGTTGTCATTCAGCAACCATGGGACTTTAATGAAGAAGCAATCGTGAATATTAAATTTGCTAATTCAGAGTTTGATATGCAGGGCAGAGGGTTGAATGGCTTTGAGTCTTTAAAACAAAATAGTCAACAAGCTGCAATGGTATCTCGAGACATCAAGTCTCAAGACCAATCTCAACTCAGCGTTAGGCGTCTAGAATCTAATTCAACCTTAGAAAGTTTTGAGGCTATTTATCTAAATGCTTGGCAAAGACAGGTTGAGACAGCTGGCTATTACGAAATTTCACGTTCAGATATTATTCAAGGTAATTTCAGAGTTCAAATTAAGTCCACAATCGATAATAGGGGTAATTTAATAGCCGCCGATATTTTGCAGTCCTCAGGCAATTCAGTGTTGGATGCTTTGGCCTTAAAAATTTTGTATCAGTCAGCTCCATTTGAGCCTTTTCCTGAAGATATGTTGGCAAACTATGAGCAGCTTGAAATCATTCGAGACTGGAATTTTACAAACTCTTAACAATGCAGATTTTAGCTTTTGATTTCGGTACACAGCACATTGGAGTGGCTGTTGGACAAACTATCACCAAGACCTCTTCTCCTTTAATGATTCTCAATGTAGCACGTGAAGGTAAAGAAATTTGGAATACAATTTCTAACCTTATTGATGAGTGGAAACCGGATCGGTTGCTTGTAGGGAAGCCGTTAAATATGGATGGCACTCCAAGCGATATGATGAAAAAAGTTGATCCATTTTTTCAGAAACTGCAAAAGATTAGCAATATTCCTTGTGAATTAGTGGATGAGAGATTAACCTCATTTGAGGCAAAGCAGTTGATGCAAACAGATTCAAAATATGATCGCATCGATGATTTGGCAGCCAAAATATTTTTAGATAATTGGATAGAGCATCATGTCAATTCCAACTAGTTTTATTGACCAGTTATTAGACCAAACGGATATTGTTGATGTTGTAGGTCGACGCATACCTGTCAATAAAAAGGGATCAAATTTCTGGTGCCAATGTCCATTTCATGATGATTCAAATCCTTCCATGGCCGTCAATCAAGAAAAGCAGTTTTTTTATTGTTTTGTTTGTCAAGAATCTGGCAATGCCATTCACTTTATCAGACGCTACGAAAATTTAGAATTTGTTGATGCAATAGAAACTCTCGCAATTTCAGCTGGGATGACTGTCCCCTATGAAAATAATAGGCTTGAAAAATCTAAGCCAAGCGGCCTGGTTGAGAAAGCGGTTAAATTTTATCAAGCAAATCTAAATGAAAAAATTGCTCCCAAGGCAGTTCAATATCTAAAAGATAGAAAGATTACTGGAGCCACAGCAAAGAAATTTAACATTGGCTATGCACAAGATAAATGGGACGGCCTTATTAACCATTTGGGCTCTGACATACCAAGCAAAGAGTTAGATGAGTCGGGGTTATTTAGCAAGAAAGATGATCGATTCTATGATCGATTTAGAGGCAGAGTTATCTTCCCCATAAGGAATATAAAAGGTGACTTTATTGCCATGGGCGGAAGAATCATAGATGAGGGGGAGCCAAAGTATCTGAATTCTCCTGAAACCTCTTTTTTTAATAAATCAAATGAGTTGTTTGGTTTGTATGAGGTCAAAGAGCAAGAAAAAAATATTGCCTCTCTTATAGTTGTTGAAGGGTATATGGATGTTATAGGTCTTTATGAGCATGGTATCAAAAATGCAGTAGCAACACTCGGAACAGCTGTTACACCAAATCATGTTTCAAAGATCATGCGTTACACAAATAAAATATTTTTTGCGTTTGACGGTGATCTGGCTGGAGGTAAAGCGGCATGGAAAGCAGTTGAAAATACTTTTCCAATTATCAGAGAAGATATGAATATCCATTTTGTCTTTTTTGAGGAAGGTCATGATCCAGATTCTTACATCAATGAATTTGGCTTGAAAGCGTTTCAAAAATTATTAGATGAGTCCATTTCTCTTTCATCCTATTTTTTATCAAAGGTCAAAGAATATAATTTAGAAACATTGGAGGGTCGTGCACAAGCCGCAGCATTTGCCATACCCATTATTAATAAAATAAATAACACTGTTATTAAAGAAGTTTATGCTAATGAGATTTCTAAATTATGTGGCATGGATATCAAAAGCATGGATACACCCTCAAGTCCTCCCACAAGAAATGGCACCGAGCGTATTATTAGATCAAGTTCTAACAATCCGGTAAGAGTCAAGGCGGTGATTAATATATTTAGCGCTTTATTGGCTTTCCCAGCAATAGCTCAAGAATCTCTCTTTGATAAATTAAAAGATGATCCCAAATTTAGCTTTTTGTTTGTAATCCTAGATTTATACAGACAAACACCCGACATCAAACCATCTAGAGTGATTGAGAGTCTGGAATCTGAGCAAATCAAGGGATATTTTTCAGAAGCGGTGGTTGCAGGACTGGAATTATCTGAAAAGAATGCATTGAAACTTGTAAATGATTGCATGGATATTTTATTAAAAAATCAAAAAGATAGGGAGCAAACACTCAAAGACAAGTATAATGTCAGCTCGATTACGCCAGCAGAAAGAAGAGATTTACAGCAAATCATCTTAAAAAAGCAAGAAATCACTGACGATGATCGAAATTGGTTAAAAAAATTAAGTTCAAAACAAGATTGAAAAAATCTAATTTGGCATCACATATAGTGGACGATTTAGAAAGAGGCATTGAGTGGATAAGTTAAAAAAACAAGGTTCAAGGATTGCAGAGTTAATTGAAAAAGGCCGCGAGCAAGGCTATTTAACATATGCGGACGTAAACGATCATCTTCCAGAGGATATATCCGATCCAGATCAGGTTGATGAAATTATTGGGATGATCAATGATCTAGGTCTCCAGGTTCACGAAACTGCACCAGATGCAGATACTCTAATGCTATCTGAGTCATCCGACGACCAAGACGATATTGCTCTTGAGCAAGCAGCTGAAGCTTTAGCTGCTGTTGAGAATGAGACTGGGCGAACAACTGATCCTGTCAGAATGTACATGCGCGAAATGGGCACTGTCGATCTCCTTACTCGAGAAGGCGAGATTGAAATTGCTAAGCGCATCGAAGAGGGCATGCGTGATTTACTCGATGCCAGCGTGCATTATCCTGGAATTGTCGAGCATATTATTGATTTTTATGAGCAGGTCAAAAGCGAAGATAAGAAATTAAGCGAGTTATTGACGGGTTTTCTTGAAGAGATGGAGGAGGTGCCTTCAGCTGGACCAGGTAGTGAGAAAGCAAAACAGTTAGAAGAGAGCGATGAAGAAGTTGATACTGGACCGGATTTAGCTGAAGTTCAAAGGCGTATGACGAATTTAAAGCGCCAATTTAACAAAACCAATAAAGTCCTTGAATCAAAAGGCAGGCACTCTAAAGAAGCTAAGGCAGAATTTGCAAAGCTGGGACTAATTTTCCAGTTCCTTAAATTTTCACCAAAAATGTTTGAAGACCTTGCCTTCTTTGCGCGCAGCGACTTAGCCGAAATTCGTTTGCATGAAAAAAGAATTCAGTTTTTATTTGTAAAATCAGCACGAGTTCCTCGAAAAGATTTCATTGCGATGTACAGTGACAACATCACCAAGGTGAAATGGATTGATTCTTTAATAAATAACAAAAAATACTCTAAAAAATCTTTAGAGCACATTAAGCCAGATGTAGTTATTGCTCAGAAATCTATCAAAGCTGTTGAGGAAAGAGTTGGTCTAAGTGTTAAGGATATCAAAGAAATTAATCGTGCCATGTCCATGGGCGAAACAAAGATGAGACGAGCCAAAAAAGATATGGTTGAGGCGAATCTTAGGCTTGTAATCTCAATTGCCAAAAAATATACAAATAGAGGTTTGCAGTTTTTAGATTTGATTCAAGAGGGCAACATCGGTCTCATGAAAGCAGTTGATAAGTTTGAGTATAGAAGAGGCTATAAGTTTTCTACTTATGCAACTTGGTGGATTAGACAGGCAATTACAAGATCCATTGCTGATCAGGCAAGAACAATCAGAATCCCTGTTCATATGATTGAAACCATCAATAAATTAAATCGAGTGTCTCGCCAGATGATGCAAGAAATGGGAAGGGAGCCTACTCCAGAAGAGTTAAGTAAAGAGTTGGATATGCCTGAAGATAAAGTCAGAAAAGTACTCAAAATTGCCAAAGAGCCGATTTCAATGGAAACGCCTATCGGCGATGATGAGGATTCAAACTTGGGCGATTTTATTGAAGATACTGTGATTCATTCACCATTAAAAAATGCAACTGAAGGCAGCCTTCACTTTGCGACGGATGACGTGCTTTCATCATTAACTGCTAGAGAAGCTAAGGTCTTAAGAATGAGGTTTGGTATCGGTATGAATACAGATCACACCTTAGAAGAGGTTGGAAAACAATTTGATGTTACCAGGGAAAGAATTCGTCAAATAGAAGCCAAAGCTTTAAGAAAATTGAGACATCCTAGCCGCTCAAGTCATTTAAAGAATTTCTTAGACGAGTAAGCGGTTTACTTCCAATTCCCATTGCGGCCGCTTAGGTCCCAATGAATTCTGCTCCACATAAGTTCTATGCGTCTCTCTACATAGATTCTTGCAAAAAACTTGCTGTATTTGGGCAGTGGTATGAATGATTTGCTTCCTAGCCCATCAATTATCTTTAGGACCAAAGCATTATTTTCTTTTTTGATAACAAGATTATGAGGGATGATGTTTTTGGTTAATACAAGATGAGCTCTCAGCCAATTTTCAAAGTTGCTTAATGCGCTTTTAATCTCAGGTGTTAGGCCTTCTCTAAATAGGTAAGCTTCTAGAGTTTCTGCTATTTCTCCATCATTTGTAATGAGTTCAGTCTCTGAAGCAGGCCCTAGATTTGTTTCAACCATTCCATGCCACTTAGCTAAATGCTTCCAAATCGAAGAATTTATTGGAGAGATAATAGCTTTTTGTTTATATGCCTTTTCTTCACGCAAATTATCATCAAGACCATCACTGTTTCCTAGACGCTTATACCATGCTGAGTTTTTTTGGAGATTCTCTAGGAGATTCGCATGAAGTACTTTGAGGCATCTTTTTGGATTTGTTGGGTTGATATAACATTTTCTGTTACCGCCCTCTGCAAAAGATTGCACTCCATCTAAGTTAATCATTTGAGAATAATAACCCATGATAAAACTTGAAACATCACTAATACTTCCCTAAGTGATTTATTCTTATATAATGAGCGGCTCTAAAACATATATGTTTTTGGGCCTGTAGCTCAGTTGGTTAGAGCAGTGGACTCATAATCCATT
>JACKQG010000393.1_pt1 | contig 64462 bp, 72 predicted proteins | sample 8237621 | NCBI WGS metagenome assembly JACKQG01 (sample SAMN15677084, study PRJNA649215) | marine metagenome | biome: marine; feature: Black Sea; material: saline water; isolation source: suspended particulate matter (SPM) from the Black Sea western gyre | collected 2013-06-09/2013-06-10 | depth... | reverse complement strand
ACAAGTTCGTGCCCGTTCTGGTTACCGAAGACATGATCGGCCACAAAATGGGCGAGTTTTCGCCGACCCGGACCTACCTCGGGCATACGGCTGACAAGAAGGCTCGAAGGGTTTAATCATGGGTAAGAAATCTTTTGGCCGCGGCATCGACGATAACGAAGCCATGGCGTACGCCAAGAACCTCCGCACCAGCCCGCAGAAATTGAATCTGGTGGCGGAAACAATTCGCGGCAAGAACTGCGAAGCGGCGCTGACGGAACTCGAATTTTCCAGGCGGCGTATTTCCGGCGAGGTTAAAAAACTTTTGGAAAGCGCCATCGCCAATGCGGAAAACAATCACCAGCTGGATGTTGACCGGCTGTACGTTGCCGAAGCGAGTGTTGGCAAAGGTATGGTCATGAAACGCTGGCGCGCACGTGCGCGAGGCCGTGTTGGTCGCATCCTGAAACCTTTCAGCAATATGCGCTTGATCGTTCGCGAGCGTGAGGAGACAGCTTAATGGGACAGAAGGTAAACCCCATCGGCCTCAGACTAGGCATCAACCGGACCTGGGATTCACGTTGGTATGCGGACGGTAACTATGCAGAACTTTTGCATGAAGACCTGAAAATCCGTGAATTCCTGCTCAAAAGGCTTTCCCAGGCCGGCGTTGCCAAGGTGCTGATTGAACGTCCCGCGAAAAAGGCCCGCGTGACGATTCACACCGCGCGCCCCGGTGTCGTCATCGGCAAGAAGGGCGCCGATATCGAAAACCTGCGCCAGGAAATTTCCAAGATGACCGGTTCGGAAGCGCATTTGAACATCGTTGAAATCCGTAAACCGGAAATCGACGCCCAACTGGTCGCGGAAAATGTTGCCCAGCAGATGGAGCGACGCGTATCCATTCGCCGCGCCATGAAGCGTGTCGTGCAGAGCGCCATGCGTATGGGCGCCGGTGGCATCCGCATCAACTGCGCCGGCCGTCTGGGCGGCGCGGAAATCGCACGGACTCAGTGGTACCGGGAAGGCCGGGTTCCGCTGCACACGCTTCGCGCCAACGTTGATTACGGCGAGGCCACCGCGCACACCACGTACGGCACCTGTGGCGTTAAGGTCTGGATTTACAAGGGCGACATTATGGCCCACGACCCCATGGCCCTCGACAAACAGGCGCAAGACCAACAGCCCAAGCGCTAAGGCGTTTAAGGAACTGAGAAGAATTTAGGAATAGAGCGATGCTGAGTCCGAAAAACCTGAAATACCGGAAGGCCCACAAAGGCCGCATCCACGGCAAGGCCAAAGGCGGCACGACGTTGAACTTCGGTGCCTATGGACTGAAGGCCTTGAGCCCGGAACGGGTGACAGCGCGCCAAATCGAAGCCGCGCGCCGCGCCATGACCCGTCACATGAAGCGTGCCGGTCGTGTCTGGATCCGTATTTTCCCGGATGTTCCGGTTTCCCAAAAGCCGGCGGAAGTCCGCCAGGGTAAGGGTAAGGGCTCCGTCGAATACTGGGCCTGCCGTGTCAAACCGGGCCGTGTCCTGTTCGAAGTAGACGGTGTTTCTGCCGATGTCGCGCGCCGGGCGTTCGAATTGGCCGCCGCGAAGCTTCCGCTGAAAACCAAATTCGTAACCCGTTTGGGTGAAGAGGCCTGACGCCATGAAAACCGAAGACGTCCGCGCGAAAAGTGACGATGAACTTAAACAGCAGTTGTTGGACCTACGTAAGGAATCCTTCAACCTGCGCTTCCAGACCGTCAGCGGTCAGTTGGAAAACACCGCGCGTGTGCGCGAGGTGCGCCGTGATATCGGCCGCCTTAAGACGATCATGAATGAACGCCGCCGGTCAACGGCCCCGGCGTCTTAAGGAGAAGAGTAATGCCGAAACGGGTCATGCAAGGTGTCGTTGTTAGCGACAAAATGGACAAGACGGTAACCGTCAAGGTCGAACGCCGGATCAAGCATCCGCTGTATAAGAAGTTCATCAACCGGTCCAAGAAGTACGCCGCCCACGATGAAAACAACACCTGCAAAATAGGCGACATCGTCAGCATTCGTGAATGCAAGCCGATTTCGAAACGAAAAAAATGGGAAGTTCTCGCCGAAGGTGCCTAAAGGCACGGCTCCGGAGAACGAATTAAGGACGTAAGACGATGATTCAGGTCGAAACGAATTTAGAAGTTGCGGATAACTCGGGCGCACGCCGGGTCCAGTGCATCAAGGTGCTGGGCGGCTCGAAGCGCCGGTATGCTTCCGTGGGTGACGTTATTGTTGTCTCCATCAAGGAAGCCATTCCGCGTGGCCGGGTTAAAAAGGGCGAAATCGCCCGTGCGGTTGTTGTTCGTACGGCCAAAGACATTCGCCGCCCCGACGGTTCCGCGATCCGCTTTGATTCGAATGCCGCGGTTCTCATCAACCAGCAGGGCGAACCCATCGGGACGCGTATTTTCGGCCCTGTGACGCGGGAACTGCGATCCAAACGCTACATGAAAATTGTTTCTCTCGCGCCTGAGGTGTTGTGATGGCTGCCAAATTAAAAATCAAAAAGGGCGACCGGGTGATTGTTACCGCCGGCCGCGACAAAGGTAAAACCGGTGAAGTCCTGAGGGTCATCACCAAATCCGACCGCGTCCTTGTGCAGGGCGTTAACATGATCAAGCGCCATCAGCGTCCGACCCAAACGGTACAGGGCGGAATCGTTGACATGGAGGCTGCGATCCACATTTCCAATCTTGCGCATGTCGATCCGAAAGACCAGAAGGCCACCCGCGTTGGCTTCAAGGTTCTTGAAGGCGGGCGCAAGGTAAGATTCGCCAAGCGCTCCGGCGAAGTCATTGATACGTAACGGGTTTTAGAAGCATGACACGTTTGCAGGAACATTATAATAATTCGCTCAAACCGGAGCTGATCAAGGAGTTCGGATACAAGAACTCTTTGGAAGCACCCAGGTTGGATAAGATCGTCATTAACATGGGCGTCGGCGAGGGCGTAACGGATAAGAAAAAGGTTACCGCCGCGGCTGGTGACCTGGCTTTGATTGCCGGCCAGAAACCGGTCATCACCAAAGCCAAGAAATCCATCGCCGCCTTCAAGCTGCGTGACGGAATGACTGTCGGCTGCAAGGTCACGCTTCGGCGCGACCGGATGTATGAATTCCTCGACCGGCTGATTACCGTCGCTTTGCCCCGCGTCCGGGACTTCCGTGGCATTTCCTCGAAGAGTTTCGACGGATCCGGCAATTTTGCGCTGGGCCTTAAGGAGCAAATCGTGTTTCCGGAAATCGACTATGACAAAGTCGACCAAATCCGTGGCATGAACGTGGTTATCTGCACCACGGCCAAAACTGATGACGAAGCCCGCGCGTTGCTCAAGGGATTTGATATGCCCTTCAGTGGTCGTGACCGGGAAAAGGAAAAAGAAGAAGAGGCGGCCAAGCGCGCCGAACAGGAAGCTCTGCAGCAGGCTGCCCGCGAAGCCCTGAAGGAAGAAGAAGGTGTTTCGGAAGATGCGCCGGGTGATACGCCGGGGGCTGACAAAACCGAAGAGGCTCCTGAAGGCGCCGAACAGACAAAATCCGAGGGAGATACCTCCAATGGCTAAAAAAAGCGCAGTTGAACGAGACTTGAAGCGCACACGCTTGGCGCAAAAGTACGCTGCCAAACGCACTCAGTTGAAGGCCCAGGCCAAGGACGAATCCCTTTCGCCTGAAGAGCGCTTTACCGCGCGTATCAAACTTGCTCAATTGCCGCGCAATTCGGCGCCCGTTCGCCAAAGGCTTCGTTGCCAGTTGTCGGGCCGCCCGCGCGGGAACTACCGTAAATTTAAAATCAGCCGCATTGCTTTGCGTGACTTGGCCTTGTCCGGACAAATTCCGGGCATGGTCAAATCGAGCTGGTAAGGAGATACGATCGATGACGATGACCGACCCCTTGGCCGATATGCTGACTCGCATCCGTAATGGACAGCGTGCACGGAAATCCTCGATTACGTCGCCGGCTTCCAAGCTGCGCCTGAACGTACTTGATGTCCTTAAACGTGAGGGCTTCATTCGCGGATTTTCGAAAAACGAGATTCGCACCGGGATTTCCGAGATTGAGATTGAACTCAAATACCATGAAGGCGATCCCGTGATCCGCGAGATCAGCCGTGTGTCAACGCCGGGCCGGCGTGTGTATTCGGGCATAAAAGACTTGTCCCGTGTGTACGATGGTCTTGGCATCTCCATTCTGTCGACGCCTCGTGGCGTGCTCTCAGATTCTGAAGCACGCGACCAGAATGTCGGCGGTGAAGTCCTTTGCCGGGTTTTCTAGGACTCGTAGCAGAAAGAACGGAACGAAGTTATGTCGCGAATTGGTAAAAACCCTGTTGAAATCCCTGACGGTGTCACGATTGACGTTGCCGGCCAGGTGGTTACCGCAAAAGGTAAGCTTGGCGAACTTAGTGCCATGCTGACCGATGATGTGGATGTCTCCATGGCGGACAAATTGATCACGGTGACACCGCGTGCTGACACCAAGTCAGCCCGTAAAATGTGGGGTACGTCCCGCAGCGTTATTAGCAACCTGGTCTCAGGCGTTAGCGAAGGGTTCTCCCGTAACCTGGAAATCCAGGGCGTTGGCTATCGGGCACAGGTGCAGGGCAAAGATTTGATCCTGCAATTGGGCTTCAGCCACGAGGTTCGCTTTGCAATTCCCGAAGGCATCAAAATTGAGTGCCCTGACCAGACCCATATCACCGTCAGTGGCTCCGATAAGCAGAAGGTGGGGCAAACGGCAGCCGAAATCAGGAGTTTCCGTCCGCCAGAGCCCTACAAGGGCAAAGGTATCAGATACGAAGGCGAATATGTCTTTCGTAAGGAAGGCAAGAAGAAGTAATGGCCAAAACAAAGCAATTATACCTGCGTCGCCAAGGGCGTACGCGGAAGAAGTTAACCCGAAAATCGACACTGCGTCCGCGCTTGTCCGTTTTCCGGTCTGGAAAACACATTTACGCGCAGGTCATCGACGATACCGCGAAAACCACGCTGGCCTCGGCTTCGACCTTGGAAAAGGACATGCGGTCCAGCTTGAAAACCGGCGCCGATGTCAATGCCGCGGGACAGGTCGGAAAGGCCATCGCCGAACGGGCGATCGCCAAGGGCGTCAAAGAAGTCGTCTTCGACCGGGGCGGTTACAAATTTCATGGCCGGGTTAAAGCCCTGGCCGAAGCCGCCCGCGAAGGCGGCTTGAGTTTCTAGGAGAGAACGGACATGGCTGAACCAAGAAGCCCTTCTTCCCAAAACCGCGGAGATTCCCGTGGGCGTGGCCGCGGCCGCGGGCGGGATCGTGATCAACAGCGCGATGAAGGCGACGATCTTCTCGACAAACTGGTGCACATCAACCGCGTCGCCAAGGTCGTCAAGGGTGGCCGCAGGTTTTCCTTCGGCGCCCTGGTCGTCGTCGGCGACGGTCGTGGCCGTGTCGGTTACGGTACCGGAAAGGCTCGGGAAGTCCCGGAAGCCATCCGCAAGGCCACCGATCAGGCTAAACGTGGCATGATCCAGATTCCGTTGCGCGAAGGCCGCACATTACATCACGATGTTGATGGCCGTTTTGGCGCCGGCAAGGTTGTTCTGCGCTCGGCGCCTCCGGGAACCGGCATCATCGCCGGCGGCCCCATGCGCGCCGTCTTCGAAACGATGGGTGTTCAGGATGTTGTCGCTAAATCCATCGGCTCGGCCAACCCCCATAACATGGTCAAGGCCACCTTCGAAGCCCTCAAGGGCTGTGCATCGCCGCGCAGCGTTGCCTCCCGCCGCGGCAAGAAAGTTGCCGATATCGTTTCCCGCCGCGCCGGCCCTCCGGCGGAAGCCACGGCGAAGGAGTAAACCATGGCTGACAGCAAGAAATCCGCAACCGTCAAGGTTACGCAAACCAAAAGCCCGATCGGGCGGCCCGGTGATCAGCGTGCGACTTTGATCGGTCTTGGTCTGAACAAGATGCATAAAACCAGTGAGCTGGAAGACACGCCCGCGGTTCGCGGCATGATCAACAAGGTTCATCACCTTGTCCGTGTCGAAGAAGGCTGACAAAAGGAAGCAAGACGATGCGATTGAATGAAATCAACGAACGTTCCGGCGCCCGCAAGTCCCGCAAACGGGTCGGCCGCGGCATGGCGTCCGGTACCGGCAAGACTTCCGGTAAAGGACATAAGGGCCAGAAATCCCGGAGCGGCGTTTCCCTTCTGGGTTTTGAAGGCGGCCAGATGCCTCTGTACCGCCGTCTTCCCAAGCGCGGCTTCAACAATCCTTTCACCAAGGATTACGCCGAATTAACTCTGGCGTCCCTGGAGCGCGCGGTTGCCAACGGAAAAATCGATGCCAAGAAGCCGGTGACCGAATCCATGCTTCGTGAAGCCGGAGTCGTCCGCAAAAGCCGTAACGGTGTGCGGCTGCTGGCGACTGGCGAAATCAAGTCCAAGGTGACCCTGGAAGTCACCGGCGCCACCAAAGGCGCTATTGCTGCCATGGAAAAGGCCGGCGGCAAGGTAACCGTTGCCACGCCGAAGCCGAAACCGGAAGGCAAGGGTAAGGCCCGCCACCGAAAATTCAAGGAAGGCGCGGAGCAAACCAAGCCGAAAATTGCAGAGGCTGAAGCCCCCGCAGAAGACGTAAAAGACGAGCCTGCTGCCGATACCGATGCCGAAGAAAAAGCCGGTGCGGCCGACAAGGGCGAGGATTGATAACGCCTTATGGCATCCGCAGCTGAACAGTTCGCTTCCAATATGAATTTCGGGGCCTTTAACAAGGCCACGGAATTGAAGAATCGTATCTGGTTCACACTCGGCGCCCTTATAATTTACCGCCTCGGTACTTACATTCCGCTACCCGGAATTGACCCCGCTGTTCTCAAGGATATTTTCCAACAGAACCAGGGTGGTGTGCTGGGCATGTTCGACATGTTTGCCGGCGGTGCTTTGGGGCGTATGACGATTTTCGCCCTCAACATCATGCCTTACATTTCGGCCTCCATTATCATGCAGTTGATGTCTGCGGTATCGCCCAAGCTGGAAGCCCTGAAAAAAGAGGGTGAGGCCGGCCGCAAGAAAATTAATCAATACACCCGCTACGGCACGGTTTTGATCGCGGCCCTTCAGGCTTACGGCATTTCCGCCGGTCTGGAGGGTATGGGATCCAGCGCCGGTCCAGCTGTTGCGGACCCCGGCGCATTTTTCCGGTTCCAGGTTATCGTGACCCTGGTCGGCGGAACCATTTTCCTGATGTGGCTGGGTGAACAGATTACGGCGCGCGGTGTCGGCAACGGAATTTCTTTGATTATTTTCTCCGGCATTGTCGCAAACCTGCCCAGCGCATTGGCCGGAACCCTTGAACTGGGTCGTACCGGCGCCCTGTCGACGGCTTTTATCATTACGCTGCTGATTATGTCCGTTGGTGTTATCTTCTTCATCGTTTTTGTAGAGCGCGCCCAGCGCCGGATCATCATCCAGTATCCGAAACGCCAACGCGGCAACAAGATGACCGGCGGGGAAAGCTCTCATTTACCGTTGAAAATCAACACAGCCGGCGTTATTCCGCCGATTTTCGCGTCTTCCCTGTTGCTGATGCCGGTCACCGTCATCAGCCTTTCCGCCGGGACCGGTCCGGAATGGCTGACGCAGGCCGCTGCTTATCTGGGGCGCGGCCAACCGGTGTATTTGCTTGTTTATATTTCGATGGTTGTTTTCTTTGCCTTTTTCTATACGGCAGTGGTGTTTAATCCTGCTGAGACGGCCGAGAACTTGAAGAAATATGGTGGTTTTGTTCCCGGCATCCGGCCTGGCAAAAACACGGCTGATTACCTGGACTGGGTATTAACCCGTCTTACCGTTGTCGGCGCAGCCTATTTGGCGGCAATTTGTCTTCTGCCGGAACTGCTGATCTCGAATTATTCCGTTCCGTTTTATTTCGGCGGCACCAGCCTTCTGATCGTCGTTACCGTGACCATGGACACGGTCGCCCAGGTGCAATCTCATTTGCTGGCCCACCAATACGAAGGGCTGATTAAAAAATCCAAATTAAGGGGTAGGCGTTAATGAATTTGATTTTGATGGGACCGCCGGGCGCCGGCAAAGGCACCCAGGCGCAGCGGTTGGAAAAAAAATTCGGCATCATCCAACTGTCCACCGGTGACATGCTTCGCGCCGCAGTAGCGTCTGGCAGCGATTTGGGTAAACAGGCCAAGGAAATCATGGAAGCCGGCGGTCTGGTGTCCGATGACCTGATTATCGCCATGATTTCGTCCCGCATCGACGAGGACGATTGCAAGAACGGTTTTATTCTCGATGGCTTTCCGCGCACCACTCCGCAGGCGGAAGCCCTTGACGTGATGCTGAAAGATAAAGGCATTCAAATCGACCATGTCATAGAAATCGAAGTCGATGACGACGCCATGGTGGCCCGGATTACCGGCCGTTACACGTGTTCCGGATGCGGCGCGGGTTACCACGATGAATTCCAAAAGCCGGCTACGGAAGGCGTTTGCGACCAGTGCGGCGGCACCGAATTTACCCGGCGCGCCGATGACAACGCGGAAACCGTCCGTTCCAGGCTTGATGCCTATCACGATCAGACGGCCCCGATCCTGGCCTATTACAAGGAAAAGGGCAATTTGAAGGGCGTAGAAGGCATGGCCGCGATTGATGATGTTACCGAACAGTTGAACGGGATAGTTGGTTGAAATAAGGGTAGGAAAAGTGTCGTTGGGCGTGTTGACTTGAGGCTGACAGGCCCTATAATCGCGCCTCTTCCGGCCACCCATTGGACACGAAATAGTTTTTATTTCCAAGCTTTAAGGAGAAAGAGCCTTGGCGCGTATTGCTGGCGTTAACATTCCGACCGGAAAACGAGTCGTGATTGCGCTTACTTATATCCATGGTATCGGCCGCACGTCTTCGGTCAAAATCTGTGATTCAGTCGGCCTTCCGTCCGACCGCCGGGTCAGCGACCTGACGGATGACGAATTGGGCCGAATCCGGGAAACCATTGAACAGGATTTCCAGGTCGAAGGCGACCTGCGCCGTGAAGTGGCGATGAACATAAAACGCCTGATGGACCTTGGTTGCTATCGTGGCCTTCGGCACCGCCGTGGGTTGCCCGTTCGTGGCCAGCGCACCCACACAAATGCCCGTACCCGCAAGGGTCCGGCCAAGGCAATTGCCGGCAAGAAGAAGGCTTAAGTGAAAGATTATCATGGCTAAATCAGCAACTCAGCGGCCCCGCCGCCGTGAACGGAAAAACATCGTATCGGGCGTGGCGCATGTGAACGCCACCTTCAACAATACGATGATCACCATCGCCGATGCCCAGGGCAATGCCATTGCCTGGTCGTCCGCCGGTTCGCAAGGTTTCAAGGGGTCTCGTAAATCCACCCCCTATGCGGCGCAGGTCGCCGGGGAAGACGCGGGCCGCAAGGCCATGGAACATGGCATGAAAACACTTGAGGTCGAGGTCAAGGGTCCGGGGTCCGGACGTGAGTCCGCTCTCAGGGCTTTGCAGGCCGTCGGTTTCACGATTACCGCTATTCGGGACGTGACGCCGATTCCCCACAATGGTTGCCGTCCCCGTAAACGCCGGCGGGTGTAGACGATACGGATTTGCCGCTTTTTTTGCGGTTTGGGTGCCAACTGGCACCCCTACAATAAGCCGGTCCCGTGGGGCCCGGTACAATGGATTAGGGAAGGTTCTATAAAGCGCCTTCCTTTAACGTCGTGAGCGTGAGGTCACACAAGTGATTCAAAAAAACTGGAAAGAACTGATTAAGCCGTCGAAACTGGATGTACAGCCGGGCAACGATGCTTCGCGCACGGCTGTTATCGTCGCGGAACCGCTGGAACGGGGCTTCGGCCTGACACTGGGCAACGCACTGCGCCGCGTTCTTTTGTCTTCGTTGCAGGGCGCCGCCGTTACATCCGTTCAGATTGATGGCGTGTTGCACGAATTTTCCGCTATTCCGGGTGTACGCGAAGATGTCACGGACATCGTCCTGAACATCAAGTCCCTGGACATCAAGATGTCCGCCGAGGGTCCGAAACGCATTACGCTTAAAGCCTCCGGCCCGGGTGAAGTCAAAGCCGGGGATATTGAAACCGGCGCAGACGTGGAAATCATGAATTCCGATCTGGTGCTTTGCCACCTGGATAAGGGCGCTAAACTGAACATGGAACTGACCGTTGAAAACGGCAAGGGCTATGTCGCCGCTATCCAGAACCGTCCCGAAGAAAGCCCCATTGGCCTGATCCCGGTAGATGCGGTGTTCTCGCCGGTGCGAAAGGTGACCTACAAGGTCGACAACTCGCGTGTCGGTCAGGTAACGGACCACGATAAACTGAGCATCGAGGTTACGACCAACGGCGTCGTTACCCCCGACGATGCGGTGGCGCTGGCCGCTCGCATCCTTCAGGATCAGTTGGCGCTGTTCATCAATTTCGATGAGCCGAGCGCGGCCAAGACCGTAGAACATGAAGAAGACCTGCCGTTTAATAAGAATCTTCTGCGCAAGGTTGACGAGCTTGAGCTTTCCGTCAGGTCTGCCAATTGCTTGAAGAACGACAACATCATCTATATCGGCGATCTGGTCCAGAAAAGCGAAACAGATATGCTGCGGACCCCAAATTTTGGCCGCAAATCACTGAACGAAATCAAGGAAGTCCTGAGCCAGATGGGTCTGCATCTTGGCATGGAAATTCCCAATTGGCCGCCTGAAAACATTGAAGACATGGCTAAAAGGCTGGAAGACCCGTTCTAAGGTTTTAACCGGCACGAAAATAAAGAACGAAAACCCGTGCGTGTAAAATGGCACGCGCACGGAAACAAAAAGGAGCCTAAATTATGCGTCACCGTATGGGTGCCCGAAAACTGAACCGGACCAGCAGCCACCGTAAGGCCATGTTGTCCAACATGGCGGTGTCCTTGCTGACCCACGAACAAATCAAAACGACCCTGCCTAAGGCCAAGGAACTTCGCCGCGTCGCCGACAAGATGATCACCCTTGGCAAGCGCAGCACGTTGCACACTCGCCGTCAGGCTTTCTCTTTCCTTCGCGACGATGCCGCCGTGTTGAAGTTGTTTGCCGCTTTGGCCGACCGCTATAAAGACCGCAGCGGTGGTTATACACGTGTGTTGAAAGCCGGCTATCGCTATGGCGACAACGCCCCGATGGCGGTCGTTGAACTGGTGGACAGGGATGTCGACGCGAAGGGTGCCGATGACAAGGCCCGTCATGCCCAGGAAATGGAAAACATGCCTGTGGAAGACGCCTCCTGATTTCGGGCTGCTTATCTCTGAGACCAGAATTTCTTAAAGGCAGCCTCTTGTGGGCTGCCTTTTTGTTTTTTCCGGCAGGAAAATGAGAAAGAAAAAATTCGTGAAACCGGGCCTTAAAATTCTATTTGCGGTATTTGCTGCAGTGTATCTGACAGCCATTCCCGAAAGTGCGGCGGAACCTAAGATGGTCCCGGAACGCCAGGAACAGGTCCGCCTGTCCTATGCCCCCCTGGTCAAAAAAACCGCACCGGCGGTCGTCAACATCTACGCCCGAAAGGTTGTCCGCGAACGCCGGCGCAGCCTGATGTTCGATGATCCGTTCTTTCGGCGTTTCTTTGGCGGCGATTTTGGAATGGATAAGCCACGAACACGAATGCAGAATTCCCTTGGCTCCGGTGTTATTGTTGGGTCCGACGGGCTTGTCGTGACCAACAAGCACGTCGTTAAAGGGGCCGATGAGATCAATGTCGTGTTGTCCGACCGGAGGGAATTTTCTGCCACCCTTGTCATTTCCGACGACCGCACCGACCTGGCCGTCCTCAGGGTAGAAACCGGCGGCACGCCGCTGCCGCACTTGGACCTCAGTGACTCAGACACCCTTGAAGTCGGTGATTTGGTGTTGGCTATCGGTAATCCCTTTGGCGTTGGACAGACGGTGACCAGCGGAATCGTTTCCGCCCTGGCCCGGACTCAGGTAACGCCTTCGGACCTGAACTTCTTCATTCAGACAGATGCGGCCATCAACCCCGGTAATTCCGGGGGCGCTCTGGTAGCCATGGATGGCAAACTGGCTGGTATTAACACGGTAATCTTTTCAAAAAGCGGTGGTTCGCTCGGCATCGGGTTTGCCATTCCTTCCAATATGGTGCACGCCGTCATCAACGGAATCTCCAAAGACGGAAAACTTGTTCGCGGTTGGATGGGCGCCGGCGGCCAGGCTGTATCGCAGGATATTGCCAATTCCCTTAACATGAAGCGCCCCACTGGGGTGATCGTCTCTCAGGTCTACAAAGGGGCCTCCGCCGATAAGGCCGGACTTCGGCCCGGCGATGTGGTCCTTGCCATTAACGGGCACGAGGTCAACGATCCAAAAGCACTGGGATATCGGGTCGCCACTTTGCCTGTTGGGGATACGGTTCCGTTGCGCGTCTGGCGGAAAAACAAGACGGTAGCCTTAAAGCTGATCGTTTCGCCGCCCCCGGGAGCCCCGGCCAAGGATGTAACCGGTCTACAGGGACAACAGCCGTTGGCAGGGGCCAGGATCGCCAATATGTCTCCGGCCTTCGCTATTGAGATCGGTGTCGACCCTTTTTCCCATGGCGTGATGATCGTCGATCTGCTGCGCGGTTCCCCGGCCAACCGGCTGCAATTTCAAATCGGCGATTTTATCCGCGCCGTCAACGGAATTAAAGTGACCTCCGTTGCCCAGCTAAAGCCCTTGTTGAAGGGCCGCGTAAAAGGCTGGAAAATTTCTATTGAACGGAAGGGAAAGTCCCTAAATTTGGTCATAAACGGCTGATGCGCTGGCAGGCACCGTTTGCCATGGGTTGGCTAAACTCCTGAGTTTGCGCTAATCTTTTTGGCTTGCCGCATTCATTAATTGGGGAGGGAGTTTGATGAGCGGATCAGAAATCACTATCCAGGCCGCCGATGGCGGTGAGTTCATGGGATACCTTTCAACGCCGGAGTCCGGACGTGGGCCGGGCGTGATTGTTATTCAGGAAATTTTTGGCGTTAACGATGTGATGCGCGGGATTAGCGACAGCTTTGCCGATGCAGGGTATATGGCGCTTTGCCCGGACCTGTTCTGGCGTCAGGAACCGGGGATCATTCTTTCCGACCAATCCGAAGAAGAATGGGCGCGGGCATTTGAACTGTTCAACGGTTTTGATCTTGATAAGGGCGTTTCCGACCTTGAAGCCACGATCAGCGCCTTGCGTGGCGTTGAGGGCTGCTCCGAAAAGGTGGGGGCTGTCGGGTTCTGCCTTGGTGGGCGCCTTGCCTATCTGACCGCGACCCGGACGGATATTGATGCCGCGGTCGGATATTACGGCGTGATGCTGACCGAGCACCTGAACGAAACCATTAAGGCTCCGCTGGTCTTGCATATGGCGACAGATGACGAATACTGCCCGAAAGACCAGCAAGAGGAAATCAAAGCGGGCCTGGCCGGAAACGATAGGGTGACAATTTATACGTATGATGGCCAGGATCATGCCTTTGCCCGTGCCGGCGGAGAGCACTTCGACCAAGCTTCCGCCGATGCCGCCAGAGAGCGCACCCTCGATCACTTCCGGCTTCATCTGGGCTGAAGCGCCCGGTTTAATCCGGAATTTTTCAAACGCCTGTGACCGGGGATGGGCCGGAGAGGATAATGAGTACACTCTTCGAATCCATTGCTCCCAGGCCATTGGCCGACCGTTTGCGCCCGCAAAAACTGTCCGATGTGGTTGGTCAGGACCATTTATTGGGTGACGGGTGCCCGGTCGCTCGCATGGTGAATTCCGGAAACCTGACCTCCATCATATTTTGGGGACCGCCGGGAACCGGAAAAACCACTATCGCCCGCCTTCTTGCCGATCGGACGAAATTGCATTTCGAGCGCCTTTCGGCGGTGTTTTCCGGCGTTCAGGATCTGCGCCGAGTTTTCGAAACCGCTCGTGGCAAACGAGAGATGGGGCAGGGGACGCTTCTGTTTGTCGATGAAATCCACCGCTTCAACCGCGCCCAGCAGGATGGCTTCCTTCCCTATGTGGAAGACGGCACGGTCATTCTGGTTGGGGCTACGACGGAAAACCCTTCGTTCGAGTTGAACGCCGCGCTGTTGTCCAGAACCCAGGTTCTTGTTCTCAACCGCCTCGACGACGCCGCTCTGGAGAAATTGCTCCTCCGCGCCGAGAAGGAAGAAGGCAAATCCCTGCCTCTCAACCCTGATGCCCGCGCAGCCCTGCGTGCTATGGCCGACGGCGATGGGCGGTATTTGCTGAATATGGCAGAAGCCGTTCTGGCCTACGGTGGTGAAGAGGAGATTGATATTGCACGGCTGACCGAGGTGGTCCAGCGCCGAGTGCCCTTATACGACAAATCCCAGGAAGCGCATTACAACCTCATCAGCGCCCTGCACAAATCGCTTCGCGGCTCGGATACGGACGCGGCACTTTACTGGCTGGCCCGGATGCTGGCCGGCGGCGAAGACCCTCGCTATATCGCAAGGCGGCTGTTGCGCTTTGCTTCCGAAGATATCGGCATGGCCGACCCACAGGCCTTGGTGCAGGCCGTGGCCGCGTGGGAGGCCTATGAACGCTTGGGTTCGCCCGAGGGAGAACTGGCCATTGTCCAATGTGTGATCTACCTAGGCACCGCCCCGAAATCCAACGCCGCCTATATGGCGGAGAAGGCCGCCGCCCGTGCCGCCAGGGACAGCGGTTCCCTTGAGCCGCCGAAAAATATTCTGAACGCACCGACGTCGCTGATGAGGGACCTGGGATACGGAGACGGGTACGAATACGACCATAACGCCGAAGACGCTTTTTCCGGGCAGAACTACTTTCCCGACGCCATGGAACGGATAAACTTTTATCAGCCGGTGGAGCGCGGCTTCGAGCGGGACGTCGCCAAGCGCCTTGAATATTGGGACAAGTTGCGGCGCGGTAAGGGTACCAAGGGCGGAAAAGAATGATCGTTAGTATCGCCGAATTTCTGATCCTCGGTTTCATCGTCGATTGGGCTTTCCGGAAAATGACTATACCGGGGCTGGTCGGGTTGCTGCTGCTTGGCATTTTGCTAGGGCCCTATGCGCTCGGTTGGGCAACGCCGGAACTAATCCAGGTTTCCGATGAACTCAGGCTGATCGCTCTGATTGTAATTCTGCTTCGCGCCGGGTTTGAACTCAGCAAGGAAACCCTCAACCGGGTCGGTGGACGCGTGTTGCTGCTGGCCACCGTACCGGCCATTTTTGAAGGTCTGGCCGTTACCGCCCTGGGACCGGTCTTACTTGGACTGGGGGTCATGGAATCGGCGGTTCTGGGCGCCGTGCTGGCGGCCGTCTCCCCGGCGGTGGTGGTGCCGCTGATGATCCGCTTCATGGAACGGGATATGGGCGCGGAAAAGGGCATCCCGACCATGATATTGGCGGCGGCGCCCGTCAACGATGTCTTCGTGATTGTTATTTTCAGCGTCCTGATCGGAATTCATACGGGAACCTCGGTCAACATCGCCTGGCAGTTGGCCGGAATTCCCATATCCATTCTGCTGGGCATCGCCGCGGGGTGGGGGATCGGCATCGGGCTCTATCAGGTTTTTCAGCGTTTCAATCCGCGCGCGACGAAACGCGTTCTCGTTCTGTTGGGGCTCTCCATTCTTTTGGTCCGGACCGAAGTCCTGCTTCAACCATGGGTGCCGTTTGCGGCGCTTCTGGCGGTGGTAACCATCGGGTTTTATTTGCTGGAAAAGGATGAACACACGGCGCACGAATTGTCTGCCAAACTGGCCAAGGTCTGGATTTTGGCGGAAATCGTTTTGTTCACCCTGATCGGCGCACAGGTCAATCTTGATGTCGCTCTTCAAACCGGGCTGGCCGGGGCGGTTCTGATCACCCTGGGGTTGGTTGCGAAGGGGATTGGCACCTATGTCTGTACCTTTGGTACGGACCTGACCATGGCGGAACGGCTTTTCGTCGTCGTCTCATCGATTCCCAAGGCGACTGTTCAGGCCGCCATCGGCGGGGTGCCTCTTGTGGCGATGACGGCGGCAGGAATGGGAAGTGGACCGGGCGAGGTGATTTTGGCTGTCGCTGCCTTGAGCATCCTGTTGACCGCCCCACTCGGCGCGTGGCTGATCGCGGCGGTCGGAGAAAGAGTCCTAAAGGTCGCGCCCCCGGAATTCCACGACGCAAGGGATGCCGTTATTGAAAGTGGTGGCCGTGACAATGGTTTGTAGAGTTAAAGCGTCTCCGGCCTGGAATTGAAATGACGAAGGTCACCTCCAGAAAAGTCTCCGGCGATGAAGCGGGTATGCGATTGGACCGCTGGTTCACTCAGCATTATCCGGGCCTTGGCCATGGCCGCCTGCAAAAACTCCTGCGCACCGGACAGGTGCGGGTGGACGGGGGCCGGGTTAAGTCGGGAACCCGTTTGGATGAAGGACAAACCGTCCGCGTTCCGCCTCTTAAGATGGACGCCTCCGTTCCGGCGGGTTCAGGAATTGAAAAGGCCGTTCCCCGTATCAGCAAAGCCGACGCCAAGGATATTCAGGCCTGCGTCCTGCACCGGGACGAAGATATTATTATCCTCAACAAGCCACCTGGACTGGCGGTGCAGGGGGGCAGCCGCTTGTCGAAACACCTGGACGGCCTGCTGGATGCGTTACGCTTCGAAAAAGCCGAAAGGCCCCGTCTGGTGCACCGGCTGGATAAGGATACAAGCGGTATTTTGTTATTGGCACGGAACGCCCCCGCCGCACGGGCGCTGACAAGCGCCTTTCGTGGCAAGGAGGTCCGGAAAGTCTATTGGGCCGTGGTCGCCGGGGTGCCGTCACCGGAACAAGGGACGGTAGCTCTGTCTTTGGCAAAACAGGATGGCCCCCATGGCGAAAAAGTCGTTGCCGGAACGCCGGACGGAAAAAATGCGGAAACCCTGTATCGCACGGTCGATCAGGCGTCGGGAAAGGCCGCGTGGCTGGTCCTAGAGCCGTTGACCGGGCGGACCCATCAATTGCGGGTACATGTGCAGGCATTGGGTACGCCAATTGTCGGGGACGGAAAATATGGCCGACGGGAGGCCTTTCCGGACAACATTGATATTGCCGGAAAACTGCACCTTCATGCCAGGGCGCTCCGTTTTCAGCATCCGGCCGGCCACATGATGGATGCCGAAGCGCCTCTGCCGGATCACATGAAAAAAACATTCAAGGTCTTCGGGTTTGATGAGGCAGAGGAGACAGAACCGTTTTTAGAAGCAAAATAGCGGGGTCAACGGTTTTTGAACCCTTCAATTCTTCGTGTAACCCCCTAAAAAACTCAAGATTTACTTCACAAATATGCCTTTGGGTATAGAATGTAAAATAATAATCATGCCTGCGATATTATTGATGATCCGGTTTTCAAAACGGACACTGGGCTGGGCTAAATCTCTTGAGGTATTGAGTTTGTGTGAGGAGGCATTCTGTGTCCCCTAAAGGGTGCTTGATGTTGAAGTCAGGCTATGTCGCCCATTCAGCGGTTAAATCCGCAGGAAATATATAATGCGGATTTTATTGATTGAAGATCATGAGAGATTTGCCGGTTTCGTTAAGGAAAGCCTGGATAAAGAGGGTTTTACCGTTGATATGGTCAACACGGCGGCTGCGGGTGAGGATGCGATTTCGTCCGTCAAATACGATGCCGTAGTCTTGGATCTAGGTCTTCCCGATCTGGATGGCTTGGATTTACTCCGCTCCTGGCGTGAAAAAGGTAATGATACCCCGGTGTTAATTCTTTCCGCACGGGATGGAGTCGATGAAAAAGTCCTTGGCTTAAACAGCGGCGGCGATGATTACCTGCTGAAACCCTTTGCCATGGAAGAACTGGTAGCCAGAATTCGTGCCCTGTTGCGGCGTCCGGGCGAAGTCCTCGGCCTGGTTATCAACGTCGGCAACGTATCCTTCGACACCACGGCCCGTGAACTTCTGATCGACGGCAAAGCCATTTCCATGCCAAGGCGGGAAATGGGTGTCCTGGAACACCTGATGCGGCGTGTCGGGCGTGTCGTGCCGAAGGATGTTCTGGAAGATAAAATCTACGGCTTCGAGAAAGAGGTTTCCTCAAATTCCATCGAGGTTCATGTCTCCCGCCTACGCAAGCGCCTGTCCGGCGCCGGAGCGAAGGTGGTGGTTCAAACGGTGCGCGGGGTTGGGTACCTTTTGGCTGATGAAAACCTTTAAGCATCCTGTTTAGGCACTTACCGTTTCACATGTCCGACACCTTGCCCCTGCGACTTGCTGTTTTCGATTGTGACGGAACCCTGGTCGATTCCCAGGCCTCCATCGTGTCGTCCATGGTGGCTGCGTTTGAAAGCCGTTCCCATCCGGCTCCGGATGCGGAATCCGTCCGCCGGGTTGTCGGCCTGCCGCTTCGGGTCGCCATGGGGCGGTTGCTGCCTCACACGGATCCGGATGAACATGTGAAACTGGAAAACAGTTACAAAGACGCTTTTCGGGAACTGCGCCGCCGGGGGGAAGTTTCGGACCCGCTCTATCCGGGCACGCTTGAAGTCCTTGATGCCCTGGAAACCGACGGCTGGCTATTGGGCGTGGCGACGGGCAAAGGACATCTGGGGTTAATGATAACGTTGGAGACCCACGGCCTGACGGAACGTTTTCAGACCCTGCAAACCGCCGACAGCGCCCCCGGAAAACCCGATCCCGGCATGTTGTTGAACGCCATGCGCGATACCGGCGCCGACGCCGATTGCACGGTTATGATCGGCGACACCACCTTCGACATGGAAATGGCTGTTAACGCCGGAACCATGGCCATTGGCGTGTCGTGGGGGTATCATCCTCACGAACATCTGCATTCCGCCGGAGCAGAGGTTGTCATTGACGAATTTCACGTGTTACCCGAAACCCTCAACACCAAATTGGGAGGACGTCCCGCATGAAAACATGGATGAAAATTCTTTCCGGAATCATTATTCTTGTTGTCGCCGTCGCCGTCGCGGGCATTGCCATTCTCAAGTCCATCGACTTCAACGAATACCGGGGCTTGATCGCGGAAAAGGTCAAGGAAAGCACCGGCCGGGATCTGACGATCCGGGGCTCTTTGGACCTCGAGCTTTCCCTCAGTCCTGCCGTGGCGGTTGAAGGGGTTACCTTCGCCAATGCTTCCTGGGGCAGTCGAAAAGAAATGGCCAGCCTGAAACGCCTGGCCGCCGAGGTTGAATTATTGCCGCTGTTGAGCGGTGATGTCCGCATCAAGCGGTTGGTGCTGGAAGGGTTGGACCTTCTGGTGGAAACCGATGCCAAAGGGCGGGGCAATTGGGAAATGGCGTCCGGGCAAGAAGCTTCCAAAGCGTCCCCCGCCGGGAAACCGGAGTCTGCTTCCCGGTCCACAGGAACCCTGCCGGTGGTGCAACGGGTCCGGATCAAGGACCTGTCCGTGACTTATAAGGACGGTCAAAAAGGCAAGGAGACCTCTCTCCGGCTGGACTATCTGGACCTTCGCGCCGACAACGCCGATGCGCCCATGGTCATCGGCATTGGTGGAACCGTCAACGATCTGACGTTTAAAGCCGACGGACGTTTAGGTCCGATCAAGACCCTGGTCCAGGGCGGCGCGCCATATCCACTGACCATGGCAATTTCTGCGCCGGGGCTGGTTTTGAATATCGAAGGCGTGATCGCCGAACCCCGCCAGGGGAAAGGGATTGATTTGAAGGTTTCCGTTGACGGTAGCGATATCGCCGCTGCCGCCAAGGCGGCGGGTGTCAGCCTGCCCAATATTCCGCCCGTTCGGCTTTCGGGCCGGCTCAAGGATCCCAAGGGGGGATACAGCTTGGACAACTTGGCCCTGTCGGCGAGCGGGGTCGATGTTTCCGGCCGGGTTGCGGTGAAGCTGGTCGGGGTGGCGCGGCCCCGTTTGGATTTGGACCTGAAGGCCTCCACCATTGATCTGGATACGTTGCTGCCCAAGCAGGAAACGCCTTCCCAGAAGCCCGCGGGCAGTACATCCCAGGCAGGCTCAAAGTCCAGCCAAAAATCTAAAAGTGCGCGGGTTTTTCCAGGCGAGCCTTTGCAACTGGACGCCCTCAAGGCCGCGGATGTGCGCATGAAGCTGTCGGTCAAACGGGTGCTGCACAACAAAATTCCCATCGACGACATCAACCTGAACCTTGTTCTGGACGGCGGGCGGTTGTCCGTCAAGCCCCTCAAGGCCGTTGTCAACGGAGGCACGGTCAACGCCAATGTTTTCCTCGATGCCTCGGCGTTGACTCTCGACCTGGATGTGCGGAACACCGATTACGGGGTGCTGCTGCGGCAACTGAAATTGACCGACATCGCAACCGGCAAGGTGGATGTTAAAATCAACATCCAGGGCCGGGGCAATTCCGTCCGGGCCATCATGGCGGGGCTGAACGGAAAGGCGCGCGTCGTCACCCAGGGCGGCAAGATCGACAGCGGATTGTTGAATATCATGTCCTCCGACATTTCGGCGGCCTTGCCCTTTTTCAATAGCAAGGGGGACAAGGAAATCCGTTGCGGCGTGTTTGATTTCGATATTCAGGGTGGTCAGGCCAAGGCCAAAACCCTGGTTTTTGAGACCGGCGGCATGAGCATGATCGGCACCGGTGGTATCAACCTGAAAAACGCAACCCTGGATCTCCGGCTCGACCCCAGGGCAAAAAAGGTCAGTCTTCTGAAATTGGCCATGCTGCCGCTAAACGTCGGTGGCACCCTGGCCGAACCCTCCGTCCTGCCGGATATGGGCGGCGCTGCCATAGGCGCCGTCACCGGCGCTATTTCCACGGCCAAGGACATTGCCTCCGGCGGCCTGTCCGCGGTCGGCAGCCTGGTCGGCGTCGGTGGCAAGGATGGGTCCAAGTCGACTATTGACGATACCGATTACTGCAAACCGGCGCTGGCCGGAAAGGCCGTGGTTAGAAGCAAACAAAAAACGCCCCAGGCCCCGTCCTCATCTTCGTCCTCTTCACCGCCCCCTGCCGGCAATCAAACCGCCACCGGTTCGACCATGGATAAGAAATTGGACAACATCGGCAAGGGTATTGGCGGTGCCTTAAAGGGCCTGTTCGGAAAATAACGAACGGCGGCGAAACGGTATGTCCTGGGCAAAAGCCAAAAATTTTTTTAAAGACTGCGACGTTGAGACATGCGACGGCGGATTTGCCATCCTGCTTGACGGCCGGCAAATCCACACACCCGGCGGCGGCTCTCTCATTCTGCCCGGTCAAGCCCTGGCCATTGCGGTCTCTGCCGAGTGGGCGGCCCAGGAAGAAACCATTCGCCCCGATACGATGCCGATGACCGGCTTTTGCTGCACCACCCTGGATACGGTGGCCGGGAACCGGGCGGATATCGCCGGGCAATTATCGAAGTACGCTCAAACCGATCTGTTGTGCTACCGCGCCGATGAGCCCGAAGACCTCGTGGCCGAACAGCAGGCTCAGTGGCAACCTCTCCTGGGTTGGGTTGAGGATGCCTTTGGGGCCCGGCTTCGCGTCACCACCTGCATATTACCGGTAGATCAGCCCCCGGAGGCTATCCAGGCCCTGCAAAAGGCCGCCGAAGATCTGGATGACTGGCAACTGACCGTCCTGGCTTCGGTCACCCAAGCCACCGGTTCTCTGGTCATCGGGCTTGCCGTCCTGCATGGCCGTTTGGATGCGGACAACGCTTTTGGGGCCTCGCAACTGGACGAAACCTGGCAGACCTCCATGTGGGGCGAGGATTCCGAGGACGCCAAGCGCCGGGCGGCCTTGAATGCGGAAATTCAGGACGCAGCCCGTTTCCTGAACCTTGTCCGCGACGGGGAAGGGCCTTAGGCTGTTTCCGTTACGGGGTTGGGAAAAACCCGGAGGAGGTGCCATGCAGGACATCATTCGCCAGTTGGAAGAAAAGCGCGAGCGCGCCCGCCAGGGTGGCGGCAAGCGGCGTATCGACGCGCAGCACGCCAAGGGTAAGCTGACGGCCCGCGAACGGATAGACATGTTGCTTGATCCCGGTTCCTTCGAGGAATGGGACATGTTCGTCGAGCACCGCTGTAACGATTTCGGCATGGACAAGCAGACCATCCCGAGCGACGGGGTGGTGACCGGCTTCGGCACCGTCAACGGGCGTTTGATTTTCGTCTTTAGCCAGGACTTCACCGTCTTCGGCGGCTCCCTGTCCGAAGCGCACGCGGAAAAAATCTGCAAGCTGATGGATCAGGCCATGAAAGTCGGCGCCCCGGTCATCGGTATTAACGATTCCGGCGGCGCGCGCATTCAGGAAGGGGTGGCGTCACTGGCAGGCTACGCCGAGGTCTTCCAGCGCAATATCATGGCGTCGGGTGTGGTGCCGCAAATTTCCGTCATCATGGGGCCATGCGCCGGCGGGGCTGTATATTCGCCTGCCATCACCGATTTCATTTTCATGGTCCGCGATACGTCCTACATGTTCGTGACCGGCCCGGACGTCGTCAAAACCGTGACCCACGAAGAAGTCACGCACGAGGAACTGGGCGGGGCCGGCACGCATACCTCAACGTCTGGCGTCGCCGACAAGGCGTTCGACAATGATGCCGAAACGTTGCTGTCGCTACGCCGGTTCATAGACTTTCTTCCCGCCAGTAACCGGGAACAGCCGCCGCTGCGCCCGACACCGGATCCTGGCGACCGGGTCGAGATATCCCTCGATACCCTGGTGCCCGATGACCCGACCCGGCCTTACGATATCAAGGAACTGATTACCAAGGTTGTCGATGAGGGCGAATTCTTCGAATTGCAGCCGGATTACGCAGCCAACATCATCGTCGGTTTCGGCCGCATGGAAGGCGCCACGGTCGGCATCGTCGCCAACCAGCCGATGGTGCTGGCCGGCTGTCTGGATATTGCGTCGTCCATCAAGGCCGCGCGGTTCGTGCGCTTCTGTGATTGTTTCAATATCCCCATCGTCACCTTCGTCGATGTGCCGGGGTTCCTGCCCGGAACGGCGCAGGAATACGGCGGCATCATCAAGCACGGCGCGAAGCTTTTGTTCGCCTATGGTGAGGCGACGGTGCCCAAGGTGACGGTGATCACCCGCAAGGCCTACGGCGGGGCCTACGACGTGATGAGCTCGAAGCACCTGCGCGGCGACGTCAATTTCGCCTGGCCGTCCGCCGAGATCGCCGTTATGGGTCCAAAGGGCGCGGTTGAGATCATTTTCCGCGAAGACATCGGTGACAAAGAGAAGATCGCTGAGCGGACGGAGGAATACCGCACCCGGTTCGCCAATCCGTTCATCGCCGGCCACCGGGGCTTTATCGACGACGTCATCATGCCCCACAACACCCGCGTGCGGATATGCAAAAGCCTGCGTATGCTGCGCGGCAAGAAACTGGAAAACCCCTGGAAAAAGCACGGCAACATTCCATTGTGAGGGGTGGCGCTGGACCGGTTGCGTCCCTTCGACGGCTTGGCGGCCTACCTTATTGAAATAATAAGGGAAAAATCAGTTTCGCTGTTGTTAACTCTTGCCAATTTTCCGCAAAAGGGTAAGCAATACCCGCTGCGCTGAATTTCAGGGACGCCAACACATGCCACGGAAAAACAAACCGGTCCCCATCCAAACCCAACTCAAAATACCAACACTCAAAATTACAAGCCTGGGTGGTCGTGGGGACGGCATTGGAGAGGTGGATGGCAAGAAGGTGTTCGTGCCCTTTGCGCTGCCGGGGGAAACGGTGCGGGCTTTGGTATCCGGCAACCGGGCTGTGGTGGAGGACGTGCTCGAGCCTTCCCCCGATCGAATAGATGCCCTGTGCCGGCATTTCACACACTGCGGCGGATGCGCCCTACAACATCTGGGCGGGGACTCCTACCGGATCTGGAAAAAGGGCATCGTCGAGACCGCGTTGGCCAACCGTGGCCTTGAAGATTCTGTTGAAAATCTGATCGACGCCCACGGTATAGGCCGCCGCCGGGTGACGGTGCATGTCCGCTTTTCCAAGGGAGAGATAAAGGCCGGGTTTATGCAGGCCCGCAGCCACGATCTGCTGGATATTGATGTTTGTCCGGTGCTTGCTCCGGACCTTGAGCGGGCCTTCGACACTGCAAGATGTCTGGCGGCCCCTTTCCAGGCGAAGGGCGAAGGGCTGGACGTGCAGATAACGGCGACGCAAAGCGGCCTCGATTGCGACATCCGGTTTACCGGAAAGACCGTGGAACCCGATCTTGACACCCGCATGGACCTGGCCGATATCGCAACGGACCGTGACCTGGCCCGGGTTACCGTTCAAGGCGAGATCATTGTCGAACGCCGCCCGCCGGCCCTGAGCATCGGGGCGGGGCGGGTTGTCCCGCCGCCGGGCGGTTTTCTGCAAGCGACCCTGGCCGGTGAACAAACCCTGGCGGGACTGGTTCTCGAGTACGCCGGTGATGCCAAAAAGGTCGCCGATTTATTTTGCGGCATCGGCCCATTTGCCCTGCGTCTGGCCGACAAAGCGTCCGTGCTGGCGGCTGACGCCGACGAGGCGCAAATCGCCGCGTTGGCGAATGCCGTTCGTTATTGTCAGGGTTTGAAACCGGTCACGGCGGAGGTCCGCGACCTGTTCCGCAATCCCTTTCGGTCTGATGAGCTAAACGGGTTCGATTGCGTGGTGTTCGATCCGCCCCGCGCGGGCGCAGAGGCGCAGGTCCGGGAAATCGCCGCCACGAACATTCCCGCCGTGATCGCCGTTTCCTGCGATCCCGTCAGCTTCGCCCGCGACGCTGAAATTCTTATGAAAAGCGGCTATCGACTGGAACGGGTTACCCCTATCGATCAGTTCAAATATACCGCGCATGTGGAAATCGTCGCAGTTTTCCAGCGCGGTTGAAGCGGTCTATTCCTCCGGCGGCTCGGCCCCGGTTTGGGACGTGATCCGCCCGTAGTGTTCGATACGGCGGTGGGCGGCGAAGTTGAAGGTGGACTCTTTCAAAAATCTCGTCGCATCCAGATCGCAGTCATAGGTCACCAGTTCGTCGTCTTCCGTTTCGGCCTGCGCCACCACATAGCCGTCCGGGTCGACGATGCAGGTCTCGCCGATCATGTGGTGGCCGTCTTCGTCCCCGGCCTTGGCGACGCCGACGACCCAGGTGGCGTTCTGGTAGGCGCCGGCCTGCATACTAAGCAGGCTTTGGTGTTTGCGGGTGTCCGCGCTTTCGGTGCTTTTAAGGGAATTGGCGCTCGGCGTGTTGTAGCCCAGCACCACCATTTCAACGCCCTGCAGGCCCATGACCCGGAAGGTTTCCGGCCAGCGGCGGTCGTTACAGATGCACATGCCGATGTTGCCGCCCATGGTGTGCCACACCGGAAAGCCGATATTGCCGGGAAGGAAGTAGCGTTTCTCCAGATGCTGGAAACTGCGTTCGGACTCGAATTCGGCATGGCCGGGCAGGTGCACCTTGCGGTACTTGCCGACGACTTCGCCCGATTTGTCGATCAGGACCTGGGTGTTGAAATGCTCGCCTTCCGGCGTCAGTTCGGCATAGCCCAGCGAAAATCCGATGGCGTTATCGCGAGAAAATTCGAACAGTGGCTGTGTCGCCGGGTTGGGCATGGCGGCCTCGAACCAGGGGTCCATTTCGGCCCTGTCTTCGGCGTAGTAACGGGGGAAAAACGTGGTCAGGGCCAGTTCGGTGAACACCACCAGATCGCAGCCTTGGCCCTTCGCCTGCTTCATCAACTCCAGCAGGCGGGCAACGGTTTTCTCTCGGCTGTCGGCCTTTTGTACGGGGCCGGATTGAGCAGCGCCGATTTTGAGAATTCTCGACATTTTTCAGACTGTTACTGTTAAAATTGGATGATGAAAAGGAGGTGGGTCATTGCTTGAGGGTATTGAGTGTTGCGCCCCGCTGCAAGGCGCGTTACGACAAATGCATGGCTGATCAAAACGGTAAACCCCCAGAGGATTTGGCAGCGGGACGCAGCTTTGTTCCGTTGAACCATGATGATCTGTTTTCGCCCAAACCTGAACCCGCCAAGGATGCTGCGAAAAAGAAAATCCGGCCGCGCGGAATGCCGAAGGCCCGCGTCAATCCCGAAATCGCCCGGGAATTCGCCAATGAAGTGAACACCAAGGTCACGACCGGGCGATCGCGCATGCGCTGGTTCGCCAATCATCTTATTTTGTTCGTTGTTGCCATCGTAACGGCGGTGGGACTGCACATGACCATCTATCAGGACATTGAGCTCGCTTATTTCCAGATCGGACTGGTCGGCTGGGTCGGTGTGCTGGCGATGCATGCCTGGTACGCCATGCGCCCGCTCCTGCGGCGCTCCGAAAAGGAAAGCCAGTTGAAGGCTGTGATCCCCGAAACGGATCAGAACGGGGAGAACGGATGATAATGTCCGCTGATCTTCCCCCGGAAACCGCCCAAGCCGCCGGAGGACCCGAGCGCCGCTTGCGGGGGTTCGCCATTCATCTGGCCGTCTATTTCGGGGTGATGGTATTGGTCGTTCCGGTCAACCTGTATTTTTCTCCGGACAATTTGTGGTTCGTCTTGCCGATGATCGGCTGGGGATCGGTGCTTGCGCTGCACGTCGCCTATGTGATGGGATTGTTCGGGGTATTCGCCGGAAGTCCCGATAATAGCCACCCCCACAATAGCCAATAGGGGAATAGCGCTTCCCATGTTCAAAAAAATTCTCATTGCCAATCGGGGGGAGATCGCATGCCGCATCATGCAGACCGCCCGGAAAATGGGCATCAAGACCGTGGCCATCTGTTCCGAAGCCGACACCCGCGCCCTGCATGTGGAAATGGCCGATGAAACAGTTCTCATCGGGCCTGCGGCGGCGGCTGAGAGCTATCTGGACATCAAAAAAGTGCTGGCCGCAATCGAGAAAACCGGCGCCGACGCGGTGCATCCCGGCTACGGCTTTTTGTCCGAGAACGCTGGCTTCGCCAAGGCCCTGAAAAAGGCGGGTGTCGCTTTCATCGGTCCGGCCCAGCGCGCGATCACGGTCATGGGTGACAAGATCGAGTCGAAAAGATTGGCCGTCAAGGCCGGGGTCAACACGGTTCCCGGTGACGGCGATGCAGTCAAAGACGCCGCCGAGGCCGTTCGCATCGCTAAAAAGATCGGCTATCCGGTGATGCTGAAGGCATCCGCCGGTGGCGGCGGCAAGGGCATGCGAATCGCCCGCAACGATGCCGAATGCCGCGATGGCCTGAAGCGTGCCCAGGGCGAAGCCGCGACCGCGTTCGGCGATGACCGCGTGTTCGTTGAAAAGTATATCGAAAGCCCGCGCCATATCGAAATCCAAATTCTGGCCGATGCAGCCGGCAACACGGTCTACTTGCATGAGCGGGAATGTTCCATCCAGCGCCGCCATCAAAAAGTCATTGAGGAAGCGCCCTCCGCCTTCCTCGACGAAGCGACCCGCCGGGCCATGGGCGAGCAGGCGGTGAAGCTGGCCAAGGCGGTCAAATATCAGTCGGCGGGCACCGTGGAGTTTATCGTCGATGGCGATAGGAATTTCTATTTCCTGGAAATGAACACCCGCCTGCAGGTCGAGCATCCGGTGACGGAAAAGATCACCGGGCTTGATCTGGTGGAATGGATGATCCGTATCGCCGCCGGAGAAACGCTGCCGTTCGGCCAGGAGGATATCCCGCTCCAGGGGTGGTCCATCGAGGCCCGCGTATACGCTGAAGACCCGCTCAGAAATTTCCTGCCCTCGTCCGGCCGCCTGACCCATTACATCCCGCCCGCCGAGGACGAAACGCTTCGCGTCGATACCGGCGTTTCGGAAGGCGGGGAGATTTCCATCCATTACGATCCGATGATCGCCAAGGTCGTCAGCTACGGTGCAACCCGCGAAGAGGCGAGTAAACGCATGTCAAGCGCCCTGGATGAGTTTTACATCCGGGGTGTTTCCCATAACATCGGCTTTCTCGCCGCGCTCATGGCGCACCCGCGTTTTGCCGAAGGCCGCATCAGCACGGACTTCATCGCCGAGGAATACCCCGACGGGTTCCATGCCAAGGATCTGGCGCCGGAAAACCCGGACCTGCTGGTTGCCGTTTCCGCCGCCGTGCATCGCGCCTATCAGGAGCGGGCATCGATGATTTCCGGGCAAATTCCGGGCCGCCAGCGGGTCGTCGCCGACGACTGGGTGGTGCTTTTGCAGGGCGGGTCCTACCCCGTTCATGTCGTCATGGCTGAGGGCGGTTACCGGATTACCATGAAGGGCAATACCCTGGTCCTTGAGAGCGCCTGGAAACTGGGCGAGCCGCTGTTCTGGGGGCGTCTGGACGGAACCCCGTTCTGTCTGCAGGTGGAGCGCGCATTCATCGCCTACCGCCTGACCCATGGCGGCGCCGAGACCGATGCCCTGGTTATGAACCCGGGGGCTGCGGACCTGCAGGCCCTGATGCTGGAAAAGATGCCGCCCGATACCAGCAAGACCCTGTTGTCGCCGATGCCGGGGCTGTTGGTCTCCGTTGCCGTGGCGGAAGGCCAGGACATCAAGTCTGGCGACGAACTGGCCGTGGTCGAAGCCATGAAGATGGAGAACGTGCTGCGCGCCGAGAGGGACGGCACCGTGTCCGCCATCAAGGCCGTTCCCGGCGACAGCCTGTCCGTCGATCAGGTGATTTTGGAATTCGAATAAGCCGGAACCATGAACGATAAATCCGTGCGCGTTGTGATCGGAGGCCGCGTCCAGGGGGTCTGGTACCGGGGCTGGGCACTCGAGCAGGCGCAGCGCTTGAACCTCCAGGGCTGGGTCCGCAACCGCCGCGACGGAACGGTCGAGGCTTTGTTTTCCGGTGCGCCCGAAACGGTGGACGAAATGATCAACGCCTGCCGGAAGGGGCCACCCATGGCCAAGGTCACCGCTTTGGGGCAACACTCCGCCGAACCGCCCGAGGACAAGGGGTTTCGCGCCCTGCCGACAACTTAGGGCAGCCATGGGAGATCGCAGGCCAGAAACGACTGGAGCAAGGAGAACAGCCTTTTAAGATAACCTTGTATGGTTGTCGGGGGAGGCCTGCAATGACCGAAGAAAACGCTAACACCAATTCCGGACAGGCAGGCCAAGGACAGCTCCCTGAGCCGGGCCCAGGCGCTCAGGCATTCGATGGTGAAACTGCTGGAGACGGGCACGGCGAAAGACCCGAAAACCGGTAAGACGCTCTATGCCTTCGCGCATCCCATGTTCTGGGCCCCCTTCAGCCTGATCGGGGACGGCCGCTAGTGAACGGTGTTCATCCTTTTAAGCGTGGCATCGGCATTGGGGTGGCCGTTTTTTTTCGCCCGGAGCAACCAATCAAAGGCAACAGCTTCGTTTTTTTTAACGCCTAAGCCTTTGAAAAACATCAGCCCGATATTGTATTGCGCGTTAATTTCCCCCTGCAACGCGGCTCTCGTAAACCAATTGATTGCGGTCAGGTAGTTTTGTTTGACGCCAAGTCCGTTCAAATACAACTGGCCGAGATTGTTCTGGGCCAGGGGAAACCCGGTTTCGGCGACGCTTTGGTACAGGTCAGCGGCTTTTTTGTAATTCCGCTTAACGCCTTTTCCATTGGCATACATGACGGCGAGGTTATAGGTGCTGCCAGGGTGCTTTTTATCCGTAGCCTTCTGGAACCATTTCACGGCTTCTTCCAGGTTGAGGGAAGCGCCCTGACCATCCCTGCGCAAGATTCCCATATAAAATTCCGCACTGGTGTTGCCCTGAAGCGCGGCCAGGCGGAACCACTTGAAGGCTTCCTTGTGGTCTTCTTTCACTCCGAAACCTCTCCGGTATATAAGACCTAAATTGTGCTGGGCCCGGGCAAAGCCATTCCCGGCCGCCTTCCTGAACCAGCCGATGGCCTTGGCATAGTCCCTTTCTGCGTGAATTCCCTTCATATACATCATGCCGACGGCGATCTGGGCGTCCGCATCACCGCGTTCAGCCAGATGGTGAAGCCGGTTGAAGGCATTTTTCAGCTCATTTCGGTCATACACATCAATGGCGTCGCGGTAGGCGGCGGACTTTTCATTCAGGCCTGGGTCCTTTGTCGGGGCAAACGCAAGCCCCGCCGCCCTTTGCCGTTCCACCTTTTCCAGCCATTTAACCGCTTCACGGTCACCTTTTTCGGCAGCAAAGCCGAACCATTTCGCCGCTTCGTCGATATTTTTCCTTACCCCCAGGCCGGCGTAATGCATCACGCCGAGATTGTAATGGGCGATGGTGACCCCCTGTGATGCCGCCAGTCGGTACCACTTGATGGCTTCCTTGTAATTTTTTTGACGCCCTTGCCGGTGTCATACATCACACCCAGGTCCAATTGGGCGCGCGCGTCCCCCTGCAAACCGGCCTCGCGGTATTTCTTCACGGCCGTGGCATGATCGCCCCCGCCGAGCGCCGCCAAGCCGTCTTCATAAGCCCCGGCCCAGGCATTCCCGCCGATAAGAAGGGCAAGGGCAATGACCGGAATGGGGGCAAATCGTTTCATAGGCCTAATCGTGACGGGAAGACGTTAAAAAAACTTCATCGAATGTGGACATCAAAACGCTGTCCAGTTCCGGTCCTGATGGCGTCAGGCCCAAGTCCCACAACGACGTCACCCCGTGTTCGGAAATGCCGCAGGGCACGATGCCGGAAAAATGCTCGAGGTCCGGTTCCAGGTTGATGGCGACGCCGTGAAAGGTGACCCAGTGGCGGACCCGGACGCCGATGGCGGCGATCTTGTCTTCGCGGGACGCCGGGTTGTTGGGCGCGCCCCGGCGGACCCAGATGCCGACCCGGTCGTCGCGGACTTCTCCAATGACATTGAAATGCGCCAGCGTGCGGATGACCCATTCTTCCAGGTCATGCACGAAACCCCGCACATCGTTGCCGCGCCGGGAAAGGTCGAGCATGACGTAGGCAATCCGCTGGCCCGGCCCGTGATAGGTATAGCGCCCGCCGCGCCCGGTCCGGTAGACGGGAAACCGGTTGGCGTCGAGCAGTTCATTGTCATCAGCGCTGGTGCCGGCGGTATAAAGCGGGGGGTGTTCCAGAAGCCACACCATTTCCGGCGCCGTTCCGGCGTGGATGGCCTCGACACGGGTTTCCATGAATTCCAGCGCTTGGGGGTAATCCACCGGCGCGTCGCTGATCCTCCACTCAATTGCCCGGCTGGATTGGTGCACGGACAGGGGCGCGCCTGGATTTACCTGTTTTGCCGTCATCGGTGTTCCTTGCTTGATAAGGGGGCCATCATTTGGTATCCCCCACACAGTAATATTGTAAAGGAATTTGCGGTCGTGGCGGAACTGGTAGACGCGCAGCGTTGAGGTCGCTGTGGGAGCAATCCCGTGGAAGTTCGAGTCTTCTCGACCGCACCAAATTCCGAGGCCCGCCGCTTATCCGCGACGGGCCTCAATTTTTTTGTGCCCGATCATATGAACGACAGGAACCCTTGCCGTGGCTGATGGGACCAACGATAGCAATCCGCCCGAAGACCAGGTCACCGATCTGGAAGCCGGGATCGAGCGCGATATCCTGCTGGCCTTGGGCGAGGAGGATGCCGGGCGCGTGGGCGATCTGGTCCAGGGGCTTCATTCAGCTGACACCGCCGACCTGCTGGAGCACCTGAGCGCGGACGACCGCGAGCGGGTCGTGGAAATCCTGCGTCCGGACTTCAATCCGGACATCCTTTCCGAACTGGACGAAACGGTCCGCGATCACGTCGTCGAATGCCTGGGGCTGCAAGACGTCGCTGCCGCCGTCCAGGAAATGGATTCCGATGATGCCTTGGAATTCGTCGAGGAACTGGACGCGGACGAACAGCAGCAGGTTCTGGACGCCATTCCTTTAGGCGACAGGGCCCTGATCGAGGAAGGCCTGTCGTATCCCAAGGACAGCGCCGGGCGTTTGATGCAGCGCGAGGTGGTGACCATCCCCACGTTTTGGACCGTCGGTCAATCCATCGACTTCCTGCGGGAAAGCGCCGACAGGGAAACATCTGCGGGCGAAGACGCAACAAAAAATGCCCTGCCGGAACAGTTTTATGACCTGTTCGTTGTTGACCCGTCCCATAAACCGGTCGGCACCGTTCCCCTGAGCCGGGTGCTGCGCACCAGCCGCTCCGCCGCCATGACCGATATTATGGAAACGGACATGAAGGTTTTGCCGGTGAGCATGGACCAGGAAGACGTCGCCTTCGTCTTCCGCCAGCGCGATCTTGTCTCGGCCCCGGTGGTGGATGAGTCCGGTCGCCTCGTCGGGGCGATTACCATTGACGACGTTGTCGACGTCATCCATGAGGAGCACGAGGAAGACATCATGCGCCTCGGCGGCGTTCAGGAAGACGATCTGTACGACGCAACCGTCGCCACCACGCAGGCCCGGTTTTCCTGGCTGCTGGTCAATCTCGCAACGGCGATTCTGGCGTCTGTCGTCATCGGCCTGTTCGACGCCACCCTGGAACAGATGGTGGCGCTGGCGGTGTTGATGCCCATTGTCGCCTCCATGGGGGGCAATGCCGGCACCCAGACCCTGACCGTTGCCGTGCGCGCGCTGGCCATGAAGGAACTGACAACGACCAACGCAGCCCGCGTCATCGGCAAGGAAGCCCTGGTCGGGGTCTTTAACGGCATCCTGTTTGCCGGCTTGATCGGCGCCGTCGCCTGGTTCTGGTTCGGCAGTTCGGCGCTTGGCGTGGTGATCGGGCTGGCGATGGTCGTCAACATGTTCGTCGCCGGGCTGGCCGGGACGACCATTCCATTAGCCCTGTACCGTATGGGCATCGACCCGGCGGTTGCGTCCAGCGTCTTCCTGACCACCGTCACGGATGTCGTCGGGTTCTTTACCTTCTTAGGGCTTGCGGCGCTGTTTCTGTTTTAAGCGCGGCAATGCAGGCTTACTTTACGTTAACGTCAACGTCCGTTACCCTGCGGCGATGAGTGAAACCTATGGCATTGCCGAGTTGGCGCGGGAATTCGACGTTACCACCCGGACCATCCGGTTTTATGAGGATAAGGGGTTGTTGTCTCCGGCCCGCAAGGGCCAGCGGCGCATTTACACGCCCCGCGACCGGGTGCGCCTCAGGCTGATCATGCGCGGAAAACGCTTAGGCTTCGCCTTAAGCGAAATCCGGGAACTGATCGATCTCTACGACGTCGACCCATCGGAGGTGACGCAGCTTAGGCACTTCCTGGAAAAAATCCGCGAACGCAAGGCAGCCCTGGAAGTGCAGCAGGGCGATATCGCGGAAACCCTGGAGGAAATGCAACGCATCGAGAGCCAGTGTTCGGCGATGTTATCGGAAAAACAAAAAACCAAGAGTTCCTGAAACGGAACCTGAAAGAGGAAACACCATGAGCGGATCGGAGGAAAAGGTCCTGAAAGTCGGCATCGGCGGTCTCGGCACCGTCGGCCTGCCGGTTGCCAAATGGCTGGACGAGGAAGCGGGCGCAGGCGCTGAAGGGCTGGCGTTGGCTGCGGTCTCGGCCTTCAACCTGGAACGGGCCGGCGTACGTGTCGAGGCCTTCAAAACCTCGGTGCCGGTCGTCGGGTTGGCCGAGTTGGCGGAGTTGTGCGATGTCATCGTCGAATGTGCGCCGCCGGAAAATTTTCTCGATATCGCCGAACCGGCGCTTCGGGCCGGGCGTATTTTTGTGCCGCTAAGTGTCACGTCTTTGTTGAAACACCTCGACCTGATTGACCTTGCGCGCGAAACGGGCGGGCGCATCATTGTGCCGACGGGCGCGATTTTGGGACTGGACGCGGTCCGCGCGGCATCCCTTGGCACCGTGCATTCGGTGACCATGGTGACCCGCAAACCTCCGGGTGGTCTGAAAAAAGCTCCGTTCGTTATCGAACTGGGGCTGGACATGGATGGACTGACGGAAGCTACTTTGCTTTACGAAGGCCCTGTTACGGAGGCTGCGGCCAAGTTTCCGGCCAACGTCAACGTCGCCGTGGCCCTGTCTCTGGCTGGTATCGGGCCGGACAAGACGGACTATCAGGTGTGGGCCGATCCGGGCGTTCGGCACAACACCCATACCATCAAGGTCGACGCCGATACCGCTTCGTTTGAAATGACCATCGCCAATGTGCCGAACGAAGAGAACCCGGCGACGGGACAAATCGTCTGTTTAAGCGTTATCGAAACCCTGCGCGGCCTGGTCACGCCTTTCAAGGTCGGCACGTAATGGGGGAGGGGCAGATCAGCCACTTTGATGCACGCGACCCCGATTACGCCGCCCGGGTGAAAAAAAGTTTCAATGCCCAGGGCATCATGGGGCATATCGGCGCGCACCTGGTGTCCGTGCGGCCCGGTTATTGTGAAATCGAACTGCCGTATTCGGAGGCGGTCTCCCAACAGCACGGATTTTTTCACGGCGGCATAATCGGCACCATTGCCGATAGCGCCGGGGGCTACGCCGCCTTTTCACTGATGGACACCGAAAATGGGGTGCTGACCGTCGAATATAAGCTCAACCTGATGGCGCCGGCCGATGGCGAAAGGCTGCTGGCCCGAGGCCAGGTTCTTCGGCCGGGCCGAACCCTGACCGTGACCCGGGCCGAGGTTTCGGTTTTCAAGGACGGTAAGGAAACCGTTTGCGCTGCCATGCAGCAAACCCTCATGCGGATAGCCGGCCCGATTGCCGGTGGGGCGGAAATTTCAGGATGACGGCGACCGAGGCGCTACCGACAGGGCTCCCCTTCGTGCAGATGCTGGGCTTTTTGCTGGGGGTGACCTTCACCGTCCTGGGCCTGGTTTTATGGGCGATGGAAGGCGGGCAGGATGAGGCCTCCTCAAAGCTTCGCCACAAGATGGCCGCGGGCTGGCGGGGTATGTCTTCTCTTGCATGGACAAGGGTGCCCCTTGCCGCCACCGGATGGCTTATCGCCAGGATCGACGGATGGGTTCGCATAGGCTTCGAAGAGGCCGATAGGGGGATCGCGTTCGGTGGCATCGTTCTGTTCTTGTTGTTTGTGATTTTACCGGTCCTGGCGCTGGTCAACATGCTGACCGGCGGATCGCCGTTCCTGTTTATGTACTACCTGTCGCTACTTGCCGCCTTGGCGTTTTTGAATTTTTCCGGTGAAACGGGGTATCTGAAGATTCTCAATGCCCTGATTGCGGGATATCTGGGGTTATCCCTCATAGCCGTCATTCCGATTTATGTCCTGCGCGCCTTTTCAGAAGTTTCCATTCACAACGTATTTTCCCATGCGGTTTTGAAAAGCCCTCTTGTGGCGGTGTTCTGGTATGTGGCGGCTTATGGGGTCCGGGTGATGTTCGACCTCCTTGTCTGGATGGTTGGCGGGCGCTTTCAAACCCGGCCTTTTGGTTTTTTCATTCACGCAGTTCTGGCGGCAACGCCGTTGGCTTTCGTGTTAACCTTCGCTGCCTTGCTGGCCGGGCATCTTGCTGTGTTCGACCAAGCCCCGGTTCGGTCCTGGACCCTGCTTTTGATCAGTACCGGCCTTACGGCGGTCAGTTTTCCAGCCGTTTTTGGTATGGTGGCGCTTAGCGCCCGCGAAGAGACCGAAGGCCTGGGATTGTTCTGGGCCTTGGCACTTGGGTTGATCCTCAGCACGATGGTATCGGTGTTGGCGGCGTATGGCCTGCACTTCGGCACCGGTCAGGCCCTGTCCTGGACGGAAGCGGTTAATGTCCTGATCGGGCTATCGCCGGACGGAAAACAAATTTATTTGGGTCCGGATTTCTGGCTGATGCATTTGCCATTTCTGCCCTGGCTGATGGTTGTTTTTGTCATGATTGCCGGGGTTGCTGGAAAGGGGATTGCCGCCTTGTCTTCCCGCATCGGGGTTGATACCGGCGTTGAAAAGCAGCCGTTTCTTGCCTCCGCAATGTTGTCCGGCGCGTTTGCCAGCGTTTCTTATGCTTTGTTTTTTACCCTCTGAAATTTTGTGGTTCCGGAAGAAAAGCACTAAATTGACGTTTACGTAAACGTAAAGTATGATTCCGCCCAACCAAAAGACAGACAGGAGACGTATCTCCGATGATTGCCAACGATTTTCCGGCCCTGGATTTCAATCTTGGGGAAACCGCGGATATGCTTCGGGACACCGTGCGCAGTTTCGCCGCCGATGAAATCGCGCCGCGCGCGGAAAGCATCGATGCCTCCAACGATTTCCCCGCCGACCTGTGGCGGAAAATGGGCGATCTGGGTTTGTTGGGCATTACCGCCGATGAGGCCTATGGCGGGTCGGGAATGGGTTATGTGGAGCATGTCGTGGCGGTGGAGGAAATTAGCCGCGCGTCGGCGTCCGTGGGTTTAAGCTACGGCGCGCATTCCAACCTTGCGGTAAATCAGATCCAACTCAACGGCACCGAGTCGCAAAAGCAAAAATACCTGCCGGGACTGATTTCCGGCGAACACGTCGGCGCGTTGGCCATGAGTGAGCCCGGCGCCGGGTCCGACGTCGTCAGCATGCGGCTTCGCGCCGATAAGAAAGGCGACCGCTATGTCCTCAACGGCACCAAGATGTGGATCACCAACGGTCCCGACGCCGATACCCTGATTATCTACGCCAAGACCGACGCGGACGCCGGCAAGGACGGCATCACCGCCTTTATCGTCGAAAAAGGCTTCAAAGGCTTTTCCACCGCGCCGAAGCTGGACAAGCTCGGGATGCGCGGCTCGAACACCTGTGAGCTGGTGTTCGAGGATTGCGAGGTGCCGGAGGATAACGTCCTGGACCAGCCGGGCAGGGGCGTCGCCGTCCTGATGAGCGGCCTGGATTATGAACGCACGGTCCTCGCCGCCGGTCCCCTCGGCATCATGCAGGCATGCATGGACGTGGTGCTGCCTTATGTTCATGATCGCGAGCAATTCGGCAAACCCATCGGTTCCTTTCAACTGATGCAGGGCAAGCTTGCTGATATGTACACCACCATGAACGCCGCCAAAGCGTACGTTTATGCCGTGGCGACGGCCTGTGATAAGGATGGCGGCAAAAATGGTGGGGCACGTAAAGATGCCGCAGGCGCAATCCTGTTCGCCGCCGAAAAAGCCACATGGATGGCGCTCGAAGCCATTCAATGTTTGGGCGGAATGGGGTATATGAACGAAAGCCCGGCGGGACGTCTACTGCGGGACGCCAAGCTTTATGAAATCGGCGCAGGCACATCGGAAATCCGCCGTTGGCTGATCGGCCGGGAATTGTTCGAGGAAACCGGGTAGGGAAGACAGAAATGACAGAAACAGACCCCATCGTCATCGTCGGCGCGGCGCGCACGCCCATGGGCGGATTCCAGGGTGATTTGAAGGATGCCCCGGCGCCGCAACTTGGCTCCGTCGCCATCGAAGGCGCGCTCAAGCGTTCCGGCGTTGCGGCGGACGACGTGGAAGACGTCCTCATGGGCGTGGTCCTGCCCGCCGGCATGGGCCAGGCCCCGGCCCGCCAAGCGTCGCGCGGCTCGGGCATCCCCGACAGGGCCGGGTGCACGACCATCAACAAGATGTGCGGGTCCGGCATGAAGGCAGCGATGCTGGCGCATGACGGACTACTCGCCGGTTCGGCCAGCGTTGTCGTCGCCGGCGGCATGGAAAGCATGTCCAACGCGCCTTACCTGTTGCCGAAAGCGCGGGGCGGCTACCGTCTCGGCCACGGCGACACGGTGATGGATCATATGTTCCTGGACGGCCTGGAAGATGCCTATGACCGGGGCAAGCTGATGGGCTGCTACGCCGAGGACACGGCGACCAAATACCAGTTCACCCGCGACGCCCAGGACGATTACGCCATCGAGTCCCTGGCCCGCGCCAAGAAGGCGATCGAAGATGGAACTTTCGAGGCGGAAGTCGAACCGGTGACCGTGAAAACCCGAAAGGGCGAGGTCGTTGTCGAGCGCGATGAGCAACCCTTGAAGGCTAATATCGAGAAAATCCGCGCCCTGAAACCGGCCTTCGCCAAAGAGGGTACGGTGACGCCGGCCAATTCCAGTTCCATTTCCGACGGCGGCGCGGCTCTGGTGATGATGCGGCAATCGGAGGCGGAAAAACGTGGGCTTACCCCTATTGCCAGAATTCACGGCCACGCCACCCACGCCCAGGAACCGGCCTGGTTTACCACGGCGCCCATCGGGGCGGTGGAAACCCTGATGCAGAAAACCGGCTGGTCGAAGAACGACGTGGATTTGTTTGAGATCAACGAAGCCTTCGCCGTCGTCACCATGGCCGCCATGCGCGATCTGGATTTGCCCCACGACAAGGTCAACGTGCACGGCGGGGCCTGTGCGCTCGGCCATCCCGTCGGCGCGTCTGGTGCGCGCATTATGGTGACGCTGCTGGCGGCGCTGGAGAAATATGATCTCAAGACGGGCGTCGCGGCGCTCTGCATCGGCGGCGGCGAAGCCACGGCCATCGCCCTCGAGCGGATCAATTGAGGAATTCGGCCATGAGTGACCCGATCCGGTTCTATTTCGATTTATCGTCGCCTTACGGCTATTTCGCGGTGTTGAAGATCGACGATCTGGCGTCAGGCTTCGGGCGCGAGGTGTCGTGGTATCCGATCATGCTGGGCGCGGCGATGAAGATCACCGGCTCGAAACCGCTGGCGGACATCGAGATCAAGGGCGATTACTGCCGCCACGACTGGGAGCGGCTAGCCCGGTTCATGGACGTCCCCTGGACCATGCCGGAGAATTTTCCCATTGCAACGCTTGCGGCATCCCGGGCCTTTTACTGGCTGACCGACGATGACCCCGCGCTGGCCAAGCGTCTGGCTATGGCCGCCTATGACACCTATTTCGGACAAGGCCGGGACATCAGCGATGCCGAAACCATTGCCGATATTGCGGAACCGTTGGGTATTGAGCGCGATGCACTGCTGGCCGCCGTTCAGGATCCTGTCAATAAGCAGCGCCTGAAGGATGAAACGCAGAAAGCCCTCGACGCCGGGGTGTTCGGTTCGCCCTTTATTATCGTCGATGGAGAGGGGTTCTGGGGTGCCGACCGCCTGTGGATGGTCAAACGCTGGCTCAAGTCCGGCGGCTGGTAATAAGGACATAAGAAGGAAAAAAATATGGCTGTAAAAAAAACCGTCAAGCAACTGGTTATGGATGCCGAAAACGACATCCGCACCCTGGCCGTGCTGGAAGCCGCCGAGTTGCTTGAAAGCGACGATCATGTGTTCGTCGATCTGCGTGACGTGCGCGAGCTGGAACACGAAGGCATGGTGCCGGAAGCCTTTCATGCGCCGCGCGGCATGATCGAATTCTGGGTCTGTCCCGACAGCCCATACCACAAGGAAATTTTTTCATCCGGCAAGACCTTCGTTTTTTATTGCCGCTCAGGCTGGCGTTCGGCGCTGGCGACCAAGGCGGTCCAGGACATGGGACTGGAGAACGTCTGTCATATCCAGGGCGGCTTTTCCGCCTGGAAGGAAGTCGGCGCCCCGGTCATCAAAAGGGAAGCCCGGAAAAAGAAAAATACCGGAGAAGACTCCTGAGCATTCCATCATGACCGTATTCGACAGCACCATAGACAAGGCCTCCAATGCCTTTGCCGCTAACCGGACGGCCATGCAGGATGCGGTCGACGACTTTCGCCGCGTGTTGGCGGGCATTGAGGAAGGCGGCGGCGAGAAGGCGCGCAAAAAGCACCTTGAGCGCGGCAAGATGCCGCCGCGCGAGCGCATCGCCACGCTGATCGACTCCGGCACGCGGTTTCTCGAATTCTCCGCCCTCGCCGGTTTTGAACTTTATGACGATACCGTGCCCGCCGGCGGCATCATCACCGGTCTTGGCCGCGTCAACGGCACCCAGGTTGTGATTATCGCCAACGACGCCACGGTCAAGGGCGGCACCTACTATCCGATCACCGTCAAGAAGCACCTGCGCGCCCAGGACATCGCCCGGGAGAATCACCTGCCATGTATTTACCTGGTGGATTCCGGCGGCGCCTTCCTTCCGGCCCAGGATGAGGTCTTTCCAGACCGCGATCATTTCGGGCGCATCTTCTACAACCAGGCCCGCATGTCGAGCGAGGGCATACCGCAGGTCAGCGTCGTCATGGGGTCGTGCACGGCGGGCGGGGCCTATATTCCGGCGATGTCCGACGAAAGCATCATCGTTCGGAACCAGGGCACGATCTTTCTCGGCGGCCCGCCGCTGGTCAAGGCGGCGACGGGAGAAGAAGTTACGGCCGAAGAATTGGGCGGGGCGGACGTGCATTCGCGCATTTCAGGCGTCGCCGATCATGTCGCCGAAGACGATGCCCATGCCCTGGAATTGGCCCGGCGCGCTGTCGACCACCTGAATCGGAGTAATCCCGTTGGCATGGACGTGCGGGACTCCGTCGATCCCGTCTACGACGCGGACGAGCTTTACGGCATCATTCCCGCCGACCGGCGCATGCCCTTTGATGTCCGGGAAATCATCGCCCGCATCGTCGACGGTTCCGAGTTCGATGAATTCAAGCGCCGCTACGGTGAGACCATCGTTTGCTGCTTTTCCCGAATTTACGGGGTTCCCGTCGGCATCATCGCCAACAACGGCATCCTGTTTTCCGAGTCGGCGTTGAAGGCGACCCATTTCATCGAACTGTGCAGCCAGCGTGGCATTCCCCTGGTGTTTTTGCAGAACATTTCCGGCTTCATGGTCGGCCGTCAGGCCGAAGCCGGCGGCATCGCCAAGGACGGCGCGAAAATGGTCAACGCCGTGGCCTGCGCCCGCGTGCCAAAACTGACCGTTATTATTGGCGGCAGCTTTGGGGCCGGAAATTATTCCATGTGCGGGCGGGCCTATGACCCGCGCTTTTTGTGGATGTGGCCCAATGCCCGGATTTCCGTCATGGGCGGACAGCAGGCGGCGGGGGTTTTGGCCACCGTCAAGCGCGACGCCATGGAGGCGCACGGGGAAACCTGGTCCGAAGACGACGAACAGGCCTTCAAGCAGCCGATCCTGGAGCAGTACGAGGCGCAGGGGCATCCCTTTTACGCCAGCGCCCGGCTGTGGGACGATGGCATTATCGCGCCGGAAGATACGCGCGAGGTCCTGGGCCTTGGCCTGTCGGCAGCCTTGAACGCGCCGGTCGAGAAAACCACCTTCGGCGTTTTCAGGATGTAGGGCCGGGAGAGGGGGCTGAACATGAGCGACGACATCATCCTGAGCGAATTTTCCCAAGGCCGGGCGACGGTGACCCTGAACCGGCCGGACGTGCACAACGCCTTCGACGACACGCTGATCGCCCGCCTGACGGACGAACTGAAATTTCTCGACGGCAACCCGGATGTCCGCGCCGTTGTTCTGGCGGCGGCAGGCAAGAGTTTCTCCGCCGGCGCTGACCTGAAATGGATGCAGCGTATGGCGGAGTATTCCGAGGCCGAGAACCTGGCCGACGCCCAGGCCATGGCGGAGCTTATGCGGGTTCTGAACGGTCTCAGCAAACCGACCATCGCCCGCGTCCAGGGCGCGGCCTTCGGCGGCGGCGTCGGGCTGATCGCGTGCTGCGATATCGCCATCGCCACAGAGGCGGCCCGGTTTTCCATCTCCGAAGTCAAACTGGGGCTGATCCCCGCCGTCATTTCGCCCTATGTGGTAGCCGTTATCGGCGAACGCCAGGCCCGGCGCTATGCCCTTACCGCAGAACGCTTCGACGCCAGCGAAGCGCATCGCATCGGCCTTGTGCATTGCATCGTTGCGCCCGACGGTCTGGATGCTGAGATCGATGATCTGATTAACGCCATTACGGCCAACGGCCCCCAAGCGGTTGCGGAAGCCAAAGCCATGATTACCATGGTCGCCCGCCACCCCATTAATGAGGACCTGATTGCCGATACCGCTTCGCGCATTGCCCGCATTCGAGTATCCGAAGAGGGTCTGGAGGGGCTGGCGGCGTTTCTCGAAAAACGGAAACCCGGCTGGGACGTGTCCTGATATCCTGGTTTTCGGATGCAGATGTTCCTATTTCCGCAGGCCCCGTGGCGGACTAGTCTTAGGGACGTTCAACCTTCCTGATGGACCCGGAAATCATGCAGCTTCCCACACACGTAACCATGGTCGAGGTCGGCCCCCGCGACGGCTTGCAGAACGAGCCGGGTGATGTCCCCACGGGCGTTAAGATCGAGCTGATCGACCGTCTGGCCGGTGCCGGTTTGACGTGCATCGAAGCCGGCAGCTTCGTATCGCCCAAGCGGGTGCCGCAAATGGCCGATACGGCGGATGTTCTGGCCGGGATCAACCGCAAAGACGGCGTCCGCTATACGGTTTTGACGCCCAACATACAGGGCTTAGAGGCCGCCCGGACCGCCCGGGCCGACGAAGTCGCGGTGTTCGCCGCCGCCACCGAAACCTTTTCGCAAAAGAACCTGAATTGCTCCATCGAGCAAAGTTTCGAGCGTTTTCATCCAATCTGCAACGCGGCGAAGGAAACGGCCCTTCCGGTGCGTGGCTATATTTCCTGTGTTCTCGGCTGCCCCTATGAAGGAGATGTGCCACCCGAAGCTGTTGCTTCCGTTGCCAAACGATTATGGCAAATGGGGTGCCATGAGATTTCCCTCGGCGATACGATCGGCACCGGGACGCCGGGAGCGGCGCTGGCCATGATCGAGGCGGTTTCCGAAGTGGTGCCGGTGGAAAACCTGGCGGCGCATTTTCACGATACCTATGGCCAGGCCCTGGCCAATATCCTGGCCGTCCTGCAAAAAGGGATCGCGGTGATCGACAGTTCCGTCGCCGGGCTTGGCGGGTGTCCCTATGCCGATGGCGCGACGGGAAACGTGGCGTCGGAAGATGTGCTTTACATGTTGCAAGGGCTTGGCATCGGGACCGGTGTCGACCTCGGCGCCCTGGCCAAAGCGGGACGATTTATTTGTGAACAATTGGAACGGCCCGTGGCGTCACGGGTTTCATTGGCGATGACGGGGACGACAGCCGAATGACCGTGCATCTGATAAAAATGTCCGTAGGTGTCGAGGACGTTCCTCACCTGGAACGCATACAGGCAGGGCGGCTGGCCGATGCGGAACGCCAGGGGCGGCCTCTGGAATTGATGCATGTTACCCGCAACATGCCGCGCCGCGCCGCAGATGTTCTGAAGGGCGGGTCCATTTACTGGGTTATTAAACGGTTTATCCGGGCCCGCCAGCCGATCATCGATCTTCGCCAGGTTGAGGGTAAGGAAGGGCGGATGTCCTGCTCCATTGTCCTTAAGCCAGGGTTGATCCGGACGGAAGTCAGAAGCTTCCGGGCTTTTCAAGGCTGGCGCTATTTTGCCGTCGAAGACGTTCCCCCTGATGCACCCGAAACCCCGGAGGGTGGCGAAGATATGCCGGCCGAATTAGCCGTTGAATTAAAGGGACTTGGACTCCTTTAACAGTCGGGATTTGTTTGCTAAAAAAATAGTCGGGAATTGGTGCTTTCCGAATACCGGAAAGCGAAAATGCAGGGGTTACCGCCAATGGCGGGTTTCGACATTCAAAACATCAAGTTTCTTGTCGTCGATGACGATGCAAACATGCGCCAGCTTCTCCGCACCATTTTGAGTTCGCTGGGCGTCAAGGACATTGAGACGGTTTCCGGGGCCGATCCGGGATTTGCTATGCTTGGAAATTTCCAGGCCGATATCGCCATTTGCGACCTTGTGATGCAGCCCCTGGACGGGATCGAATTTACTCGCATGGTGCGCAACAATGCCGATTCACCCAATTGCTACCTGCCGATCATCATGCTGACCGGACATGCCGAGATAACCGCCGTGCAAAAAGCCCGTGACGCCGGCATCCACGAATTCATGAGCAAACCGGTATCACCCGAAAAGCTGTATTCGAAAATTCATAACATTATCGAAACACCACGGGTATTCGTGCGCAGTTCCGATTACTTTGGCCCCGACCGGCGGCGCCGGCAGGATCCGAAATTCAAAGGTCCGGAACGCCGGAGAAATGCCTGATAACAGGATACCGGCCCAACCCTTGCAAAACAGGTGAACGGGCGGCTCCTGCCCAGGCGGCTTTCACCTTGCCAGAATGCCGGTTTTCCCTATAGATTCAGAATCCCCTGAAAAAAACTGTAGAAATTCACATGTCCGACGAAAAGCTTGAAATTATCAATCCACCCAATGCCCTGAAGCAAAAGGTCGGAACCGGCGGTCCCGGTGCGGTTGACCTTGAGGCCCTGGAGCGCGCCGAACAGGTGATCGCGGGGATGACGGACAGTTATCTTGAATGGGTTGTCGAGGATCTCAAGAAAATCGAAGCGGCTTATAACGCCCTGGCAAGTGCCAGCGGCGACGGTCGGGAGGAAATGCAGGCGGTTTTTCAGGTTGCCCATGACATCAAAGGCCAGGGCGGAAGTTTCGGCTATGACATGATGACCGCCATTGGCAATGAATTATGCCGTTTTATAGAAAAATCCAAAAAATCCGGTCCCGGGGAAATCGAAGCCATCAAGCTGCACGTCGATTCCATGAAACTGGTTATTGCCGAAGACATCCAAGGCAACGGCGGAAAGCAGGGCGAACAAATGCTCGCCGGTCTGCAAAAGGTTTGTGACAAGCTGATTTCGTGATGGGCCGATAAAGGGTTTTGACGAAGGGTTTTTGGGTTTATTGGGCGGCGAAAGCCGTTTTTTTATGCCCGATCAGTTCAGAGAATCCCGGAAATTCCGCAACCATTCCAGGTGCGCCAATAGCCCTTCGATATCATGATCGAGCCAGGCCACCAGATGGCCTTCATCATCGGTATGGCGCCGGTGCAGTTCTTCAAGGCGGGCCAGTTCCGTTTCCTGGGCTTCGATCAGGATTTCGGTCTGCGTTAGTTGTTCATCCCGGCTCAAAAGATGCAGGAAGCGAAATTTTAAGGCCACGATCAGCTTGTTCATTTCGCTGGCCTGGGAGCGGACATTGGCGGTCAGAAGGCTGTGCAGTTCGGCCTCGCCATCTTCGGTGATGCCCAAAACGGCATCATCCTCCATGCCGATCCCGTCAACGGCCGAAACCAGCCCTTCGTATTTCAGCAATTCCAGGGACGTCCCCATGACCTCCAGGGACGGACCGGTAATGTGACTAATGAAGTGGCGGATCGCATTCGCCAAGGCGCTGTAACGGATCGGCCCGGATGCAAGGGTTCCAAGCGCGCAAAGCCGGACGGCCTCTTTTGGTGTCAGGGTGTTGTCCGCATACATCGGAAAAATTCGTTCCTTTTCAGTGCCATACTACCGCCCGGCCATGGCGGCGTCTACTCCGGGGGGGGCTGCTTGGAATGGATACACTGTTTGATGGTTTGAACCAATTGTTCGTTGGAGGTCCTTGATTTAACCAGAACCGCATTCACTTCAGCGGCGATATCCGATCCGACATCCTGGCCGGAAAATATAATGGCGGGAACCGATGTTTCGCCGTCCGTTTTCAAAAATGCCAAAAGGTCAGCACCGGATCCGTCCGGCAGCCCGATGTCGATAAGGACCATATCGAAGGTATCGTTGGAAAGCCTGTCCTTTCCGTCCTTAACGGTGGGGACGGTGACGACATCGGCGATATCCTCAAGCAGGTGGGTAACCACGCGGACCAGGTCCGTGTCGTCTTCAACATATAAAATCCGGGGCCTATTCTTGCTTTCGGAAAAGGAACGGAACACGGCGGACAGCAACCGTTCCTGATCGATCGGTTTTTCCAGCCAGTCGATAATGCCGACGGCTTCACCGGCTTGAAGTTCCCCCCGGCGTTCATCGGCAGCGACCGAAATGACAATGACCGGCAGGTCCCTTGTTCGATCATCCTCCCGTAAGGATCGGAGCAGGGAAATGCCGCCCTTGCCGGGAAGGATCAGGTCAAGGGTCATGGCGTCGTAGGAATGTTCACGGAGAAGGGCTTCCGCCTGTTCGGCGTTATAGGCGATATCGGACAGATACCCGTTCTGCTCCAGCACTATGGACAGCAAGCCGGCAATGTCTTTGTCGTCTTCGCATATCAGGATACGGGCACCCTCACGAACCGAAGGTTGCAGGCCGGCGGTTGGTTTGGGTGCTTCCTCCAGTATTGGGAGATCGAAATAAAAGACCGTTCCCTGGTCCTGATTTGGCTCATAACCGATGTCGCCGCCATGTTTTTCAATGATGTTCCTGGAAATGTTCAGGCCCAGTCCGGTGCCACCGACTTTTCGGTTGTCGGAGGAATCCACCTGAGTGAATTTTGAAAAAATGCTTTCCCGGAATTCCTCGGGGATACCCGGGCCGCGGTCGGCTACGGAGACCCGCACGTTCCCATTATGATGAACAGCCGTAATCTCGATCTTTTCCCCGGTTGGAGAAAATTTGGCGGCATTCGACAAAAGATTTGCAAGAACCTGGGCCAATCGGTCCCGGTCTCCCCACACAAGGAGGTCCGGTTCGGATTTGGCAACAATGAATTCCACACCATGTTGATTGGCGAACCCCTGATTGGCGACAATTTCCCGGTCAATCAGGCTCGCTATATCTAATGAGTCAAACTGAAATTCCAGGGAGCCGGATTCCAGTTTTTCGATATCCAGAATATCGTTGACCAGATTGATCAGGCGTTCGGTATTTTGTGAGGCCATATCGATCATGGCCTTTGCTTTTTCGGGAATCTTACCGACCGCACCGCCGGAGGCCAGGCCGAGAGAACCGCGGATGGACGTCAAAGGCGTCCGCAGTTCGTGGCTGACGGTTGAAATAAATTCCCCCTTGATGCGATCCATTTCCTTTCGCTCGGTAATATCGCGGACAATGCCGACAAACACCCGTTGGTCATCCAAAACCACTTCGCTCACGGCCAGGTCCATGGGGAATCGTTCTCCGTTTGCCCGTTCCCCTTCGACTTCCCGGCCGCTACCGATGATTTTTGGTTCGTTGGTAGTCAGGTAGTTGGCTAGGTACCGGTCGTGGGCGCTGCGATAAGGTTCCGCCGCCAGCATGCTGACATTTTGTCCGAGCAATTCGCTTTCGGAATACCCGAAAATGGTTTCCGCTGCCGGATTTATGGATTGAACGGTGCCTCGTTCATCAATAGTGATAATGCCGTCAATGGCATTATCAACAATGGCGCGGGTCCGGGCCTCGCTTTCCCTGAGGGCCTGCTCGGCAAATTTCAGTTCGGAAATGTCGGTTTGCGTGACAGCGATGCCGCCGTCCGGGGTGTGGGCTTCGTTTATCAGATACCAGATTCCATCGGACTTCTCCCGGAGGATCATTTCCTGGGGGGTCAGATGCTGCTTTATTCTTTCCCGGATAAAGTCTTCTTCCCGGCCAACAGCCTCGGGAATGAGACCGAGTTTGACGGTGTTCCGGATCAGTTCTTCGAACGGCATGCCGGGGCGAATCGTGTCCTGAACTTCCCAGTGCAGCCGCACGAATTCGTCGTTGTAGATTACCAAGCAGTCGTTTTTGTCGTAAAGGGCGAAACTTTCCTGAAGGCTTTCAATGGCGCCCCTAAACACGGCCTCGCTGCCTTCTGCCTGATGAAAGGTAGTGTACATATTGACCATCAGGCCGATCAATACGCAAACGTAGCTGGCTTTTTTCAGTAAATGGGCGACATCGAATTCATAATCGAATAATTGGCCGGAATGCGAAATAAACAATGCCTGGCCGATAAAACCGACGATCAGGGACAACACCAACCAGTGTTCAAAGGTGTCATACCGCCATCGGCCCTTTTTCAGGTATCCGACCAAAGCCATCAGGAAAACCAGCGCCGGAAGTAATTCTTCGGGCCTGTGAAAAACCAGATTGGGATAGTAGGCGGTGGGGAGAGGGACAAAGGCAAAGAAAATGAAGCTGAGCAGGGTGAAACTGGCGGTGAAGATATAGACCGTGCGTTCCGAGATAGCGCTTTCAGGCCCCAGTTTCTGAGACCGCATCCACAGGAACCAGCTGAGAAAAAGCATGACCGACAGGAACTGGCGCGACGCGATCCAACTCCACGAGATCAGCGAAGGCAGGTCCGAGGGTATAAAGGGCCGAAAGTATTCCAGTGTCACGATCCCGTGGTAGGCGTCCAGGAATGCCGTGCCCAGAAACCCGGCGCCGATAAACAGGAAGGTGGTGTCTTTCTTGGAATAATGACGCACCAGCGCCATTGCCCCGACGAAAGCCGCCAGCAAAGTGGCGGTGACTTCCATCAAGGTGTGCAGTTGCACGCTACCGCGCCACTCGTGGCCATGCAGGGCGCTAAAGGTGAAGGACAGAATAATACCCGTTAGCCAATAGGAGGCGATCCGCCGGCGCGAGGGAAGAGTTTCCAGAGGCTGCTTCATGGCAAAAGGTTATTCCGAATCCGTCTATGCTGCCTGATTGTAATTTCGGCAGCTTTAAATATTGGGATTCCTAGAATACCCGGCCAGCAAAAAAACGGGAAAATTTTACTCAGGCGGCGGATTTCAGGCCCAGCTTAACCCAGACTTCCTTCATAGCCGAAACCAGATGGTCCATGTCGGCGTCCGTGTGGAGCGGTGTCGGCGTAAAGCGCAGACGCTCGGTGCCGCGGGCCACAGTCGGGTAGTTGATCGGCTGAACATAAATCCCATACTGATCGAGGAGAACATCGGACGCCTGTTTGCACAGCACCGCATCACCGACGAGCACCGGTACGATGTGCGTGACCGAGGGCATAACCGGAATACCGGCTTCGGTGAAGCGGCTTTTCAGGGTCGCGGCCCGCTCCTGATGCTTTTCGCGGACCTCGTTGTGCTGTTTCAGATAGCGGATGCTTTCCAGCGCAGCCGCAGCGACGCCCGGCGGCATGGAGGTGGAAAAGATGAAGCCGGTGCCATAAGAGCGGATGAAATCGCAGAAAGCCTTCGATCCGGCAATATAACCGCCGACGACGCCGAACGCCTTGGCCAGGGTTCCCTGGATTACGGTCAGGCGGTCCATCAGCCCTTCGCGCTCACAAACGCCTGCGCCACGTTCCCCGTAGAGGCCGACGGCATGGACTTCATCGATAAAGGTCATGGCGCCGTATTGGTCGGCGAGATCGCAGAATTCCTTAATCGGGGCGATATCGCCATCCATGGAATAGACGGATTCGAACGCCACCAGCTTCGGCCGGTCGGTGGGGTATTCCTTGAGCAGGCGTTCCAGGTCTTCCGGGTCGTTGTGTTTGAAAATCTTCTTTTCCGCCTTCGAATGGACAATACCTTCAATCATGGAATTGTGGTTGTAGGCATCAGACAGGATCACGCAATCGGGCAACATCTGGCCCAGCGTGCTCAATGCCGTCAGGTTCGCTGTCCAGCCGGACCCGAACACCAGGGCCGCTTCCTTGCCGTGCAGGTCAGCCAGTTCCTCTTCCAGCAGGACATGGTAGTGGTTGGTCCCAGCGATATTGCGGGTTCCGCCGGCGCCGGCGCCGCATTTGTCGATCGCCGCTTTCATGGCGTTCAGGACATCCGGATTTTGCCCCATGCCGAGATAATCGTTGGAGCACCAGACCGTCACGTCGTTGATCTTGCCGTCGCGATGGTTGACGGCGCGGGGAAAGTTTCCGGCATCGCGTTCCAGGTCGGCAAAAACCCGGTAACGGCCTTCTTCCCTCAAGTCACCGATCCTGTCGGTGAAAAACTTTTCGTAGTCCATTGATTGAAGCCCAGATTCATCCAAGGGGCGGCTTTGCGGCCCGCCTCGTTTTTCAGTCGGGGCACTATACACCCTAGGCGTATCATTTTTCGACCGTTTTAATGCCATATCCATCGGTTTTTGACCCTTCTAACACAAATGGGAGGCTCAAAATCATCTTGGCCACCCCGGATAGGAACCCGCCATTGGTCAGGAGAGTGCCTGATGCAGAGAGGAGAAACCTTGACCTCGGTTAAACGATTCCGGGTTCTGGATCAAAAGGGCAAATGTCTTGTGGTTACGCCGACAAGCCGCTTTCGCGGACCCAACCCAGGGTGCCGTCGAGCGCACGTTCAAGACAACCCAGCAATTCATCGATTTCGGAATCCACGATAATCAGCGGCGGACAGACGGCAATGCTGTCGCCGATGGCGCGGATAATCAGGCCCTGGTTTTCCGCCTGGCCCTGGAAATGCGCGCCGACGCCGAGTTTCGGATCGAAGGCATCCTTCGTTTCCTTGTTGCGGACCAGTTCCAGCGCGCCGACAAGTCCGACCCCCCTGGCTTCGCCGACCAGGGGATGATCGCCCAGTTTCCGCAAACCCTCCTGCAGCCGGGGGCTGAGGCTGCGGACATGCTCCACGATGTTGCGTTCTTCGTAAATTTTGAGGGTTTCCAGGGCTACGGCTGCGGCCACCGGATGTCCGGCATAGGTTGAACCGTGACCAAAAATGCCAAGTTTCTCACTTTGCCGGACCAGACCCTGATAGACCGGTTCGGACACAAACAGGGCGGAAATGGGTACATAGGCCGATGACAGGGCCTTGGCGCAAGTGATCATGTCGGGTTTTAAATCAAAGGTCGTGCTTCCCCACATGTTGCCGGTGCGTCCAAAGCCGCAAATCACTTCATCGGCCAGCAACAGGACGTCGTATTTTTTCAGCACCGCCTGGACTTTCTCGAAATACGTCGGCGGCGGAACGATAACGCCACCGGCCCCCATCACCGGCTCGGCGAAAAACGCGGCGACGGTGTCAGGGCCTTCTGCGACGATCATGCTCTCCAGGTTTTCGGCGCAGCGGGCGGCAAAATCCTCTTGTGTCTCGCCGTCATTGGCGCCGCGATAGTAATGCGGGCAGTCAGTATGAAGAATTCCGGCGATGGGCAGGTCGAAATCGCCATGAACCTGGGGCAGCCCGGTCAGGCTGCCAGCGGCCACGGTGACGCCGTGATAACCGCGAAGGCGGGAAATGATCTTCTTTTTTCCAGGACGACCCTGGGCGTTGTTGAAGTACCAGATCAGCTTGACCGCAAGGTCGATGGCCTCCGAGCCCGAATTGGCGAACAGCACCTTGGACATGGGCACGGGCGCGATTTCGATTAATTTTTCCGCAAGATCGATGGTGACGTCGGGTGTCTTGTGGGCGAATCCATGGTAGTAGGGCAGCTTCCGCATGGCTTCCGTCGCCGCGTTGATCAGGCGCTCCTCCTGGAATCCCAGCGCCGTGCACCACAATCCGGCCAGCCCTTCGATATAGCTTTTCCCAGCATCGTCGGTGACATGGATACCACTACCGCCGGTAATGATCATGGGACCACGTTCTTCGTGTTTTTTCAGGTTGGTATAGCCGTGAACGTGGTAGGCGATATCGCGGCTGGCTGCGGAATTACCCCGGTCTGTCATGGTCTCGAATCCTTTTTTTAATGCCCGATTGTGAGCCTCGGGCGGGCGCGTATCAAGGTTCTTTGATGCACTCGAATAAAAGGGAAAAGCTGGAAAGGGTTCTGCCGCTGTGGATAACGTGAAATCTCTATAAGCAATTGAATTATAGAACTAAAAGAGAATTATCCAGATTGTTCCCAGAACGTTCCACAGGTTATACACAGACTTCTAAAATCACCATTCTGCTGCGCCTTGACATCGGTCATAGCCGGTTTATCCATTAGAGTATTGAATGAACCTATAAACATAGCCGCTTAATTCGAAGGAGAGGAAAAATGGTATTCAAGGATATTCTTGTGCAGATGGATAATTCCAAATCCTCGCCGGCGCGACTGAACGCGGCGATAAATCTGGCTAAAATATGGGACGCCCGGTTGACCGGAGCTTACCTCATGCCGAAGCCTTATCTTCCGGCTTATACGGAGGTGCAAATCAGTAGCGATATCCTGGAAGCCCAGGCGGAAGAAATGAGCAAGACCGCCGAGCTTGTCGAAGCTGCGTTCCGGGAAGCCACAGACACGGCGGGCATAAGCGCCGGTTGGCGCACTATAGAGAGCGTCTCGGCGGAAGCCCTTGCCATTCATGCCCGGTATTTTGATCTCGCCATCGTCGGTCAGAGTAATCCGGATGAAGAATTGTTCATCGGGGACCGGGAAATGCCGGACAGCCTGATCCTGGCATCGGGACGGCCTGTCCTAATTGTTCCCTATATCGGGGTCCATGACAGCATTGGTAAAAACGTCATGGTCGCCTGGGATGCGGGGCAACAGGCCGCGAGGGCCGTCCATGACGCCATGCCGGTCCTGAAGACCGCCGATAAGGTCACTGTCATGGTCATTAATCCAAAGGGCGGAACGCATGGAACCGGCGATTTGCCGGGAGCCGATATCGCCGAACACCTGGCCCGCCACGGGGTCACTGCGGAAGCCGACCACGTCACGACGGACATGGGTGCGGGCGACATGCTGCTGTCCCGTTCCGCGGACCTTGGCATCGACTTGGTTGTGATGGGGACTTACGGTCACGCCCGCTGGACCGAACTGATCCTGGGCGGCGTCACGGATCACATCCTCAAGCATATGACGGTACCTGTGCTTACGTCACATTAAATTCTTAAGGAAAAGGCGGAGAGGACCTAGTTGGCGAAGCGCCGCTGCAGGGACCGGGTGATCACGTCATTTACGGAAACCGTGCGGTTCTCGATATAGCTGAGCCGCGTCGCCCGCTTGTTCAACTTGCTGACAAGCCTTCCGGGCAGGGTGACGTAGGTCCGGTAGACTTTCTGCTCCCTTTCAGCGGGAAGGAGAAAGTTCGAGGAAAGTTCTTGGGAAGAATCCGGGGTATTGTTGCCTCCGGCGGCAGTGGCGAAGTTCTGCAGTTCGGCCATTTCAACTTCTTCGGCGAGGCAGCGGGCCACATTAAGCCGTTTTTCGGACATCTGGATGTAATCGCTCAGATTTTCACCCTGGAGCGTTACGCGATTACCCTTCAATTTGAGAACGGCGGCCTTGCCACGGAGATGGATACTCTCTAGCCCGGTTTTGATTTTCTCCAGCTTTTCAATGTAGCCGGGCCAGTCACCATCCATCCTGGTTTCCACATAATTTTTGACGGAAACATGAGACAGGTTCCCCCAAAACGAAAACTTCGGGAAAGACGGGCATTCTGCGGAAGCATATCCGGAAAAAAACAAGACAAAAGCGGCACTAACGGCAAATGTTGAGAATGTTCTGGCAGTGAATTTTTTCACTTTTAAACCTAAGCTAACTCTAAAAAAAAAGCGGTTCATGACGAACCGTCCAATTGATGAGCAAACTTATATTCCTTGAGTCTTAAGTGAACCTTACGGAATCAAAATTAGTTCAAAAGGCATATACCCTCATTGCGTGACTTTTCCTTCCGTAGCCCGTGGATCAAGCGCGTCTTGCAGTCCGTCGCCGAGGAAATTAAAGGCGATTACGGTAAGAAAAATCATCACGCCGGGGTAAAAAGCCAGCGCCGGGGCGTCCCAAATCAGCTCCTGGGCATTGGTTAGGAGATTCCCCCAACTGGGTATGGGGGGCTGAATTCCAAGACCGAGAAAGCTCAATACCGATTCCAGCAAAATCACGTTGCCCACCGACAGCGTCGTGGCAACGATAATGGGCGAGGCCAGATTGGGCAGGATGTGCGCGGACATGATACGCCATGCGGTGGCGCCTTGTGCTTCGGCGGCCAGAACAAAGTCGCGTTCCCGCAGCGCCAATGCCGTTCCCCGGACCAGACGGGCTACCGTCGTCCAGCCGACAAGGGCAACAATGGCGACGATTCTGTACAGGCTGATGTTTTCAGACCCCACCAACGCCTCGGGCAGACCCAGCTTGTCCAGGTCGAGCGCCGCCAGCACGATCAACAGCGGCAATAAGGGAAGCGATATAACGCCGTCGGTAAAACGCATCAGAAAAGCGTCCAGGCGGCCGCCGAAGTATCCGGCAAAAAGGCCAATAACGGTGCCCAGGACCGCCGCCGCCAAGGCTGCGGTGAGCCCGACGAACAGTGATATGCGGCCGCCGTACAACAGCCGCACGAAGACATCGCGGCCGATTTCGTCCGTGCCCAGGGGATGTTGCCAGGAGGGAGGCTGAAAGCGGTTGAACAGGTCCACGGTTTCCGCGTCCGCCCCGATCAAGGCCGCCGCCAGGGGCGCCGCCATGGCGGCCAGGGCCATGAGCGCTAGCCCGCAAGCGCTGACCACGGCCAATCGGTGACGCAGAAAACGGCGCGCCGTCAGCGTCGACATCCCGGCGCCAGTGGTTACGGCGGCGGTCATGAGTCCGCCTCGCGGAAGGACACCCGGGGGTCGAGCCAGACATAGGCGATATCGGCCAGGAAATTGCCGATCAGCGTCAGCACCGTCGCCAGCAACAGGGCGACCAGGGCGAGGTTGAAGTCATTGCCCATGATGGAATCGAAAATCAGCCGGCCCATGCCGGGCCAGGCGAAGATGGTTTCCGTGATCAGGGCACCGGAAAACAGGTAGCCGAAATCGAGCGCGATGATGGTGACGACGGGAATCAGGGCATTCCTCAGCGCGTGCCCGAAGACGACCCGCATTTCACTGGCCCCAGTGGCGCGCGCCGTTCGGATATAATCCTGGCGCAGCGTCTCGATCATCGACGCCCGCATGTAGCGGGTATGGCCACCAATACTGGCGATGGTCAGACTGGCCACCGGCAGCACCAGATAGCGTGCGTTGTCCCAAATCCCCCCATCTCCGCCGGTTCCCAAGCCGCCGGCGGGCAAAATTCCTAGAATAACGGCAAAGCCGATAATCAGCATCAGCGCCAGCCAGAACGGCGGCACTGAAATGCCGGCGAAGGCGATCATATTGATAGAGTAATCAAGCCGCGAGTAGGGGCGGTAAGCGGCGGCGATACCGGCGGGCAGTGCGATCATCAGCGCCAAAAGCAAGCTCAGTCCCAGCAGCGTCACCGTATTGACGATGGCCGGACCCAGAACCTCCAATACAGGACGTGCGTACAGGCGGGAATATCCGAAATCCCCGCTCAGCGCGGCACCCAGCCAGTTTACGTAGCGCTCGAAAATAGGCCGGTCCAGTCCGTACAGTTCCCTGAGCCGGGCGGCGTCCTCGGGCGTGATCTTGGGATCGGCGGTGATCATCAAATCGACCGGATCACCTGGCATCAGGCCGATCAGCGAATAGACGACAAACGACATCACCACCAAGACCAGCGCCGATTGCCAGAAACGATGAAAGAGGAAGGACGTCATTGATTTCCAACCCGCCTATTGGCCCTGGAGCTTCCAGTTTTCGACCCAAAGCGGCGACAGATCCTGATGGCCGGTCGGCACCAGGCCGGTCAGACCCTTGGGCAGGATATAGGGATCTGCGCGGAAATAGAGCGGGATCACCGGCAGTTCTGTGACGTAGATTTCCTGCAGACGCCGCCACAATTTGGCGCGTTTTACCCGGTTCAGTTCGACCTCGATGGCCTCCAGCAGGCCGTCCATCTCGGCATTGCGGAAGCCGGTGTAATTCTGTCCGGCGAAATTGTTGTCACGGTGCGGGATATGCGCCGAATGCAGCGTCGTGCGGGGCACCGATTCCGGAGCGCTGTACCAGGCATACATGACTAGCCCCTTGAACTTGCGTTCCGTCACCGTCTGGCCGAACAAAACGCGGGCCGGTTCATTCTTGATACGGACATCGACACCGATTGCCTTCCACTGGTTCTGCAGTACCTGTTCGACCAGTTCGCGGGTGCGGTTGCCGGCGGTCGTCATCAGATCAAGCGTCAGACTTTGGCCTTTGGAATTATGGCGGATGCCGCGCTTGCGCACTGTCCAGCCGGCCTCATGCAGCAGGCGGTTGGCCTTTTTAAGATCATAAGGGTACTTCCGGACGTCATCGGCATAGACCCAGTCCAGCGGGTTGACGCTTGAATGGGCCACCGGCTGGCGGCCGGAAAACAGTTTTTCACTGATGGCGTCCCGGTCAATGCCGTGAATCAGCGCCTGGCGCACCCGAAGGTCCTTCAGAATGGGGTTGTCCAGATTCAGGTCGATGTGTTCGTAAATCAGCCCCGGTTTGTAGAGGATTTTGAATTTCCCGCCGTGGCGTTTCCCGAAAGCCAGCGCCTGATCCACCGTCAGGCCGAGTTCGCCGGCGATCATGTCGATATTGCCCGACAGCAGGTTCGCCTCCAGCGCCGCCGTGTTGGGAATAATCCGGATCGTTATGCGTTTGAAAGCGGGTTTTTTGCCCCACCATGTCGGGTTGGGCTCCAGAACAACATGCGATCCCGTTACCGCCTTGGCGATTCGGTAGGGGCCGTAAAAAAGCCCTTCGTTGGTGGTGTCTGTATCAAACGCCGTACGGTTCTTGTAGGCCGCCGGATCACTGAAATTATTTTCATCCAGATGCGCAGGAATTAGCTCGAAGCCATTGATCGCATTGTATTCGAAGGTCAACTTGTCGAAATGGAGGGTAAAAGTCCGCGCATCCTTGACGTCGATCTTGTAGAGGCTGCGGTAGAACTCAAGATTGCTGACCCCGGTATTCTTGTGGCGACCGACTTTCCAGGTGAACACCACATCCTTGGTCGATACCGGCACCCCGTCGCCCCATCTGGCGTCGCCACGAATGGTGTAGGTCACGGCGATGCCTTGCTTGCCCTCGGGCGTTTTTTCGGGCTTGGCGAGACCGTTTTCGATGGTCGGCAGGGTTTCGCACAACATGCAGACCAGCTTCCAGTCCTTATCGAAGACCGTAAAGGGCCGGCGGGTGAAGCTCAGGACATAGGTCTTGGCCAGCATGGAATCGATGTTGGGATGAAAGGTCGACGGGTATTGTGTGATCCCGATGACCAGTTCGCTTTTTTTGGCCGGAGCGGCTTTTGACGGGAAGGCCGAAACAAACAGAACGGCAATCAGGGCCACCGTAAGGCTCATTAAGTCTGCCCGCATTCGTATCCGCATCGGCATCAAGACGGCCTTCCAGGTGCTTCCATGGGGTTTCAGGTGCCGTGACCTTAGCACGGGGAAAACCGGCAAGTCCCTACTTCAACTTGACGCGCTGTTCCATCGGGTTGGCGGGATTGACGGACCAGTCGGCCATGGAGCCGTCGTACATTTTCGTCTGTTTGTTGCCGAGCAACTCGAAATGGACGAACCATCCCAGCGACGCCCAATGACCGGTGTTGCAGAACATGATCGCCTTACTGTCCGTCGGCGCCTTGGCGCTGGCGTATAGGCGCCTGAGAACGTCCGCAGTGCGGAATTTTCCGCCGTCGTTTACCGTCGTCCATTTCCCGGGCACGTTGATTGCCCCTTTCAGGGTCCCGGACCGTTTGACAGAACCGCTTTTATTGATCCCCAGGTACTGGTCGTTGGGCCGGCTGTCTAAAAGAGCCGTGCCGTTACCGGCGAGCGCCTTTTTGACATCACCCGCCGTGGCCAGTAGTTCCGCGCGGAAATTGGATTTGAAGGCCTTTGGTTGGGGCGGGCTGTAGGTTTTTTCAAGGGGATTTTTTTTGTCGGAAACATAGCTATCCAGGCCGCCATCGAGGATAGACACCGCGTCGTGGCCCAACACCTTAAAGGTCCAGTATATGCGGGTCGCCACGCCCATTTCGCCGGCGCTGTAACCGCCCGGTGTCAAAACCACATGGTCTCCGTTGCCGATGCCAAGGCGTCCGCCAATCAGTTTTTCCAGATCCTTCACCGGCGGCAGCATGCCGCGCACGCCTTTTTTGTTCTTAATCCGCCACTTGTCCCGCCCGTAGGAGGTAAAGATCGCGCCCGGAATATGGCCGGCCTTGAACGCCCCGGCGGAGCCCCGGACATCCAGGAACACGATGCCCGGCTTGCCGATATTGGCCTTGACCCAGGCGACGTCGACAAGCGGCGTTGCCTTGCCCTGCGCCTTGACGGGAAGGGCGCTCAGGAACGCCAGAATGAACAGCAGAACAGTTTTTTTCATTTCGGAACTTTCTTTTTTATTCGCCGCGCCCGCCGTGATCTTTCGACCAGCTCACTGGGTCATCAAGAAAGGCGCGAACGCCGTCGTTCGCCGCCTGATTGAAATATTGGCCTTCTTCCGCCACCTTCAAGACATCCTGCCAATTCGCAAGGTAATGCAGGTTGACGCCCATTTTGTTCAGGGTTTCTTCGGCCCCCGGAAAGGCGCCGTAGAAAAACACCACGAAAATATCGGTCACCTCGCCACCGGCCTTTCGCAAGGCATCGACGAACCCGATTTTGGAGCCGCCGTCGGTGGTCAAATCCTCGACCAGCAACACCTTTTCGCCTTCCTTGAAGGTTCCTTCAATCTGGGCGTCGCGCCCGAAACCCTTGGGTTTTTTGCGCACATACAGCATCGGCTTGGCGCGGGCCTCGGCGATCCAGGCGGCGTAGGGAATGCCTGCCGTTTCCCCGCCGGCGACGGCGTCTATGGCATCAAAACCGATTTCGCGGTCCAGTTTTTCGCAGCCCAACTGAATGATCCGGGAGCGGGCTTCGGGGAAAGAAATCACCCAGCGGCAATCGATATAAACCGGACTGGCCCAACCCGACGTCAGGGTATAGGGCTCTTCGGGCCGGAAGTTGACGGCCTTGATATCCAACAGCAAACGGGCTGTCTCAAGGCCAGCGGCGGCGTCAGCGTCAGTTCGGGAAATGGGCATTTGGCCTCCAGAAAATTTACAATCCTGTTTAGTGCCAAACGGCCTTGGAGACAACTCATCCTGGGGAATGGGCGAATTAGCGTTTGAAAAAGCGCAGTATTTTGGATACTTAGAAGTCGTGGTATGCCACGGAGCCTGTCCCAGGTTCCCTGGTGCCAATTCGGACAAAGAGCCGAAACGAGCAAATGGGCGAGGAGAAGACCAATTAAAATTGCAATTTACGGCGCCGGCGCCATCGGCGGCTACCTGGGTGTCCAGTTGTCGCTTGCCGGGCAGGACGTATCCCTGATCGCACGGGGCCCGCACCTGAAGGCGATGAAAGAAAATGGCCTCAAGCTGTTGATTGACGGCGAAGAACGCGTCGCCCATGACTGTCTGTGCACCGACGACCCCGAAGAGGCAGGCCCCCAGGATTATGTTTTCGTCACACTAAAGGCCCATCAGGCCTATGACGCCGCCGAACGGCTGGCGCCGCTTATGGGGCCGGATACCGCCGTGGTCACGGCGATGAACGGCGTTCCCTGGTGGTATTTCTACAAGCTCGAGGGCACACACGAAAACCACCGGCTGGAAAGCGTCGACCCCGGTGCCTGGCAGTGGAAGACCATCGGGCCTGAGCGCGCCATCGGCAGCGTTGTCTACCCGGCCACGGAAATCATCAAGCCGGGCGTCATCAAACACGTCTACGGCAACAAGTTCACCCTGGGCGAACCCGACGGCACCACGACCGAGCGCATCCAGAAGCTAAGCGACGCCATGAACGACGCCGGTCTGAAAGCGCCGGTGCGCGACAATATCCGCGACGATATCTGGATCAAGCTTTGGGGCAACCTGTGCTTCAACCCGATCAGCGCGCTCACCGGAGCCACTCTCGATGTCGTTGCCACCGACCCGCTGACCCGCATGCTGTCGCGCAGCATGATGCTGGAAGCGCAGGAAATCGCAGAGACCCTGGGCGTGCATTTCCGGGTCGATGTGCACCGGCGCATCAACGGAGCCGCCGACGTTGGACCGCACAAAACCTCCATGTTGCAGGACCTTGAGAGCAACAGGCCGATGGAAATCGACGCCCTGGTCACGGCGGTTCAGGAAATGGGCCGTCTGGTTGATATCGACACGCCGTTTATCGACGCCGTACTCGGCCTGATTCAGCAGCGCGGCAGGGTTCTGGGGCTGTATCCGACCTTCGCCGGACACGATCTGGCCTCCGATTCCAAGGAAATCGAAGACAGCCGCCAGCTCGTGGACTGACGGCTGGACCCGGTCTCATGGCATGAACCGCAAGGAACGCCGGCAACAAAAACGTGACGCCAAACGGGGTGGCCAACAGGACGCCCCGGGTTCCGCCCAGTCGCCTGGACCCAATTCTCCCAACGCAGTTCCCAATGCTGCCCCAAACGCGGCAAAGGCCCTGATGCAGCAGGCTGAAACCCGCCTTAACGAGGGCGATGCGGAAGCCGCGCAAGACCTTTTGCGCGAAGCGACGCAACTGGACCCGTTCAATTTCGAGCCCTTTCACACCCTGGCCATGATCGCCTATTCCGAAAGCCGCCTCGATGACGCCGGGGAGATGATCCTGGAGGCGACCACCCGCAACGACACGGACCCGGCCCTGCACGCCAACTGCGGAGCCATCATGAATCTGCTGGGACGCCCGCAGGAAGCCGAGGCCGCCTGTCGCCACGTCATAGATATGGACCCGTCCCATGCCGAGGCGCACAACAATCTGGCTGTTTCCCTGGAGGTTCAGGGGCGCATGGACGAAGCCCAGGACGCCGCCGTCCGCGCCATTGAGTTGAACCCGTCCTATATGGAGGCGTGCCTCAATCTCGGCAATATCCTGCTGCGCTCCGGCGAGCCCCTGACGGCGGTGGACGCCTACCGGGCGGCTCTGACAATCAACCCGGAGGCCCTTATGGCACGCGCCAATCTGGCGGTCGCGCTACGCCAGGCGGGAGAACTGGACGCGGCGGAAGAGGAATGCCGGGAGGCGTTGAAAATCAATCCCGATTTTGCCGAAGCCCACAACAGCCTGGGCAACGTGCTCTGCAAAAAGGAAGACTGGCAAGGCGCGATCGCGTCTTTCGAGACGGCAAGCGGTCTTCGCGAAAACTATGCCGACGCCATGCTGAATCTGGCCGCCGCCCTGTTCAGAAACGGCGAGGTGGAGGGGGCGGAGAAACAATACCGGGCGATTTTGCAGACTTTTGAAAACCTGGCCGAAGCGCATTCCGGCCTGGGCGCGGTGTTGTTGGCCGCCGGGCGTCTTGAGGAGGCGACGGAAAGTTTCAAGCGCGCGGTGGAAAACAAACCGTCTCTGGGTGAGGCGCAATACAATCTGGCGACCGCCATCGGCGGAACCTACGATGAGGTCGCCATCGGCGCCATCCGGGAGCTTCTGATGGACAAGCTTTTGCCGGACACGGACCGGATCCGGCTGCATTTCGCCCTCGGCGAGATTAACGGCCAGCGGGGCAATTTTGAGACCGCGTTTGCCGATTTCGACGTCGGCAACCAACTCCGGAAAAGCCGGTTGGAAACCGCAGGCCATAGCTTCGACGCCGATGCCTTCGATCGCCGGGTGGACGCCATCATATCCGCTTATCCCGCCGACCTGTTCACAGACCGCCGGGATGCGGGCGATCCGTCGGATTTGCCCGTATTTATCGTCGGCACGCCACGTTCCGGAACAACGCTGGTCGAACAGATCATCGCCAGCCATCCGCAGGCCGCGGGGCAGGGAGAACTGGACCGGGTCCGGAAACTCTTCGGAGATGACGGGGAATTGGCCGCCGCCGAAGACGCAGACATCACCGAGAAGGCGGAAACCTACCTGAGCGCATTGACCAGAGGCACCGACGGAGCTGCCCGGATCACCGACAAGACGCCCTTCAACTGGTTGCATCTGGGGCAAATCCAGCTGATGTTCCCGGATGCCCACGTCCTATATTGCCGTCGGGACCCTTTGGACACCGGGCTTTCGTGTTTCCGCCAGCTTTTCACGGCGCCCCACGTCTGGGACTGCGATCTGGAGGATATCGGGCGGTATCAGAACGCCTGCGCGCGCCTGATGGAGCATTGGAAAGCCGTTCTGCCGTTACCGATTCTGGATGTTGCCTACGAAGACATCATTGAAGACCAGGAAGCCGCTAGCCGCCGGATTATTGAGTTTTTGGGGCTGGAATGGGACGAGACCTGCCTCGATTTCCACAAATCCGAACGATACGTACAAACCGCGTCGAACTGGCAGGTCCGCAAGCCGCTCTACAGGGACGCCGTCGGCAAGGCCGGGGGGTATGCGCCGTATCTGGGGCCGCTGAAAGATACACTTGCTTCCTAAAGAAAGCCGTTTTCCCGGCCCAATTCGATCATCATCTGTTTTCGTTCCTGCCCCTTGAAATGCAGCAGCACCGGTGCGCCTGATACCGGGTCGGGCGATCCCGGCAGGTGGCCGAAGCGGTCTTCCGGAATGGTGCCGATTTGGCGGCTGGTGCTTTCCACGACCCGGCGAATGGCTTCCTGGTCGCCGTACCAGACGTGGTATTTCTCATCGAGGCCGCCCAGGATTCCCAGGCAATCGTCCCAGAATCCGTGATCGCGGGTGATCGTCGCACAGGCGACATAGGGAAAGGTCTCGAAAAGCTTTTTTCCTGCATATTCCGAAAACGTCCAGCCGCGTTTCGTCAGGCCCGGGTGCGGGTGGTCGGTTCGGAACAGCTCGTCCCTTTCGTAGCTTCTTTCGCAAACGGCGGCGTCCCGGCCATCAATAATGTCCATCGGGTCAATCGGCGCGACGCAGATCATGTCCGTATCCAGATACAGCGCCGGTTCACGCAACCGTAGGCGGGAAAAGGCTTGCAGCCGGAACGTCATCATCATTTCCGGGTTTCCGTCATGACGGCTGACCTCATCGGCGCCCTTGACGTCGGGCGTCTCAGAATCGGTACACTGGATAATCCGGGCATTCGGATTTTGCGCGCGAATAGATCGGGAAAGAATTTCCGGCAGGTCCGTATCATCGCCGACATGAAGAAATACGAAAGTTGCCATTGCCGTCCTTTTTCGGGCGTCCTTGCCCTCATCTTGTCCTTGGAGTTTATTTGGTAAATGAACAACTTGAAACCATCCCGCCTGATTGCCCATCCGTATGGCTGCCCAGATGCCTGAAAGACTGGACATCCTGGTCGACGGGGACGTTCGGCATATGACCATCTCCGAAGCCCTGGAATTTGGGAAAAGTCGACAGGACACCGGCGACCTGTCCGGGGCGGCGGACGTCTATCAGCAAATCCATACCCATAATCCCGAACAGGTGGATGCCGTGCATCTGCTGGGGGTTATATCCCACCGGCTGGGCGAACTGGAACTGGCCGCCGGTTTGATCGCCGCCGCCATTTCTCTTAAACCCGACTTTGCCGAAGCGCACAGCAATCTGGGCGTCGTTTATTTCGACCAGGGCCGCATGGAAGACGCCGAGGCGTGTTACCGCCGTGCAATCGAGATCAATCCGGAATACGCAGATCCCCACAACAACCTGGGCGCCTTACACCAAAGGCTCGGGCGGCTGGACGACGCCATCGCCAGCTATCGAAACGCCTCTGCCATCAATCCGGATTATGCCGAGGCGCATAACAATCTGGCGACCCTTCTGTTGTTGTCCGGCCAATTCGAGGAGGGATGGGATTCGTTTTCATGGAGATGGAAAACACCTCAATTTTCCAATGTATTAACGAACTATCCTCGTCCTTTATGGGAGGGCGAATCCCTGACCGGAAAGCGGATTCTTGTGTGGGAGGAACAGGGCGTCGGCGAAAGCCTGTTGTTCGCCGGACTGATCCCCGAACTGCAGCAAAAAGGAGCGGCGGTTACCGTAAAATGCGACCCCCGGCTCGTGCCCCTCTATGGCCGCTCTTTTCCCGAGGTGACCTGTTTTTCCGCCGATGGATCGCAGGAAGCATCCCCCTTTGATTTCCAAGCGCCGCTGGCCGACCTCGGACGCTGGCTTAGGCCAAATGCGGCCTCCTTTCCAGAAACCGGGGCTTACCTGAAAACCGATAAGGCGCGCAGCGCCGCCTTGCGAAAACGATACCGTGACGGGGGCGAAGATTGTCTTGTCGGTCTGGCATGGATCAGCAAAAGTCCGCATTACGCCGAACAGAAGTCGATGACCCTGGATGCCCTGGAACCGTTGCTCCGGATGCCCGGCGTGACTTTCGTTGATCTGCAATACGGCGACACATCGGAAGAGCGACAGGCGTTTACCGATCGCACCGGCATCGACATCCTGCACGACGAAGACGTGGACCAGATGATCGACCTGGATGGTTTCGCCGCCCAGGTCGCGGCGCTTGATATGGTGGTGACGATCTCCAACACCACGGCCCACATGGCCGGGGGGCTGGGAGTTGATACGCTGCTCATGCTGGACACCCGGCCGATCTGGTACTGGCAAAGGGAGCGTGGGGACAGCCCCTGGTATCCCTCGCTCAGGCTGTTCCGGCAACAAACCGCGGGCAACTGGAGCGATGTTATCGGCGGAATGATCGAGGCGGTCAGGAAAAAAAGGTCTTAGCCCTTAGTTTCCATTACGAAGGGGGACATAGCCGTCATCGCCAAGCTTCAGGAAATAATCGCTGATATCGGGATGGCTGATGGGTTGGCCGGAGGGGTCGGCTTCCAGGTTGCGTTCGGCGACATAAGTGCGGATATCGCCGCCATCGACCAGGACATGATACCAGGGCCGGTCCTTCGGCGGACGGGATTTGGCGACGTTGGTGTACCATTCCTCGGAACCCAGGAAATGCGGGTCCAGGTCCACCACCACGCCCCGGTAATCGAACAGGCTATGCAGGACCAGATCACCTGGGGCGAATTTCGCGGTTACGGGATCGGTCATGATTGGACTCCGGGTTCCTTCCTCAGACATACTATAAGATGCGTCCGCTCTTGTGTCGAAGGCGAACCCTTTTCACGGGTGCTTTCTTGGGCTGCCGTTTGGTGTAGGGTCCAGAATATGGCCGATACGGGAACAAACAAAACACCTGAAATCTGGGTTCTGGCCGACGACCGGGCAGGAAACCGCAGCCAGCG
>JACKQG010000392.1_pt1 | contig 64596 bp, 60 predicted proteins | sample 8237621 | NCBI WGS metagenome assembly JACKQG01 (sample SAMN15677084, study PRJNA649215) | marine metagenome | biome: marine; feature: Black Sea; material: saline water; isolation source: suspended particulate matter (SPM) from the Black Sea western gyre | collected 2013-06-09/2013-06-10 | depth... | reverse complement strand
TGTAATCGTCGTCGTCTTTGTAGTAGAAGCAAAGATCACCCGTCTGACCGAGGTAAGCATAGTTACCCTCTTCGGTGTCAAACTTAGTTTCCATCCAAAGGATGGTGTCTTCTGCAGGAACAGGCACGGGGTCGCAGGTAAAGGTTCCGTCACTCTTCAATGGAGAGACAGAAAGGCCACCCACGACGATGACGTTCGCCAGCGCTGGAGATCCCAATACACCATCAGCGAGTGTTAAAGCACTCGATGCAGCAGGAGGAGCAGCTTCGCCCTCTGTGTAGATATTGGAGTCGTTACATGAGTATGTGTAACTCGCAAGATGAAGACCTGTTCCCGTTGGGATTGTCTGTCCATCAAATGGTGAGTTGAAGTCGAGAACGACTCCCAATGTTCCACCATCTGTGTAGATGTTGGTGATTTCAAACTCGGCGTTAGCCGCAGCTGTATCTGCACCAAGAGAGATACCTTCAAGAGTGATACCGGCAGGGTCATGAGTCACCGCAGTCACAAATCCCTGAACGCCACCCAAGCTATTATCAAGCAGAATACGCGCATCTCCTGTTGTGCCGTTTCCATCGGCAGGCGCAGAGCCACTCTCAACAATCATCGTTGCGGGTGGAGGCTCAAGCAGAGACAGAGTTCCTCCATTGAAACCCAATCCTTCACCAGCACCCACAGAAAGGCCACCTTGGACAATGATGTTGTCCAATGGAGGAGAGTTCAGAGTTCCGTCACTGAAAGAAAACGCGACATCGGTATCCGCAGATACCAGTGCTGTCGGTGTGATTTCAATAGTCGCGAGGGCGAGGCCTGCACCGGGAGCAATCGAGTTGCCATCGAAAGGAGCAGATGCATCAACAACACAGCCCACGGTAAATCCGTTTGCGAAGATCTCTGGAATAAAGAGCTCTGCATTTGCGCTGATTGTTGCGGATCCTTGTGAAATGTCTGAGACAGCACACTGTGATCCGTCAAACTCAACAGCACTGACATATCCCTCAACAGGAGCAGAGGCATCGAGAGACAAAGTCATATTCGTCGATGCAGTTCCCTGAGTTGAAGCATTAGAAAGATTCATCGATTGAGCTCCGCCTGCGACAACAAATGTCGTACACAGCAGAGACAGCGATAGAACACATAAAGTGCGCGTCTTCGCACACAAACTGGAGAGATTCATAGTCTCCTCCCTCTGGAATAGATTCCTCATGGGGGTAACACCTCTTAATAAAACGCCGACTCAACACCCATATGGCCTGAGGATCGGACGACCAATCTCGATTAATAAAAACCAGAAAACAGGATCTTGCGAACCTGAGATACATTCATTACGGCTAATCAAACAACTCGCATGTCAACATGTCAAGTAGGTTCCGTCATGTTTGAAAGTCTTACATACTTATTTACGAAACGTCTGACAGGTTAGTCACAAATGGAAGTTCTTAGATCTCGATATATTACGACACATCCCTTCCAAAGATCATTAATGGAAGGATTTAGAGTTCTGAAGATTTCTCCCAAATCAACTTTTCTTGGCCGCCTTGAGTGTCTTTGAGAGAACCATCACGGATCTTTTCCGTATTTTCTCCAGAATGAGCCAGAGTGTCGGGATCAGAAATGAGGGGCAGGGCTGAATATACGTGGAAATCGCTTTGAGCCTGAGGCGACAGGTCCCGAGCTGGAACTCTTCATCATCAGCGGGCTTCAGTCGTCTCAGAACATCTTTATACTCAAGCCAAAATTGCCTCTGGGTATCGCAGCTGTGAAAGCCGCGATACCCAGGAGCAATATTTGATCAACCGTCAATGGCTACGCCCAGAAAAAAGCGCAAGTCAGGATTTAGGCGTTTCTTCTTCATTTACAGAATCATCGGAAGAACTCTCTTCTCCCGAATCGCCCTCAGAATCAGACGCATCCTCGACCTCAGCCGAAGCGACCGGATCAGCAGACGGATCCTCGGCAGAACCCTCCTCTTGAGAAGCTTCGACCTCCCCCGCATCGGCGACGTCGCCAGCTGAAGCTTTCGCTCTGCGGTCTCCTTCTGGGAATTCGTCATCTTCGCGGACGAATCCAAAGTAGGCTCTTACAGTTGCGTCACCTAGGCGAGGCTTGACCAACCGAAGAATTCTCGTGTAACCGCCGGGTCTCTGCTGATAGTAGGGACCAATCTCGTCGAACAGAACCTGAACAACATCTCTGTCCCCGATCACAGCCATGGCACGACGGATGTTGTGAACAGTTTTCTCACGAGCCAGAGAGATCATCTTCTCCATCTGGGGCTGAATGTATTTGGCTTTGGTCTTCGTGGTTACGATGTGACCCTTGCCTTGCCATTCAATGATCATGGCTCGCATTAAATTCCGACTCAGTGCCTTTCTATGGCTACTGTTTCGGTTCAGCTTTTTTCCTGCAACTCTATGACGCATTACTCAACTCCCTGGGACTTACCCGTGGACTTGTCCCAGTTCAAGGTTCATATCCACAAGCTTCAATTTCAGTTCGTCCAATGACGTCTGGCCGAAGTTACGGATTCTAAGAAGATCATCCTCACGCATTCTCAACAATACGCGAAGCGTGGAAATGCTCATGGATTCAAGACAGTTCGAGGCTCTCACCGAGAGTTCCAATTGAGAGATCGGCATATCCAAAATGGCACGCATCTCTTCATCTTCATCATCGGGAAGAGAGATCTCTGGCAATCGTGGCTGAAGAACCTCAGACCCCAGTTCGAAGTACTTCACAACGGGTGTGAGGTGCTTACGAAGAATCTTTCCGGCTTCCACCAGAACACTCTCTGGATCGATAGTACCGTTGGTCCAAACCTCAAGGATCAGTTTATCGTAGTTGGTCAACTGACCGACTCGAGTGGCTTCCACATGGTAGCGAACCCGCGTCACAGGAGAGAACGTAGAGTCCAGCCAAATGTGGCCAATCTCTGAATGCCCCTCTGCATTTTCGGTAGCAGTCACATAACCCCGACCGATGCGAGCTTTAAGGACCGCCTGGAAATCAACGTCTGCAGTCAGAGTAGCAATGACGAGATCCGGATTGTGGATCACTACGTCATCGCCGTGCTCAATGTCTCCCGCCGTGATCGGACCTTTGCCCGATTTGCGGATCGTCATCTCAGCTTCCTGAACTCCTCTGAGCTCTACGAGAACCTGCTTGAGATTCAGAATGACATGAGCGATGTCCTCAAGGACACCTTCCTTCGTCGAAAACTCGTGGTCGACACCATCGATTCTCGCCTCCACCAAAGCTGCGCCCTCAATCGAGGAAAGCAAAACTCTGCGAAGACTATTACCAATAGTGTGCCCATAACCCTTCTCAAAGGGTTCTATGACAAAGTTTCCGTACTGAGAATTCTTCGTGTCAAGATCACACTCGACTCGGTTTGGCAGTTCAAATTCACGCCAGCGTACACGCATAGACATCGGCTGGGCTCCCTTCTCGCACGGCTTCTCGAACACGAGGGCTCGATACCGGCAAGTGATTCAAATTCAGGTGGTTCAGTTCCCTAACGAGAACTGAATTCGACAATGTACGGCTCATTGATGGGAATAGAGACGTCCTCACGTGCGGGGAGACGATTGACCGTTCCCCTGAGTTCTTTGGCTTCCAGCGTCAGCCATTCAGGAGCACTTCTGCCCTGCATCGCTTCCAGCCTCTCCCTTGCCATAGACTCACTCTTTTTCCGCGTCTTGGGCGCAATGACATCTCCGACCTTGATCAGGTGAGAAGACGCATCAATTTTCTTTCCGTTGACCGTTACGTGGCCATGAGCCACGAACTGTCTCGCCTGGGAGCGACTATCCGCAAATCCCAGTTGGTATACAGCGTTGTCCAGCCTTCTCTCCAAAAGGATCAAAAGGTTGGCACCCGTGTTTCCGCGAAGGCGATCTGCCTCAGCGAAGTACTTTCGGAACTGGCGTTCCAAAACACCGTATATTCTTTTGGCCTTCTGCTTCTCGCGTAGGCGAACTCCGTATTCGGAAGGACGCCCGCGACGAAACCCGTGCATTCCCGGAGGATATGCACGTTTCGCGACAGCACACTTTGCGGTGTGACAACGCTGGCCTTTGAGGTAGAGACGGTCGCCGTCGCGACGGCAAAGACGACACTTGGGTCCGAGGGTACGTGCCATGAGACTGCTCCTCAGACTCTCCGGCGCTTGCGCGGCCGGCATCCGTTATGCGGAAGGGGGGTGACATCTTCGATTGCGATGATTTCCAGTCCACTTGACTGGATCGCCCGAATTGCAGATTCGCGACCGGGACCTGGCCCTTTGACCCTGAGGTCGACCTGAGTCATGCCCAATTTCTTGGCCATTCCGGCACAGTTCTCCGCAGCTCTCTGAGCGGCGAAAGGTGTCGACTTGCGACTGCCTTTGTAGCCGACGCTACCACCACTTTGACTCATGAGGGAATTCCCCTCAGGGTCGGTGATAGAAATGATTGTATTATTGAAGGTCGATTTAATGTGAACGATTCCTCTGGAAACGTTTCTTTTAACCTTCTTCTTCGTTGCTTTCGCCAACGCAAAGTCTCCGATCCTGGTGGATTACTTTTTCTTTTTGGCCATGGTCCGAGCAGGTCCCTTGCGGGTCCTAGCATTGTTCCGTGTATTTTGACCACGTACAGGTAAACCACGGCGATGACGCATCCCGCGGTAAGAGGCGATATCTTTCAGCCTTGTAATGTTTTGTTGGACCTGACGACGCAGTTCCCCTTCGACGACGAAGGTGTTCTGAATCACTGTTCCAATTCTACTGACTTCGTCTTCGCTCAGGTCTCTTGCCTTGATCTCCGGCTGAACACCTGAGGCCTTGCAAATCTCCTGTGCAACGTGCGGACCGATGCCAAAAATGTAAGTCAGTGCCACTTCGACACGCTTGTTTGCTGGTAGGTCCACACCCTGAATTCTTGGCATCGCCTAGAACCTGTTCCTAACTATCTACAGTTCGTCACTCGACGAACTGCGGAATGAATCACTTACCTTGACGTTGCTTGTGACGAGGGTTGGTGCAGATGATACGAAGAACTCCGCGACGGCGGATGAGTTTACAGTTCTCACATATCCTACGGACGGATGCACGGACTTTCATTTTGTCCCTTACTCCAAACGACCCAACGGTCTCTTGATCCCGACGCACAATGACGACTGAGGATCCGGTCACGGTTACAACAGCTCACAACCGAAAGATTTTTCAACGACCTTGGCGACGATTCGCCATACGAGTTGTTGAAACTGCATTCAGTTCCAGTTCCCTTGAAGGCACACGCCTTCGCGCATCAAAACAAGTCGCGCATCAAAACAAGTCGCGCATCAAATCAAGTCGCGCATCAAATCAAGTCGCGCATCAAATCAAGTCGCGCATCAAATCAAGTCGCGCATCAAATCAAGTCGCGCATCAAATCAAGTCGCGCATCAAATCAAGTCGCGCACGTCGAAAAAATCCACGGGCAACACGACTCACACCACCCGTGGGATGACCGCGGGTGGGCGCTTCTCACCCAGATCAACCCTTGTCATTGCTCAGAAAAAGAGCCGTAAACGAGGGAAATCCGAGGGGCGATTTGCACTCCGGATGACACGATGGGAAGCGAGGAATATACAGAGTATGGGCCGTCATCGTCAAGCCGCATCACCTGAATTCCACGATATTTCCTACAATTAAAGGAAAATGACCAACATATGGGAATATTCCCTATTGACCGACGGCATCTTTGTGAGGCGGCCAGGACTCCCCCGGCCCGAGGGTCAATACCCGTGGACCGTCCCCTGTGATCGCCACAGTATGCTCACAATGGGCCGAGACTTGACTATCCCGTGTCACCACTGTCCAACCGTCCTTGAGCGTCTTCACACCCCCTGTGCCTCCGTTGACCATAGGCTCAATCGCAAGGACGAGCCCCTCTCGAAGTTCAAAATCACGTTTTTTGAGATCCACAGAGACGAAATTGGGGACTTGGGGCTCCTCATGCATGGTCCGGCCAATGCCATGCCCGACAAATTCCTTCACGAGTCCCAATCCTGAGGCCTGAATTACAGCTTCAATGCCGGATATGAGACCACATAGCGTATTTCCGGGATAAGCACCTTCGATGCCTTTTGCCAAGGCCGCCCGGCATACATCTAAAACGTTCTGGGTCTCCGAACTGGGCGATCCGACCAGAAAAGATCGAGCCGAATCTCCACAAAAACCCTGGGATTCGATTCCAATATCGATGGAAACGAGATCTCCATCCTGAAGGAGCCGTTCCCCAGGAATTCCATGAACCACTTCCTCATTGACAGAAATGCAACTGTGAGCGGGAAATCCGTGGTATCCGAGGAAAAGAGCTTTGCCCCCCAGATCCACGATACTGTCGCGGACGGCATCGTCGATATCTTGGGTGCGAGTTCCCGGCTGAATCATGGGAGCAATACGCTGAAATGTTCGGGCGACCATCTCCCCCGCCGAAGCCATTAAATCAATTTCACGAGAGGATTTGTACTGGATCAAATCTTTATCCGGTCTGATCTAGGGCATCCCTGAGAGCGGAGCCAACCATCTCTATCGGAGCGGATCCATCGAGGACAATCAATTGTCCCTTTTCACGATAGTGCTCGACAAGAGGTCCCGTTTCGCGCTGATAAACTTTGAGACGATTCAGAATCGCATCTTCCTGGTCATCACTTCTCTGGTAGATATCACAGGTTCCGCCAGCCTTGCATGAATTGTTTTCAGCGACGGGTGCAAACTCAACGTGGAAAGTATCTCCACATGTACGGCAGGTTCTCCTGCCACTCAGTCGGCGTACCAATTCAGATTCCGCACACTCAAAATAAATCACGTGATCTAAAGACTGGTCCATCTGGGAAAGGAGGTCACTCAGTGCGGAAGCCTGATCGAGATTACGAGGATAACCATCGAGAAGCCAACCCTGAGCTGCGTCGTCTTCAGAAAGACGATCCTTGACGAGACGCAGTACGACTTCGTCGGGAACAAGTTCTCCCGCGTCCATGAATTTCTTGGCTTCGAGGCCGGTGGGAGTTCCTCGCGAAAGAGCATCTCGCAAGATTGCGCCAGTGGAGATATGAGGAATCCCCTCGTCCTGCGCAAGACCCACAGCCTGAGTCCCCTTACCTACACCCGGAGGACCCAGAAACACAAGTCGACTCATGGTCTAGACTCCTGCCCCGGACTTTTTCTTTGAGGAGACAAATCCTTCGTATTGACGTGCCAACAACTGCGCTTCGATCTTGTCGACCAAATCCAGTGCAACACCCACCACGATCAAAAGACCTGTACCACCCAACATTCCACTCACGAAAAAGTTCACGTTGAGCGTGTTCGTCACGATCTGCGGGATCAAGGCAATCACTGCCAAGAATACGGCACCTGCAAGAGTGATGCGCGAGAACACTTGCTGAAGGTATTCGGCGGTACGACGCCCCGGACGAATTCCCGGAATAAAGGAGCCGTACTCCTTCATGTTTTCCGACATCTCGACAGGGTTGTAGTAAAGCGAGGTCCAGAAGTAAGTGAAGAATCCGATCATGAGAACATAGATCATCATGTACCAGAAAGTTCCAGGGGCCAAAAGATCGGCAACGCCTTGAGTTCCTGCAAACATGGAGAGAATCACTCCCGGAATGATCAGTAGTGACTGAGCAAAGATGATAGGAAGAACACCGGCACTATTCACCCTGATGGGCATGTAATGACGCTGGCTACCCGCACCACGAACAGTTCTCGCATTCTGAATCGGAATACGGCGTTGTCCTTTTGTAATGAAAACCACACCAGCGGTTACCACGAAGAACAAGACGAGCAATGACAATAACTTGAGAATGAAGAAGGGTTTACCATCCACATCCAAAGAGATCCATTGCTGCTGGAAATCCCCAAGACTTGCAGGAATCACAGCTACGATTCCCGCCATGATGATCAGGGAGATACCGTTTCCAATACCATTTTCAGTGATCTTCTCGCCGAGCCACATCAAGAACAGTGTTCCTGCGGTCAAGACAAGAACCTGCAAAAGGCCCATGCCAAACCCACCGGAAGAGAGAGCAACTCCCCCCCCGCTGTTTGCACTCGAAACCCAGAACACCACGAACAGTGCCTGGATGAGACAAAGGCCTACCGCTGCATATCTCGTCCAGCGAGCAATGACCTTTCGACCCGACTCTCCCTCTTTTTGGAGTTCCTCAAGTTTGGGGAACACCTTGGTCATCAGAGAGAAGATGATCGATGCACTGATGTAAGGCATGATTCCCAGAGAGAAGATTGTCGCTTGCGACAAAGCTCCTCCTGTCAGGAGACTGGTCATACTGATAAAGCTCAGTAGGCCTCCCTGTTCATTCTGGGTTTCCGTCATAGAACGAATCAGTCCGACATCAACACCTGGAAGGTAGATGAAGAAACCAATTCTGTAGATCGCCAAAGCAAGGAGCGTAAATACGATCCTCGATCTGAGATCAGCTATTGCAAGAATGTTACCGATGGCTCTGAACATGAACTCCCCTAGACAGTCTTGGCTTCCCCGCCACACTTCTCGATTTGAGCCTGTGCAGACTTACTGAATCGAGCTGCTTCTACAACCAGTTTCTTTTCCAGTGTACCTGAACCCAGAATTTTTAGCCTTGAATGCTTCTTCTTCACCATGCCATTATCGGCCAAAAGGTCAAGATTAACGACATCCACGCCTTCGGGTATCAAGTTCAAATCGCCAACATTGATGATGTCATAAGACACCCTGAAATTGACGTTGCTGAACCCTCTCTTGGGCAAACGTTGGAACAGAGGAGTTTGTCCCCCCTCAAATCCACGTTTTCTACTGAAACCAGATCTGGAACGCTGACCGTTCATACCACGACCGGCGGTTTTACCACCCCCGGCAGCGTGACCACGACCAACGCGTTTACGGCTTTTGTATTTATCGGAACGATGATTTAGTTCGTAGAGATTCATGCTAGGGTCACTCCCCGCAGTTTCTCAACCTGCTCACGCGAACGCATGCGACTGAGTCCTTCAAGCGTAGCTTTGACCACGTTGAGAGGATTGTTACTTCCATATTGCTTGGTCAGGACATCTTGAACCCCGAGACACTCGAGGATCGAACGCCCGGCCGCTCCCGCGATAACTCCGGTTCCCGGAGAAGCTGGAATCAACTTGACCTTAGCAGTTCCTGAAACGCCGATCACTTCATGTGGAATCGTCGTTCCCTTCAACTGAATGGTGACGAGATTTGCACGCGCATCCTTGAAAGCCTTTTCAAGTGCACTCTGCACTTCTTTGGCTTTTCCGAATCCGATGCCCACCTTGCCTTTTTTATCACCCAGCACAACGAGTGCACTGAAGGACATACGACGTCCACCTTTTACAGTCGCCGCAACACGGTTGATTTTGACAACTCGCTCTTCGAGCCGTGGCCCCCCGCCCCCCCCCCGCCCGCGCCCTTTCCCGCGCCCCCCGCGCCCCCCGCGCCCCCCGCGCCCCCCGCGCCCACCGCCCCCGCCGCCGCCGCCGGGTCCGCCTCCGCCTTGACGATTATTACCGCCTCGGCCTCCTCGGCCAGAAGCGCCGTCACCGGAGGGAGCGGGAGTCGCCCCTGCCGCAGGCGCAGCTGCTGCAGTTTTTGGCTTCGCTTGTTCTGCGGGCTTGTTTTCTTCAGCCATGGTTAAACCTTGATGCCTTCCTTGCGAATCGCTTCGGCAAGTGCCTCGATCCGCCCGTGATACTTGTAGCCGTTACGATCAAAAGCGAGGGCTTCGATACCCTTTTCCTTCAATCTTGTGGCGAGAAGTGTTCCTACTGCTTCGGCTCCCTTGATGTTGCCAGAAGCACCAGCTGAGCTGATTTCTGACGCCTGAGAGGAAGCGCTGACGAGTGTGACTCCTGTAAAGTCGTCGATCGCCTGGCAGTAGATGTGCTTTGCACTTCGGAAAACTGTCAGCCTTGGACGGCTCGCAGTTCCGGAAACTTTCTTTCTGATGTGCCGCCTTCTGCGGAGGCGACGAACTGTCTTTTTCTTGCTGGCTTTCATAGCGTCTGACCTCCTTATGCTCCGAAGCTTTTGGCTTGTTTACGGCGAACGACCTCGTCCTTGTAACGGATTCCCTTACCCTTGTAGGGTTCGGGCTTACGGACGGCACGAATGTTGGCAGCGAACTGCCCCACTGCCTGCTTGTCAGTGCCAGAGATAACGATCTTCGTATTCTCAGGGCACACAACTTCAACACCTTCAGGCTTGTCAAATTCGACAGGGTGGCAAAAGCCGATCGATAAGATCAGTTTGCTTCCCTGAACTTTGGCGTTGTATCCAACACCAATGATTTCGAGTTCTTTTTTAAACCCTTCCGTCACTCCAACGATCATGTTCTGGAGAAGTTGACGAGAGGTTCCATGCATGGAGCGTGCAATCCGCACCTCGCTCTTGCGAGAAACGGTGATGTTGTCATCCGCCACTGTGATTTTAATTTCAGGGTGCACGGGTAGCAAAAGCTCCCCCTTGGGCCCCTTCACATTGACTTCGTCGCCACTGACGGCAACAGAAACTCCTGCGGGAATACTGAGTGGACGATTTCCAAGTCTTGACATATCGCCCCCCCTAGTAGACCTGACAAATCAGCTCGCCACCGACATTTTGCTGGCGTGCTTCATTATCACTGAGGATTCCGTGAGAAGTCGAGATCACCATGATCCCCTGACCGTCACGAATAACTGGAAGATCGGCGACAGAACTGTAGACGCGGCACCCTGGGCTGGAAACTCGGTCGATACGACGGATAACCATCTCACCTTCCGGTCCATACTTCAAATCGATGATCAGATTCTTTGTTGGAATCTCACCTTCGACTCTGAAATCAGCGATGAATCCCTCACGCTTGAGCGTGCTCAGGATCTGCTCCTTGATTCGGGAATAAGGTGCGCTGACAGATTTGCGTCCCAGCACATTAACGTTGCGAATTCGGGTCAACAGATCCGCAACAGGATCGGTCATACTCACTCTAGGTCTCCTTCGCTCCTGACGCGACGAGCGCGCTGGTCAGCCATGGATTAAAAAAATGTACGAACTACCAACTGGCTTTGCGAACGCCAGGAATCTCACCTCGAGAGGCGAGGTTCCTGAAACAAATTCGGCATATACCAAACTTACGGTAGTAAGCACGGGGTCGTCCGCAAAGACGACAACGGGAGTAAGCCCTCGTTGAAAACTTAGGCTCAAGTCTTTGCTTATTTATCAGGGCTTTTCTTGCCAAAGCCTCATCCTTACTTCTTCTTGAACGGGAAGCCTAACTCCGAAAGGAGGAAGTGAGACTTCTCGTCATCTGAGTTACTAAACGTAATACAAATATTCATTCCCTGCAGAAACTCGACATCGTCGGGGCGCAGTTCCGGAAACACCAACTGATCTGTAAGACCCATCGAGTAATTTCCACGACCATCAAAAGCGGTCGTTGAAACTCCACGGAAGTCACGAACCCTCGGTAGCACGACTGAAATCAGTCGATCGAGAAATTCGTACATATGGTCACCCCGAAGGGTCACCTTACAGCCGATACCGCTGCCTTCACGAAGATGGAAGTTAGCGATCGACTTCTTTGCCCGAGTTGTCACGGGCTGCTGACCCGAAATCTTTGCCAACTCAGAGACAGCTTCCGTCAATCTTTTCTTGTTATCGAGTGCTTTACCCACACCACGATTAACGACGATCTTATCGATCCGGGGAGTCTGCATCACATTCGTGATTTCAAACTTCTCCCGTACCTTGGTAGAGATCGTTTCCTTGTAAAGTGTTTTCAGTCTTGACATCTATTTTCTCGTTTCCGGATCAGACCGGTTCGCCGCTGCGGGTGGAAACCCGCACCTTTTTGCCATTGCCATCCACTTCCATGCGGACGCGGGTCGGCTTTCCACTTTTGGGATCCACCAACATTACATTGCTGATATCGAGCCCAGCTTCCAACTGAATACGTCCCCCTTGGGGATGCTTCTGGCTTTTGCGAAGGTGCTTATAAACCATATTTACGCCCTGAACGGTGACCCGTCCTGACTCTTGATTTATTCGCAGTACCTTACCGCGTTTACCTTTTTCGGCACCGCTGACAACTTCTACGGTGTCTCCGCTTTTAAGCCGCGCCATGGACTTGCCTCTCTCTCGCCTTAGACCACTTCGGGTGCAAGGCTGATGATTTTCATGTAGTTCTTTTGGCGAAGTTCCCTGGCAACAGCTCCGAAAATACGGGTGCCCTTGGGATTGCCATCCTTATCAACCACGACGAGTGCGTTGCGGTCAAACCTCACATAAGATCCGTCCTTACGACGAATGGTCTTCTTTGTGCGAACGATCACACCACGAATCACTGATCCTGGCTTAATCTCGCTAGAAGGAAGAGCTTTCTTGACGGAACAAACAATGACGTCACCGACATGCGCAAACTGGCGCTTGGATCCACCAAGTACCTTGATGCACATCACTTTCTTGACACCACTGTTGTCTGCCACGTCGAGCTGAGTTTGCATCTGAATCATGCTTGGGCCTCCTCGATCTCACGAGCAGTCTCCTGTGGGCTGATCGCATTATCACGGGGAGCCATACGAACGATTCGCTTCAAATTCCAGCGCTTCATCTTGGACAGGGGGCGAATCTGCTCAATCTCGACAAGATCACCGACTACTGCTTCCTGACCTTCGTCATGGGCGTAGAACTTGGTGTGCTTGCGAATGAACTTTCGGTACTTCTTGTGCTGGACCAAACGCTCGACTTTGATGACGATCGTTTTTTCCATAGCACTACTCACCACGAGACCGATAGTCGTCCGTGCTGGCTTCTTGGTTGTTCCGGTTTCATTTGTTTCGTTACTCATCGTTTCTCCTGCTCAGTGGAGATCGCATTTTCCTGCGCTCTCTCACGAAGGACCGTCTTCATGCGGGCGATATCGCGACGCATTTCACGGATCTCACCGGCACGCTGAACTTCTTCGTTAGCCGCACGTAGGCGGATATGAAAAAGACTCTCGTGGCGTTTCTTGATCTCCATGGCCAGGTCCTCATCAGGCAGCTGGCGAAATTCGCTGACCTTCATACCGTTGGCCTCCTGTGAATCATTCTTGTCTGAACGGCAAGTTTGTGAGCCACCCTGTTGAAAGCCAACCGTGCGGTGGCTTCAGGTGCTCCCTGAACTTCGTACAATACCTGGCCCGGACGCACGACAGCTGCCCAGAACTCAGGTTCACCCTTACCTTTACCCATTCGGGTTTCAGCAGGTTTTGAGGTGACTGGCTTATCGGGGAAGATTCGAATGTGAACCTTTCCTGATCCAGCCAAAGCTCGGTTACAGGCAACACGCCCCGCTTCGATCTGCTTTGCAGAGACCCAGCCGGCTTCCATTGCCACGATTCCATACTCACCAATGTGAACGAAGTTTCCGCGGGTCGCACTTCCACTTACTCGTCCCCTATGGACTTTTCTACGCTTTACGCGCTTGGGCATCATCGCCATTGCGAGCTCCGCCTTTCCGCTTCTTGCCCTGCATCACTTCTCCGCGATAGACCCAAGTCTTCACGCCGATGATGCCATAGGTCGTTTTTGCTTCAGCAAAACCGTAGTCCACATCTGCACGCATCGTAGAAAGAGGAATACTGCCTTCAGAAGTTTGCTCGGTACGGGCAATCTCAGCCCCACCCAATCTTCCGGAGATCATGATCTTCACTCCCTTAGCTCCAGACTCCATCGTCACACGAAGCGTCTGCTTCATGACTCGACGGAACGGCATTCTTCGACGTAACTGATCGGCGATATTTTCCGCAACCAGTTGTGCATTACTGTCGGGGTTTTGTACTTCGACGATGTTCAAGTTGACGTCAAGTTCAGACCCTACGATTCTCGCGAGGTCTTCTTTCAACTGTTCAACCTTGACACCACGTTTACCGATGACAACACCGGGACGGGCGGCATGAAGATGCACCGTCAATTTATTTCCACTGCGCTCGATCTCGATCTCGGGAACGCCAGCAGAATAAAACTCATGCTTTACGAAACTTCTGATCTGCTGATCCTGCACCAGCTGATCGCCGAAATCCTTCTTGGAGGCATACCATCTGGAAGACCAGTTACGGGTAATACCCAGGCGAAGGCTCGTTGGTCTGACCTTGTGACCCATGCGGCTACTTGCCCTTCTTCACGGCGCTGCCGACCGCTGCGCGGTCAGCGAGGCTGATGTTGATATGAGAGGTGCGCTTAAGAATGGGGTAAGCCATTCCACGGGCACGGGGACGCCAACGTTTCATCGTAGGCCCCTCGTTGACGGTTGCATTCAAGACCACCAGTTTTTCAGGATCAGCGCCGCCCTCTTGGACAGCATTCGCTAATGCCGACTTGATCACTTTTGCGATCATAGGAGCCGCACGACGATTGCTGAACTTCAGCATATCGAGTGCACTCTCTACCGGCATACTACGAACCTGATCGACCACGTAGCGAGCCTTGCGCGCCGTGATACGGGCGTATTTATGTGTCGCCCTGTATTCCATTACCATCGGTCCCTCACCTCCGGGTCACGTCGCTACACTTGAGCGACACCCGTTTACTAATCTTGTTATTACTTGCCGTGACTGCCTAGTTTACGGGTGATACTGAACTCGCCGAGCTTGTGCCCGACCATGTTCTCATTCACCTGTACAGGCTTAAAATCCTTGCCGTTATGAACAAGAAATGTTTGCCCGATGAATTCTGGACTGATCGTGCATGCACGGGCCCAGGTCTTAATCGGTTCGGTTGATCCAGACTCAATATTCTTCTGGACCTTCTTCATCAACTTGAGGTCTACGTATGGACCTTTTTTCAATGATCTAGACATCGTTATTTCTTCTTCCGGTGACGGACAATACTCTTATTGCTCGCCTTGCCTCTGCGGCGGGTTTTTCCACCCTTGGAGAGTCGACCCGTTGCGGAACATGGGTGACGTCCACCTGCTGTACGACCCTCACCACCACCCATCGGGTGAGCGACTGGGTTTTTAGCAGTTCCACGAACTTTAGGACGACGGCCCAGCCAACGCTTTCGGCCAGCTTTGCCCAACTTGATCAGGCTGTGGTCTTCGTTACCGACAATTCCGATCGTCGCTCTGCATGCAGAGTTCACTTGGCGAATTTCACCCGATGGAAGAGCGAGAGTGGCAATCTTGCCTTCTCGAGCCAACAACTGGGCACTTCCTCCAGCGGAACGGACCAATTTTGCTCCACGTCCCGGGATCAGCTCAATGTTATGAACTGCAAGTCCGACGGGGATATCACAAAGAGCCATGGCGTTGCCGGGTTTCGGATCAGCACTCGGTCCTGATGAAATCATCGTTCCCACGTGCATCTCACGCGGTGCGAGAATGTATCTCTTTTCACCATCGCGGTAATGCAAGAGTGCGATACGAGCACTTCTGTTCGGATCGTATTCGATCGTCGCCACGCGTGCCGGAATGCCATCTTTGTTTCTCAAGAAGTCTATCCGACGATAAAGACGCTTATGGCCTCCACCGCGATGACGCGTCGTGATATGTCCCTGATTATTACGCCCACCGGTTTTATGCAGTGGCTCGCAAAGGGACTTCTCTGGACGAGTAGCTGTGATCTCTTTGAAATCAGAGACCGAAGCATTTCTACGTCCTGGAGACGTTGGTTTGTACTTACGGACGCCCATGTCGTCCCTTCTCTTTCGCCGACCCCATGGTCGGATTTCGTTGATTGTCGGCCAGGCTCCCATGGGTAACCGGGAACCCCACCCTATTTATTTTCCCCCGGAATCTCCGGGAGAGACGATCAGATCAAATCGATCTCAAACCCTGGTTCAAGGGTAATGATCGCCTTCTTGTAGCCACTGGAGAATCCGATGGAACGCCCAACCCGACGACGCTTGCCGTTCTGGTTAAGTGTGTTCACCTTCCTCACCTTGACGTCAAAGATTTGCTCAATAGCCGCTTTAATTTCGATCCTGTTAGAATCGGGAGCGACCTTGAAAATGTAACTGTTGTTTTTCTCAGCCTGAAAAGTGCTCTTCTCGGTGATCACAGGCTTACGGATGATGGTGTGTGGATCTTTCATCACTGACCCTCCCCGGCAACATGCTGTGATTCCAAAGCCTGGATCTCTTCGAAGGCCGCAGCCGTCATGACCAGGTTGTTGCAGCGCAACAGTGAAAGAGCGTTCAAGTCGGAGACGGGCATCACCTCGACAGCGTCAAGGTTGCGGCATGAAAGCCACACGTTACGACGCTCCTCGACCGACATGGCATCGGGCAGACAGACAAGGTAAGAACGATTCATGCCAGCGGCTTCGAATCTCTTCTTGAATTCTGCGGTGGAGGGATTGTCCGCGGGCAAGTTTTCGATGATCAGGGCTTCGCCGTCGACCATCTTTGAAAGCAATGCGTGGCGAGTCGCCAAACGACGTTGCTTACGTGACATCCCATAGTCGTAGCTACGTGGACGGGGACCGAAAACGACACCCCCTCCTCGCCAGATAGGAGATTTCTTGGATCCTGCACGAGCCCGTCCGGTGCCCTTTTGGCGCCATGGCTTATGCGGTGAACCATTAATTTCTCCACGAGTCTTCGTACTGGCTGTTCCACGACGAAGTCTTCCCTGGTACCTCCGCACCGCCTCTTTCATCAGAGGGATGTTGGGGTAATTGGAAACTGTTCCGGGAGTAAATGTCTTACTTCCCTGATGATTTCCATCCGCTCCATGGTGAGGAACCTCTACGGGCTCCAATACCTGGACACGGTCCTGGGTCTCATTGTTATTTTCGAGTCCGGTATTCACGGCTCTCGTCCCATTCCATGCTTGTCTTCAGCGACACTGAGGTCACCCAAGACTGGCTATTTTTTAAAGGCTTTCTTCGACTGTCAGGTAACACCCAGTAGCACCGGGAACGGCACCGCGAACGATGAGAAGGTTCTTCTCTGCGTCAGCCTGAATGACCTTCAGATTTCGCACCTTTACTTTATCACTGCCCATCTGTCCGGGCATTTTCTTACCTTTGATGACACGTCCAGGATCCTGCATCATTCCTGTGGATCCAATAGAACGCTTACTTTTTGAACCGTGACTCTTAGGACCGATGCTATGGTTCCAGCGTTTTACCGTTCCGGCAAAACCCTTACCCTTACTCGTCCCTTGAACGTCCACCTGCTTTACACCTTCGAAAAGGGAAAGATCGATGGCCTGTCCAGGCTCTACTTCCTGCCCGTCTATGGGCGGAATCTCACGGACGTAACGCTGAGCTGGGGCGCCTACTTTTGCAAAGTGGCCTTCCATGGGCTTTCCCGTGTCCTTGTGGGTCACGTCAAAGCCAACTTGAATAGCGTCGTATCCATCACTGTCTACACTCTTCACTTGAAGAACAGTGCAGGGTCCAGCCTCGATAAGAGTGACTGGAACCCAGGTGCCCGATTCATCGAACATCTGAGACATTCCCAGTTTCTTCCCAAGGATAGTTTTTCTTATTCGACGAGCCACTGATCCTCCTAGATCTTGATCCTGATGTTCACACCCGCAGGCATGTTGATCTTGGTCAGTGCATCCATTGTCTTGGGGCTGGCCTCGCTGATCTCAATGACACGTTTGTGCGTGCGCATTTCGAACTGCTCACGAGACTTCTTATTCACATGTGGTGATCGAAGGACCGTGTATCGTTCGATACGAGTGGGAAGGGGAATCGGTCCGTGCACTCGGGCACCGGTACGTTTCGCCGTCTCCACTATGGAAGCAGAGGCTCCATCAAGAACCTCATGATCATAGGCTTCCATTCGGATTCGTATCTTGTCTTTCTGCATGGGTGCCTGTTCTCCGTCCCCAGCAAGTTCCAGTTCAAAACAAAATTCTTACAAATTCAAACCACTTGTGAGGGTGACCAACACCCAGAGCGAGTAGTGCACCGAGCACGAACCAAAATTCGCCGAAGCGAATTCAAAACTGCCTGACTCCGGGGGGCGTACTTCCCGGAGTTAAAAGCAGCGGTTCGTGCTGAGCACGCACCGGTCCCGATCTGCCAAAGAGCCTCTGGACCCGAAAGTCCTTCGTTCTCGTCGAAGAGGTTTCAACACAAGGTCAAACCTTTTCCCTGGCACGCAAGCTTCCGAATCACACAAAAGACCTGTCTGAAAGGGCTTCGATCCCGGTGAGTTTTTCGCAGGCGAAAAGCACCATTTTGGGATCTACCGAAACCGCTCCGGGGACAGGGTTTGCATTCACCGGAAGCGACGATTCTAAGAACCAGAGATTCCCTGTCAACGAAGACGGAACAATTTGAGGCATTTTGCTGAGGAACTAATTCGAACAGGGGAGCTGAAAGACTCCCCATCCTCGACGAAATCCCCTATTTCTAAAGGGATTCCACCCCTCAAGGGCCGAAAATCATGCCCAAGAAGAATCTTTAGAGTCGGAACCGAGCAGCCACTTCTTCGGGAGCCGGAGCAAAACCGATGGGCTCCATAGAGAACCCCGCTCGCCCCTGGGACAAAGACCTCAATCCAGTCGTATAGCCGAATACTTCAGCCAGAGGTACTTTCCCGGTAATTTTACGCTGGTCCAGAATCAGGTCGACACTCTCTATTTGTGCCCTCCTACGGACCAAATCCTGATGAATAGATCCAAAATACTCTTCCGGCGTGGTGACTTGAAATTGCATGAGAGGCTCCAAAAGAAGGTCTCCAGCCTTTTGGTGTGCATCATCGAAGGCTTCTCTGGCGGCGACAGCCAAGCCCGCTTCTGTCGTTTCAGGTGTCACAGGTGGCAAACTGATCCGGGCCTGAACCCTAATAAATGGGAATCCCAGATCCCCACCACCGCTGAGGGAAGATTCCACAGTATCCTGAACCGCCTGCTTCCATTCGGGAGCAATAGGAGGTTCTCCCCCCTCCCAAACGATAGATTCCTGATCATCTTCGACTTCCTGTTCGGTGAGTGGAGTGAGGCAGAGATGCACCTCCCCAAAATGATCTTTCCCACCGAGTTGTCGCTCGACTCGTGTCTTTGCTTTTCCTTCTTTAGCGACCATTTGACGATAGGCCACACGTGGTTGCCCGATATTCGCATTGACCTTGAAGTCCCGCTGAAGACGATTCCGCACCACCTCTAAATGGAGTTCACCCATTCCTGACATCACAAATTGACCCGTCTCTTCATTCACTTCTGTTCTGAAGGTTGGATCTTCTCTTTCGATGCGGCGGAGTATTTCCTGAAGTCGATCCCTGTCCTGACTAGAGCGAGGTTCAATCGCCATAGAAATCACAGTCTCAGGAAAAATAGGTTCTTCAAGCATGACCTGTTTTTTTGCATCGCAGAGCGTGTCTCCGGTTCCACTAAATCTTGGACCTGTGATCGCGACAATGTCACCTGCGACGGTCTTCTCAAGATTTTCACGACTGTTGGCATGCATGCGATGGATAGAATTGATGCGTTCCCGTTTTCCTGTTCTGGGATTCATTCCAGTCTTTCCTTTTTCAAGTTCACCAGAATAGACACGCATATAAAGAAGTTCACCGTGAGTATCGATTTGAACTTTGAAAATAAGCGCACAGAAGGGATCACCTTCTCCGCAGTTGATCTGGATTTCTTTGCCGGATTTCGGATCTTGGCCTTCTAAGAACTGCACATCGTCAGGCCCGGGAAGATACTCAACAACAGCGTCTAATAGCGGCTGAATACCCTTATTCCCCAATGCACTGCCCCCCAACACAGGCACCCAGTGTCGTGCCAGAGTCCCTCTACGTATTGCAGCCTTCAGCATTTCAAGAGGGATATCTTGGCCCTCCATATGCAATTCCATGACATCGTCATCGTAATCCGCAACTCTGTCGAGAAGATCACTTCTCCACAACTCTGCGGTTTCTTGTTGGTCCTCATCGATGTCACCCTCGACCACATGAGCTCCGAGACTCTCTTCATCGAATGAGTGTTGTTTCATCGTCAACAGATCGACGACTCCCTTAAACTCCGATTCTTGCCCCACCGGAATATTGAGAGGGAGTGTATCGATAGAGAAACTCTTGCTTACATTTTCTGCGACACGAAAAAAGTCTGCGCCGACCCGGTCGAGTTTATTGATGAATACGATGCGAGGAACATTGTATCGATCTGCTTGGCGCCAAACGGTTTCAGACTGGGCCTGAACTCCAGCGACTCCACAAAAAACACCCACTGCTCCATCAAGCACTCTCAATGCACGCTCAACTTCTGCAGTAAAATCTACGTGCCCTGGGGTGTCGATGAGATTGAGAACAGTGTCTGCCCAACGGAAACTTGTGGCAGCACTGGTGATAGTGATGCCTCTTTCCTGCTCTTCAACGAGCCAGTCCATATGAGCACTGCCCTCATGAACTTCACCCATTCGATATTCTTTACCGGAGTAGAATAAAAAACGTTCTGAGACCGTAGTTTTTCCAGCATCGATATGGGCAATGATGCCAATGTTCCTGGTCTTGTGGATAGACAATGCTACTCCAGAAATCTATGGGACAAATTCGTCAGACACAGCGAACAACAAAGTGTCTCTGAATTGATTTTCGGTCAAGAACTTCTGCTGCTCAAGTGAAGCCACGGTAAGAGCGGTATCACCCCCAGTAAAATCAAAATCCCCCGCACCCTAAAAAGGGAGCGGGGGACAAAAAACTCACTAAAATCGCTGAGGCAATGCTCCTGAGTAGATTCTTACCAGGCGTAGTGCGCGAACAGCTTGTTGGCTTCTGCCATTTTGTGGGTGTTTTCACGCCACGTCACAGAAGCACCCTCTTTACGGTAAGCCTGGACCAACTCGTCGGCAAGACGCTCAGCCATGGGCTTTCCACTTCTGCCTCGACAAGTTTCGATGATGGTTCTCACAGCCAATGCCTGAGCACGACGACGGGTCACCTCGACGGGAACCTGATAGGTCGCTCCACCCACTCTTCGAGACCGAACCTCGACTTGGGGCATCACATTGTTGATCGAGGCCAAAAAGACATCGAGTGGCTCGGCATCGGAAACCTTTTTAGCCAGGAGATCCATGGCTTCATAAAAGATCCCACTGGCGATGGCTTTTTTACCATCCCACATGAGTCTGTTGATGAACTTCGTCACCACCATACTGTTGAATCGTGGATCAGGCTTTTGGAACCGTTGTGTCGAACGGAACTTCTGCTTGACGACTTTATTCTTGCGCTTGGCCAAGATTCGCTACCCCGCTACTTCTTCTTCTTGCCATATTTTGAGCGACCCTGCTTGCGATCATCCACACCAGAGCAATCTAAGGTTCCACGTACGACGTGATACCTTACTCCGGGGAGGTCACGCACACGTCCACCACGCACCAGCACGATGGAGTGTTCCTGAAGGTTATGGCCCTCACCACCGATGTAAGCTGTGATCTCTTTTCCGTTGGAAAGTCGCACTCTGGCTACTTTTCTCAACGCCGAGTTCGGCTTTTTCGGAGTCATGGTGTGAACCTTGAGGCAAACCCCACGACGCTGTGGACATGACTCCAGCACCGGAGATTTACTCTTCTTTAACTTGTCTTTGCGGCCCTTACGGACCAACTGATTGATCGTCGGCATTCGTTCTCTTTCAGGGATCTCGGCGAATCTCTCCGCCTCCCCTTCGATGTTTCTCGATGACTAAATCGATCGACTCACACTCTGGAGTTGTTCCAGGCATGGCCTGTCATACTAACCCTCAGAATCTGTTTCGTCTTCCGAATTTGAACTTTCTGTTGGAGGAGACTCCTCCACACTCGGCTCACCACCTATCAAAAGATCAGGGTGAGGCTCCAGTTTTTCGACCTCAGGGACGCTCTCGGAGGGTGTATCAGGGGCAATACTGGTATTTCCTGCCTCTGAACTGTTCCCCATGAGGAACTCCCGCAACGGATCAACCGCCGAGGAATCTTCACCCAATTTTTCGGGCACCGCATCTGATTTCGGAGGATCCCCGATCAGAACAGTTTCCAACTCGGGCTTCTTCGGCATCGGAGGCTCTCCCAAATGACGCACACCCTTGTCGAAGTAACTGCGATATCCGGTTCCGGCCGGAATCATGTGACCCATGATCACATTCTCCTTCAGACCAACAAGTCGGTCCTTTTTGCCGCTCAATGCAGCTTCAGTCAGAACCTTGGTCGTCTCCTGGAAACTTGCAGCAGAGATGAAGCTGTCGGATTGAACAGCCGCCTTGGTTATTCCCTGAAGCATCGGCTCTGCAGTCGGAGGCATCATGCCCTCTTCGATCATACCTTCGACGATCTTTCTGAATCGGTGACGATCGATAACGGTATCGGGCAGCAAGTCGCTGTCTCCCGCTTCCTTAATCATCACGTTTCTCATCATTTGCGAAACAATGGTTTCGATGTGCTTGTCATTAATGGTCACGTTCTGAGAAAGGTAAACACCTTGAACTTCCTCAATGAGATACCTTTGTACTTCCTCGGAACCTTCAACACGAAGGATGTCCTTCGGCACTTTGTCGCCATCCGTCAGCGGTTGACCATGAACGACTTGATCACCCTTGGTCACACGGAAGTGCTTACCTGAAGGAATGATGTGCTCATGAATCTCGCCGGCTTCAGTAACAATGTTAATGACGGCCTTACCACGTTTCTTGTCTCCGAATTCAACAGCGCCATCCACCTCGGCAATAACCGCGGGATTCTTAGGCTTCCGGACTTCGAAGATCTCAGTAACTCGAGGCAGTCCTCCGGTGATATCCTGAGTACCAGATGCTTCCCTCGGAGACTTGGCCAGCAAGTCACCCGGTGAAACCTTGTCTCCGTCTGCAATCTGAATTATCGCTCTTTCTGGAACCGGATATGCGGCGACTGTCTCTTCAAACTTCGCATCGCTACAAATCCTGATTTGGGGCTGCATTTCACCTCTGTGATCAGTGATGATGCGACGCTCCTGGTTCGAGACCGGATCGATTTCCACCCTGAGAGTTGCCCCCTCAACGATGTCTTCAAATTTAGCGTATCCCACAACGTCAGTGAGAATCGACTGAGAGTGAGGATCCCAATCGAAGAGAGCAGTTCCCTTACGAACAGTCGCCCCTTCTTTGACGTGAAGAATCGAACCGAGATTCAACTCGTGACTCTCAAGATCCTTGCCGTCTTTGACAATCGTGATCAATCCACGTCGACTAATGACGACGTCGAGGCCTTCTTGATTGGTGACGTGACTCACTTCTTTGAGGACAATTTCACCACCATTGGAAGCCTTCACAGAAGATTCCTGAACAGATTTCGAGGCCACTCCACCAATGTGGAAGGTACGCATGGTGAGCTGGGTTCCCGGTTCACCAATCGACTGAGCCGCCACGATTCCAACAGCAAGACCTTGTTCCACCAACTTTCCGCTGGAAAGGTCCATACCGTAACACTTGGCACATACGCCCAGCGGGCTATCGCAAGTCAGGGGACTACGCACAAGAATGCGCTCGAATCCGATTTCGTGGATACGTGCAGCAATCTGTGGAGTGATCAAACCATTGGCCTCAACGACCACTTCACCCGAAACAGGATCTTTGATCTCCGAAACGGAGGTTCTTCCTCGAATGCGTGCGGTTAGAGGAATCGCTTCCTTCTCTCCGCGCTTGAGTGCTTTCTTGGAAAGACCATTACGAGTTCCGCAATCGGCCTCGTTGACGACAACATTTTGAGCAACGTCGGCAAGTTTACGAGTGAGATATCCGGAGTCCGCTGTTTTCAGTGCGGTATCCGCCAGACCTTTACGAGCACCGTGAGTCGAGGAGAAGTACTCCAGAACCTTGAGTCCCTCACGGAAAGAAGCCTTAATCGGTGTCTCGATGATCTCGCCAGAAGGTTTGGCCATGAGGCCACGCATTCCTGCAAGCTGTCGGATCTGGGTCACAGAACCACGAGCGCCGGACTCCACCATGACGAAGATCGGATTCACATACTCATCACCGGGACGAGTATCTTCCTTAAGGCGTTGCATCAACATTTCCCCAACCACATTGGTGGTTTGAGTCCATTTATCGATGATTTGACTTTTTCTTTCGTCATTGGTGATGACACCATCTTGGTGTCTCTGCTGAATGGTATCGACCTGCCCCTGCGTTTTGGCGAGGACTTCAGGCTTGAGTTCGGGTGTCCGAAGGTCAGCAAGACTGAAGGAGAGACCCGATCGAGTTGCGGCCTTGAATCCAAGGTCCTTCATGTCATCGAGGAACTTGAGAGTGGATCGACGGCCAAGGATACGGAAGCAATCCGCAATCACCGACTTCAGATCTTTCTTCGTCAAAGCGTAGTTGTAGAACGGCATTTTTGGAGAGTCGAGAAGGTCATTAAAAATGATCCGACTTGGAGTAGTTCTGTAAAAACCATACTCATCGGGCTCTTCTGTTTTTCCGTGAGCCTTATAGACTTGCTTGCCTTCAGGAAGCCTGACTCTTGCAGTCGCATGTCCATGAATCTTGCCCGCGCCCAAAGCAGTGTGAACTTCTAGGGAGCTCGAGAAGACGATGTCTCCACCCTGCATCTCTTCCTTGGCCACCGTCAGGTAGTACATACCCATAACGATATCCTGTGAAGGAGCAATAATCGGGTTTCCATGCGCAGGAGAGAAGATGTTGTTCGTCGACAACATCAAGTTTTGGGCCTCAAGTTGAGCCTCGACAGAAAGCGGCAAATGGACAGCCATCTGGTCACCGTCGAAGTCGGCGTTGAAACCTTCGCAAACGAGAGGGTGCACAAGAATCGCATTACCCTCGATGAGAACAGGTTCAAACGCCTGGATTCCCATTCGGTGCAAGGTAGGTGCACGGTTCAGCATCACGGGGTGACCTTGAGTCACCTCTTCAAGAATATCCCAAACCTCATCGTCTTTGCGCTCCAACATCTTTTTCGCGCTCTTGATGGTGTCGGCATACCCGAGCTCTTTCAATCGACGAATGATGAAGGGCTGGAACAATTCGAGAGCGATCTTCTTGGGGAGACCACACTGATGCAATTTCAACTCGGGACCCACAGCGATCACAGATCGAGCTGAATAATCCACACGCTTTCCGAGAAGGTTCTCGCGGAAACGGCCCTGCTTACCCTTGATCATATCCGTCAAAGATTTAAGCGGGCGATTATTGGATCCCAAGACAGGACGACGACATCTGTTGTTATCGAACAGAGCGTCGACTGAATGCTGAAGCATTCTTTTTTCGTTACGGATGATGACTTCCGGCGCATTGAGATCGAGCAACTTCTTCAGACGGTTGTTGCGGTTGATCAATCGACGGTAGAGGTCATTGAGGTCACTCGTCGCGAAGTTACCACTCTCCAGCAATACGAGAGGACGCAAATCAGGTGGAATGACGGGAACAGCTTCCAAGATCATCCACTCGGCTTTGTTTCCGGATTCCATCACCGTACGAATGATCCCAAGCCTTCTGATGAGGCTGGCCTTCTTTTGCTTCGATCGAGTCGTATCATACTCTTCCTTCAACTCATCAAAGAGAGAAGGAAGATCGAGGTTACGGATCATGGTTCGAATTGCCTCCGCGCCCATATCCGCCTCGAACTCGTCACCGTACTTCTCACGAGCGAAGCGATATTCTTCCTCATTGAGAAGTGCTTTCTCTTTGAGCGGAGTATCACCCGGATCGATCACCAGGTAATCCTGGTAATAAATCACTCTTTCGAGATGGGTCGTCTTCATGTCGAGAAGATTTCCCAGTCTCGAAGGCATCGCCTTGAAGAACCAAATGTGAACCACAGGAGCAGCAAGGTTAATGTGGCCCATTCTTTCGCGACGTACGCGAGAATGAGCAACCTTGACGCCACAACGATCACAAATAATGTCTTTGTGCTTAATTCCTTTGTACTTCCCGCAGGCACATTCCCAGTCCTTTTCAGGACCAAAAATTCGCTCGCAGAAAAGACCATCTTTCTCAGGACGGTATGTCCGGTAGTTGATGGTCTCAGGCTTTCGGACCTCTCCGTGTGACCACGAGAGGATGTCCGTTGGCGAAGCCAGTCTAATGTTGACTGCGCCGTAATCGTTTACCTTGTCGTATACAGGCTCGATCATCTTCTCACTTCTTTTCCAGTTCGAGGTTCAAACCCAGGCCCTTGATCTCGTTAGTGAGTACGTCAAACGAAACGGGAGTTCCCGCCTGTAGACTGTTCTCACCCTTGACCATTGATTCGTAGATTTTAGCGCGACCGTCGACGTCGTCAGACTTCGCCGTCAGCAACTCTTGCAAGATGTGTGCAGCTCCGTAGGCTTCCAGGGCCCACACTTCCATCTCTCCGAATCTCTGTCCTCCGAACCTTGCCTTTCCTCCCAGCGGCTGTTGCGTAATGAGAGAGTAAGGCCCTGTGGCTCGGGCATGAATTTTGTCGTCGACAAGGTGATGGAGTTTCAGCAAATACATGCGACCCACCGTCACCTTTTGTTCAAATCTTTCGCCCGTTCGCCCATCATAGAGCACGGATTTTCCATCATCGGTTAAGCCAGCAGAGGTCAACTCCGCACGAATTTCAGCTTCGGTGGCTCCGTCGAAGACGGGTGTCACTGCGCGATATCCAAGTTTGTCAGCAGCCCAACCCAATTGAGTTTCAAGAATCTGACCAAGGTTCATTCGCGAAGGCACGCCCAGCGGGTTAAGGATCACCTCAACCATTTGGCCATCTTCAAGGAACGGAAGATCTTGGAGCGGAAGAATACGAGAGATAACTCCCTTGTTTCCGTGGCGCCCAGCCATCTTGTCTCCCACTGAGAGATTCCTCTTAGTGGCGACCCAGACCTTGACCATTTCGATAACTCCGGGGGCTAACTCGTCACCGCGGGTCAAACGATTGACTTCGCGGTTACGGGAATCTTCAACCTCTTCCATCGTCTGGAAACGTTTGAAGAGGGAGTTCTTGATCAACTGATTATTCTTTTCAGAAGATCCCAAGAACAAGTCCAACTTAAGAGCCATTTTCGCAGCGTGAACACTGCGCGTCATGAAGAGCTCTTCAGCCTTGAAGACTTGGCCATTCTCACTTCTTGGAGAGGATCCGGTGACTTCCTTGATCTCACTCAGCAAGGTTTCCAATTCGAAGAGAATTTTCTCTTGGCTGGTGCTCTCAAGCTCCTCCATCTTGGTGCGCATCGATTTGCGCTCCTCAGGAGTGATCTCATTCTTTCTCGAGAACTTTTTGGATCCGATGACCACGCCTTTAATCCCGGAACCCACAGTCAAGGACTCGTTCTTCACGTCCTCGCCCGCACGACCAAAGATGGCATGGAGCAACTTCTCCTCAGGAGAAAGCTCACTCTTTGACTTCGGTACTACTTTGCCGACAAGAATATCACCCTGCACAACTTGGGTTCCCGTTTTAATGATTCCCTGTTCGTCAAGTTTGAAGAGAACTCGCTCTGAAACGTTTGGAATATCACGAGTAAATTCTTCGCGACCCAATTTGGTTTCACGCACTTCGATTTCGAACTCGTCGATATGAATTGAAGTGTAGACGTCTTCACGAACAAGCTCTTCACTAACGATGATGGCATCCTCGAAGTTGTATCCGTCCCAGGACATAAACGCGACAAGCACGTTTCTACCCAGTGACAAGACACCGTTTTCGGTAGCCGCGCCATCAGCGATGACGTCACCTTTTTCGACTTGTTGCTCGAGGACGACGCAAGGTCTCTGGTTTTGACATGTTCTCTCATTGAGACCACGGTACTTGCGCAACTCAATGCGCTCGCCATCGATCTCAACGTGGCCGGCATCGACGCTGGTCACTGTGCCAGCAGCCGGAGAACGGAGAACCATTCCCGAATACTTAGAGACGTGCTCTTCCATCCCGGTACCCACCAGAGGCGGATCCGTGATCAAAAGGGGTACAGCCTGACGCATCATGTTTGATCCCATGAGTGCACGGTTAGCGTCGTCATGCTCGAGGAACGGTATCAAAGCTGCCGAAACACCGATCAACTGCTTGGACGAGACGTCCATCAGCTCAATCTTATCGGGGTCCACCATGATGAATTCGCCGTTGTAACGGGCCAGGACCAGATCACCGATCAACTCGCCATCTTGACCCACCGGAGAGTCGGCAGGAGTAAGATATTTGTTTTCTTCCTCGTCAGCTCGGAGAAACTGAATCGAATCTTTCTCGAGATTCACTTTACCGTTATTCACTTGGAAGTATGGCGTGATCAGGAATCCATATTTGTCGATGGTCGCGAAGACACTGAGACTGGAAATCAGTCCAATGTTGGTTCCTTCGGGCGTCTCAATCGGACAAATTCGACCGTAGTGTGAAATATGAACATCTCGAACCTCGAAACCGGCTCGCTTCCTGTTCAATCCACCTGGGCCCAATGCACTCAATCGACGCTCGTGGGTCAACTGCGAGAGTGGATTGGTTTGGTCCACCACCTGTGAAAGTTCACCTCTTCCGAAGAAGAACTCTACGGCACTGGAAATGGTTTTAGAGTTAATGACGGAACGAGGGGTCAGATTCTCCGGCTCCATCATGCTCATGCGCTCCTGCACGGTGCGCTTCAGCTTGAGGAATCCTTTACGGAGTTCATCCCCTGCGAGTTCCTCGACGGTACGAACTCTTCTGTTACCCAAGTGGTCGATATCGTCGAGTTGTCCTTTGCGATCCCTCAACTTGAATATGTAAGAGATCGACTCCAGGATGTCTTCCTTCTGAATCGTTTGCAGTGACTCTTGAATATCGAGCCCAAACTTACGATTGATACGGAAGCGTCCCACTTTTCCAAGTCTGTACTTGGCATCATTCTTAAACTTGTCGAAGAAAAGCTCCCGGGCCTTTGCGACCTGTGGAGGATTACCCGGACGAAGTCTTGTGTAAATCTTGATGAGTGCGTCTTCGTGATCGATGGAGTTATCTTCACGAATCGTCTTCAGGAACAGATCATCAAATTCCTCTGGAAGAACCTTAAAGCTGGATTTCCCACCACGCTTCGCGCTCATGTCTTCGGAGAAGAAACTGTTCAGGAATGTTTCCGTGAACACGTCTCCGGTGTGCAACAGAACCTCTCCGGTTTCAGCATCGAGGACATCCTCAGCACTGACACGGCCGGTTCTGACACCCTCCACCTCTTGACCGATCAACTTATCAACATCCTTGACCGATTTTGCTTTCACTGTTTCCAGATCATAGAACTGTGAAAGAAGTGCGGTGGATGTTCCAAACTCTTCCTCCATGGCTCTCAGCAACATGGAAGCAGGGAATTTTCCACTCTGGTCAATTCTGACAGAGAGAGCACCCTTTTTGGTGACATTGAATTCAACCCAAGATCCACGCTCGGGAATGATTCGGCAGGAGTGCAATTTGACATCACCCGTGTGGATTTCGGCACTGAAATCGACTCCAGGAGATCTATGCAACTGGCTGACGATGACTCGCTCTGATCCGTTGACGATGAATTCACCGCCGCCGATCATCAGAGGAATCTCTCCTAGGTACACTTCTTCCTCAAGAGTCTCTCCGCCTTCTTTAACAAGCTGGAGACGAATCTTAAAAGGTGCACCGTACGTCAACTTGAGTTGGCGACACTCATCAACGGTGTAACGGGGACTTCCCAGATCGTACCCGAGGTACGTCAGGTTGATGGAACCGTCGTAACTCTCGATGGGAAAGATTTCCCTGAGAATCGACTCAAGTCCAATATTGTCCCGGTCTGCCCAATGGACATCCCGTTGTAAAAACTGAGAGTATGCATTGATTTGCAACTCCATCAGATTAGGAATCTGAACGGCTCGGAGACCACTGCCAAATACTTTGACTGGTCTCTTTCCACGTTCCACTGACGCCGAAAAATCTGACGACATGGATACCTGCTTTCTTCATAGGCGGAAGCAGCACACAGAGCGATTGGCTTCTGTGACCTTCAACCCATGAGTCCCACATGACCGAGAAAGCGACCCAGCATTTCTCGATCAGCAACCTTCATGACGGAAACTGTGTGTTTCCGAGCGAGATGGACTACTTGGACAACCCGTTGACGGCTGCCCGGGACCTCTCAAGATCCTTCCAGACCCGGACTCCCTCCGGGACCTACCACTGGATCTTGAGTCCCGGAGAGGCATCCCTCGCAAGGATGCTCCCCAGCTCATATTCACACCAAGGACCCTTACCCGACCAATAAACGCCGATATCCCATGAAGGAAACCTTCATGGGCGACGTAGAGTCGAGTTTCAAATCACTAAGCGCTCAAGCACTACTTGATTTCGACCGATGCACCGGCTTCTTCAAGCTCGGCCTTTAACTTCTCGGCCTCATCTTTAGGAATGCCCTCTTTGACCGCTTTCGGCGCAGACTCAACAAGCTCTTTGGCTTCTTTAAGTCCTAATCCGGTGATGGAACGAACAGCTTTGATCACAGGGATCTTTTTGCCGCCGTCGCCGGTGAGAACGACATCGAAGTCGGTCTTCTCCTCGGCTGCACCACCGTCACCGTCGCCAGCAGCCATCATGGGCATACCCATAGGCATGGCAGACGCGCTGACGCCAAACTCGTCCTCAAGGACATCCTTTAATTCGACAAGCTCCATGACACTCAGGCCCTTGATGCTTTCCATGATGGCGCCAACCTTTTCGCTAGGTGGTGCCTTTTCAGTCTCGGTTGCAGCTTCATCCGACATGTCAGCTACTCCCCTTCTTCTTTTCTTTTGTCAGCGATTGCCTGCACAACACCGGGAATTCCAGTGAGCAGATTCTGAGTAATGGCGACCAGGCCAGTCAGCGGTCCGGCAATCGCGGAAACGACCGCTGCCTGCGTTTCCTGAACGCTTGGCATCTTTGTTAATTTTTCAGCATCATCGGGGCCGAGAACAGAGCCTTCAAGGACTCCGCCCTTGATCAGCAACTTTTTCCCGAGCTCTTTTCGCATGCCAGCCACTGCTTTACTCGCAGTGATCGCATCCGCTTCACCATTGATCAGAGCCAACGGCCCCGAAAAAGTGGCATCTGGGAACTCTGTGCCACGCTCGGTCAAGACTCTCTTAAGAAGGGAGTTCTTGACAACGTTCACACTGAGACCTGCTTCACGCAGTTTCGTACGTGCTCCAAAGTCTTCCGAGGAACTTAACCCCGAGAAATCTACGAGGAGCAAGTCTTCGGAATCATCGAGGTGCGTGGACAACTGCTTCGTCATCATCACCTTCAGTCTGCGGGCCATGGAGCCCCCTTTCCAGCTTACCTGCTCCTACTGCGCCAACTGAATCGCCACTGAGGGCGACATGGTTGACTTGATAAATACTTTTTTCATGTAGACCCCTTTGATCGTATTCGGGCGCAATCTCTCAAGGTGAGAAACGAACGCTTGAACATTTTCGACCAACTGGGTTTCACCAAAACTTCGTCGCCCCACAGGTGCATGGACGATGCCGCCGGCGTCGTTGCGGAATTCAATTTTTCCTGCAACGAACTCTTTCACAGCGGTCAAGACGTCAGTGGTCACGGTTCCGGATTTGGGCGTCGGCATCTTGCCTTGTGGTCCCAAAACCTTACCGAGCTTTCCGACAAATCTCATCATTGAAGGGTGCGCGATGGCGACATCGAAGTCGAACCAACCGCCAGCGACTTTCGCTGCTAGTTCTTCGCCACCAACCTCAATGGCTCCGGCGGCTTTGGCTTCGTCGGCAGCGGGTCCATCGACAAATGCGATCACCCGAACTTCTTTTCCGATTCCGTGAGGAAGGGAAAATGCTCCGCGAATATTTTGCGTACCCTGACGAGGATCGATTCCGAGACGAACTGCCACTTCAACAGTCTCGTCAAACTTGGCGGCCTGAAAACCCATGATGGTTTTCACGGCTTCTGCCAAAGGAAGTGCCTCATGCCTATTTGTTTTGCCCTTGTTGGAGGAGTGTCTTTTACTGGTTCTTGGCATCAGTCCCCCACCTCTATGCCCATACTTCGGGCAGTTCCAGCAATCATCAGCATCGCTGCTTCGATCGTGGCCGCATTGAGGTCATTCATTTTTGTTTCTGCGATCTCTTTGATTTGATCATTAGAGATCTTTGCCACGACCTCGTGCCCTGGATCATTCGCAGCCTTTTCGAGACCGACGGCTTTCTTGATCAGCACAGCAGCAGGTGGGGATTTAAATGCCAGATCAAAAGTACGATCTGAGTAAACGGTGATCACTACTGGAATGACAAGTCCTTGTTGACTTGCCGTCTCAGCGTTAAATCGCTGTACGAACTCTCCAATATTGACGCCATGTTGACCCAGTGCCGGACCTACGGGAGGAGCTGGTGTAGCCTTCCCGCCTGGTACCTGCAATTTGATCAGACCGGTAGTTTCTTTTGCCATGATCTCTGCCTATTCCTGCGGTCAACGAATGGAGCTGACAACACTCCACCCTCCCGCTGGGATCTCGATAAAATCGAGATCAGGTTTTTTCTACTTGCCAGTATTCTAGGTCTACCGGAGTGTCCCTGCCGAAAATCGTGACCATCACGCGTAGCTTTCCGGTCTTCGGCTGAATCTCCTCGACAACACCCTCGAAATTCTCGAAGGGGCCGTCCTTGACCTTTACTGCATCATTCTTCTTCACGTCAATCTTCAGTTCGGGCTGCACTTCACTTTCGCGCTGCTCCATCATGTCTCTTAGTTTCCTGACTTCTTCAGGCGTCATAGGCATCGGTTTATCGACGGCTCCGCCACCGACAAATGATCCGACTCCTTGAACTTCGCGCAACAGGTACCAAATCTCGTCGACCAACTGACACTCCATGAAGAAGTAGCCTTGGTAAAGTTTCTGTTCCCGCACACGCTTCTTACCGTCTTTAATCTCGATAATTTTCTGTTTCGGAACTGCAATGTTCCTCACATATTTATCGAGACCACTGAGCGCCAACTTTCTCTCGACCTTGCGAGAAAGAGTATCCTCTCGGCCATTCGCCACCTTGACAACGTACCACTCATGAGTGAGTTCGTCTTCCATGCCGGCTTCTGGCTTGATCATGCTGGGCATCACCGGAGCAGGAGACTCTTCCGTCTCCTCGTCGGCATCCTCAACATGACTGTCAGTCGCTTCAATTTCACTAGAAGCATCTTGTTCCTCTTCGAAAGTTCCGCCAGAGGCTTCCATGCCTTCGACAGATGTATCATCGGATCCGGATTCTCCGGACACGATTGATTCCTCACCCACTTCGGGTTCGACTTCCTCGGAGTTCAAAGATTCGGAAATCATCCGTATATCACACTTTGCAACTTACGTAACAATCCGTCAGCAACGGTTATCCAACCCAAGATGATCACGGCAGTGGCAAACACTACCAGAGAGTTCCTGGCTGTCTCTTCACGAGTCGGCCACGTCACCTTCTTCTCAAGTTCGGCTTCCGTATCGATCAGGAAGTCACTCAAAGTGGGTTTGTTGTAGTACCAGATCCCTGCCAACACGAATGGCAAAAGAACACCAACGGAAAGCAGCGATCTGACCTGAACACCGAACTCAAGGAACGGTATCGTGAACAAATCGGCATCTCCGTAGCCGTTACCTTCAAGCCAGTCTGCAATGGAAATGGTAGCGAAGAGACCCACGCCAAAAAGGATGACCGCAAGAGCACCACGTGCCCATTTGCCTTGTCCTTCTTTGTAGAGACGAAAACTCATCGACTCTCACCCTTCTCTGAATCGCATTAGCGATTTTTTCCAACGACTCGGCATGACGGCACCCTTCGCAAACCCAATGCGAAGGAAGAACTGTCAGCCTGACGGGCAACGAACTGCATTCCACACGTTACTAATTCGACCCTGCAGAGGTTGGCAGGGCAGGGAGGACTCGAACCCCCAACCCGCGGATTTGGAATCCGCTGCTCTACCAATTGGAGCTACTGCCCTCTAATGTCGAACCTCTAATGTCGAACCTCTCTCAAGCAACCTTCGCTCCCCAATCGCAATCACACCTGCGCAATCACACCTGCGCAATCACACCTGCGCTATCGCTTCTGAGGGAGCAGGAACGCCGTGGTACCTCATTGGGCACCACGGCGTTCCCGGTCGAACTTACCGGAAAACCGGTCTCTTACTCAACGACTTTACTCACCACACCAGCACCGACAGTCTTGCCTCCTTCGCGAATAGCGAAGCGCAAGCCCTCGTCCATGGCGATGGGCTGGATCAATGTCACTTTGATGGTGGCGTTGTCACCCGGCATGCACATGTCCGCACCGACAACTTCGGTGTTTCCAGTGACGTCGGTGGTACGGAAGTAGAACTGCGGGCGGTATCCATTGAAGAACGGAGAGTGGCGTCCACCCTCGTCCTTGGAAAGGATGTATACCTCAGCTTCGAACTCCGTGTGAGGAGTGATGCTTCCTGGCTTCGCCAAGACTTGACCCCGGGTCACTTCTTCTTTTTTGGTTCCACGAAGCAGCGCACCCACGTTGTCGCCTGCCTGACCCTCGTCGAGAGTCTTCTGGAACATTTCGACACCAGTGCAAGTCGTCTTCTGGGTATCTCTGATTCCCACGATTTCGATCTCGTCACCGGTCTTGACGATTCCCTGCTCGATACGACCCGTCACCACGGTTCCACGACCTTCAATGGAGAACACGTCCTCCACAGGCATCAGGAAGTCCTTGGCGGAATCACGCTCAGGAATCTCGATGTAATCATCGACACTCTTCATGAGCTCGAGGATCGGTGCAGCGGCATCGCTACCTGGAGCTTCAAGAGCTTTCAACGCAGACCCCTTGATGATTGGAATATCATCTCCTGGGAATTCGTAATAGCTCAGAAGTTCGCGGATCTCCATTTCGACGAGCTCGATGAGCTCCTCGTCATCGACCATGTCGGCCTTGTTCATGAAGACAACGATCTTCGGCACTCCGACCTGGCGAGCCAGAAGGATGTGCTCCCGAGTTTGGGGCATCGGACCGTCAGCAGCAGAAACCACCAGAATAGCGCCATCCATTTGGGCGGCTCCGGTGATCATGTTTTTGACGTAATCCGCGTGTCCCGGACAATCGACGTGAGCGTAATGACGCGCTTCCGTCATATATTCAACGTGAGCGGTGGCAATCGTGATACCACGCTCTCTTTCCTCAGGTGCATTGTCGATCTGGTCAAACGCCTGCTTCTCGGCCAGACCGGCCTCGGCGAGCACGTTCGTGATCGCTGCGGTCAAGGTCGTTTTTCCGTGGTCGACGTGACCAATGGTTCCGATGTTGCAATGAGGCTTGTCGCGTACGAAGACTTCCTTCGCCATGATCCAATCTCCTCGCCCTCAGACCGATTTTCATCGCTCGTTAGGGTCTCTTTTTCCCGCCCCACCTGCCACCCTCGTGACACGGCTACAGCGTAACTATTCTTGATTTATCCCTACACTCGTGTGTAGGTCCGATTGTCTGGAGCTGCTGACGGGACTTGAACCCGTGACCTCGTCCTTACCAAGGACGTGCTCTACCAGCTGAGCTACAGCAGCCCTGTTCTCTAATGTCAATACAACACGACTTCACATCTGTGTTGCTGAATTCCTTGGAGCGGGTGATGGGAATCGAACCCACATGACCAGCTTGGAAGGCTGGGGCTTTACCACTAAGCTACACCCGCAAATTGTTCACACTGTCAATGCGACTCCTTGGTTTTCAGTTTGTCGCATCGCAACAAAACCGATCACGCAGAAGTCAAACGTCTACTCGCAACGAAGTGATCCTTCGAACGTGTCGAAACTTCTTTCAACACTCTAGGAAAAGTTGGAAGTCAAAAGACGTCCTCTTTTTCCTCGACGATGCCTTCGCTCTGCATCCATCTCTTTTCGCCGGTATCTCTTTTCGCAGATACCACTTGTCACTCAGCGAAACTTTCCAGACAGCAACGTTCACTCAAGGGGAATCTCTGAAACTCCCGTGAAGTGCGAAGTGTGCAATGAGACGACTTCAGGACGCTTCTTTCAAGCAAATCCGCTTATTTGGCTAAAAAGAGGACGAAGAGACTGGGGGCGGTAGGATTCGAACCTACGTAGCTGACGCACTTGGTTTACAGCCAAGTCCCTTTAACCACTCGGGCACACCCCCCCGATTCTCTTCGTTCTCTTTCCGGCTCCTGAACAGTACAAACGTCAGGAAAGTACTGATAATTCAGTACTTTCCCACCTGGTCACTCACCCGGAATACACCCATAAGCCCTTACAAAGAAGAGCTTTATGAAAGCTAGCGGTGGGAGTCGAACCCACGACCACCCGCTTACAAGGCGGGAGCTCTACCGCTGAGCTACGCTAGCCCAGGTGTCTTGCGAGAAGAACGATATCGATAGGTTCAGTTTCCTGCAAGCCTCTCCGAAAGATCGATCCTGATTCGCAAAAAAACTATCGAATACGGGACCACGTCATTCCCTCAGGTCCATCCTCAATCAAAATGCCGGATTCTTGCAATTTATCCCGTAATTCATCGGCAAGAGCCCAGTCTTTGTCATTTCGGGCCTGTTCACGTCCCAACACCCAAGACTGCTGCTCTTCCGATAATCCGTCCTCTTCCGATGTTTCCTCGACAAAAATTACTCCAAGAATTTCATCGCAGTGACTCAAAAATCCCAAAGCGAGCCTCGCCGAGTCCCCCTTGGGCTCCTGCCGACCCAGAGATCGAACCGTTTCATGGAGCACTCCGAGGGCTCCAGAAATGTTGAGATCGTCATCGATGGCGTCATTGAATCCATTTCTGGCGGTCTCGATTTCAACCTCTAATCCTTCGATGACTTCTGAAGGATCGGCACTCCACTTTTCTAACTTCTCACGCAAAGATCGGATTCTTTGCAAAGCTTTGGCATCTCCATCCAGTCCTCCGATGGTGAAATTCATCGGCTGCCTGTAGTGACTTGCGATCAAGCTGTAACGAATTTCGTAACCTCTGTAACCCTTCTCAATAAGATCATTGATGGTGTAGAAGTTACCTTTGCTTTTCGACATCTTTTCACCGTCGACAAGAAGATGCCGAGCATGTACCCAAACTTTCGCAAAATCGCCGGTACCGGATCCGACTGATTGCGCAATCTCACATTCATGGTGGGGAAAAATATTATCCTCACCACCGGTGTGAATATCGAAGGTACCACCCAAGAATTTGTAGCTCATCGCAGAACATTCGATATGCCAACCAGGGAATCCTTTTCCCCAAGGACTCTCCCACTGCATGAGGTGTTTATCATCGATTTTCCAAAGTGCAAAGTCGTGCGCTGATTCTTTCCGGTCGTCCACTGCAACTCTTGATCCCGAATCAAGATTCTCAACAGTGTTTCCGGAAAGACATCCATATTGATCAAATGCGTTGACTCGAAAATACACCCCGACGCCTTCGACCGAATAGGCAAGACCATTTTCAATGAGTTGCTCAATCATCTCGATCATCTCAGGAATGTGATCGGTCGCTCTTGGGTACTCGTGAGCCTTGCGCACGTGAAGTTGATCGGCGTTCTCGTGGAAAATTTGTTCGTAGTTCCTTGCGATCTCGAAGGGATCTAAACCCTCTTCACGTGCTTTCTTTTCTAGTTTGTCTTCACCTGTTGCGTCTGCCACGTCATCTGTCGTCAGATGCCCCACATCCGTGATATTCATGATCTGGGTCGTCTTGTATCCCCTTTGATCACAAGTCCTCCTCAACAAATCTGCCATGAGGAATGAACGGAAATTCCCAATGTGAGGATCGCTATAAACAGTAGGTCCGCAGTTGTACATACGAACCTCACCAGCGTGGATGGGTTCGAGTTCGACGAGGGCATTCGCCATAGTGTTCCAGAGCTTGAGAGTCATCAGTTTCCTGTCCTCTCTAGTTGAACGATGGCGAAAGTATCGACAGCGAGGCCTTCACCCACAGGTCCGAGACCTTCAGCGGTCTTGGCTTTCAGACCAATAGCATCTTCGGAGATGCCCAACAGTTGAGCGAGATTCATTTTCATCTTCGGTACATACTCCTTGAGTCGGGGTTTTTCCAAGTGGACAACCGTATCAATCTGGACTGGAACCCAACCTTTTTTTTCCGCGAGTAGAAGAACCTCTTCGATCAATATTGTCGAATCGACATCTTTCCAGCGAGGATCGTCATCTGGGAAATGAGTTCCAATGTCACTCTCACCGCACCCTCCCAAAATCGCATCCGCTAAAGCATGCAATAATGCATCTCCATCCGAATGGGCGACCGCTTTTAACGGAGAAGGGATTCTGATTCCTGCGAGAACCAAAGACTCGCCTTCTTCAAGACGATGACGATCAGTCCCCAGTCCCACTCTTCTCGATGGGGTTTGAGATTCGGATGAAGAATCATCTTTCGACAAGTGATCGGGTTGTCTCGATGCTTGATCATCATTCAACGTCATAGATTCACTCCTGTAATCAAACACTCATGCAATCAAACACTCATGCAATCAAACACTCATGCAAACAAACACTCATGAGAGGCTGTGGATTGAGGATTGTAGGGCCTCTGGGGTCTTCTTGCGAGTTTCTACAGCGATACCAAAAAAAAGGGTCCCCGGGAATGAAACCCGGGGACCCTTTTTCAATCGTTGTCTGAAAAATCAGAAACGAACCTCTGAAGTCAGAGTCATCACTTCAACTCCAGAGCCGACACCCAATGCCTTGGCATTTTGAAGTGTGCCTGCATTGAGGTGGAAAGTCAGGAAATCTGTCGCTCTGTATGTGGCGCGAATATCAAACTCGTCACCCAACTTGTCACTATTGTTGGAGGGGTTCGATCCAAATCCTCCCGAGTTCGAATTCAAGTACGCGTATGCGTACATGGCCTGAATCGACCACTCCGGAGAAAGATTCATTCCTCCTTTGAACTTGAAGGCTCTGTAGTTGGTATCGAGATCGAGTCCATAGTAGGCGTCTTCGAGAACCACTGTGTCATTGTTGAACTCGTAAGAGACGAAGTTCCCGTTTTTCCCGTCAGCGGAATCACTGTCACCGGAGTAATCCCAAATGGAGACATCGATCCATGGCGCAGAATCGTCATCGATCTCTGGAATGTCGTAACGTACTCCCGCAAGGAAAGCATGTGCATCCTGGTCGATCGTGCCCGCACCTACACCGGATCCGTAATCACCGGTCTGAAGGTAGAGTTCACCGTAAAACTTGAGTCCATCCTCGCCGGAAACATTGGCTCCACCACCGAAGGTGAACAAATCAGAGCCTCCGTCATTCTTGGTGTTGACGAATGTGAATCCCATCTCGCCGCTGTAATCCCCAGCATCGAGAGGCATGTTGTAGACGAATCCAAACAAGGACTCATCATTCAGCGAAGAGAGATCGAACATGAGTACGTCGACGGAGTTCTCTCCCAAATCGTAGTACCCCACCACGCCGGACGGATTCAGCGAATCAACAAGACCCGCAGAGCTGGACTGAGGAGTCCCGACGTCAAAGCCTGCATTGGGGTTATCAAAAGCACTCTCTGAATTTCCGAGGCTCAGGAACATGGGATGACCATTTCCGGCCAAATCAAGATCGTAGTGAACCAATCCCATTTCAAGATTCAGATCAGGGTTCATGGCACCCTTCCAACTGATCTTCGCTTCATCCACTCCGAGAGGAAGTTGCCCGTCACGCAGATTTTCACTGGCGTCAAACGGAGTCTCTAGACTGATGAGAGCATTCACTCCCTCAGACACTTCTGCATCCAATTCGATTTGGAAGATGGGATCGATAAAGAATCCATCGCGCACAGGCTCAGCCCAATTTGCGGCCAGCGGACTTCCTGCTCCACCCGAACCGTCCCCGAGAGCGGCGTCTCCGAAACTGCTGCTCCGGTCCACGAATGAAAGAGACAGGTCACCACTAATGGTTAATCTCAATGCTCTCTTGGGTTTAACATCTCCACCGATGGTGGTTTGAGCTTCTAAGACACCACCCACTAGGAGAGTCGCAACAAAGGCGATCAAAGTGACGACATTATATGTTTTTAACATGGGGTAATTCCCCTTCCCCGCTACAGGGGAGTTCGGATTGAACTCCCGGATCTAAATCTTTGGAAACCGAGGTGCGCACCTAAGGGTTGCGATTCACATGAGCCTCGATGCCCACTTTATACCTGACAGGTATCATGTGAGTCTGCTCAATACGGGGCTCCGGGTCAAGAGAGACGGGGAAGGACTCCCATATTGTTTCTCTCGATCGCCCAAAAAACCCTTCTCAACGCCCCGGAAAAGATGTCATGAACTCGACGAAATGAAGGTCTGCGGGGGTGGTAATCTTCGGATTAGGGTGCAGAGACTCCAGCATCTGGACAGGCTGGCCTATATGGGCCATTCCTTCGACTTCGTCAGTGCCAGCGCCATCGCCATCGCCTTCGGCAAGGGCAGCATGGGCAAGAGCACTTTTCAACAATTCATGACGAAAGACCTGGGGAGTCTGGGCTTGCCATAGGTTCTCTCGGTCGACGATTTCATTCCAGCGGGCATTTCCGTCCCCCCGATGCAGTGTGTCCGTTACCGGACTTGCGAGAATTGCTGCGCCAGACCTCTCCGCTTCCTCGAGAACCCTGCCCAGATCATCGGGGTGCAACAGGGGTCTCGCCGCATCATGGATCGCGACCAAGTCGTCACCGGCGGCATCGATAGCCTCAAATCCCCTTCGAACACTTTCTCTCCGAGAACTTCCACCGACGACCACTTTCGAGGAGAGATCGCCAAGTTCGATCGAGTGAACCCAGTTCGCTGCAATTTCGACATCGTCTGAGTGAACCACCAGAATCAGACCTTCACACCCGACATGCTGACAACTCGCCCGCGATGAAATCGTGGCCAAAGTTTGCCCTGAAATTTGAACGGCAGCCTTTCTTACAGGCTGGCCCAGCCGAGTTCCATCTCCAGCAGCGACAACTATGGACCAGTACCTCATCAGGTGAGCCTCCCAGGGTCACTCCCGTGCGGCATGAAAAGCCGTTCATATTCCTGAGCACAATATCGATCCGTCATTCCAGCAAGATAATCACACACCGCTCGCTCACGACCAATCTCTGCACAGCGTGCCAAGTGCTCCGAGGGTAACTGTGCAGGCTCTCTCACAAATTCTTCAAAGAGAGCAGCAACCATGCGTCTCCCCTTCTGGGAAACTCTGACACAGTATGGATCTCGATATAGTTTTTCTTGGAGGAACCCTTGAAGTTGAGCCTTGTCAGAAGTCATAGAAGGAGAAAAACCCAAGAGCGGACCATCGTGTGATCTCACCTCTGCCACTCCCGTCAAATTCTTGATTCTTTCCCGGCTTGTCGTCACGAGATCATTCACTTGATCAGCGATCACTCCCGATACACATCGCGCAACAAATGCGCGGTTCGAAATTCCTCGACCGTATCGATCCTCAACCTTTTGCATCGCCCTTTTGAAGATATCGATCAAACTCAACTCTTTCAGATCGAGAACGCCGGACCTTAATCCGTCGTCGAGATCGTGACTGTCGTAAGCCAACGAATCTCCAATATCAGCGAGTTGTGCTTCAAGCGTAGGAGGCTCGCCTGGTGAAAAAGCGGCCAGTTCAGGTTCATCGAATTTCCCATAATGCTTCACGATCGATTCACGGACTTCCCAAGACAAATTCAGACCTGGGAATTCCGGATACCTAGATTCGAGAAGATCCACAACGCGAAGAGCATGACGATTATGGTTGAATCCCCCATGGCTCGACATCAGGCCTGCCAATTCTCTCTCTCCAGCATGTCCAAATGGTGGATGCCCCACATCGTGAACGAGAGCGATGGTCTCAACAAGATCCTCATTGAGGTCCAGTCTTCGAGCCACTGCTCTCGAAACCTGAGCCACTTCCAGAGTATGGGTCAATCTCGTTCTGTAGTGATCACCTTGATGGTTGGCGAAAACCTGCGTCTTGTATTCCAACCTTCGAAATGCGGTGCAATGAATCACCCGATCTCTGTCATGCTGATACACGGTCCGAAATTCGTCCATCGGCTCGGGGTGCTGACGACCACGACTGTCTCTGCTCCGCATCGCATAGGGAGCCAGAAGCTGATCTTCAACATTCTCCGATCGAAGGCGGGCCGAAGTGGAATTTTTCTTGTCGTTCATCTACTCCTGATTTCTTTCAACACACCATCGACTTCTCCTAGAGAACTCGACTTTCCCGACAACATTAAAACTAACACTATGACTGAATCTGCTCAGTAATAGTGACGTCGTCAGGTTCCATTTTCTACTTTCCGAACTCCAGGTTGGCCAATCGGGCAGCGAACTTGAGTCCCAGAATTCAGTTCAATTTCCTGAAGCTCCGGATTCAAATTTTCGAGCACCGCAAGTTGAAAACCTGTTCGATGAGCCACCTGTTCCAAAGATTCCCCGGGACGTGAAAATACAATCCGGCTCTGGGGCTTTAAAATTTCTGGTGAGTCCTTTCGCAGGGAGAGTTGATCTCCTCCACTGCATCCTGCCTGGAACAGGCACAGAATGACCCCTAAAAGAAGATTCACATCGAATCTCATCGGGGACAAACGATCGATACCTTTAAAGGTTCCTGGCATGTCTTCTGGTTCCGGACGCATCGATCCTCCAGACTGGGCGTGCGAACATGATAACAGAGTCCGTCGCCTCCGGGGATGCCACGACTTCAGGATTCACGATAAGACTCAAGAAAGGGGCGGGGATGCGTATCTCTGCGGATCATATCTTCACAGGAGCCGATTCTGTCGAGGCCGGCAGGCTCGTCATCGAGAACGGCATCATTCAGGAGATACTGGCCCCGGGTGAGTCAGATCTTCACCTTGAGAATACTCTCCTCAGTTGCGGGTGGGTCAATTCTCATGTCCATCTCGATTTGAGCCTCCCGAGAGATGGTGATCGAGTTCCTGGAAGTTTCGAAGACTGGTTGGGATCAGTGGTTCAATCCCGAAGAGCTCTCGGAGAAGAGCTGAAGGAAATTTCTGCGAAGGGGATCGAGGAATCCATCGCTGCGGGAACAACTGCGGTCTTCGATATTGATCCTGAGGGACACGTGCTCGATGCCATTCAGTATTCAGATCTCAAAAGAGTCATCTTCCGTGAAGTGATCGCACTGACGAGAGAAGATGACAATTCAGATGCTTGGATAGAATTCCTGAATGGAACGACTGATCCTCGAAGAGAATTGAGAGCCCTCTCGCCCCACTCTCCCTACACAGTTCATCCTGAAATCCTGAACTCTTTGATCCAACTCTCTGCAAAAAAGAGATTACCCTGGGCTATGCATATCGCCGAAGCCGCTTGGGAAAGAGAACTTCTCGATACCGGCACTGGCCCTGGGGCAAAATTCCTCCAGCGCTTCGGAGCCGACCCTTCGGAGTTTGTACGTAAAACGAATCTATTGAAATCCCTGGGAAACCCCGAGAAATCGAGTCCGGGATTGATCATCCATGGCAACCATTGCACCACGGAAGAAATGGCCATGATTGCGGAGAGCGGATCGGCTCTCGTTTGGTGTCCTTCTTCTCACGCCTACTTTAATCGTCCTCCTCATCCGGCACCCCAAGCACTGAGTCAGGGTGTACCGGTTCTTTTGGGGACCGACGGTCAGATTTCTGCAGGTCACCTTTCTATGCTCAAAGAGATGAACTCTGCACAGAAGGCAGCCCCAACCATTCCTGCCATAGATCTCTGGCGAATGGTGACAACTGCCCCACGAGAATGGCTGTCTGGATTAGGCCAATCTCATCTACTCGGTAGCGGAAAACTCCAAGCCGGAGACCCCGCTGACCTCGTCGCGGTCTCTGTGCCTCAAGGAAGTGGCGGAGTGCTCGAACGTGCCCTCAATGGAAAAATCCTCGGGTGCTGGATAGATGGCCGCGTCAAGACTTGGGAAGCCCCAGAGTGATCTTGTTCCATTCACACATAAATTCCATCATGATGATCCCTGCCACTATTCGAATCGCCTCCAACAAGTACACGTGATCAGGAGTTCAGCACATGCCTGCGAATGCCATCGACAGCCATGCACATCTCTACTTCGACCGCTTTGATGAAGACCGAGATCAGGTCATTCAGCGTGCTCGAGATGCGGGTTTCATTTCGATTATCAATATTGGTATCGATCTTGAAACCAGCGAAAAAGTAATCTCACTCGCTGAAGAGTATCCTGGGTTTTGCCATGCTGCTGTGGGGATTCATCCGACCCACTCGCAATTCTCAACGGACGAGTTGAACTCGACTCTCGATGCCATCGATCGATTATGTGAGCGTCATCCTCAAGAGATCGTCGCCATAGGAGAGATCGGTCTGGATTACTATTGGAAGGATGTCTCGCCTGAAGTTCAGAAGCCGGCTTTCATCGCACAGCTCGATCTGGCTCGCCGCCGTCAACTGCCCGTGGTGATCCATTGTCGCGAAGCTTGGTCCGATACTCTGGACGTCATTTCAGAGAACGGTGAAGGAGTGACCGGAGTCTTCCATTGCTTTGGAGGGACCGTCGAAGAGGCTCGCAGAGCCATCGATCTGGGTTGGTACGTCTCATTCGCAGGAAATGTCACCTACCCCAAAGCTCAAAATCTCAGAGATGCGGCAACCATCGTCCCCTCCGATCGATTGCTGTTAGAAACGGACAGTCCCTTTCTGGCTCCCCAACCGGTCAGGGGTAAACGCAATGAACCCGTCCATTCACTTCATACTGCAGAGGCTCTCGCACGCGTCAGAAAAGTAGGCACGAACGAGCTCATCTCGGCGACGACCGAGAATTGCCAAAGACTCTTTGGATTGGGGACTTCCTGAGGGAAGTGGCTAAAACTTCAGCATCTGCGGGGGTGAGCAGATGTGATCGACGAAGGACGTATCCTTGATCGAATTGACGGACTGAATCACACGATCACGCAGTTGATCAGCCGTATTCGACAATGTTTCCGAGGTCATTGCGGGGACCTTGCGAGCTCCTTCAAGGAGGGTCTCACGAATCATTTCGATCTTCTCAGATGGGGTGCGGTCTGGGCTTTGGGTCGACATCTTTACCTCTGTTCCATCGATCTTCTCTCCCTGAATCTTCCCGGTTACAAATCTCAAAATCTGTACCAGGCTCAGTGGTTAACGTTGAACCACCTCCGACAGGGATCTTAGGAGATTAGGCCCCATCGGACCTTTCTGCAAGTTGATTGGACGTCATACTCCCCTCCTTCAGAGGCTCCAAGTACTGCCAAATCAGCTCTAATTGCCCCTGTGCTGCATCCAATAGCGTCTCGGTCTCTTTTGCAGGTTTCCCGAGCCACCCACAGGCCACAGCAAGCCTTAAATCATTACTGCACATAGATATAAGGCTATCAGCACGTTTTTCTGAGACGTCTGCCAGTTGAGACACAATAGTCAGGGCGCGAGCTCTGAGTTTTCGATTTGTCGGCTTCATCATCACCATGCGGCCTCTATATATCCAGCCCAAGCGAAGAGCCCCCATCGTCGAAATCCTTTGCAAGATCCTGTGAGTTGCTGTGGCAGCCCGCAATCGAGTGGAACCTGCAACCGTCTCCGATCCCGTCGCAATCAGGATTGGGATGACTCCACCGGGTCCCGGAACCACTGCGGCGGGATTCCCGGTAATAAAAACTCGCTTTGCTCCCAATGAACCTGCAGCCTCCAACCCTTGAGCAACAAAGTCAGCCATTCCTGAAGCCGAGATTCCTAACACCAAATCGTTCTCTGAGACCTTGAGGTCCTCAATCGCTTTTCTACCGGCGTCGCCATCATCTTCAGCACCTTCTACGGCTCGAGTGAGAGCCATGTCACCCCCGGCCACAAGGGCATAACAACGATCCTCAGGGACGGAGAAAGTGGGTCCCCATTCTGCCATTTCAAGGGCCAAGAGACGGCCACTGGTTCCAGCCCCTAAACCGATCACTCTTCCGGTACCTCGCATCGTCTCAGCCCAAAGCGAAGAGGCGACTAAAACAGATTCTCGTGCCCGGGAAATGGCTTCCTGAACTCCTGATTCGCCTGACTCAAAATGCTCCCAGCATTGCTCCGCAGATTTGATTTCCAAAGTAGAAGGATCGAGGCCTTCCGTAGGAGAAGAACTCATTTTCCACCTCCCCCTGGTCCCTGAATCCTGCGCCAGACCCTACCGATATCTTCGCGAATCTCTTTCTCCCAAGGTGGATGAGGAAACTCTTTAAGGATCTCTTCGTAACTTGACGCGGCTGCAGCAAGTTTTTGATTCAGTTCCATCTCTCGAGCGTCTGATCGCCGGTTCTTCCAACGAATCTCAAGAATCTCATGCAATTTCCTTCGACGCTCCAGTAATGGCTCTCTTTCAGGAAACTTCAATGAATCGAGTTGAGTCATCAGTCGGATGGCATCTTTATTTTTCTGGTCTTGAACAAGAAGTTGTGACTGATCGAGCAACTGCTCTCCAGCTTTCCTTGAACGGGAATACACCTGACAAACCTTGAGAGTCGCCCTCAATACTTTACGAACTTTGGAGGCTTTCAACTGACTCCCCTTGAAAGGAGTTCCTTTGTTCAGGTAGGGATCAAACAATGCTACGACTGTTTTACCTTTAGGTTTTCCGAATATTTTTGACAGATTTTTTCGTTCCGAATCTTCAACGCTTTTACGAGATTCCGACCAATCTTCAGGGAATGGTTTCCAAATCCAACCATCGCCACTCTTGACCCAGTCAGCTCTCAGCAAAATCACGTCGGAAACCAGCGACTGAACAGCACGGTCTTCCAGAACGGCTTCCAACTTTGATCCTGTCTCAATATCCCCCTCACACTGAATCACGATCAGGAGTGGTTTCAGATCCCGTATTGATTTCTCAATCGCTTTGGAGGGGGTCTCCCACTTCATACCCATCTCTAATATTTCATCTTTATCAGAAGACTCTTCAGCCGAATTTCGTGAATCTAGAAGACAGGGGCCGTCAGCAGCATTGACATGAACTCCAAGTGGGGAAAATACGAAGACACCCACCCACATGATCCCCGCGAAAATCCAACCCTGCGAATTCACGGGAAAGGAATTCACGGGAAAGGAATTCACAGTAAAGGAATTCACAGTAAAGGAATTCACTGGAAAGGAATTCACTGGAAAGAAGGCGGACAGAGGACTTGCCAGATTCATGCGGATGCTCCTTTGGGAATTCAGGCCCTTACGATGAAGACCCGAAATTTAACCATTGAGCATAATCTATCACCCAAATCGACCAGCAACCATGCACTGAAGTCCTTGATCTACTTGCCCCGCACCCATTCGAGTCACATGATCGGAAGTATGAGGTATCGGTCATGATGCCCATTGGATGATCCGGGGAAGAAATCACGATGAACTCTTCAATACCGCCCTCAAGTGCTGACGCAAACAAAGCCCATCCATTCCTCGATAAACCGGGGGAAAAGATCAGTGGCCTCTTCGATGAAATTGCCCCTCGCTACGATTTGCTCAACCGCGTGTTGTCTTTTAACATCGATGTTTGGTGGAGACATCAGGCGGTCAAATCATTGCAGTTGAAGCCAGGCCACAAGGTATTGGATGCCTGCTGCGGAACTGGAGATCTCTCTATGGCGGCTCTCGCCGCAGAGTCAAATCTGGATGTGATCGGAAGTGATTTCTCTATTCAGATGTTGCTCACAGGAGATCGTAAACGCCGTCGAAAAAAAGGCCCTTTCAAAGGACCTCAACTTGTTCATGCAGACACACTCGATCTTCCATTTCCCGACAATACTTTTGATGGGGCGATGGTGGGCTTCGGCATGAGAAACGTCGCGGATCTTCCAGCAGGATTGCGCGAATTATCGCGAGTTCTAAAACCCGGTGGACGATTAATGGTGTTGGAATTCACACCCATGACTCACCGTTGGTTACGCCCTTTTTCCGATTGGTACCAAGGAAAGGTTCTTCCTGGAATTGGAAACCTACTCTCCGGCTCACAAGTGAAAGCCTACAGTTACCTTGACGAATCGGTGAAAGATTGGCCTGACGGAAATCGCTTTGCGGAGGTGATTCGCAGTACTCCCTTGCACGCAGTGAAATGGCGTCCCTTATTCCCAGGGAATGTCGCAGTCCATGAGGCAGTAAAAGCATGAGTGAAATCGATCTGAAAAATCACCATGTGATTGCTGCTCCCGGGCTGAATACAGACCTCACTCAGTTCGCCAAAATGATGGCCCAAGACCTGGGTAAAGTTCTGTTCGACGAGACTTACCGCCTAAAAAACTGTGAAGGCTGGTGTCTTCGCGGCGGGACTGCCAAGGAAGCTGAGAAGGTCTCCGAGCTGGCAGAATCGTTGTCGCTTCCCGTCCGTAATTGGGTTAAAGATTTGCCCGATACTCGACTGAAAATTCGACGCACGATTCGAACTCGAATCGAAAATGATCGCCTAGAATTGGTCACTCCTACCGATTCCCGTTGGATTCCACTCAGTTCGATAAGAGCCCTCGATTTGAGTTTGGCCGCAGAAGACGACGAAGATCAAGAATCAGGGAAACATAAAGACCAAAGAGATCGAGTGATGCGAAGCCTTGCCACAGTCATGCTCCCCGGCACGCCTGCAGGAGACCTTCTTGAGAAAATCTCGGAAGCTCCCATTCGTAATCCTCGTCCAAGATTGTTCCTACTCGGCCCAGGTGATCAGTGTTGGTCCATGGATAGAAGTACCGTCTTCCTTGACCTCGTTGAACAAAGAGCCGCTCAGTCCCTAGCAAATATTCTGCGATTCACCGGTATTCTCATCGGTTCTTTGTCGGAGGAAGTCATCACACCACAAACCCAACTTTTGTGGATTGATGGAGATCTCGATTCAAGTCGCAGGGATAATGACACCCAACAGTCCAATCGAATCGAAGCGATTAGAGCGTGGCTGGAAGTCGGTGGTACATTGAGTGAAGGTCACGCTAGGGGTTCGGTACTTCCGCCTCTATAACCAAAGTTACGATTCCTGAAAGGAAGCCCAGATCATGAGCGCACCTCACCAGCAGAAAACAGAATCCCCCAAACAACTCGTGGTGGGTGTCAGCGGCGCCAGTGGCTCCGTGATCGCCGAACGCCTTGTTCGTTTTCTTCTCGATTCTGGACATCATGTCCATCTCGTCGCCTCCAAAACGGGCAAACTGGTCACTCATGATGAAATGAGTATTCCACAGGGAACCCGTGGTTTGTTCGCCAATATGGAACATGAAAACCTGACGGAATGGGGAGAAAAAAACTTCTATGCCCCCTTTGCCAGTGGAACTGCTCCTATCGATGGTATGGCGATAGTCCCATGTGCGATGACCACGGTGGCCAGTGTCGCTCACGGTATTTCAGACAATCTGATTAAGCGTGCAGCGGAAGTCATGCTCAAGGAAGGCCGTCCTTTGGTGATCGTGCCCCGTGAAGCTCCACTGAATCAGATTCATTTACAGAACATGCTGACCCTCTCTCAGGCAGGGGCCACCATCATTCCTCCGGTGCTTACTTTTTACCAACACCCGGGAGATTCAGTCATGGAACAAGTCGACTATGTCGTCAGTCGAATCCTTGACCATCTGGGAGTCGACAACCAACTTTTCCATCGGTGGGGTACCGAGAGGTGATTCGATCGAGTGACTCTCCACCCGGTTTAATGGGCAGCTTCATCGAGTTCGGGGAAATGATCAAAATTTCCCATACTCTGTTCGCCATGCCATTTGCTATCGGAGCAGGTTTCCTCGCTGCCTCAGAAACCACCCGTGAAATCCCCCATCTCGTCATCGCCTTTTTGCAGATCATTCTTGCCGTCGCCTTCGCGAGGACAGCGGCTATGTCTTTCAACCGCTGGGCTGACAAAGATATAGATGGAAAAAACCCCAGAACCTCAGAGCGATCGATTCCTGCTGGACGTCTCAGCTCAGGTAAAGTGCTCACGGCAACCATCGTGTCCGCACTGGGCTTCATTGGGATCTGCGCGTGGATCAGTCCCATCGCACTTCTGCTGTCCCCCATCGTCTTGCTCGTAGTCTTGGGGTACTCGTACACAAAAAGAGTCACATGGCTTTGTCATGCAGTGCTCGGCACCGGTCTAGGTTTAGCCCCTGTGGGAGCTTGGTTGGTTGTCACCGGGGATTTAAGTCATCCCATACCATGGTTATTAGGCACTGCAGTTCTCTTTTGGACGACTGGATTTGACATCATTTACGCTTGTCAAGATGCGGAAGTAGATCAGGCTCAATCACTGAATAGCATCCCCGCCTGCTTTGGAGTGGGCAAAGCGTTACTGATTTCAAAGTTATGCCACGTGATGATGGTGATCCTTCTGGGCGGGCTTTGTTTCGTGATGGGTTTCCCCCTCTCTATGGTGATAGCAACCTTGATCACCATTGTTCTTCTCATTATTGAGCACCTCATCATTTCCAAAGGAAACTTGGAAAAAATAGAAATCTCGTTCTTTCAAATCAATATTGCGATCAGTCTCATGTTTCTTATCGCAATGATCTTCGAGGTATCCTGACCATGAAATCCCGAGATGAAGAGCGACAGTTTTTGATCAACGAAACCTCGTGGCGACAACCGGCCCTACCTGCGGGTAGAATCGCCCTCGTCAGAGGTGCCGTGATCTTCTCGATTCTCTTCTGCTTGTATTGGATGATGGTTCCACTAGGACCAGAAACTGGGCCGACGGCTCGGCTACTCGCAAGTTACTGGAATCCTCCCGAAACCATCGCCATCCCTTTGGCTGTTCAACTGATTCTTCTCAAACTCAGTTCATTTCTAATTTCACCGGAGATCTCCGCAAAGGTTCTTTCCATTTTCCTCACTACAGGAGGTCTGGCAATTTTGGTTTGCTGGCTTCGACAATTAGACGCTTCAAGGTCGACAGTTGTCACCGCCACTCTCCTTGCAGGATTATCGCCGGGGATTGCTCAAATCGTCATCCATGGAGGAAGCGCTCCATTGATCTTTTTCACAGGGACTCTCCTTCTGGTAACTACGGATCAGATGCGGGCAGAAGCGGGTCGAGGATTGAGATCTGTATCGTTCTTCTTCGGCGCTTCGTTGGCCTTCGGTCCAGCCATGATTCCTGTACAAATCTACTCACTCTTGACGATTCTCTTCGACCAGAGCAACAGAGATCTGATTTTCAGAAATCTCCTTCGAAGTATTCTTGGCGTGATCTTCGGCTTTCTGCCTTGTTTCCTCACTGCGATTTACTTCTCGGAATCATCTTCAATGGCTTCTTGGATAGAAGTCTTTGTTCAGTGGAAAGAAACCTGGGAATCTTCTATTTCGGGCCTTCATTTCCCCTCAGTAGAGCTCCTCTTTAACTCGACTCATCAGGTGGGAGTTTTTCTCCTCTTGATGGCACTTCCGGGGTTCTTGTGGTCTCTCCTCCGACGCCCGGGGGATGCCTGCCTAATGCTCCTCATGATGAGTTCAGGCGCGTTCGCTCTACCCACATCGACCAAGGTCAGAGGATTCACAACCGTCGATGCTATGGATCCCTATCTCCTCTTCGCGAGCCTCCCTGCCCTTGTGTTCTGCAGTTGGACTTTAACGATTGCTCATCGCCGAATGGCTAGATTTCAACCTTCACGAAAATTCCTCGTTAGCATTTCGTCCCTGATCATCTGCTTTGTAGCCGTGTTCTTGGTAAAGCCGCTTCCATGGAAACCCACTTCACAATTAGTTCAACAGTGGGCTGCCTCAGTTTTGGAGTCCGCTCCTCAAGATGCTCTTCTTCTCACAGGAGGAAACGCTTCGGCCAGTGCTCTGGTATCGGTCCAATGGCGAGATGGACTGCGTCCAGATGTCATCATTCTCGATCCATGGGGACTCAGAGAAAAACCCTGGTCCTCACTGGAACATCAGAGATTGGGTCTTTCTTCAAATCTTGAGGACTCAGAGTTGATTTCCGGCATTCAGGAACTCCTCGATGCCGGTCGACCATTAGTCGCTCTTCCAGAAGCGCTATCCCATCCCTTAATGGCTGGGAAAAATATTCAACCGAGAGCACTCTTGTTTGAAATCCGACCAGAAAAATCTCCTTTAATCTCCGATATGAAACTCATGGAAACTCTCAGCATGGCAGACCTCCCCAGCACTCCGAAAGCTGCATGGGCATGGATTCGAGGAGAAGGAGATTTCCCCCCACGAAGGGGACGGCTAGCAGGAAGAGTAGCAGCAAGATCATGGCTCGCTTTGGCGAGATCCAAGGGAGAGTTGACCTTCACCGACGAATGGTCGCCGATTCTAGCCGTGTTGGAGGGTATGTATTTCGATCCAGACGCAGTTCAGGAATGGGCACTCGGTCAGCCAGACTTACGGCTGGATTCCAGGAAACCCAAATAGCTCAACCTTGTCCCCTGCCCTCATATTCTCGACTCGCGGTCTTTAGGAAGCTACGCTCCTCGCGACTGAGAGAGTCGAGACCTTCCCTAGATACCTTTTCGAGAAGTTGATCGACCCGCTCACGAATCTGTTCTTCCCGTTTCGTGATCTTATCTAATCGTCTCTGTTGAAATTCTTCACGCTTCCTGCTCCACCAACTTTGCTTTGAAACCGAGCTCCCTTGCCACCACTCTTGATCACCCGTGGCTTCCATTCGTGACATAAAGTAACTCTGAGCGAAGATCATGACAGCAATCGCCAACAAGAATCCACTCGCCCCATCGATGCTCAGCCATAGAAGAAACAATCCGCCTGAAACGATTCTTCCAGCAGTCACCAATACCTTTTGGGCTTTTCCTTCGCCATGCCTCGCCCATGTAAGGGCATGCAGGATTCTTCCACCATCTAATGGCAAGGCTGGAAGCAGATTGAAAACTAATAGATCGAAATTAACAGCAGCGGCTATTGAGAGCGGATCAGAGACCGGCATTCGTAAGAAAAAAGAACCCCAACCGTCCCCAAGAAAATAAGCCAATGGCATCAAGGTCAACCAGAGAATCAGATTCACCATGGGCCCCCCCATGGCGACAGCCAGATGCGGAGCAGGTCGATCGGGAACATCGACGCTAGCAAGCCCACCCAGTGGCCAAAGTAGAACTTCGTGGGCATTCCCCCCCACTTGGCGAGCCGCTCTGCAATGCCCCATCTCATGGAGGAACACTGAAACGAACAAAAAGCCGAGATAGTAAAGGACGGTACTATCGGTGTTCCCCTGAATCGATGGATCGCTCCCCGGTTCAGGCCGAGAAAGGGAAATCCACTCCAGAAGCCCCCATAATAGGAAGATCCAATGCAGTCGAACCGTGATTCCCGCAACAGATCCCAGTCTCAGTCCACCCCGCTCAAACAAAGACGCCTCCTCGGTTCGAAAAAATCTTGATTCCTGACTCACTCATTTAACACCTGAATATTGTCAGCCGTTCGTGGATTCAAGATCCGAACTGAATGCCCTGCGCGAGTGGGAGTTCCTTTGAATAATTTATCGTGCAGGTCTGACGTCTCATGTAAGCCTTCCAAGAATCAGAGCCGGATTCACGTCCACCTCCGGTGTCCTTTTCTCCTCCGAAAGCTCCACCGATTTCTGCTCCACTCGTTCCAATATTGACATTGGCAATTCCACAATCGGATCCAACAGCGGAGAGAAACTTCTCTGACTCTTGCACATCACGGGTAAAGATGGCACTGGAAAGTCCTTGAGGAACCTCATTATGCCAATCGATCACTTCATCCAGATCGGAATAACGCATCAGATAGAGGATAGGAGCAAAGGTTTCTTCGTGAACTATCTTCATATCATGGCGAGCGCGAACCAATGCAGGCTCAACATAGTGCCCCCCGGCAGGAACTGATTCGGTACGGCGATTTCCACCCAGAATCACTTCCCCTCCCTCTTCCACAACCTGAGTTAATGCCGAAAGCATATTCTCCACGGACTCATCATTGATCAGAGGGCCCATCAATATGCCATCCTCGAGGGGATCACCGATGGTGACCTGACCGTATGCAGAGATCAGTTGTGCTTCGAGTTCATCGGCGACACTTTCGTGGATAAAGAGACGACGGGTTGTCGTGCAGCGTTGTCCTGATGTCCCGCATGCGCCAAAGAGTACCGCCCGGGTCGCCAGATCGAGATCGGCATTCTCAGTCACGACGATGGCATTGTTTCCTCCCAATTCGAGAAGGCTACGCCCCAATCGCTGTCCGACGACCTCTGCAACTCTTCGTCCCATTCGGCAAGACCCTGTTGCACTGATTAACGGAACCCTTCGGTCAGCAATGAGAGCTTCTCCGATGGGATCCGCATCGCCAACGATCAATCCGAAGATCGGTGGAGCATCCATTTCGTCCAGAACTTTTTGTGCAATCTTATGTGTTGCGATAGCGCAAAGGGCAGTCGCCGGAGACGGCTTCCAAATGACAGCATCGCCGCAGGCAGCGGCAACCAGTGCGTTCCATGACCAAACCGCAACAGGGAAATTGAAGGCTGAAATACAACCGACGACTCCCAGTGGATGCCATTGTTCATACATTCTGTGCCCAGGGCGTTCAGAGTGCATTGTCAGACCATAAAGTTGACGAGAGAGGCCCACGGAAAAATCGGCGATGTCGATCATCTCCTGAACTTCGCCAAGCCCCTCGGGGAGTATTTTCCCCATCTCTGCAGTCACAAGACGACCTAATGGATCTTTATGCTCTCTCAGAGCCTCTCCGATCCTTCGCACCACTTCCCCTCTTAGGGGAGCGGGCCAAGTCCGCCATTCCTGAAAAGCCGCGTGGGTCGAGGTGACTACTTTTTCGTAATCCCCGAGCCCACCACAGGTGACAGTCCCCAATAAGGACCCATCGATCGGTGAACGACACTCTAGCTGGGGCCCTTGAGCCTCGAGCCACTGATCAGAATAAGCACCGGAATTGGATTCTCCAATTCCCAGAACGTCCAGAAAAGTACGATCCATGTCTCTCGCTCACCTTCAATATTCAATTTGATCTGAATCAGCCTACGCCAAATGAAACGCGGCAAAAAAGCAGGAAGTAGAGGCCAGAACACTCAACGGGCTTCAACCCTTCGCCGAGTCCCTCTTTATTCGTCAATGTAAGTCAGCACTGTAATGTTCAAAGAAAACAGTGCTGCCGGGTTCAAAATAAACAGCCTGGCGGAGGAAATCGAGTCGAACCGGCTGATCTCGCTCATGGCATCCCTACAAATTCTCTCTCAGAGGCCCACATCGGAACTAATTACCGCACTCTAAGTCCTTCATGAGGATCTGAAAAAAATATTGAACTTCTCAAGCCTTGGGCCTGTTTTTTTAATGCTTCGGCTTATTTAAGCCTTTTTTAGCCCTTTTCCCGAGGGCCTCCAGCTCCTATAAACTGCAGGTAACTATCCTAGATGGATAGGTAAGACATTTTTTTATAACTCCCTACTCTTGCGACCAGAATCTCATGGTTACAATAGACGAGGCTCTGGACATGTTCCAAAGTACGTTTTGAGAAGATAGACATGAATCCAACCTCTGTTTTATCGGTCGTGGATTCGAGAAGGGTGCCCATGTATTTTTGTGGCGTCCCTGACTCATTAAACGGGCTTAAACGTGTCAGATTGCTCTTGGACAAATTGATGACTGAGACAACTTAAAAATTGAAGAGATCTTTTTTTTGGATTTAACCGGCCCTGGGCCATGAGAAATACGAGAAGAACGCTTGGTTATAAACCCAAGTTTAATTTGAAACTTTGATCGACCAGCAACTCCAGTCGAAAGGGAGTTTGACTTATGAAAAATGCAATGTTGTTAGGACTTATAGCCTGCTTAGCAGCGCTCGTTCCTTTCACCTCCATTGAAGCCCAACCCGCAAATGATGAATGTGCAACTGCACAGGCCATCGGTGAAGGCTCGTTCCCTCTCGACAATACTGGATCGGTCGTAGAAGGCCCAACAGACTGTGACGCCAACATGGGCACAGATGTCTGGTTCCTCTACACCGCCACCGATACAGGAAATGCTCTTATCGAGACCTGTAACACTCTTGGAACGATGGACGACACCGTCCTTATCGTTTACGACGGTGCGCTGGGTTGCCCGACTGCAGGTGCAGCCTGCCTCGTCAGCGATGACGACGGTTGCGTCGCTCCCAACTTTAGCTCCACAGTACAGCTGCCTGTCATTTCAGGTGAGACCTACTACGTTCAGGTCGGTGGCTGGAATGGTGCAGTAGGAACGAGTGATCTCAATGTTTCACTCCTAGGTGCAGAGATTTGCGATGACGGCATCGATAACGACGCCGACGGAGCCATCGACTGTGCAGACATCGACTGTGGTGGCGACCCTGTCTGCGGTACCGAAATTTGCGACGACGGAATCGACAACGATGGCGATGCAGCTGTCGATTGTGCAGACCTCGACTGCATAGGTACTCCCGCCTGTCCTTCAGCAACAAATGACGACTGTGTCAATGCCACACCCGTTGGAGAAGGTATTTTCCCCGTAGATAATACTATTTCGACATTAGACGGCCCCATCGACGCTGACGCGAACATGGGTACTGACGTTTGGTATCTCTACACCGCAAGCGAAACCGGCAATGCTATCATCCAGACGTGTGAGACTTTGGGCACCTTGGATGACTCTGTCATCATCGTTTACGACGGTGCTTCAGGTTGTCCGATTGCTGGATCTCCATTCCTCGGCAGCGATGACGACGGCTGTGTAAATCCCGCCTTCAGTTCTATCGTGAATATTCCGGTCTTTGCTGGAGACACCTACTACGTCCAAGTCGGTGGCTGGAACGGTGCAGTGGGAACAAGTGATCTCGATATTTCGATCGCTGCTCCCGAAATCTGCGACGACGGACTTGATAACGACTTCGACGGCGCCATCGACTGTGCGGATACAGACTGTGTCGGCTTCCCAACATGCGGAGCTGAAGTCTGTGATGACGGTCTTGATAACGACGGCGATGGACTGATCGACTGTCTCGACTTGACCGACTGTCTCGGAACCCCTACTTGTCCTGCCGCGAGCAACGACGAGTGCATCACTTCGACAGAAATCTTCATCGCCGGTCCGGGTATCTACACGGCAGCGATGGACAGTACTGCCGCTTCCACAGGACTCGACCCGCTTCCAACTGTTCCCTGTAACGTGTTGGGACAGATGGACAACGATATCTGGTACTCCTTTACTCCCGATGTGGACATGAGTGTTGAACTTCACACCTGTGACCCACTCGGTTGGGATACTGATCTTGCTCTTTACGAAGGCGCAGATTGTGCCCTTCTGACAGAACTGGCTTGTGACGGTGACGGAGTAGGGCTTGTAGGCTGTCAAGCTTATTACAGTTACATCACCTTTGTTCCGGTCTTCGCAGGAGTTGAATACAAAGTCCGCGTCGGTTCATGGGCTGCTGGTGCTTCTGGTACTGGACTTCTGACTCTGAATGCAGCGGTTCCAGGTGTTGAGGACTGCCTCAACGGTCTCGACGACGATGTCGACGGATTGACCGACTGCGCAGACCCCGACTGTTTCGCTGAGCCCAACTGTTCTGAAGCTCTAAACTGTTCCGATGGTATCGACAATGATGTCGATGGCCTGATCGACTGCCTCGATGACGATTGTGCCTCTGATCCAGGTTGTACCGAGATTTGTGACGACGGCTTAGACAATGACGGTGACGGACTGGTTGACTGTGCAGACAACACCTGTGCATGTACTGCAGCCTGCCCCGTACCTCTGGACGCCGATGAATGCTGTTCTGCACTCCCAGTCACTGACGGAGCGAATGCTTTCGACACAACTCTGTTGTCTGATAGTGGTAACAACATCAACAACTGCGGAGGTGGCTTCGGAGCGATGAGCACCGATGGTTGGTTCTCATACACTGCAACCGCAGACGGTTCCCTCTTTTGGGATACATGCGATGCGGCTTCATTCGATACTGACGTAAACGTCTACACCGGATCTTGCGACGCACTCATCGACGTTGATTGTAACGGAGATGGCGTGGGCCTCGTGGGCTGCCAAGTTTTCTACTCCGCTGGTGGTTTCCAAGTTCTTTCAGGTGAGAGTTACTTGATCCGTATCGGCGGATTTGGTGCAGGAACTGCAGGATTGGGCACACTGAATATCAGTGTCACCTGTGCAGATCTGATCACCGGTTTTGCCGGAGCGAACGACTGCTCAACTAACGATGTCACGTTAACTTGGGATCCTGCTGGATACGACACTTTCGACGTTTCCAGAGACGGAGTGGTTCTTGCCACCGGTCTTCCCGCTGGCACCGTCAGCTACGTTGACAGTTCTGGACTGGCCAATGGCACATACAACTATGAGGTTTCAGGAATCTGTAACTCTGGTGGTGGCGATACCCAGCAGACGAATGTCTCTGTGGCATGCTCCTCAGGTGGAGAAACAGACCTGATCATCAATACTGATCCTGGACTTGGACTGGTTGATAGTGCTGGTGCTCTCGAAGCGGCTCTCACTGCCAATGGCATCGCATTCCTGACTGTTCCGGATGCACCTGCAACCGTTCTCGGTAGCGTCATCGGTTCATACGAAAGAGTCTGGGTCATGACGGGTACCTTCGGTTCCGACGGCCGTTTGACGAGTGCCGACAGTGATGCATTGGGTTCCTGGATTGAAGCTGGAATCGGCGTCTACCTCGAAGGTGGAGACCACTGGGGATTCGCAGTGGCTGCTGGTAACTTTGATAACTACGACGGCGTCATTGGTGCTGCAGATGGTGATGACACTTTCCTCGCCATGAACGGTTTAGATACCCTGATCGGAACCGACTGGAGTGATCTCATCGGAGTGCCTTACACTCAGGATCAGGCGGGTAATGACTGGACTGACCAGTTGACCGTTGGCCCCGAGTTTGGTGGACCCGATGTTGGCGCGATCTGGCAAGAGGTCGCTGGAACATACACCACCGGTGCTCTCAGCCTGAACCAAGACTTGGGAGGTAGCCCCATTGGAGTTGCCCTTGTCCAGTCTTGGGAATTTGGTGGCTTCGGTGGAGATCAGACCGATCTCGCTGCACGCATGGTCGCTGCATTGGGCGGCGGCGGCGGCCCTGTCGGTCCAAACTTCGGCCGTGGTGACTGTAATGCCGACGGCGGATTCAACATTGCTGACGCCATCTTTGTGTTGGCTGCACTCTTCAGTGGAGGACCGTCGGGAACTTGTCTCGACGCCTGTGACTCCAATGACGATGGCGGAGTCAACATTGCGGACGCGATCTTCTCACTGGCAGCCTTGTTCAGTGGTGGCCCTCCTCCGAGTGCTCCCGCACCAGGGACCTGTGGTCTAGATGCCACTGACACCGACGCACTCGACTGTGTGTCATTCCCACCATGCCCGTAATCACAGGCATTAGGGTTTAAGCGACTCTGCTTTCAGAGTCACTTTGAAGGGATCTCTCCAAATGGAGAGATCCCTTTTTTTTTGCCTATGTGGACCCATTTCTCAACCACACTGAACTGCCCAAAAGCCTGAAGTTTTAAGTTCCCAGAAACACGACACATCTGACTCACCTCTCTTTCATGACTCAACTGTCATGCAAGTCACATAGGCCTCGCATGTATACTTCGTATTATATATGTTCTATTTGTATAGTTATTCACCTCAGGTCGAAGTAGCTCTTTATGCCCCCATGCTTCGCCTTCGAAACATTATCAACTTTGAGAACTCAGGCTTGGGATTATCATGCTTTCAAACTCGTCGAGTTTAATAACGTCTCAAATTCTCCATCGGTCGATAAACCTACTGATCATTTCCGTGGCCTTATTGATCAGTTCTCGTTGTCAATCTCAGGTGATCCCCACAGGACTCCTCGAAGAAACTCCGCCTCGCTCCGCTAACACCTCATCCGGAACGGGTCCTCTGTCTCCTTCGGATCTCGTCGCGGGCCCTTTCTCCCTCTCCGGGAGCAGTGCCTACGGCATCTGTTACATGCCTGGAAATAACCCTTGGGGACTTCCGATCCTCGTGGTGGCTGAACTCTTCAGCTCTGAAAGCTGGGTCTACAATGCGCTGGATTTAGCACCACTCGGGTCCATTCCAAATCCCCCGTCTGGAATTTCTGTAACAGGAGTCACGACAGACGGGACATATTTGTATTGGGGAGTGATCAATCCACCCGGTCCCAATGAACTCTGGAGATCCAATCCGGACGGAAGTTCTGCGATTCTTCTCGGAGAGGCAGCCATTCAAGGTGGTGGATTTATTGGAGGACTATGCTGGGATGGGAACCAAGGCATATGGGCTAACGACATCACCGCGGATCAATATGACCTTCTCTCCATCAGTGACGGTACATATTTAGGCGAATCTGTTGACCACCCAGATGGCGGTGGAATGGGAAATGGCCTTGCCTTCAGAGCCGACTGTCAACGTCTCGACATACCTCATGGGCATGACTTCTCAGGGAGAGTAACGACGATTTCAAGTACCTCGACACAAAGTTCAATCCCCTTAGGCCCCGTGGACATCAGTGAGAACGGTTTCTTCATCAATGGAATTGAAAGCTCTCGCCCCGCAGTCGATCCAATGGCGGATCCGTTTGGGATCTTCACATATTGGGTCGTCGATAATTCTAGCAACACTATATCAGTCGTAGAGGGACACGACGGATGCCCATCTCTCATCGACCCCATCCAAGGGTTTGAATGCAGTGCTGACAGCGATGGTGTCCTCCTCGTGACATGGAACAGATCTTCTCAAATTGAGAATATGGAGATCCGTCTCGATGGAATCCTAATAGAGACCGTTCCAGCGGGTCAGGGGAACTGGACGGGTTTGTCACCGACACTCCCAGACGTCCTACGGATTCAAATCCAGGGTTTCAACGGCAATAGTTGGACACCCCCCACCCACTGTGACTTGGTTCTTCCAGGATGTAATCCCTCTGTTATGGAAGTCGCCCACGTCACCAATACCGAAGAGTTGGCTTTGGGAACTCCATTTTGTGGAGACTTGAATGGACATTTGGAACAGTCCTATTGGAGATCGTTTTCTCCATGCCTCTCTCCATTTTCACTCTCTGACGGTTTGATTCTGGAATCTATTCGATTGGGCATTGAGCAATCTGACCCAGCGCCGGGACTGCAAACCCAACCCCTCGTCCTCAAGATCTATCAGGACCCCGACGGAGGCGACGTGGGTCCAGTATCCACTTTGGTTCTCCTCCATGAACAAGTATTCCTAGCTCCAGCTCTCTCTATGAATCATTTATGCGTCACGTTGGATGCTCCCCTAACAATTCCGTGTGACCTCGACGTCGTTGTAGAAATTTTTCTTCCCGACGGGAGTCTCGATGGACATGTTTTTATTCTGGGTTCAAATGCAAATGGTGAATCTCAGGAAACATGGCTTTCAGCACCGGGATGCTCCATCGACGCACCCACCCCTCTCTCTAACTTGGGCTACATCAATCGTCACATCGTGATGCAATTCAGAGGATCACTTCCAGATTCAAACTTCACTCGAGGCGACATCAATTCAGATAACTCCATCAATTTGGTCGATGCTGTTTTGTTATTGGAAGCCCTATTCACTCCAGGTGCAGAACCCTTGAACTGTCGGGATGCCGCGGATGGAAATGACGACGAAGGCGTGAATTTGGCGGATGCCATCTTCATTCTCAGCTACCTTTTCATTCCTGGGTCACCTGCGATTCCAGATCCGACAACCTTTTGTGGCCCTGATCCCACTTCTCCAACGCTTCTAGATTGTCAAATTCATCCAAATTGTCCCTGATAAGACCTTTTTGGAGTCCTGACAGGTTAATCAGGTGCTTGACCCCGGACGTGGGACAGGTAAATTTGGGTTATTGGGCTAAAGAGTATTTTTTCACTTATTTGAGGTTAGTTGGCGGCCTCTGCGATGACGAGTTTCGTATCGAAGAGGACAATGCCGCTTCATACGAAAAGACTTATACTCTTTGCAATAAATTAAAATTAAGTTCCCAACATCTCTTATAGATGCTGTGAAAACCTATCCATCCACGGATGGCGATTTAGAAGTAATAAACATATTAACCGGTGAATCCGACGTGGATTGACCATTAAACCAGGAAGGGTTTTCTAATATGAGGCACCTACCAATTCTTGCAGCACTTTGCGTGCTACTTACTGGAGGCGTTGTTCATGCTCAGGGAGCTGACGAATGCGCAAACGCACAATCCATCAATCTCGGAGCTCCGGGAACGGTCACTGTTGGCATCGACAATACGGCAGCCACAAACAGTGCCGAACCATTGAGTGGAGGCGCTGCATGCCCAGGCTCAGCCATGGGAACCACCGATGCTGATGTTTGGTACAGTTGGACTGCACCAAGTACTGGTCTTTTGGATGTCAGTACCTGCGTTAATGCAGGTCTTCTCGACACTGATATTTATCTTTACGACGCCAGTGGCGGTTGCGCTGCCCTGATCGAAGTCGCCTGTAATGGTGACGGCGTAGATGCTACGGGCGTAGCATGCGTCGATTTCGGTTCAAACATTGTAGGTGCACCTGTTTTTGCTGGCGTGACTTACTTTGTCAGAGTCGGTGGCTGGGATGCTGCATCTATCGGAACGACCGACATGGATGTCACATTCACTCTGGGTACGGTCGCTCCAGATAACCTGACCTGTGCCTATGACCCCTTGACAGACGAAGCCGCTCTCACTTGGGATAACCTAGACCAATACGACACTCTTGATTACTACCTCAATGGTGTTCTTACAGGACAACTCGACGGCACTGCTGGAGCAGCTACCGGAATCGTGAGTGGTCTGACACCCGGCTCCAACGAGATCTGCCTTGCAGGTACCATTGGCGGAATCACCAGTACTCAAACATGCTGTATCGTCTACATTGCCGAGCCATGTCCTCCAACTGTTGCCGCAACCATGTCTCCGATTGCCACGGTCATTCCTCTTATTGGAACCGTTTCCTGTAATGCAGCCGGACTTCACGCCGACAACTCATACCTGCGCTCCTTTGATTTGGTCAATGGATACGGAGTCAGCGACGAGATTACAGTCGAATGCGTCACGACAGCTGTCGACGTTTCCACTCCAGGTGCTGCAGGTACTCAGCCTGTCCGAGTTCGCCTGATTGTTGACGTCAACGGTGGTGGTCCACAGAACTTCACCTATCTTGCGGGAACCAATGTCGGACAAACTCCGGATATTGGAAACAACTCAATGATCATGGTCTACGAAGAAGAGTTCCAGCTTCCTGCTATCCAGGGACTTGAAAACTTCAACTTCGTTCTCGGTACCGGTGTCGTTGACCCGGATGCCCTCGGCGCCAACAATCCGACACTTCAGTGCATGACCGCATACGGACCCAGTGCAAATCTCGCAGTTGAGATTTTCACCCCCGACGGACAAACTGACGGACACTCATACTTCATGGGTGCTTCTGACACTGCTGTCGAAAATGGAGTCAGTTACATTGTTTCATTGGCTTGCGGCCTGAACAGCCCCAGCCCTCTCTCCGGAATTGGTTTTGCCAACAACCGCTACATCATGGACGTCGGCTACTCCGTCGCAGCTGCAGGAACCTGTGGCAGCGCTGGTGGAGTTTCCAACCTTCAGTGTAGCCAAACTGTCGGTGAACAGACTTGGAACCTGACATGGGACGACGCCGGTGGTGCCACCTCATGGATCGTTGAAGTCGACGGCAATGTGGAAGCCATCCTTCCGAGCACCGACTTGACGTTCGCAACTGGACCCCAGTTCGAATACCAAGACGTTGACGTTTTGATCAGCTCCTGGACAGGACCTGGTGGAACCGGAACATTGATCAACTCTGCGGGTTGTACTCTTCAAACCGCTCCGGCCAACAACTGGCCAGAGGGTGCAAGCATCACTGCTTCAGGTACTTTCCAGCAGGAGATTGCCACACCGTACACAACGACTATTGGTCAGCCGCTCGATATCGCTGTTTGTGACCCGGGAACTGGTGTCGTCCAGATCAACAACGACATCTTCTTGCGCTACACCGCCACCAACGACGGTGATGTATTAGTCAGTACCTGTAACCCAAATACGGCCATCAACGGTGATGACACCATTCTTGCCGTCTACACATATGACGCCGCTCTTCTCGATGATCCGAGTCTCGCGATCGCCTGTAGTGACGATGTCAATCTAGGTGCAAACCCGACTAATAACCCCGCCTGTAACATTTTCCTCGCTGAGACGACCTTTGCAGCGACAACAGGAACCGAGTACCTCATTCGTCTCGGTACCTTCAACGCAGCAGGTACAGGCGCACTCGAGTACACGATTAATGATTGTGTTCCTGCGACCAACATCACAGGAGCTTCAGAGTGCACCACGGGAGACGTGACCTTGAACTGGACACCGAACCCGAACGCCGCGTCTCAGGAAATCCTGCGTGACGGCGTTTCTCTCGCAGTCATAGACGCCACAGAAACCAGTTACATCGATTTGGGTGCGGCTGATGGCAACTACCTTTACGAGGTAGTGACCGATTGTGGTGGCGGCCCCAACCCCGTTGGCGTCGCAGTCTCTGTGCTGACCTACGCGGGTCAGACTGACCTTATCTTCGCAGTTGAGGGACTTCTGAATGCTGGAGACCCCGGACTGGTAGACAGTGGAGCACTTCTTGAAACCGCTCTTTCGGGTGCCGGAAGAACCGTCGGCTTGATCCGAGGTAGCTGGCTTGATTACCCCTGTGCCAGTGACGCAGGAGTTTCCAACGTCTGGATTCTGACAGGAACCGTACCTAACGATTACCGTATCTCTGTCGCTGAGGGTGACGAACTCGCAACACTTGGAGAAGCCGGTAAGGGT
>JACKQG010000391.1_pt1 | contig 64797 bp, 51 predicted proteins | sample 8237621 | NCBI WGS metagenome assembly JACKQG01 (sample SAMN15677084, study PRJNA649215) | marine metagenome | biome: marine; feature: Black Sea; material: saline water; isolation source: suspended particulate matter (SPM) from the Black Sea western gyre | collected 2013-06-09/2013-06-10 | depth... | reverse complement strand
CTGTTAACATAAAGACTGATATCTGTCAAGTTATTTACTTATTTATGGACGTCCCCTAATTCCCCTCGGGTGCGCTCGGCATTGTGCCCTTCAAATGATATATTCACCTCTTTTATGTGCCAGGCCTCGGCAAGTTTGCCGAATTCCGCCTCAGCCCCCTTGTGGCCGCCGCTGTACAGCGTGATTTTTGAAATGTCTGTCATTTTTTTATCTCCTGAGTTTTTTTAAGACGTTGTGCGATTATGCAAAAAAACACCCCGCCGCGGTTCGGCAGGGTGAGCGGCTAAAGTAATTCAGCTTTTCTGTATTGCAACCCTGGCCGTCATATTTTTTTCAAACAAACCTGCCCTGAATTTTTGCGCCCAGAATATAAATATATTTTTACGCAAGCCCTTAGGAATTCCGAATTCCGGGGAAATTCCGGGGACACCTTACTTAGCTTTCTTTTTGGGTCCAGGTTTTTGAGGTTTGAGTTTTCGGTCCAAAAGAAGTTCCATTTTTTAAAGCTCCCTGCAGCCCCGCTATGCGGGATTTCCGCTGCGCTCCAACAAGCTTCTGTAGGGAATCTTATACTGGAACCCTAATTGAGCGAAAGTCGAGGATGCGCCAGATTCCCCCGATAACGGGATCTTCGTTTCACTACGAGCGGCGTCAAGGGCGAAGCCCCGCTTAATAAAGCGGGATAAACCTCCGTAAGCTACTGCAAGCCCTTGATCCGCCTGCGCCTCGCTTCGGCGAGACGAGCAACAAAGAAGATGGCGTATCATCGGCTTGTCCGCCCCCGGCGGGCTTTCCCGCAGGGTAAACAAAATGAAGATTTGATTTAGCAATTTATAACTAACTTATACACGGATTATAACATGCTGGCATGATCCTTATTATACTCTGAAATATTTAACAATAATTGACTTTCTTCATTTTGTTTACGCTCAATTAGGGTGGAAGTTCTTCAATCCAAAAGCCGAAACGAACGGATCACTTGTCAAAGTATCATATGCAAAGACGGAAAGTTATTTCTCTACACCTTCTGATCTATGGGAGTAGTTTTTTATTGACAAGTGAAGGCCATATAAATGTTAGGCCATTTTTTACAATCTTATCAATATATCAATGCCCGTCCCTTATATTTCCCAACTCCATCCCGTCTTCCAGAGTGTATTTCTTTCCCATGGAGTCTCCTTCCTTCTCTTTTTGAAGATGATTTCTGACGCGTTTTTTCGCGCCAGTGTTCAGATTCTCGGCAATGACGACCACTCGACCATAATCTGTCTAAATTTTGGGGATTTATTCCTCTGACTCACAAATGGTGAAAAGCTACCATCTATCGCTCTTGCGTCCACCGCGAGGCTGCCTATCGAAATAGATCTTCATCGTGCTGTTGGAGGTCGTGGCGACCTCGAACCAGTGCTTGCGAACATATAACTCGGGACTGCCGTGGCGACATTTCCCGGTTTCACGCCAGGTGCGCAGTACAGCCGCAATTTTAATGGTTCGACCTCGCCACACGAACTCACGCGGGAGTCCAGGCTCCCCGACTGCCATGCGCGAGGTGTCACATGTGGCAACCACAGGTCTGATGACTTCACTGACGAATCGCTCAGGCATGATCACTGCTTTGTTAGCCTAACCAACAAACCCTGCATTTAGCGCAGTTTGTCTTTTATTAATACGCGGTTTTGGGGACGTTGGTGAAAGATTGACAATATTTCTCCTGATCACATAAACATTTCAACATTTCAACTTTTCACCAACGTCCCCTATGTTCCCGGGAAAACGCTCGCCCATATCTATCGGCCCGTCATTCATCTAATGTGATGGCTTTATTTCCCCATTACGTTCAAGCTCCTTCAGCACGAACCGCATCTCGCTGTAGGATACGTCATCGCCCAGGGCCGCTTTGGCCGGGGCCAGCAGCGGGTTCCGGCTGCTTTGGAAATAGGCGGCGATGCGGGCGGCCTTGGCCGGTTCCACCAGGCGATGGATGCCCAGCTGGCCGGTGCCTACAAAATGCGCCAGATGGCCTTCGATGGTGGATAGGGCCAGTCCCCGGGCTTCGGCAACCTCCGACACGCTCCTGCGTTCCAGAAACAGGCGCAGCGATTCATCTTTGGTTTTCGATTTTTCCTTTCTTTTATCGACCGGTTCGTCTTCCGATCCAGCGGGCTCCGGTTCCGGCGGGGGCAGGTTGTTTTCCGACCGATATCGGGCCACTATCTTTAGAATTTCATCGCCGAAAATTTTGCCTTTTTTTCCTTTCAACCCTTTGATGGCGCCCAGTTCCTGACGGGTTGCCGGCAGCTTGGCAGCGATGGCGGCTAGGGTTGTGTTGTGCAGCACCCAGAATGCCGGCCGGCCAGTTTTTTCAGCTTGATCAGCCCGCCACTGCTTGAGCATGCGGTAAAGTGCAGGATGATCGATGGCTTCAGAAGGCTGGTTTTCGGCTTGCATGCGCCCGGCTTTGGTCGGCCCTTCCTGGAACAAGGATCGGGCACGTGCCTTGAGATAATCGGCAAACACGATGCCCGCGCGGCATTCGTTGAGACAGTAAAACTTTGCGGCCGTTTCTTCACGGACAGCGTTGATGGCTTTGGTCAACGTCTTGCGTGCGTCCCGGTTATCAGTTTCAACCGCGAGGCCACGCAGGGGCTCGCCCACCAGCGATTCGATCTTGTCGGCAAAATAGGCGGCGGCCTTGGCCACCCGTTCCTGAAGATGCGGGCTGGCTTCGGGATCTGCCACATCCTTGACGATGTTCCGTCGCTGGATGGCGAATTTGTCCGCGACCTCGGTTAACTGCGCTTTTACGGGTTCCACGATGCGGCCGAAGAAAGAAGGGGCGGGGCTGGTCAGAATGCTTTTGTATTCATTAGAGATTTTGATGCAAGTGAGCAGGCGGCGCCACAGGATCGTAAAATCGAACAGCTCATCCAGGAGCGCCAGTTGGTATTCCCGCTTGCCGTCCCTGAGCTGGGCTTGACTAGGCGGGTTTTGCTCAATGGCACCGGTAAAGGCTTGCACCACATCGTTGCTTTTAATGCTGCTGCTTTCGATGGGGGTGCTGAGCACCAGGCTGTCGAGGGTTCGGCAGCGGCTTAAGGCCACATAGACCTGGCCGTCGGCAAAGGCGGCCCGGGCATCGATAATCGCCTTGTCAAAGGTCAGGCCCTGGCTCTTGTGAATGGTGATGGCCCAGGCCAGTTTCAAAGGAAACTGAATGAATTTGCCGGATTCGGTTTCTTCAATCTCTTTGGTCTCCTCGTTGAGTGTATATTTGACATTGCGCCACTCGGCTTTGGCAACGGTAATGGGATCGGCGCTGTCCGGACATTCAACTGTCAGCTCATCCCCGGCGATCCGTTTCAGACGGCCGATTTTGCCGTTGTAGTACCGTTTTTCTGGAGAACTGTCATTTTTGATAAACATCACCTGGGCTCCGGACTTGAGCACCAGTTCGGAGGGGGTCGGAAAGGCATAGGGTGGAAAATCCCCTTCAACCACCGCTTCAAATCTTCTCTCCCGGCCGGGCAATGCGGCCAGCCGGGCCTCGTTGATCTGTTGGGCCTGGTAATTATGGGTGGCGAGGGTGATATAGCCTTCGGGGGATTCTTTGGCAAAGACCGGATCGTAGCGCTTGTTCAGCGCGAACAGGGTCTGGGCATCCATGCGGTTGTCGCGGACCTTGCCCAGCAAATCAATGAAGCGCGTATCGCTTTGCCGGTAAATATGCTTCAGCTCGATGCTCACGAATCGGGCCGCGGCCAGGGCTCGACTGCTGAAGAAAAATATGGTGTCGTAATGGCGACGCAGGATTTCCCATTCGTCGACTTTGACCACCGGCACCAGTTGCAGCAGATCGCCGATCAGCAGCAGCTGCACGCCGCCGAAAGGAATGCTGCTGGCACGCAAGCGCCGCAGAACGGCGTCGATGCCGTCGAGCAGGTCGGCGCGGACCATACTGATCTCATCGATGACCAGCAGGTCCAGGCTGCGGATGATGTTGATTTTTTCTTTGCTGAAGCGGAACTGGCTTCGGGGCCGGCCGGCATCACCACTGCCGTCAAGGGGATTAACGTCGGGCACCAGGGGGCCGAACGGCATCTGGAAGAACGAATGGATGGTGACCCCGCCGGCATTGATGGCGGCCACCCCAGTAGGCGCCACCACGATCATGCGCTTGGGTGACCGTTCTTTCAAAGTGCGCAGAAAAGTGGTTTTACCGGTGCCGGCCTTGCCGGTGAGAAACAGGTTTTTACCAGTGTGCTGCACAAAATCAAAAGCTAGCTGCAACTGCGGGTTGTCAACAGTGTCGCTCATGGGATTTTTCTGAATTGATGAAAATGCATCATTCCTCATAAGGCCTAAAAATGAATAAAATGGTATTGAGCTGAGCCGCCCTGTTCAGCCTGGTGGAATGCTTATCAATATGTGCGGGGATTGTAAAGAGGACTTTCAAAACGATTTTCATGCACATTCGGATACATAACGCCAACACGACCGATAGAAATTGATAAGAGTACCAGAATTCCCTTTTTGGGTAAGGTTGTATCTAAAAAATCTGATTGGGTATGGAATTCGATAAACCACAACATATGGAAGCCTACCGGTTGCGGTGACAATCGGAATATCCGGGACATCCGTAAATAAGCAAATAACTATTTTACGCGGCTGAATCAAAGGGGCGCAAATAAAGAAAGGGGATACATTTTTTGTATCCCCTTCGAGGTGAGCGTTTGCTGTTTTATGGTTTACGGTTATTTTCTGCCCGACCACTCATTGTAGGTCAGGGCCACGGTTCGATAAACCAGATGCGCCAGTTTTGAAAACGGTAAAAATGCAAACAGGTTGAACACAAACACCAGATGGACAAAATAAATAAAGTAGCTCACCCCGGCCATACCGGCCAGACGCGTCATTTCGGTCAGCATGCCGGTGAGGCCCAATCCCAGAACAAGTCCCAGCAGATACCAGTCTTTGTAAACGCTGGTCTGATCCGTTTTGGCCAAACGGTTTTTGATCAACAGGATACTCCCGATAACAAGGGCCACCCCACCGATATTCGCGAGCCACTTAACCGGGTTCAACTGGGAATAGGGACCGTGAATTTGAAGCCCGTAGAGGGTAACAAAGAAAATGTTGGTAACGATAAAAAGCGCGATAAACGACAAAAAGACCATCCAGTGGGCAACGTCGCGGTCTTTATTTTCCGAACATTCTGCAAACTTATCCTGTTTTAAGATGGTGGGTATAAGGCAAATCAACGCCTTGAGCAGACCACCGTATTCAAGTTCCTGTTTGTCGGTTTTGCCTTCGAGGACGGCGTTTTCATGGATGTCCTTGATAAATCGCTTCAGGCCCATAGCGAAAATCACCACAACCCAGGCCGCCAGCGGGACGAAAATCATATCCACCAGCCAGGTGGAAAAGAACAGATGGTGGGCAATCCCGTGTTCCCCCAGCGGCGGTGAAAAATTGAGCAAACCGGTGATACGACCCAAAACCAGAAACAGTACCGTGGGAATCGCTAAGAGCAAGGGGAGCATCTTGGGATCATTCACCGCCTTTCCGATGGCTTTGGGAACAGCGTATTCGGTGATGGCGTAAGAGCGAACAGCGGACAGCACTTCACCCGGTTTGGCGCCGCGCGGGCACCTGGTGGTACAATCCCCGCAATGATGGCACAGCCAGATGTCGAGATTGCCGACCAGTCTGTCCTTCAATCCCCAGGATGCCGCAATCATCTCCTTTCTGGGAAAAGGCTTGGTGTCCGGAGATATAGGGCAGACCACCGAACAGGTTGCGCATTGAAAGCACTTTTTCAGGGTGTCGCCCCCAAGCCCGACGATTTCCTTAATAAAGTTTACATCAGGCTCAATCAGGTATTTATCCGTCATAAGACTACCTCCTCGTACAATCAATATTGAATATTGTTGATTGACGATTGATCGATGAACAGCGACGTCAATCGTCAATCAACAATCACTAGAATCCCTTGAACGGGTTGGGGCCGAGCGCTTCTACGGATGCCACAAAATCGTTAATCATTTTTGGAAGCTTATCGTACTCGTCGATGGCCACCTGGAACTGGGCCACGCGCTCATTTTCCAAAGCCAGGCTCGCCAGGGCATCCCCGATCTTCTGCATTCTGATCTCCGCAAGTTCGCTCCCCTTTACAAAATGGCACTGGTAGTCGTCGCCGTGCTTGCAGCCCAGCAAAAAGGCCCCGTCCATGCCCTGGGCCAATGCGTCCTTGATCCAGATTACGTTCATGGACCCTAAGCATCGAATCGGAATGAACCGGACCTCGGCCGAATAGGAGAGCCGGTTTAGGCCGGCGATATCCAGGGCCGGGTAGGCATCGTTTTCACACACAAATCCGACGATCCTAAAGGGAGGTGCGTAATAATCGTCTTCCGAGGGCACGCGGATGGCTTTGACCATCGACCCGATGCTGTCGATATTGTAGTCGGCGAAGCCGATGATACGCTCTGGGCAGGCTCCCATACAGGTGGCGCAGCGCCGGCAGCGCGCCGGGTTCAGCTTGGGTGTTCCCTTTTCATCATCATCCAGGGCGCCAAAAGGGCACTCGGCGGTACAGCGCTTGCATTGGGTGCATCTTTCAAAGAAGAAGTCGGGGAAGCTCATGTCGCCGGACCTTGGGTGCACGGCAACGCCGCGGTTGACCGATTCAATGCATTGAATCGCTTTGAGGGCGGCGCCGGTGGCGTCTTCCATGGATTCTTCCATGGTCATGCTGCGCCGGATGCAGCCGGCCGCATAAATCCCGGTACGCTGGGTTTCATACGGAAAGCAGATGAAATTCGAATCGCAGTATCCCTTAAAAAGACCAATGTCCCGGAACGCCGGGCCCTGGCGATATGCCATGTTGACCACCGGGTCGTCAGCAGTTGCCGGAACCATGCCGGTGGCCAGAACCACCAGATCGGCTTTGACCTTGACCTTTTCTCCCAGGAGTGTATTGTCCGCTTCGACGATCATGCCGTCACCGTTTTTGGAGACACTGATAACTTCACCTTTGGTCATAAAGATGCCCTGATCCTGCTGGATGCTCTTGTAGAAGTTTTCGCTCAGACCCGGGGTGCGCATATGCTGGTAAAAAATGTAGGCCTTGCCGTCATTATAATCCTCGCGCACATATTTGGCCTGCTTGAGGGCTACCAGGCTGGTGACCGAGCCGCAATAATCAAAATCGGCATCATCTTCACCCTTGCCGGGGCTCTGGACAAAGACAACAGACTTGGCTTCTTTGCCGTCCGACGGCCTGGTAATCTTGCCCTTGGCGGCGATTTGCTCAAACTGGTGGTTGGTGACCACATCGGGCAGCTCCCCGAAACCCAAATGGGCCAATTCATTGCCTTCCGGTTTGTACGGACGCCATCCGGCCGCCAGGACGACGGCTCCGAACTTCTCGCCATCAGGGTCAAACTGCAGAATGTCGACCTTGCCCTCGTTATATTCCAGGTAGCGTTTGTGCTGGGCTTCAACATCCAGTTCTTTGCCCTTTTCATCGAACTTCATCTCGTCCGGCAGCGGGTAGGGAACATCAAACTTGATCTTTTCACCGGGCTTTTTAAGGGTCACGGTAAAGTTCCCCGGCTCACCGGCCAGACGGGCGACAACGGTTTCGGTTTTTACGGTAATGTTGTCATAGGCTTCAAGTTCTTTGATCTTGCCGGCAATCACCGGCGGAATCAGGGTTTCATAGGGATCTTCCGTAGGCAGTTGTTTGCGGACTTTGGCTGCATAGCCGCCCAGGGATGATTCTTTTTCAACGATGGTGACCGCATAACCGGCCTTGGCCGCATCGATGGCGGCTGAAATACCGGTGATGCCGCCGCCGATTACCAGAATCTTTTTGCTCAGGGTCTCCAGTTTATACGGCTCCGGCAGGGTGATCTTCTTCACTTTGATCATACCCATTTTCAGATAATCTTCCGCCAGCATCTGAACACGGTCAAAGCTCTCTCCATCGCCTTTTTGGTCTTCGGTAAGTGCCAAAAATTCGGATCGGGGATGAGACCAGACCACCTGTTCACGCAGGTTCACCCGGTCAACGATACAGCCCTCAAATTTGAAGACGTCATAATTGACCCGGCGGGAACAGGCGGCGATCACCAGGGTGTTGACGCCGTCCTCGGCGATATCTTTCTTTAAAAGTTCAACCCCTTCCTTTGCGCACAGAAACGGGTGGGTTTTGACCGCAAAACCTTCTTCTTCAGGGACTGCACACAGCTCTTCCATTATTAGGGCATCTCCGATGCCGCAACCTGTGCAAATATAGACACCATATTTTTTATCCATGGATAACCTCCTACTTCCTCACCAGGGTTTGAATCGCTTTAAGGGCCATGCCGGTTGCATTCTGATTTGCCGTCACCACATCGGACGGCTTATTGGCGCATCCGGCCGCAAACATCCCGCCTTTTTCAAAATCATTGATGATAAAGCCGTCCGGGTTGTAGGTCAGGTCGGCCGGCAGCTTGGCGGTTGCTGCTGTGGGCTGCATACCGGTGGCGAGGACGGCCATTTCGACGGTTTGCGAGATTTTTTCGCCGGTGACGGCGTTTTCAGCCACTACGGTGATATTGCCGGTGGCAGAATCTTCGCTGACTTCGGCAACCTTGCCTTTGATCAGAAAGACATTTTGATCCTCTTTGATTTTTTTATAAAACTTTTCATAGCGCTGGCCCGGAGCCCGGACGTCGATGTAAAAAATATACACCTTGGCATTGGGATACTGGTCCCGGATGTAGGTGGTATGCTTCAAGGACGCCATACAACAGATATAAGAACAATAGGGCAGATAATTTTCGTCTCTGGACCCGGCGCACTGAACAAAGGCGATACTTTCGGGTTCTTTGTTATCCGAAGGGCGGGTGATTTTACCCTTGGTCGGACCGTTGGCCGAGGCCAGCCGTTCCATCATCATGTTGGTAATCACGTTCGGATATTGACCGAAACCCAAGTTGTCCATCTTGGTGGCATCATAAGGCTGCCAGCCCGTCGCCCAGACGATGGCCCCGACCTTTAAGTTTTGGGGTTGGGCCTGCATATTAAGATCGATGGCGCTGTACTTGCATACTTTGGCGCATTCACCGCATTCGGCGCCTTTGCAGACAGACCCATCAATGGCATAGCGCATGGGAAAGGCCATTTCAAAAGGCCGGTAAATGGCTTTGGTCTTGTCCATGTTAAAATTGAATTCATTGTCCCTTTCCACCGGACAGGCATCGACGCAATCATTGCAGGCCGTACAGTTTTCGTTCACATACCTCGGGCTTAAAGATATGGTAACGTCATAGTTGCCGGGAGTTCCGTCGACCTTTTCGACTTTTCCCTGGGTAAGAACCTTTATTTTCGGATTATCCTTGATTCTCCGGAAATTGATCTCCAGTCCGCAAGATGGAGGGCATAGCTTGGGAAAATATTGATTTAGCTGGGCCACTCGCCCGCCCAAGTAAGGATTTTTTTCGACCAAAAACACGTCATACCCCACTTCGGCGGCTTCGAGGGCCGTGGTCAGCCCGCTAATCCCTCCTCCAACTACCAAAATGCTTCCGTTCGCAGGAGCTGCTTTGTCTTCTGTCATGCTATCCCTCCGTGCATTCAAAGTTTCTAATAGATGAATAACCGTTTACTTTAATTTATATTATCAGCAGATTCCTTCAGGCGATATCCCTGACAAACAATGTCCCCATGCTTAAACGTTTTATGGTTTGGCCGTCATAAAACCCTTGAGCATCCGGACACAATGCTAAAAGCCTTGAAGAAACCGCCCAAAGGCCGACTGTGATTTTTTTAGCCACCTTTATTTAATAAAAACCTCCAGGCGTCCTAATGACGCCTGGAGGCGTAACCGATTTAGATTATATCCGATCCATAATTAATCCGGGATGATCTTGATGTATTCCTTCTTGAAAATATCCCAGGTTTTGTTTTTGGGATCGAACTTGGAGTTGACAAAGCAGAACCAGTTCTTGTCGTCTACTCCCGGAAAGTCGGCCTGATAGTAGAAGCCGGGATAACGGGTTTCTTTGCGGAACTGAATGTGGCGCAGGTGAGACTCGACCGTCCAGATACGATGTTCGATTTCCCAGGCCCGCATCAGCTCGTGCAGGTCGCCGGCCGCCAGCTTTTCGCAGTCCTCATGCATAAGCTGGAGCATATCCATCACGATTTCCAGGCTCTTGTTGCTGGTCATGTAATAGGTGGCCGTACCGGCGCCGTACTCATGGGTGGCTTTCATGAGCCGGTAAGTCATCCCGTCGGGTTTGAGGTAGTTGGGGTTGATATTGATGGCGGTGGTATACTTGCAATGCTCCAGGAACAGTCTCACCGGCTTGTAAACCAGGTCGACCAGTTCTTCTTTGGACTGTTTCAGGGTCGGCTTGAAGTCGGCATTGTCGCGCACGAACCGGGCCATGGACTTGGCAGCCTGGCGGCCTTCGGCATGGGAACCGGAAGAGAACTTGTGACCGGAGGCACCGACGCCGTCACCGGAGGAAAACAGACCGTTCACCGTGGTCATGCGGTTGTAAACTTTGCTTTTGTAGCGGATCTTGTAGGCTTCGGGCACCCAGTCGAAATCGGGTCCGGAAACCCACAGGCCGCAGCAGCCGGAATGGGATCCCAACAGGTAAGGCTCGGTAGGCATAACTTCGGAGTTCTTCTTGTCCGGCTCCGTGTTGGTGCCGCACCACAGGTTGGCCTGTCCGCAGGTCATATCGAGGAAGTTTTCCCAGGCCTCGGATTCCAGCGCCTTGAACTCTTTTTTGTCGACCTTGGCGCCCAGTTCCTTCAGTGCCGTGACCGTATCCATCATGATGGGGCCGCGGCCTTCCTTCATCTCAAAGATCATCAGGTGGTTCCGCAGGCAGGTCGGGGTAATGGCGGCGGTGCCGTACGGGGCGTATTTCTGAAGCTCTTTTTTGGCCGCGTCGCTGGCGACATACAGCTCGCCCAGACCGTTGAGGGTTTTGGCCTTGAACAGCAAGAACCAGGCCCCCACTGGACCGTAACCGTCTTTGTAACGCGACGGGGTGAAACGGTTTTCCATCATGGTCAGCTCGGCGCCGACCTTCATGCACATGGTATAGGTGGAACCGGCGTTCCAGATCGGATACCAGGCCCGTCCCTTACCTTCACCGACGCTGCGGGGCTGATAAATATTGACGGCGCCGCCGCAGGCGACCATCATGGTGTTGCATTTGATGATGTATACCTTGTTTTCACGCACGGAGAAGCCGACCGCACCGGCGATGCGGTTTTCTTCATTGGCGTCCAGCAGCAGCTCAACGATAAAAACGCGCTCCAGGATGTTTTCTACTCCAAGGGCCAGTTTGGCGGCTTCGGACACGATCCGCTTGTAGGACTCGCCGTTGATCATGATCTGCCACTTGCCGGTACGGACAGGTTTGGCCCCACTCTTCAAGGTCCCCATCTTCATACCCCGTTTACCGTCCATCTTCTTGCCGTCCTCGGACAGTTTCCAGATCGGCAGACCCCATTCCTCGAACAGATAGACCGAGTCGTCTACATGGCAACCCAGGTCGAAAATAAGGTCTTCACGCACGATACCCATCAGGTCGTTGCGCACCATGCGAACATAGTCATCCGGGGTATTATCACCCTGTGCGCTTCCAATATAGGTGTTGATGGCGGAAAGACCTTGAGCCACCGCGCCGCTGCGCTCCAGGGCGGCTTTGTCCACCAGCAGGATTTTCTTGTCGGGCGCCCATTTCTTGATCTCAAAAGCCGTTCCGGTGGCAGCCATGCCACCGCCAACGATCAGAATATCAACTTCGCGCTCTTCTACTGCCGGATCCCTGACGGCTTTGGTTTCACCTAAAGGTTTATTCGGTAATGCCATATTATGTCCTCCTTAACTATTTTCTAAATTGATCGTTTTTTTTGGATCTGTAAAAAGCCAGCGCCCGCTTAGACGGTTGCCAGCGGTTTCGGAAGTTTGCAACCGTCAGCCTCTTCGGTGCAAAGCAGTTCGCTGTCAAGGTCTTTGCCTTTCATATCCTTGTAAGCGTTGGCGCCGCCTTCCGGGGTTGTCCGGATGGGGAACTTGAAGCGCTTGATGGTCCCGTTTCTGAATTTGCAGGTCCACATAACATCCTCGGTTCCCAGCATCGGCACAATGCTGCTTCCCAGCGGCACAAAATCGGCATAACCTCTTACCTCGATTGCCTGGGTGGGGCAGATCTTGACACATGAAAAACATTCCCAACACTGATCCGGTTCCTGGTTGTAGGCCTTCATTTCATTGGGCTCCAGAACCATCAGGTCGTTAGGACAAATGTACATGCAGGCGGTTTTGTCTCCGCCTTTGCAGCCATCGCATTTTTCAGTAATTACAAAACTTGGCATTTACGATACCTCCTGATTTTGCTTAAAAGTTCAATATTTCAACCTCTGATAATCTTTTGGTACAGTTATTAAGCTTTTGGCACCTCCCTTCATACTTTTGGCCCGAAAAACTACTTTTTGGCCGCCTTTTTAAATAATCAACGAAAAACGTCTTTCCTATTTCATCCAAATCACGGAACACCGTGATATAAATACAAGGGCCCGGCATGAAAATATACTTTAATATCAAGAAGATAGATCATGGTCGAAAATCAAAGCAAATCAATACCAATTAACATTATGCTTGTCAAGAACTTTTGGGCAAACTAAATTGTTAAAAAATAAAGCCTTAAAACCCCAGGCTGCCCATGTCGATATCTGGATGGCCGTTTTTTAACCAGCACTATATGTGGTGCTGAAATGCGTTCATGTTCTTCAAAAAATTCAGGATATGAATCCCGTATAGCATGAAAGACGGCTGCGGTTTAAATCAAGCGTTATCAGGGGCAACTTCGAAACGGCAGGGACGGTTTTCAGCACGGATGCATTTAGGTGTTGACATGGGAGTGAATGATACAAGATACAAGATATTAAGTGTACGTATTCTTAAATACGATTACGTATAATATCTAGTTTATCCATTTAATTTCAAAGTTTAAAGTGCCTAAAGTGATCTAAAGTGCCTAAAGTTAATGAATTCTATCATTTTTAAAATTGGCTTCGCCGCAGGCGGATTCCACAACTTTAGCTCACTTCAAACTTTAGTCACTTTTATGATCCTTGGCCCCTTTGAATGTGGTGGCCTACCATAAAATACGTCACCATATTTACGAATTAGAGCACTAAGGGTAGATGTCTATGGATAATGGTGATAACATGACCCCGCTTTCGCTGAGCGACACCTTCAGATTTGCGTGCTCAGAGCGGGTGTCCTGTTTTAATGAATGCTGCCGGGATTTAAACCAGTATCTGACCCCATATGATATTCTGCGTCTGAAAAACCGTCTGGACCTGCCCTCCGGTCTTTTTTTGGAGCGTTACACCAGACAGCATACCGGTCCAGAATCCGGACTCCCGATCATTACGTTCAAAGCCGATCATTCTCGGGAACTAAAATGCCCGTTTGTGACCCAGACAGGATGCAGTGTTTACCAGGATCGCCCCTCATCCTGCCGGGCGTATCCGCTGATGCGGGTTTTATCCCGGTCGCGGGAAACCGGCCGCATGCAGGAGCAATACATGCTGCTGCAAGAGCCGCATTGCCTGGGGTTTTGCCAGGATCAAAGCCAGACCGTTGCAGAATGGGTAGAGAGCCAGGAACTTACCATTTACAATCAGATGAACGATATGATGATGGAAATTATCAGCCTCAAGAATCGCCTGAAACCTGGCCGGCTGGATATCAAGGCGAGTCTTGCCTTTCACATGGCCTGTTACGATCTGGACAAATTCAGAGCCTACATTTTTGAAAAAGAAAATTTAAAAGAACATGAACTGGATGCCGACATGTTGGAGGCCGCAAAGCATGGGGATGAAGCCCTGCTGCGAATCGGGCTTCAATGGATAAAGGACACCCCTTTTGCAAACTTGCAACTCGAAACTTGATTTTTGATACTTGAGCCGATCGTCCATGATGATTAACCCGCAACTCGAAACTCGTAACCCGGAACATATTGAATTATGAAAATCAAAGACAAAGTGGCGCTGGTGCTGGGGGCGATAAAAGGGATCGGAAAAGGGATCGGGCTGGCTCTGGCCGAGGAAGGCGCCAAGGTCGCTTTAAACTATTTTGACTGGGAAGAAAGCCTGGCGGAGTTGAAACAGGACTTTGCCGCAACCGGCCATGAGCACCTGATTATCCGAACAAATCTGCTTGAAATCGATAAAATACCGGGGCTTGTCCAAAAGGTCGTGGAACACTTCGGTCGCCTGGATATTCTGATCAATAACATCGAGCGGGGCGGCTGGCCGGTGGTTCACGGACCGTACACTCAGGAACAGTGGGACCTTGAGATGGAAACCACCCTGCGCGCCAAACGCTGGATATTTGATTCAGCCCTCCCTTATCTCAAGGCCTCCGGTGACGGTGTGATTATTAATTTTTCCTCTATAGCCGGCATTGTTGGACGTTCGGGCCCGGCCGGTTATATATTCAATGACGGTTATGGCGCCGTGAACCGGGGGATCTCGCTGTTGACGGAAACGTGGGCCCGGATGGGAGCGCCCCAGGTTCGCGTGAACGAAATCATGCTGGGCTTTGTTGAAACCCGGCATGGTCCCGATACCAGAGGCTGGGAACTGCTCTCCGACGATCAGAAACAAGCGTTGATCGATCACACTTTGCTGGAGAGGATCGGTACTGTCAAGGACGTCGTAAAGACAGTACTTTTCATCATCAAAGATGCCCCGTTTATGACCGGGAGTGTTTTGCGGCTGGACGGCGGTTATGTTCTAGGGGGAGAAAAGATTGCACCGATGCCACCGGGCGTGCTTTAATAATTTACTATTATTTAGATTACGAAATCAGGAGATCTTTCAATGGGTATTCGACAAACAGCCCAAACGGCAAAAACGGCATCGATCCATTTGGCCGCCGCTGAAACAAAAGTGAAACATAAAGCCCTAAATGCCATCGCTGCGGCATTGGAGACCCATCGCGATGCTATTTTTGCGGCAAACCGGGAGGATTTAAGGGTCAGCAAGGAGAACGACCTGGCGGCACCATTGCTCAAGCGGCTAAAATTCGACGAAAAAAAGATTGCCGAGGTGGTTGCCGGCATCAACAGCCTGCTTAAACTCCCTGATCCGGTCGGCGCCACGCTGTCGGCCACCGAGTTGGACAAAGACCTCGAGCTCTACAAGGTGAGCTGTCCCATTGGCGTCATCGGCTTGATTTTCGAATCGCGGCCTGACGCCCTGGTGCAGATTTCGACCCTGTGTTTAAAGAGCGGCAATGCCGTTCTGCTTAAGGGCGGCTCGGAAGCGGCCAACACCAATCGCATCCTGGCATCGGTCATTGGCGAGGCCTCCCAAGCAGCCGGTATTCCCCCAGGCTGGCTCCAACTGCTGGAGCGGCGGGAAGATGTCAATAACATGCTGAAGCTTGACGAGTTCATCGATCTGATCATTCCCCGCGGCTCGAATGAATTCGTGCGCTACATCATGGACCATTCCAGAATACCGGTTTTGGGTCACGCCGACGGGATCTGCCATGTTTACGTGGACGCCGATGCCGACCTTGATATGGCAACACGGATTGCTCTTGACGCCAAGTGTCAGTATGTGGCGGTTTGCAATGCTATGGAAACGCTGCTGGTTCACGCGGCCGTGGCCGCGGATTTTCTCCCCGGCCTGCAGCAGGCCCTTGAACGGCATAATGTGGAAATTCGGGGCTGCCAAAAGACCCGCTCGTTCATCGATGTTGTCGAGGCTGTTGAAGAAGACTGGAAAACGGAATACCTGGACACGATCCTGTCGGTCAAAGTCGTCAACAGCCTTTCCGAGGCCATCGACCACATCAACACTTACGGGTCCAGGCACACGGACGCCATTGTGACCGGCAACCCCGATTCGGCCACCATATTCATGGATTTGTGCGATTCGGGCAACGTTTTCTGGAACTGCAGCACGCGATTTTCCGACGGTTTCCGTTACGGCCTCGGGGCCGAGGTCGGCATCAGCACCAGCAAGATCCACGCCCGGGGTCCGGTCGGCCTCGAAGGCCTGGTGATCTACAAGTGGAAGTTAAAGGGCAGCGGCCAGGTGGTGGCCGACTACGCCGGCGGATCGAAACAATTCTCTCACCGTCCCCTGAACAAATCCTTCAGCAATCGGTAAACCCCGAATCCCGAACTCTTGACTCTGCCCCTGCCGGCGCTTCGGCAGGGGCTTTTAATTATCCAGAATCTCGCGGACAATCTTGAGCATCTCTTTGACACCAAAAGGTTTGTTGATAAATCCTTTGGCTCTGTCTAGAGCGGCTTTTCTGCTCGGGCTATTGATGGAATAACCGCTAGCAATTGCAACTTTGGCAGCGGGGTTTATTTGCAGAATCTCTTCAAGACACCTTCGGCCGTCTATACCCGGCATGATTAAATCGAGCAAGACCAGGTCGATCTGATCCTTTTTTTGTACGTACAGTGCTAGAGCATCCTCACCGTTTGAAGCGGTTAATACGGTATATCCGGATCGTTTCAATATCTGTTCCCCTAAAGTTCTGAGCGACTCTTCGTCATCCACGATCAAGATGGTTTCCGTACCGCCTCGCACGTCGTTTTCTTTAATATCCTCAACATCGTTGGATTGCAATGACGCTTGGGAAACAAGGATGTATATCTTGAAGGTGGTCCCTTTCCCGGGTTCACTGTTGCAGGTGATATAACCGCCATGGCTCTTTACAATGCCGTATACTGTGGAGAGACCCAGACCCGTCCCCTCTCCCAATGCTTTGGTGGTATAGAACGGCTCAAAAATGTGTTCAAGTATATCTTTATCCATGCCATGGCCGCTGTCCGTAACTTTCAAAAGGACATGTTCGCCGGGTTCGGCTCCCAGGTGGATGCGGCAATAGTCCCTGTCCAGCGTGACGTTTGCGGTTTCGATGATCAATTTGCCCCCTTCCGGCATGGCGTCGCGGGCATTTACGGCAAGATTGATCAGCATTTGTTCAATTTGCCCGGGGTCGGCATTGACCGTTTTGATGTTATCGTCGAGATGCAGTTCAATAGCGATCATTTTCGGAATGGTTCTAAATAAGATTTCTTTGATCTGCCGCACAAAATGATTGAGGTCGAGGGGCCGCAAATGGCTTTCGATCTTGCGGCTGAAGGTCAAGAGCTGCCGGATGAGTTCGGCCGACTTGAGGCCGGCTTTTTCGATCGCTTCCAGGTGGTCAAACTTGGGGTCATCGCGGCTGCAATCCGCCAGGGCAAGCTGCGTAAAACCCAGGATGGCCTGAAGAAGGTTATTGAAATCATGAGCTATACCTCCCGCAAGGATGCCTACGGCCTCCATTTTTTGGGCGTGCATGAATTGGGCTTCCAGCTTCTTTTGGGCGCTGACGTCTCTCAGAAAGTTAAGGGTAGCCGGCCTTTCTTCCCAGCGGATGAAAACCGTGCTCAGCTCAACCCACAGTTTTTGGCCGGATTTATTTAAGATCCTGAAGGAGTATGTTCCAGGCGGTGTTGCTCCGTTTAATCTTCTTTTGTGTCTGTCCATAACCATCCGGCGGTCGTCCGGGTGGACTATTTGGGAGAAAGGCGTTTTAGCCAGCTCTTCAGCAGAGTAGCCCGTCATTTCCACGGTCTTGGGATTCGGAAACTTGACCACATCATCCTGCGCGATGAAAACGGCATCATTGGCATTTTCCACTAGAAGTCGATACTTTTCCTCCGATTCCTGCAAGGCCGCTTCGGCCTGCTTGCGCTCGGCAACTTCGGCTGCCAGTTCCAGGTTTTTGCGGGCCATCTCGGCTGTTTTGACTTTAATTTGGGATTTCAAGACGATGCTGGACACAAGCAAGAGCAAAAATAAGGCGCCTATGGATATGAGTGCCGGAACAGTCCAATTTGGAAATTGTCTGTCGGGAGCCTTTCCGATCCAATTATCCAATGATCGGTAATAAACGGATTGCCGGTTTGCCTTTAAATCCTGAAGATATTTATCTAAGACGTGCATTATCGTCTTGTAATCATTCATGTGAAACGCAAAACGCAGTTCCACCGGGGAAAAGACGATGGGACTTTTGTCAACTTGATATTCATCTTCATGTTGCACACCATAGAGGCGGCCAATAATTCCCGCATGCGCTTCTTTGGCCTGAACGGCCCGGAATACGGATTCATAGTCTTCCACTTCGACAAAGTCGGACCTCACGCCAAAGCTTTGAAGGAGTTTTTTTAAATTCTCATAATAGATATCATTCTTCAGGACGGCGATCTTCTTTTCAGTCAGGTTTAGAATGGAGTTAATATTTAAATTCTCCTGCGTGTATACCCGGCCCCAATTCGAAAAGACGATTTCCTTGGTAAAAAGATATTTTTGGGCTCTTTCTTTGTTATAGGCTATGGCAACCAGGGTATCGATCTCGCCGCTTTCAAGTCTTTCCAAACACTGCTGCCATGATCCTGGAACATACTGAATGTTCCATTTTTCTTTTGAGGCGATGTGTTTGATGATATCAATATAAAGTCCCTTTACTTTTCCATTGATGTCAATGAAAACAAGCGGCTTGTTCTGATAAATGCCCACTTTCAGGGGTTGATGAGCCGCCCTGGAACAAAGAGGAGTGGTCACCCAAATCAGCAGGCCGATAAAAAGCGCGATTACAGCTAAGCATTTGCCAAAAGAATCAACCTTGAGGCACCGCTTGAAAGGGATGAAAAAAGAAGGGGCTTTCATTTCAATTTTTCCGCATCTTAAGATGTTTGGGACATTCAAACCATTGCGATGGAATCAAGCATATCCAGTAGATATTCTAAAAACATAACAAACTGGGATACACATGGCAATCATTAATCTTATTGATTTATCTTTCGAGGGAAACCGCTGATTTTTTATGCCAAAATGGATTGAAAGCTACCGGAGTTTAAAAGACCTGGGTTTGATTCCCCAGATGAAGAATTCGACCCATTCAAACCCAAACTGCATCAATTCCACATCCTCGGAGCGGATCTTGTTAAGGGTTGCGGATTTTACTTTGTAGCGCCTCAAAAAAGTGCTGTTCAACACAAAGTCACGAAACTGATCGAGGTTGTAGGTGGCCATAAAGACCATTTTGGCTTTGGGGCCTACCGGTCCCTCTTGGCCCCAGGGGTCGTCCTGAAACCGGCGCTTGAGTTCCGACCATTGCAGCGTCATTTGATTATAAATGACGGCTTGCTGGTCCTGGGCCCATGATCGGGTCGTCCACACGCTGTTTTCGTGTTGTCCTTTGCAGAAATCCGGCGGTCTGAAGAAATGAACAAGTGTTGTCGAATTGCCGGCGGCATCGTAAAGAACACCCTGCTCCAGCGGAAAGGTCCGGCAGGTATCCGGCCGGTCCGGATAGACCATGCAGCCGGCATTGCTCAAAAAAGGGCAGGTCCGCTCTGTGTGGTCTGACATTTTAAGGAGTACTTCGGGATAAAAATTCGAAGCTCTTAAAACAATATCGACATGGTTGTCCAGAAATTCATTGGATGTAATGTTTAGCCGCTTTTTCAGACGGATAACGTCATACGGGTACAAAAAAAGATTAAGGTTGCGGCAGCATTGATTAAAGCAGGCGATTTTCGGATGGCAGCGAAACAAAAATGTGTCGCCGGCCTCAAGCCTTCTGCCTGGCAATTGCTCCAGGTTGTCAATGTCTATGTATTTCATAACTTAACGTTTCTGAAAGGTATTTTCTCAATAAACTAACGAAAACCTGCGGAGAACGCCGCTCATCGGGAAAATAGCCATTTATGGATGGAAACTGTCTATTATTTCTGCGACGGTCATCTTCACCTTCTGCCTCATGCCGGTTGCCGGCTTGAGTTCCTTTTCGAGGCCGGCCATCTCGATAAAAAAAGTTGTGCGGTCAAACGCAAAATAGCTCTTTGCCAGAAATTGCTCCGAAAAAGTGCCGCAGCCCGGACGGCGAGTGACCTCCTGGCCGGGCAGCCGAAGTTCATGGGGAATGCCGTGCAGTCTGCAGATCATGGGGCGGAACGCATAAAGCAGACAAAAACCGTCGCCGTTGAGCGGGCACATCAGTCGCACGGTTTGCCTTTTTTTATCGGCCAAGACCGTTTTTCGGCATACCTCCGAGGCGTTGCTTTTTACCTTGTTTTGTTTTTCCTTATCGAGTGTTTTGAAGCCTTCCAATATATAAAGGTATTCCAGCAAGGTGTGATGATAAAACCGGCTCAAGCAGCAGTTGTCTTGGCAACCGCTACAATCAAAACCATAATAGTCTGCGGCTTCTTTGTATTTGCGGTCCATGGCGGCATATACCGCCTCAAGGCGCTGTAAAAAAGGCTCATAAGCGGTATGGCGAATTTTGGATAGCTGGTGCCGGGTGGCAATCATTGAGCCTATCGTTTCATCAAAAGCGGTTTGATTTTAAAACAGCGGCGAAGGGAAAAAGATTTTTGAATAAAGATCGAGTGCGTATCGGTCTGTCAAACTGGCAATAAGGTCACATATAATCCTCTCGTTGGGTTGACTGTCATGATTGCACTCTGACATCTCCATGGCCACAAGTTCTTTCTGGAGCATTTTTTCGTTGTTTAAAAAATAGGTGAAAAGTTCGATCAGAATTCTCTTGGCCTTGACAAACTCATTATGGACTTGGGGAGAACGGTAGACGTTTTCATAAAGAAATTGCCGTAGTTCGGCCATGGCGGCAAAGACCGCATCGCTCATGCTCAACCGCAGTTCGCCGTTGTGCACCTTGCTCGAAGAAATCAGATCCTTGATCATAACGGTGGCACGCTCGGAATGTGTGCTTCCAAGAACTTTTGCACAAGTATCGGGCACTTGATCCGCAGCAATGACACCGCTTCTGACGGCGTCATCCAGATCATGATTCAGGTAAGCCATAATATCGGCAATCCGAACGATATTCCCTTCAACCGTACATGCCATTTCTTCAGGGTTGTCGGGAATAATCTTGCCGTAGCCCTTGGAGTGCTTCAAAATTCCATCGCGAACCTCGTAAGTGAGATTTAGCCCTCTGCCGTTTTTTTCCAAGACATCCACAATCCGCAGGCTCTGGTGGTGGTGCGAAAAATCCGGTGAATATATTTCTTTAAGGGCCATCTCACCGCCATGTCCAAAAGGCGGATGACCCAGATCATGGGCAAGGGCAATGGCTTCGACCAAATCTTCGTTCAGGCGCAGGGCGCGTGCTATCGTTCTTGCAATTTCAGATACCTCGAGTGTATGGGTCAGACGGGTGCGGTAATGATCCCCCAAGGGGGACAGAAAAACCTGGGTCTTGCGTTTTAATCGCCTGAAAGCATTTGAATAAACAATTCGGTCCCGATCTCGCTGAAATGCTGTTCGGACAGGACAAGGCTCTTCGGTTCTCAAACGGCCGCGTGATTGGGAACTTAGACATCCAAAAGGGGCCATAAAGTTTTTTTCCCGTTTTTCAAAGTCTTCACGTATAGACATATCATTCCAGTTCTTACTATGATTATTTCAGTAACAATATCACCATTGTAAAATTTCTTCAAAGCGGTTTTATTCACAAGCAAGCTCAATTGTAAAGTAATAATTTCCTGAATCTTGCATGAAAATTGATAAGAATCTTTACGCTGCTTGAATTCACCTAAATTTTGCAAGTCTTAGGTTTTGGGCTTTACATCCTGAAAACCATTCATTATTTATGTATAGATTGTGACAAAAATGCAGGGACATCATCTCATACTCGGCGAACTTGTCGATTTTATCTCCGGTGAAATCATAGCAGATACCCACGACGAAAGGTACCGGCAGAAAGTGGCTCATCTGCTTGTGAACCAAAAAGGTTATCTGAAAAAAGAGATCCAAACCCGCGGCGAACTTCTGGTAACAGCCGGAAATAAAAGTGCTATTGTGAAAATCGATTTTCAGGTCAACTTGGACGGTATCACCGGCATGATCATAAAGTACGGCCCCGGTTCCCTGGTCACCCGTCACCGTCCTGCGCTGGCTGCCTCCCGGTTGGTGGCGCCTTACCAGGTCCCGGTTGTGGTGGTGACAAACGGCGAGGATGCCGAGATTTTGGAGGGGGCTACCGGCAAGGTTATGTCACAGGGACTTGGATCGATACCTACCAAAACAGAACTTTCTGAAAAGATAGCCAAAACAAGTTTAAATCGGATTTCGGCCGAGCAAGCTGTAGTTGAATCGAGAGTCGTCTATGCCTTTGAAGTCGACGGCAGCTGTCCGTGCGATGATAGCATTTGCAGGCTATAAGTCTGCTTATGGTTGTCCCGTTATCCCGTTCGCCGGTTGGCCGGTTGATTTGATTTACTCATTGTTAATAAAGATCTTGATTTGCAGATGTTGATGAATACGCTGCCAGTCTGCCTTATCCAGACGGGGCAACGGGCAAACTGGCAAACGGGCTAACCAGTTATTTGCCCTCAAACAGCTTCACGTTTTACAACGGCACCACCCGACGGCTGCGGGCCGATTGAGTATATTTGATATAAATTATGAAGACAAATAGAGGCGGGTAACATGGATTACGAGTATTTTATGCAGCAGGCGCTGGATCAGGCCCGAAAAGCACTAGCTGCCGGGGAGTTTCCGGTTGGCTGCGTGCTGGTTTATCAAAACAGGGTGCTGGTAAGCACTTCCCGCACAGGAACCGCCGGAGATGTTGCCAATGAAATTGATCACGCTGAAATGGTTGCATTAAGGCGCCTTATCGATCTTAATGCAGCTATAGATAAAAGCAAGATAACCCTGTTCTGTACCATGGAACCCTGTATGATGTGTCTTGGCGCCATCGTTTTAAGCGGCCTTGGTAAAGTTGTTTACGCCTATGAAGATGTCATGGGAGGCGGCACGGGTTGTGATTTAAAAAAACTCACCCCCTTGTACCGCGACCAGCGGATTTCCATTGTGCCGAACATTTTGCGCCCTCAGAGCCTGGAGCTTTTCAAGACTTATTTTAACAATCCGCAGAATGCATACTGGCGCCAAAGTCTGCTTGCCAGATACACTCTCGGCCAGTAAACATTCGTTTCGATTTGCTGAAAAATATTTTACAGAGAGCGCCTGCCGCCACCATTTTATGAGAACGTATTGAAGACGAACCAAATTTTTATTTTAGTTGCTTTTTTTTCTTGCATTTATTAACGTTGTTTTATATTTCAAGATCGAATTTGGATTGATGGCTCATAATATGGAATAGGGTAAATGCGACATTAGCGCTCGCTGCCACAGTTCAAAATAGGTTCCTTTTCTTCCGTATTGCCGAGCAATAATACGAACATTCGCTGTAGGAGGTGCAGGATAGCTGTAACCAAACAAACAAGTAGGCCGAGCAAGTCAGAGAGAACAAATATCAATACTAATATAAGAGCCAAAGAAGTTAGAGTAATCGATCCCGACGGCAATCAGATCGGCATTATTCCTACATACAAGGCCCTTGCTACTGCTAGAGATTTTGGTCTTGACCTGGTTGAAATTTCTCCCAATGCAAATCCCCCTGTTTGCAAAATAATGGATTACGGTCGGTACAAATATGAACTGACCAAAAAGAAACAGGACGCCAAAAAGAAACAAAGCACCTTTCAACTCAAGGAAATAAAGGTTCGTCCCAAAACAGGCGATCACGATTTGCGGACCAAAATCAATCATATCAAGAAGTTTCTTGAAAAAAAGGACAAGGTCAAGGTAACCGTTATGTTCAGGGGTCGCGAAATTACGCTTTCCAATCTTGGCAGGGAGTTGCTTGAAAAAATTATTCAAGAAACGGAAGAAGTTGCATCGTTGGAGCAACATCCCAAGTTTGAAGGCCGCACCATGATTATGGTATTGTCGCCAAAACAATTGTCGAAATAATAATTGTTCATCCGAGCTTTTCCGGCAACCGCTAAACGATACGTTTGTGTTGTAAAATGTCGTTCAGCTAATTGATGTCATATATCTTTTAACATAAAGGTCTCGAGATGGCGTGGCCCGAAGTTGTCTATTGCCCACGCCATCTATGTTTAAAGGAGTTTAAATAAATGCCAAAGATTAAAACAAATCGTGCAGCAGCAAAACGTTTCAAGAAGACAGGTACAGGTAAATTTGTCTTTTCAAAATCACATGCAAATCATATTTTAACAAAAAAGACCACAAAGCGGAAGCGGTCGCTGCGGAAAATCCAACTTGTTGACAAAACGAACAAAAAAGAGATAAAGTTACTACTCCCCAACGGATAATTTCACGGGGACCTTCTCAATAGCGTTGGCTTTTGTCCCATTATTCCCGTATCAAGCACAGGGCGGGAACGGCCTTTTACTCCTTGGGAGGAAAGGGATGGGGCAGGATCGCCGATGCCGGCTTATTGAGAAGTTGAGTTTCACGTTTAAGGAGAATAACCATGCGTGTAAAAAGAGGTTTTAAAGCTAGACAACGCCGTAAAAAAGTACTGAAATTGGCCAAAGGGTTCCGCGGAGGGCGTAGCAAATTATTTCGAACAGCGGCCGACGCGGTAGACAAGGCCCTGATGTACGCTTATCGCGATCGCAAAGCACGGAAGCGCGACTTCCGGAAACTCTGGATTGCAAGAATTAATGCAGCGGTACGAATGAATAATCTGTCTTACAGTAAATTTGTCCATGGACTTAAACTGGCCGGTGTTGAGCTTGATCGAAAAGTTTTGGCGGAGCTGGCTATATCTGATCCTTCGGGGTTTGCTCAGATCGCCAACTTGGCTGCCCAGCAACTCTAACCCGAATTTTTCATGAAGAATTTATCTAGGCAGGGCTAATTTCCCATAAATTACAACAAGATGAATCGGATGGGACGGGCGCCTACCCCGTCCTTTCAGGGTGGAGCTGCGGAATAGCGAACGGCCGATAAGGCAGGGATCTTCAATCAGATTCCGCCTTTCGGCTTTCGACAAACAATTACAATTGAGAAAACAGACCATAAAAAGTGGAACAGGATATCGAACAGATTGAAGCGCAGGCGCTAAAGGAGCTTGAAGTTGCTTCTGATATGGAAAGTGTTAAAGACCTCTCGGTCCGATATCTGGGTCGCAAGGGCAAGCTGACTCAATTTTTGAGAGATATTGCGAATCTTCCCCAAAAGATAAGACCGGAGGCCGGTAAAAGGGCCAACGATGTTAAGAGGGTTCTTGATGCTAAATTCAAAAAGGCCTTTCAACAATTTGAAAGTGCGTCATTAAAAACAGCCGACCGAATTGATGTTTCGCTGCCCGGCAGAGTTGTCCGTCATGGGTCATTGCACCCAATTACGCAGACTACCCAGCAGATTTGTGATATTTTTACAAGACTGGGGTTTGATATTGCCGAAGGACCGGAAGTTGAAACCGACTATTATAATTTTGAAGCCCTGAATATACCCAAAAATCATCCTGCAAGGGACATGCAGGACACATTCTACATTTCAGAAAACATTGTTCTGCGGACCCACACCTCCCCTACCCAGCCCCGGATAATGGAGCGACAAAAACCGCCGGTCAGAATTATCGCACCCGGTAAAGTCTACCGTTGTGACTCCGACCTGACCCATACGCCCATGTTTCATCAGGTTGAAGGTCTTCTTGTTGATGAAGGGATTTCCTTTGGAGATCTGAAAGGGGTGCTGACTACATTTGTGCACCAGATGTTTGACACAGAAACAAGCCTCAGGTTTCGACCCAGCTTCTTTCCGTTTACGGAACCGAGTGCGGAAGTCGATATCCGGTGCGTTATCTGCCGAGGTGCCGGATGCAGGGTATGCTCAAATACCGGATGGCTGGAAGTGCTTGGTTCCGGCATGGTACATCCTGCTGTGTTTGAGAACGTCGGTTATGATACCGCCCGCTACAGCGGATTTGCTTTTGGAATGGGTGTTGAACGGATTGCAATGCTGAAATACGGGGTTGATGACATCCGCAAGTTTTTTGAAAACGATTTAAGGTTCTTAAGGCAGTTTTAATATGAAGGTCAGTGTTAGCTGGTTAAAAGAATACATGGACGTCGACATGCCGCCGAGTGATCTCGCTGACGCCCTTACCATGGTCGGGCTTGAAGTTGACACCTTTTCAGATCGTTATGATTATCTCGATCATGTTTTTGTCGGCCGAATTGCCGGGATCGTTCCACACGCCAATATCGATGGTCTGAAAATCTGCCGGGTGGATTTAGGCAATCGCACGATTCCTGTCGTATGTGGAGCGCCGAATGTAGAAACGGGTATTTTGGCGCCCTGTGCCCTTCCCGGCGCCTGTCTGCCGGGCGGCAATGTATTGAAAAAAGGCCTGATTCATGGTGAAGGCTCAGAAGGAATGCTTTGCAGTGAAGCCGAGTTGGGTCTGGGTGCAGGTGGCGACGGCATCATGGTTCTGAAACAGAATCTTGCGGTGGGAAAACCTCTAAACAAAGCGCTTGGATTGTCAGACCCCGTGTTCGAAATTGATCTGACACCGAACCGTTCGGACTGTCTGAGTATCATTGGAATAGCGCGGGAAATTGCAGCTCTCCGAAAAACAAGGGTAAACTATCCTCGAATCAGCCTTCCGGAATCTTGCGATGATATCTTAAATTATACGTCTGTTACGATTTTGAATCCGGACCTTTGCCCCAGATATGCCGCTAGGCTTGTTTTTGATGTTGCCGTCGGCCCCTCACCGTTTTGGCTCCGGGATCGTCTGGTTTCAGTGGGTTTAAAACCGATTAACAACATCGTTGATGCTACCAATTTTGTAATGATGGAGACCGGTCAGCCGCTGCATGCCTTTGACTTTGACCGGCTTGCCGAAAACAGAATTGTTGTCCGGGTCGCCCAAGAGGGTGAAACATTTACCAGCCTGGATCAAAAAGAGCGGCGCCTGGATTCGGAAATGCTCATGATCTGTGACGGAGAAAAATCGGTTGCTGTCGGCGGAGTTATGGGCGGGTTGAATTCAGAAGTCGAAGAGACCACCACGCGGGTTCTGCTTGAGAGCGCCTATTTTGATCCGGTTTGTATTCGAAAAACGTCTAAAAAACTAGGACTGAGCACCGACGCGTCCCAACGCTTCGAACGTGGCGTTGACCCCCGGGGCACGATTGCGGCCTTGCATCGGGTTGCCAGGATCATTGCTGAAATCTCCGGTGGCAAACTCGTTGGCGGTACAATTGATGAGAACCCCAAGCCCTTTTCGGAAAAAATGATCGATCTTAGTGTCACCGCTTTAAATCGTTATCTTGGAACCCGTCTGAATCAGGACGAGATTGAATCCTATTTAAGGTCGATCGAGTTTGATGTCAAAAAAAATGACGCCGATAAGCTGCGGGTTTTTCCACCGTCCTATAGAGTTGACATCAGCAGATTTGAAGATCTCACCGAAGAGGTTGCCCGTTTATTGGGTTATAACAATATCAAAACAACCTTTCCCCTGATAGCAGCGGACACCAGAAGGACTTCAAAACAGATTGATTCGAGGAATAGCATCAAACGCCTGATGACGGGCCTGGGATTTACAGAGGTAATCAATTACAGTTTTGTCAGCAAACGATCCTGTGATCGGCTCGAACTCAGATCTGATGATCCCAGACGCAAGGAAATAGAAATCTTAAATCCTCTGTCTGAAGATCAGGCTGTGATGCGGACGTCTCTAATACCCGGCCTGCTTGAAACCATGCGTTACAATCTGGCGATGCAAAACAGAAATCTTAAGCTGTTCGAGATCGGCAACGTTTTTTTCAGTACCGGAGAGGCCGACAGCCAGCCGCTTGAAGCTGAAATACTGGCCGGTCTTTGTACCGGGATTAGAAACGAAGCTTTGTGGTTTTCCAAAGAAGTACATTGTGATTTTTATGACTTAAAAGGTGTGGTCGAAGAGCTGTTAAGAAACCTGCGCGTTGACGACACATTATTTACCGGCATGCCGCCGGAATTTTGCAGTTACACAAAGCCCGGTTTTACGGCCGAAGTATTCACAGCAAATCAATCGCTAGGCCTTATAGGAAAGCTGCATCCAAACGTGCTTCGTAATTACGAGCTAAAGCAAACCGCTTATATTTTTGAGCTTAACGTCAACCAGTTGAGCAAGCATATAGCGGAGATAAAATCAGCCCTGCCCATTCCGAAATTTCCGGCTACATCAAGAGATATTACCCTTATTGTCGATAAGAATGTCGAAGCGTTGAAGATACTAAAAAGCGTTGAAGCCCTTAATGAAGTTCTGGTTGAAAATTTGCATTTATTTGACGCTTTCGAAGGCGATCCGATTCCTTTAGGCAAAAAAAGTGTTTCATTTAGAATAAGCTACAGATCTTTTCATGAGACCCTGGATGATGATACGGTAAATCGCATTCATCAAAACATTGCAGAGAGGCTTTTAAAGGAGTTTAACGCCATATTGCCGGCCTAAACCTTGGCCCTTACGGCACGTGAAGTTTTTGCGCCTTTCACTCTCTATCAACAGTAGCGATTAAGATGCAGGACAAGCAGCCTAACCAAACAGAATTGCCCGACAAACTGTACTTCAAGGTTGGAGAAGTTAGTGTAATTACGGGTGTTCCGGCGTATGTTTTAAGGTTCTGGGAGTCTGAATTCAAAAAAATAAAACCAAAGCGGACACCTTCAGGCCATAGACTGTACCGAAAAAGCGATCTTGAGCTGATCTTAAAAATCAAGTATCTTCTATATGAAAAAAAATTTACGATCCAGGGGGCAAGGAAGCATCTAAGTGCCGGAACTGTTGAAGTAAAAGAGAGGTCCTCATCCATCACGGTGGCTGAAATCCGCTCAGAACTCAAAAGTATCCGGGATCTCATCGGCTAAATTAAAATTGTCATGTCTTTTTATATCTTTTCCGGTACCCAAAAATATGCTTGAAAAATATTGACAAGTAAAATTTTCTATAATATCTTAACTTCGTTAGCGTGCGGGCATAACTCAGTGGTAGAGTACAAGCTTCCCAAGCTTGGAGTCGCGAGTTCAAATCTCGTTGCCCGCTCCACAGAAAGAACGCCTTATTCATTATCAAGGTTGTTGAAGGTAGAGCTTTTAGGGGCAGGTGTGGTTTGAAGTTAATTTTTTCATTATGGTTAGTTGCATGAAGATTTAAAATTTTCGATCCACAACAAAAGATCTACCAATACGAGCGGAAACGGGCGACAGCCCGTTTTTGTTTTTAATCAAGCTAAGGGCCGGTGAAAGGACCAAAGAAAATATCGAAGAAAAAAAGACAAAAATCCGAGGCAAAGGGCCAGGAGGCGACACAACGTTCCGCAGAGAACGGTGCAAAAATAATTTTTAAAATCAGGGAGTTGATTGAATCCTTGTGTGAAGCCGAGGGGCTGGAACTGGTACACATCGAGTATCAGCGGGAAGCGGGCGGCAGGATCCTGCGCCTTTTTATAGACAGACCCGGAGGGATTACGCTCGACGACTGCGTATGTATCAACCGCCAGGCGGGTGACCTTCTTGACGTATATCTTGAAAACGCCGGGCCTTACAGTCTTGAAGTCTCATCACCAGGACCGCATCGCCCTTTGTCGAAAGCGCTTGACTATGAAAGATTCATGGGGAAACAGGCAAGAATCAGGACCAGGCAACCTATTGGAGGACAAAGAAATTTCAAAGGTGCCCTGGCAGGCATATCCGAAGGGATCGTAAGGCTTTCAGTCGAAGGTACCATCGTTTCTATTCCATTCGGGGAAATTGCCAGAGCGCAGCTCGTTGAACCGCAATAGCAAGCGTAATCCCCGTCCCGCCATGGCGGGATTGGAACGTAACGCAAATCCCGTTTTTGGGGCCGCGGGGAGCTTCAATGATAATTTCGGACAAAAGGGGACGTTTTTCAAAGATTCAACGGAGAAACCGGATGTTAATAACAGATATAAAACGCGTTGTTGAGCAGGTTAGCCGAGACAAAGGTATTAACCGCGAAGTCCTTATCAAGGCGCTTCAAGAGGCTTTGGGATCTGCAGCCAGGAAAAAGTTTGGAGGCAAGATCGATATCGAGGTTCAATATAATGAAGAGGCCGGCGAACTTGAGGTCTTCCAGTTTAAAGATGTGGCCGAAGTGGTCACAGAGACTGATCTTCAAATCAGTCTTGAAGAAGGACGTAAATTGGACCCGGAATGTGAGGTCGGCGACAGCCTGGGCACAAAGATGGATACTTCCACCTTCGGACGTATCGCCGCCCAATCGGCCAAACAGGTTATTATTCAGAAAATGAAGGACGCCGAAAGGGATGCGATTTATTCCAGCTTCATCGACCGCAAAGGTGAAATCATCAATGGAATTGCCCAGCGTATCGACCGCAATGATATTATTGTTAATCTTGGACAGACCGAAGGCATCCTGCCGTATAAGGAGCAAGTCCCGAGGGAGACGTATCGCAGAGGCGATCGTATCCGAGCCTATATAATGGATGTGTTGTATGAAACGCGCGGACCCCAAATTGTTCTTTCAAGGACGCATCCTAATTTTTTAGTCAACCTTTTCAAAACAGAAGTGCCCGAAATCAGTGAAGGTATTGTCTCCATCATGGGTGTGTCCCGTGAACCCGGAGTCCGGGCAAAGATTGCCGTGACGTCTAATGATTCCGATATCGACCCGGTTGGCGCCTGCGTGGGAATGAAAGGAAGCCGGGTTCAGAACGTTGTCCAGGAACTCAAGGGCGAGAAGATAGATATCATACCCTATCATATTGATCCGGCGAAATTTGTATGTAATGCGCTGGCGCCGGCCGAAATTTCCAGAGTCATTATCGATGAAGAAAACCGCAGCATGGAGGTCATTGTTCCTGATGAGTTTCTTTCGATTGCTATCGGAAAAAAGGGGCAGAACGTACGGCTGGCCTCAAAACTGACCAAATGGCATCTTGATGTGATCAGTGAATCTCGATACAGCGAGGCGATGCAGGATGGATACGATTCACTGGTGGCACTGCCCGGCATTGGAATCAGTATGGCGGATGCCCTGTATGAAAAAGGTTTTTATTCTGCCGAGGAGCTCAGCCATGCGTCTATAGAAGATCTAGTCCAGATCAGAGGAATTGCCGAAGAAAAAGCTCAAAAGCTGATCGAAACCGCAAAAAAGTATACGGCAACTATTGATCCTATCAATGAAACACCTATGGAAGCTTCGTCAGGGAAAGCTTCTGAAAAAGATACCGGTGAAGGTGAGGATATGTCCGCTCGGGCGCAGTCATCGAACAATGATGCTCCCGACGAGCAATAATTTTTTAATCATCGCAGAACAGTGGGATTTCAGAGAACACAAAGTTCCAACAATAACCAAAGCTAAGGGGGATGAATGGCAAAGATCAGGGTGTATGAGCTTGCCAGGAATTTTAACATGACGAACAAGGCGCTGCTCGAAAAAATGCGGGAAATCGCTATTCCTGTAAAAAGCCATATGAGCGCTCTGGACGATGATATCGTCGCCAGAATCAAGCAGAACATACTCGGCTTTAAAGAAAAAGATGTCGAGGAAACACGCATTAAACCCACAATTATTCGAAGACGCCACAAACGTGTACCGGAAGAACCTGTTGAGGTAGAAGCGGTCGCCGAGCCCCAAGTGCGTCCTGAAAAAACTGAAGCTGCCCAGGAGCCCATTGAGGAAAGCGTTGCAGCAAAGCAACCCCCCTTCAAAAAAGAACCGCAAGCAACGGCAAGGGCAGCGAAAATCGAAGCTAAAGCGATTAAAAAGGCAGATATGGCCGAAATGGTTGTTGAGAAAAAAAAGGTTGCAGAGAAAGACGCTCCGAAAATCATCGATGTGCCGGATGGCGTCGATTCGCCGACCGTAATTCAAAAAGAGAGGCAACAGGTTGTGCCGCCGGCCGTATTAAAACAGAAGAGACAACCTGTTGCCAAGAAAGTAAAACCCAAAAAGATTAAAAAAGAGATCCCTGCAAAAATTATAAGACTGCCGGCAAAACCCCCCGATGAAGTCATAATCCCCGTGGTCGATAAAGCCAAAGACACACCTCCCGAGCCGGTGGTTACAAAGATACCTCTGCCGGTGGAACTTGACCATGACGACACGGCACCGCCGGAAGAAGTGCCTGCAAAAAAGAAAAAGAAAAGGGCAAAGAGACCTGAAGACACGGTTATAGATAAAAAGTTTTTTAAAAAGAAAATTTCGTTTCGAAAAAAAGAGGTTGTTGAGGGAGAAGACCTTTACGCCCCGAGTCAGCGGGTTCGAAAGATCCGCAAAACGACCAAGGCCAAAGCAGCCGTCATTCAACAAAAGCCCCAGATTACAATCCCTAAGGCCATCAAGCGCCGAATAAAGATCGATGACACCATTGCCCTTTCTGATCTTGCCAAGCGCATGGGAATTAAAGCTGCTGAAATAATAAAAAAACTGATGGGTTTGAATGTTATGGCGACAGTGAACCAGATCATAGACTTTGATACCGCAGTCCTTGTTGCCTCAGAGTTCGATTACGAGCTTGAAAAAGCATCCTTTGAGGAAGAAACACTTATCAGGGTGGAACAGGATGACCCCAGCAAACTCATCGAGAGGCCTCCGGTGGTTACCGTTATGGGACATGTGGATCATGGTAAAACATCTCTTCTTGATGTCATTCGCAAAACCAAAGTTACTGAAAATGAAGCCGGAGGAATTACGCAGCACATTGGAGCCTATCATGTTTCCACGGAGAAAGGCCAAATCATCTTTCTGGATACACCGGGACATGAGGCCTTTACTGAAATGCGTGCCCGCGGCGCCAAAGTTACAGATTTGGTAGTTCTGGTTGTTGCCGCCGATGATGGTGTCATGCCGCAGACCATTGAGGCGATCAATCACGCCAAAGCCGCCGGGGTACCGATAATCGTTGCAATTAACAAAATCGACAAAGCCAATGCCGATCCCGAACGTGTTCAACGTGAACTTGCCGATGCCGGGCTTGTGCCCGAGGAATGGGGCGGCGAAACTATTTTTGTCAAGGTCTCTGCTAAAGAGAATACGGGCATAGACGACCTGCTTGAAATGATCCTTCTTCAGGCCGAGATATTGGAACTTAAGGCCAACCCGGACAGGCTTGCCATGGGGCACGTGGTTGAAGCCAAACTGGATTCAGGCAGAGGTCCTGTCGCCACCGTCCTGATACGGCAAGGAACTTTAAAAGTCCATGATCCGGTGGTCTGCGGCGTGCACCACGGGAAAGTACGCGCTTTATTGAACGACCGCGGAGTTCAGGTAGCCTCGGCCGGACCTTCAATGCCGGCAGAAATCATCGGCCTAACCGGCGTTCCCAATGCCGGAGATGAGATGATCGCACTTGCCGATGAAAAGGATGCCAAACAGGTTAGTGCCCATCGAATCCAGAAGCAGCGATCTAAAGAACTGGCCAAAACCGGCCGCTTAAGTCTTGAAAAACTTTACGAGCAGATGCAGGTAGGGAAAGTTAAAGAGCTGAACATCATATTGAAGGCTGATGTCCACGGCTCTATTGAAGCTCTCAGAGATTCACTGACAAAGCTTTCCAATGAGGAAGTCAAAATTAATGTGATCCACGCAGCTACCGGCACCCTAACCGAATCAGACGTCTCCCTGTCCGCCGTATCCGATGCCATCATTATTGGATTTAACGTGCGCCCCAGTTCCAAGGTTCAGGCGCTTGCCAGCGAAGAAAATGTGGATACACGGTTTTACAATATCATCTACGATGTTATCAAAGATATTAAAAATGCCATCATCGGTATGATGTCGTCCACCTTTGAAGAACGAGTCTTGGGAAGGGCCGAGGTCCGCGAAGTATTTCATGTCCCCAAAGTGGGAGCGATTTCAGGTTGTTACGTAACTGAAGGAAAGGTGGAGCGGGGGCGGAAGGTGCGCATTTTAAGGGATTGGGTTGTCTTATACGACGGCACGATTTCTTCTCTGCGGCGATTTAAAGACGACGCCAAGGAAGTTCAAAGCGGCTATGAATGCGGAATCGGTATTGAAAATTACAATGACATCAAGATCGGCGACATCATCGAATGCTATTACCTGGAAGAGATCAGACCCGAACTTGAACAGTAATAATGAGGATGTCATGGTTGCCGGTTTAGGGATAATAACATTCAGGCTGCATGACTGCCGGTCGTTAAAAGGCAAGCGCAAAGTTGTAAAATCAATTATCAGCCGGTTGCGCAACAACTTTAATATCTCGGTTGCCGAGGTTGGAGCAAATGATATCTATCAGAGGGCGGAAATAGGTTTTGCGGTAGTTGGCAACGACCGAACGGTGATAAACTCCAAAATTGATAAAATATTCAACTTGGCAAACGAGTTGGGGCTGGCCGAGGTTATCGATAGCGAAATGGAGCTCATCAATTTATAAATAAAATCGCTGCGCGATTTTCTAAAAGGCAGCCGCGCTGCTAAAAAGTGGACAATGAAACCCTATTCACGTTCCGAAAGAGTCAGCGGTCATATCAAAAAGGTCTTGTCGGACATGTTGCAGAAGCACCTTAAAGATCCTCGTCTTGAAATGGCGACAATTACGGGTGTAAAGATGTCCCGTGATCTTCGGATTGCGCGGATTTACTTTATTTCACCAGGCGGCAGAAAAAGCAGCGAAGAAGCGGCCGAAGGTTTTAGAAGCGCTCTCGGGTATGTAAAACGGACCTTGGCCCAACAGCTCGGTCTGCGTTATATGCCCGAGCTTAAATTTTATTACGATGAATCTTTTGAGTACGGATCACGCATCGATAACGTGCTGAAGTCAATCAAAGCAGATAATGGACCAGATCATACGCCATTTGAAAAATAGCCGAAATGTCTTAGTTGTTTCTCACACAAATCCGGACGGTGATGCCATCGGCTCGCTGATTGCCACGGGACTTGCCCTTGAGACCTTGAACAAAAAAACAACATTATACAACGAAAGTCCCATTCCGGCTGTGTATCGTTTTCTACCGTCGGTTGATCGTGTCGTTCGTCGCCTCAACAATTCAAGCTATGACACGGCCGTTATACTTGACTGCGGCAACTTGCAGCGCGTCGGAGAAGGCGTTTCAGAGATAGAACGGACACCGGTCATCATCAACATTGATCATCATATCACCAATACTTTCTTTGGCAGCTTTCGACTTGTCGATACGTCCGCAAGTGCTACCGCAGAGATCGTGTACCGACTGATAAAACAGCTGTCTGTTCCCATTGATGAAAATATTGCGATTTCGATATATACAGGAATTTTGACTGACACAGGGTCCTTTCGATTTTCAAATACAAACAAGGCTGCTTTTGCCATTTGCGCAGAGATGGTAGCGATAGGCGTCGATCCTTACAGAGTTGCTCAGCACGTATATGGAACTTATTCCCTGGGCCGCATAAAACTGTTGAACCTTGCGCTTGATTCCATTGTGATTTCATCTAACGGCAAACTGTCAATTATGACGCTCACTCAGAACATGTTCAATGAAACTCGGACCCAGCCTGAAGACGTGGACGGCCTTATTAATTATGCCAAACGTATTGAAGATGTAAAAGTAGCGGCGCTTATTCAGGAGCATCAAGACAGCGGCGGAGAATCAACATCTTTCAGCAAGTATCACGTCAGCCTCCGTTCAGATGGAACGGTGAATGTGGCCGAAATAGCCGCCTCATTTGGCGGGGGCGGTCATTCCAGTGCTGCCGGATTTAATATTGAATCGACACTTCCCGATTTAAAAACAAAAATATTAAACCTGGCTGAAAAATTGTGATCCGGATACATTCAGCATGAACAAAAGCGGAATTTTAGTTGTTGATAAGCCCGCGAACACAACATCCGCCGAGGTGGTGGCGGTTGTAAAAAGATTGCTTGGTGCCAGAAAGACAGGGCACACCGGTACACTTGATCCCTTTGCAACAGGGGTTCTGGTTTGCTGTGTGAACCAGGCCACAAAGCTGGCAAGGTTTTTTCTGCACTCAAGCAAAACATACGAGGCTGTTCTTCAGCTGGGTGTTGCAACCGACACCCAGGATTTGACCGGAACTGTAACAGCAACGTGTGATGAGGTAAGATTTTCGGATCGTGCGATCCGGTCCGTATTCAGCCAGTTTGAAGGAACACTTGAGCAATTTCCACCGGTTTATTCGGCACTGAAGTATAAAGGGGTTCCTCTTTATAAACTTGCTCGAAACGGCAAGCCTGTTCAGAAACAGGCAAGACGTATATGTATTTCAACCATCGAAATACTTAAAATCGATCTCCCGCTGGTACGTTTTGTTGTTTCCTGCAGCGCAGGGACATATATCAGAACACTTTGCGCAGACATCGGTGCTTCTTTAGGATGCGGGGGACACCTTAAGGAACTCAGAAGGATCAAGAGCGCCGGATTTACAATTGCCGAGGCTGTAACCTTGCAACAAATAGAAGAACTTGCTTTATCCGCCAGGTTATTCGAGCGGATGATAAGTATGTCGAACGCTTTGCCGCAAATGCCCGAACACGTTGCCGATAAGGCTTTGAACGCAAAAATAATGCATGGCAGGATTTTAACAAAAAAGGATTTTATACCCGGGCAGATGGACGCTTTAAAGGGATTTATCAAGATCGTTGATATCGATAAGAATCTTATTGCCGTGTTACAGTGGACACCCGAAACAAATAGGTATCGTTATTGTTGTGTCTTCAACAGCTAGCGCCTACGTCTGGAATCATTGGAGTTCCGGATTTGAGAAGCGCTTCGTTTGTTGAAACCTAAATCGAGGTAAAAATAATTATTCAAATGCAGGAGGCTAAATAAATTGGTTTTAACATCGAATGACAAAAAGGAGTTGATTGAACGGTTTAAACTGCATGAATCCGATACCGGTTCACCGGAGGTTCAGGTAGGACTTTTGACACAACGTATTTCATATCTTACGGAGCATTTGAAGGTTCATAAAAAGGATCATCACTCCCGAAGAGGTTTGCTGATTTTAGTCGGTAGACGTCGCAGACTTTTGAACTACGTTAAAAACAAAGATGTAAAACGATACAGGACGGTTATCGAAGCCCTTGGATTGAGAAGATAGCTTCAAGTCTTTTGTGACCGGTTTTACGGACAGAAAGTCTTACTCTGATCGAGTCAAAACTCGATGGGGCGTTATTCGTTGTTCGTTAATGGTTATTCAGCCGTCGGAGCTAATTCAGCCGTCGTAGCTAAAGCTACTTTGGCGAAGTCGGCAGCTACTTTGGCGAAGTCGGCTTGGTTTTCTGATATCAAATTTCAAATTTCATTGCCTGCGGCCGGACTCATAACTCATTGAAAAGTTACAGCGTTGCGTGATTTGTTAAATAGCGGCAGCTTCAGATTCGAAGTTGCCTTTCCCTAAGGAGATTAGCATGAAAACCGTACTTAAAACAGAAGTTGGAGGTAAACCCCTGAGCATCGAAACCGGAAAAGTTGCCAAACAGGCGTCCGGTTCGGTTGTGGTTCGCTATGGCGACACCATGGTACTTGTCACGGTGGTATCGGCCAGAGAAGAACGAGCGGCGGATTTTTTACCGCTGAGCGTCGAATATCAGGAGAAAATTTATGCCGCCGGGAGGATACCCGGAAATTATTTCAGGCGCGAAATCGGAAGGCCCTCTGAAAAAGAGACCTTAACCGCCCGTCTTATTGACCGGCCCATTCGCCCCCTCTTCCCGAAAAACTACCGCTATGAAACTCAGGTAATTGCAACGGTGCTGTCCATGGACCAGGAAAACGACCCTGACATACTGGCAATGGTAGGGGCGTCAGCTGCGCTCGAAATATCGGACATCCCGTTTGCAGGGCCGATTGCATCCGTACGCGTCGGCCGTCTGGACGGTCAATTCAAAATCAATCCCACCATTGACGAATTGGAACTATCTGATATCAACATTATTGTTGCAGGTTCAAAAACCGGTGTGGTCATGGTAGAGGGCGGCGGCAACATCGTTAAAGAAGCTGATATGCTGGAAGCCATTTTTTTCGGCCATAAAGAGATACAGCCGATCATAGAACTTCAAGAGAAGCTAAAAGAGACCAACGGCATACCAAAACGCCCCTTTACTCCGCCTCAAAGGGACGAGGAACTGGTCAGAAAAATTGAGGCCGAAGTGGCTTCTCCTCTATACGAAGCTCTGCAAGTGCCTCAAAAAATCGAACGCAGTGCGGCACTTCGGGACCTCAAAGCGAAAGTGTTCGAAAAGCTCGGACAAGACTATGTCGATCAAAAAGGCCAAATCGATGACATCCTGAATGACCTGCAACGAAAAATCAGTCGCGACCTTGTCCTGAAAGAAGGCAGACGGATCGATAACCGCAAATTTGATGAAATCAGGCCCATTACCTGCGAGACCGGAATTTTGCCCCGAACCCACGGCAGCGCCCTCTTTACACGGGGAGAAACCCAGGTTTTAGGGGTGCTGACCCTTGGTTCGGGACAGGACGAGCAGCGGGTGGAAACATTAATCGGTGAAGAGTTCCGACCTTTTATGCTTCATTACAACTTCCCGCCGTATTCGGTGGGAGAGGTAAGACGGATCGGAGGTCCCAGCCGCAGAGATATCGGCCATGGCGGGCTGTCCACCAGAGCCATCGAAAAAATTCTGCCCCCCAAGGAAAAATTTGACTATACCATTCGGCTGGTTTCGGAGGTTTTCGAGTCGAACGGGTCTTCATCCATGGGAACGGTATGTTCGAGTATCCTGGCGCTTATGGACGGAGGGGTTCCCATCAAGGCTCCGGTTTCCGGTATAGCCATGGGACTTGTAAAAGAAGGAGATCGGGTGCTTATTCTGTCTGATATCTTAGGAGATGAAGATCACACCGGTGATATGGATTTCAAGGTTGCCGGCACCAAAGACGGCATTACTTCGCTGCAGATGGATATTAAGATCCATGAACTTTCAAGGGATATCATGGAAAAGGCGCTGGAACAGGCTCGTGTCGGCCGGATTTATATTCTAGACCGGATGTTGGAGGCGTTGAGGGAACCCCGCGATCAAATTTCTCCTTATGCACCCAAGATAATTACTATTAAGATTAATCCGGACAAAATCCGCGAAATCATCGGCCCCGGAGGAAAAGTCATCCGGTCGATTCAAAGTGAAACTAATACAAAAATTGAAATTGACGATTCAGGTCTGGTCAAAATTGCCGCCTTTTCGCAAGCTGAAGGAGATGCGGCTTTAGACATGATCAACGAGATCATCGTGGAACCGGAAGAAGGGAAGATCTACGAAGGAACGGTTGTAAAGATCATGGATTTCGGGGCTTTTGTCCAAATAAGGCCCGGTACGGACGGACTTGTGCATATCTCGCAACTGGCTCCCCACCGCGTTACAAAAGTTTCCGATATCGTCAAGGAAGGCGACCGCATTAAGGTCAAGGTTCTGGAAATCGGCAGAGACGGAAAGATCCGCCTGAGTCACAAGGCTGTTCTGGAAGAAGAAGGAAAGGTGTGAAAATGGGTTTGGGCGCCAACAAAACCATCCTTAAAAATGGTATCCGGATTGTCACCAAAAAGATGCCCCATATCCGATCGGTATCGGTAGGGGTATGGGTGAATGTCGGCGCCAGGGACGAATCACTGGCTGAAAGCGGACTTTCCCATTTTATTGAACACATGATTTTCAAGGGAACCGAAAAGCGGTCGGCGTTTCAAATCGCCAAGGAATTTGATGCCATCGGAGGACATACCAACGCTTTCACGAGCTTAGAGAATACTTGCTACCACGCCAAAGTCATCGATACCCATCTTGAGACCGTCGTCGATATTCTTTCTGATATATTTTTAAACTCTTTATTCGACGAAAAAGAGGTTGAAAACGAGCGAACGATTATTCTCCAGGAAATTGGAATGGTTGAAGACAATTCGGAGGAGTATGTTCATATTCTTTCAGGAAATAACTTTTGGGGTCAAAATTCTTTGGGACGGTCGATTTTAGGCCCTCGTGAAAACATCCTTGGTTTTACTGCCGATACCATCAAGGATTTTTTTTGCCGTTTTTATCAGCCTGATCGGATTGTTATCTCTGCTGCCGGCAGCTTGGAGCATGACCGCCTAGTTGATCTGGTGGGACCGGCATTCGAATCCGTTCGGCCGGGCAACGGCTTTCCCGAACGCATCATGCCCGATGGACGCCCCCTGGTTGACCTGCGCTACAGGGATCTGGAACAGGTTCATGTCTGCCTGGCAACAAAGGGAATATCCATCACCAACCCCAAGCGGTACGCCTACTCACTGATGAACACCCTGCTTGGGGGTAACATGAGCTCAAGGCTTTTTCAGGAGATACGTGAACGCAGGGGGTTGGCCTATTCGGTCTATTCATTCATATCCTCTTATGTCGACACCGGCATTTTCGGGGCTTATGTAGGCGTCGACCCTAAGAATGCCTTCGAGTCGACAACAACAATCTTAAAGGAGATGGGGAAGCTTAAAGCAACGCGAGTCGGGGCAGATGAGTTGGGAGATGCCAAAGAATACACGAAAGGCAACCTTCTGTTGGCCTCGGAGAATAATGACAACCAGATGGTTCGCCTGGCCCAAAACGAAACCCATTTCGGGCGTTATATTCCTTTGGAGGATGTTATCGACAACATCGAATCGGTTACCCAAGATGATATCCTCGAACTGGCGGAAGCCCTTTTTAAGGACAACTGCTTTGCCCTGACAATGCTCGGAGCAGTCGGCGACAAGGCTGCTTATGAGAATATCTTAACGATCTGAAAAACATAATGGACCACACGCCTACCATTAAAATTCTGCGCTTAAGACCGGAGACGGACGCCGATATACCTCTGCCCCGTTACATGACGCCCCGGGCTGCAGGAATGGACATCTGTGCCGCTATTGAAAAGGATTTTGTGCTGAAAGTGGGCGCAATCGCGATGATTCCCACCGGTTTTGCCGTAGCCATCCCCGAAGGATATGAAGCCCAGATTCGCCCCCGAAGCGGACTGGCTGCCAAACACGGTATCGGTCTGATCAACTCTCCCGGCACCATTGACGCCGACTATCGCGGTGAAGTCAAAATTGCCATGATAAATCTTGGAGACAAAGACTATACCTTTTCCCGCGGCGACAGGATCGCCCAGATGGTCATCAATCGGGTTTACTCGGCCAGATTGGAAGTTGTGCCGCAGCTTGATGAAACCGATCGGAATGCCGGCGGATTCGGGCATACGGGAATGTGAATTAGTTGATTAGTTGATTAGTTAAATGGTTGTATGGCTGAATGGCTGATTTGAAAATTTATTTTCTTTGTATTGACGGGTAGAGCTAATTTGACTATTTAACCATTTGGCTACTTGACCATTTAACGAATTTACAAGGCTGATGACCGCTAACAACCTTCCCGGCGAAACGACTGGTCAACATTCCAATTATAATCTTTCCGTTTGCATCCTGGCCAGCGGCAGCAAGGGTAATGCCATCTATCTTTCCGACGGTTCGATTTCGATCCTTATCGACGCCGGCCTTTCAGGCATCGAAATTGAACGCCGGCTCGAATCCAAAGGACTTTACCCGCAAGATCTCGATGCCATCCTGGTTTCCCATGAACATGCCGACCACATCCAGGGTGTCGGTGTGCTCTCGCGCCGTTATAACCTGCCGGTTTATATGACACCCAAAACCAAAAAGGCCGCTGCCTCGCAGTTGGGAAATATCCATGATTTTAAAAAGTTTGAATGCGGTGCCACTTTTAAGATTGAGAACTTGACGATTCACCCCTTTTCCGTATCTCATGATGCCAACGACCCGGCAGGATTTACAATAAGCCTGGACGGAACCAAAATCGGGATCGCGACGGATCTTGGCATAGCGACGACCGTCGTGAAGGAACATCTAAAAGGGTGCGCTTTATTGATTCTTGAAGCCAATCATGATGAAACCATGCTGATCAACGGGCCATACCCCTGGCCGTTAAAGCAGCGCATCCAGAGCAGAACCGGTCATCTTTCCAACAAGGCCTCGAAAAACCTTTTAGGGGCAATTCAGCATGACCGGCTCGAATATGTCGTGCTGGCCCACCTGAGTGAAACCAACAACACACCTCAAAAAGCCCTCAATGAAGTCGGCCGGGCCCTAACCCAAAACCGCACAAAACTTGCTGTGGCACTCCAGGATGAATGCAGTACCCTGATACATCTCAGGTAACTTGATAACCCGGTAAGTGTAAAAGTCGAAATCTTATCAGACAGGTCGCCCTCTTGGCTGATAAGATTTTGACTTTTACACCTCAATTAGGGTTCAAGTTTGTATCTTGCGCGCAGGCGGGCGGAAAGATCCCGGACCACCTGGAAGGCTTTCTCGACGGTTGTTACGCCATCCGGGTTCACCAGGCAGCAGGTGGCCGGAGAAATCAGGCTTCTTGAGAGTAGAAATTTCCTGTCGATACCCTTTTTGCCGAGACTGTCCCACAGACTTGCCAGACGATGTTCCAAGGCGTCGATGGTTTCCTTTTCAAAGGGTTCGAAATTGGTCGGTACGGTTCCCCAAACAATGGACCCGCCCCGGTCGAGAAACCTTTTGATGGAATCGACGTAGGAAGAAAAGACTTCTCCGTTGAGGTAGACATCTAGCGAAAGAACGTCCATGTCGAGCCCCAGCAGAAAATCCCAGTCTGGATTGCCACACAGGTGAACCCCGCAGGGCCGCCGGATCAATGAGAAAAAATACTCCATATCCATGCGAGCTTTGGCGCTGTCGTAACCGGACAGGGCGCTGAACAAAAACTGCAGGCCAGGTTCATCGACAAACATAAAGGCATTGGGGTTTAATAATTTAAGGCGGCCGAGTTGGACGTTGATCCGCTTGGCCATGAATTCGAACATGAAGGCTCGGATGGTATCATCAAAAAGAATCGGGCGTCTGTTCTGGTCCAGAACGTTCAAACCGAAGCTGATGGGCCCTTCAAGTTGACCTCTGATTGCCGGCCGATCGGAAAAATCCATTTTGAGAAAGCGATGGTAGACAACAGAGTATTCAGGGCTGATATCAAAGTAATCCGGCTCCTCAAAGTGGGACATGGTCTGTTCGAATTCGTCTAAAAATTTATCCATGGAAAACGAGAGGGTCTGTTTTTCCATATCCAGGCATATCCCCGGAAAATGTTCCGAAGCCTGTACATACATGTCTTCGTAGTAATTCATGCGGGGGAGTTGAGGTCAGAAGGGGATGTCCAGCGACAGGGCCGCCTCCAGGGCTCTGTCCGGGTCCCGGTGAGGCATCACCGCCATGGCGGTTGTGAGCAGGTTGCCGGGTATCGTCATTTCCCAAAATTCCTTTCATGCAAAATATCATAAGGAAAAACATCTGTGGGTACAAATTGCACCTTGGTAACGTCACGCTGATATTTTCTTAACTTATTAAATTTATTAATTAAATAAATTATGCTGAAAAATTTTCGTGAAATATCCGGGTTAGCGCTTGGGCCTGTAGTACCAGAGTGCGCAGGGCATCCGGAATCGCAATGAAAATGGAAAAAGCGTCGCCACCAGAACGGTAAGCCCCAGTTGCAAGGGAGAAAACCATTCCAGCTTACGGCTGGAAGTAATCACCCGAGGAGCCGCCAGCATTTTGAAAGCCTTGTTCCGCCGGTCCCCCCAGGATCGCAGTCGCTGAGAGAACCAGATTTCCTCGCTGGCATAGACCTTCTGGCTGAAACCGCCGACAGCCTCGAATCCTTCCCGCAGGCAATAGATGAAACATCCGGCTGCAAGATGGAATTTCAAAGAGGCCCAGTTCCACAAATCCAAACCTTTGCGCTCGAAAAATCGTAGCGGCCTTTCGAAGTCCACCAAACTTCCTCCGCCGCAACACCGGCCGCTGGAGAGGTTATCCAAGGCGCTTTGCAACAAGGCCGGAGAGATGATCGTATCCGCATCTATAAATATAAAATAAAGTCCCCTGGCAACTATAGCTCCGGCATTGCGTGCCCTTGAAATCTGGTTGACCGGTTCAAAAACGACACGGGAGTGGTTGGCGCGGGCGACCTGTGCTGTATGGTCGGTTGAGTTGTTATCAACAACAATCACTTCTCCGGACAACTTTTGTCCGTCCATGGCGTCATGCAGCGCAATCAGGGTCTTGGGCAGCCAATGTTCCTCGTTATAAGCCGGAATGATAACAGAATAGTCCACGGTCATTTTCAAAATATTTATCCGTTCAATTTTAATTTTATATCATAATCACAAAGTTTCAAGTAGGCCTTACCGAGATCGGGAAATTAGAAACGCAGTTGACAAGCTTGAAACGGCTTATCAAAAAAATCCACAGCAGACTGTCTGCAAACACGTCCCATCGACCATCGTCATAGGTTTGTAAAAATTCGCGGGAAATTGTCATCTGCTTTGCAATTCTTTTTTATAATTTATCGATAAAGATAGGCTCCGATGAAGCTTCCGAGGATGTCCGCCAGAACATCCATAACATCTGCGTTGCGGTAGGGAACGTAATGCTGGTGGATTTCGTCACTGATTCCATAAAGCGAGGACAAAACTATACTGAGAATCATCACCAGCTTTACATTGTTTTTTATGGGCCCTGTTTTGAGAGCTCTGAAAAAGAGAGCACTCAGCAGGGCATAAGCTGCAAAATGGAGGGCCTTGTCGAAATAGGGTATGCCGGGGATTCCTTTAGGTGAAGGATACGAGGACTGGATATAAATCAAAAGGCAGTAAATGAAAACCGGAAACCAGTAATAAAAGAATTTGTGTAATTTACTCAATTTTAAAAGCCGGTGGTTGGTCGCCTTTCCCCGAAAACGGCTTCACAGGGAGAATTTTTAGTGACATGCTTTTGCAGTTTATTGCACCAAAGGGATTGAAAGGTTCGACAACTGCCGTCTAAAGCATCAAGCTTGGCAACATCGGCGTCTTGGCAACGCAAGTCACACCATTTGATTTTGTGGGTTGTTACTCCGGCATTTTTATTCATGAGTCTTCAAATATTAGCAAATCCGGCTTTCTGTTTTTGATATGCTCCCGCGTCTTGTTTAAAAAACTTTCCTGGCTGATCCCGAACCGGACTTGGCCGTCCAAAGTTCGTATAGAAAGGGTTCCGGATTCTTTTTCCTTGTTGCCGATGGTCAGGATCAGCGGAATATTGTTGAGCTGGGCGTCACGGATCTTTTTGTTCAGGCTTTCTGATCGGCTGTCGATTTCAGTACGCAGACCGGCGTTTTCAAGCGTCTGTTTAATCTGGTTGGTGTAAGGGACCAGATCATCGTTGATGGCCAGCAAGGCGACCTGAGTCGGTGCCATCCACAGAGGAAACTTGCCGGCAAAATGTTCAACCAGGATTCCAAAAAAACGCTCGATGGAGCCGTAAATCACCCTGTGGATCATGATCGGGCGCTGTTTTTGATTGTTTTGGTCAATATACGCAAGATTAAACCGTTCCGGCAGCGACATGTCCAGTTGGATTGTGCCGCACTGCCAGGTCCGGTTGAGGGCATCTTTGATATGCACGTCGATCTTGGGTCCGTAAAAGGCACCGTCACCCTCGTTGATCTTATAGTCTCTGCCATACCTATTGAGCGCTGCTTTCAAACCCTGTGTCGTCATTTCCCACTGTTCGTCCGTTCCAATGGATTTTTCAGGACGGGTTGAAAGTTCCAGATGAAAGCCGAGACCAAAGGTGCTGTAAATCCGTTGCACCAGTTTCAGTACCCCTAATATTTCATCTTCGATCTGTTCGGGCGTCATGAAAATATGGGCATCGTCCTGATGAAACGCCCGGACCCGGAAGAGGCCGGCCAGCACACCGCTGAGTTCGTGGCGATGTACCAGTCCGATTTCAGCAGCCCGAACCGGAAGTTCCCTGTAGGAATGGGGCCTCCGGCCGAACAGGAGCATTCCGCCCGGGCAGTTCATGGGCTTAATGGCGTACTCATATTCGTCAACGTGAGATGTGTACATATGTTCGCGGTAATTTTCCCAATGACCGCTCTTTTCCCAGAGACTGCGCTGCAGCATGATCGGCGTCTTTGTTTCCACATAGCCGGCCGCCCGGTGTTCAAGGCGCCAGTAATCGAGCAGGCAGTTCCAGATACTGATTCCTTTGGGATGAAAAAACGGCATTCCGGGTGCTTCATCGTGAAAGCTGAAAAGATCGAGGGCTTCACCGATTTTGCGGTGGTTTCTCCTCTTGGCCTCTTCAATAAAATGGAGGTATTCTTTCAGTTCTTTTTTATTGAAAAAGGCCGTGCCGTATATCCGCTGGAGTTGGGCCTTTTTCGGATCCGCCCGCCAATAAGCGCCGGATACCTTTGTCAGTTTGATGGCCTTGACAAAGCCGGTATGGGGGACGTGCGGCCCGCGGCACAAATCCGTAAAGTCGCCGTGCTTGTATAAGGAGATGGTTCCCTCTTGAAGCTCTGAAATCATTTCCAGTTTATAGGGCTCGTTTTTGTAAAATTCCATTGCTTCGGATTTTGAAACCTCAATGCGCTCAAAGGTCAGTTTGGCCTTGACGATTTTTTCAATTTCGGCCTCAATTCTGGGAAAATCGTCTTTGGACAGCGGCTGCATATCAATATCGTAGTAGAAGCCGTCTTCAACGATAGGGCCGATGGTCAGTTTGGCGTCTTTGTAAAGACGTAAAATAGCATCGGCCATGACATGCGCTGCGCTGTGGCGCATAATTTCAAGCCCTTCCTGATCCCGGGTTGTGATCAGGCTGATGTCGGCGTCCCGGTCAATTTTCGTAGTTAAATCGACAATCTTACCGTTGAGTTCCAGAGCGACGCAATCCCGCGCCAGACCCTCGGAAATACTGTTGGCCACTTCCAAACCCGTTGGGTTATTTTCAAAACCCTTTATCTTACCATCAGGAAATGTTATGTTTATCATTAGCTTATCACCATTTTTCTATGATTAGTTGAGGCAATATACTATTTAACTGTTCAACGAAGCAATTAAAATACAGAAATTTAGGGCAAATATAACGTCGGGTCAAGGTAAAATTAAAATTAGGCAACGCTAGGATTTACAAGCTGCGGAAAGTATGAAATTGAGCTTCACATACATCGACACCGGATCCGGACTTGAAAAATTTACAAAATCCGTTGAAAAATCAACAGCCGTCGCCGTTGATCTGGAAGCTGATTCCATGTACCATTTTCAAGAAAAGGTCTGCCTGATTCAAATGGCTACCAGGACCGACGGCATCGTTATCGATCCCATCCGGATAAAAGACATATCTTTGCTGAAACCGCTTTTTTCCAATAGTAAAATCAAAAAAGTTTTTCACGGAGCCGACTACGATGTCCGCAGCCTTTACAGGGATTTTGGCATCCAGGTAAACCATCTTTTTGACACTCAGGTCGCATGCATGTTTTTAGGTCTCAAGGAAACCGGACTGGATGCGGTGCTTCATCAAAGGTTCAATATTCGCCTGGACAAGAAATATCAAAAGAAAGATTGGTCAAAACGCCCGTTGACGCAAGAGATGATGGCCTACGCCGTTGCTGACGTGATGTCTCTGATTCCCCTGGCGGAAATTCTCGAAAAAGAGCTTGAACGAAAAGGGCGGCTTTACTGGGTATATGAAGAGAGTGAAATCATCAGCAAGGTAAGGCCGTCTTGTAACGAGGGGCATCCATTATATCTTAGGTTCAAGGGCGCCGGGCAGATCGATCGCAGAGGTTTGGGCATTCTGGAAGCCTTGCTTCAGTTTCGGGTGCAGGTTGCCAGGCAAAAAGATAAGCCCCTGTTCAAAATCTTTCCGAACAACGCGCTGTTGAAGGTGGCATCGGAAAAGCCGACGGCCCAGGCAAGCTTGACAAAGGCCAACATATTCAGCCCAAAGCAGATCAACATGTATGGCCATACCGTTATCGAGATCGTAAACCGTATCCTGAAAACGCCTGCAAATAGACTGCCGGTGTATCCCAAAAAACAGTCGCCGCGGGTGGATGCTTCCGTTTCAAAACGGATCAGGGCCTTAAAGGCCTGGCGGGATTCAAAAGCCCGGGCCCTTGACATCGATCCCGGCGTTTTTTTCAGCAACCACCTTATCGGTGCTGTTGCCGTTTGCAACCCCACGGATACCAAAGCCCTTAAAGCAATCGAAGAAATGAAACGCTGGCAGCGCAAGGAATTCGGCCGGGAAATCGTGTCGGCTTTGAGAAATCTGAAATAGCGACGTTTAACACGGCACATTTCACGGAATTTGTATCCAACCTGCCGCTTATCGATCCGTCTAAGCCTGCCTAAAATACGGTGTTCATAGCTTTTGTGAAACCGGATTCGATCTTGACGTAATGGAGTTAAAACATGGAAAGGGTGGTATATCTTGAATAGTGAATAGTGGCATCTTATCCACAATTCAAGACACGACACCATTTACGACATTCGGTTTATGGAAGGACGTGTGAACGCAAGAATGTCGAAAAATTGAGAAACTCATCACATCAAGCCCTTTTCCTTGAACGACAGGAAGCCATTTTTGGTGACAATGATGTGATCCAAGACAGATATTCCAATAATATTGCCGGCATCCACCAATTGTCGCGTTGTCGCGACATCGTCAGCGCTGGGAGTAAGTATGCCTGACGGGTGGTTGTGAGCGAGGATAATGCTGGCAGCCCGGTCCGATATTGCATCTGCAAATACTTCTCGCGGATGAACCTGGTTCGTATTCAGAAGACCTACTGTAACAATCCTGTTTCCGATAACCTCATTTGCTCCGCTCAAAGAGATACAAAGGAAATATTCCTGCTTTTTATCGGCAATATATGAAATGAGCGGCAAGATGTCTTCTGCTTTCCTGACGAAAGTACTTTCCTTTAACAGTCTCCGCCTTGCAAATTCAAAGGCAGCCACAATCTGGCATGCCTTGGCAAAACCAACACCTTCTATCGAAACAAGGGTCTTTATATCTATCGTTTCTTTATGGTTATCAAGCTCTCGTAAAATGGCATGTGATATTTTAAAAACACCCTTGCCCTTTACACCGCTTCCAAGGAGAGTTGCGAGCAGTTCTATATCTGAAAGAGCTTTGGCTCCTTTGGCAGCCAGTTTTTCTCGTGGTCTGTCAAAACTGGGAAGCTCTTTAATAGGTTTCAAAACGATCTCCTATGGTTATATTCGGCTTTACTCGGTGCTTTAGGGGAGGGACGATTCCGGTTTCCGGTTTTCCAATTCAACAACGCCTCTTAATTGTTTTATAATACCCTCTCTAACTTTTCTATTTTTTGTCTTGCGAAATAGCTTGATGAGCGTAATTTCCTCCTTATTATGAGGCAGAAGGGTTTCACGTAGCTCTTCTCCGGATGTATATTCTAAACTAAAATCTGAAACCTTCGGAAGGCTTCTGCCTTGCTCAAAAAAGGAAGTAATATCAACGCCAAGAAGCTCCGAGATTTGTTGCAAACGCATGACAGAAATTCGGGTTGAGCCTTTCTCATATTTTTGAACTTGCTGAAATGATATCCCTATTTTTTCAGCCAGCTCACCCTGAGAAAGCCCCCAGTTCTTTCTTAATTGCCTAATTTTTTCTCCGATTTTTTGGTCGATCAACCGCTTTTACCTTCCTGTATGCATCCTTATTTCACCAATTAAAGACAAATTTATCTCATAAATATCTGCTAAAGTCTAACAACCCATGGTTGTATTTTTTTGTTGCTTTTTTATCATAGTAATTGTATTGAGTGGCATCGTGACACGCTAATATAAGCGCACTTTATTTACTTAAGCGCACTGATTTCTAATGTAAAAACAACATATTTTATACCCTTTATGTCACAAAAGGTGAAAAGTTTGCATTCTATTCTCAAAGCCGGCTAAGCTGTGTTTTTCATAAATATATGCGCGGCCGTATTATCCATTTTACTATGTGCTTTTTCTGCAAGAACCTGAAATGAAGGAGGAGGGATGGAAAAAAAGAGGATCCTTATAGTAGATGATGAAAAACCTGTAAGACTTTTACTTGCCAAGGCTCTAGGGTCTCAGGGTTACGAAATAACCGTGGTGAAAAATGGCGTCGAGGCGATCAACCAGATTGAAAAAAAGCTCTATGATCTAATTATCACCGACTACATGATGCCCCAAATGGATGGGCTTGAGTTAACGTGTAGGATAAAAGCGAGATACCCATTCATGCCTATCCTTGTCGTCAGCGGCAAGGCACCTGTCCAAGATCTTCTAAAAAATGGGGCTACAGCCTGTATCATGAAACCAATTGGGATTTACGATCTGCGATGCATAGTCAAAACCATCTTAAATCAGGGTAAAATGGACTAACTTGGCCCTATTGGTCTCCAATAAATATTAACACGTTATGTTAAATCGAGAGCAGTTGGCTAAAACTTAGAAACGAAAGCAGCTCGAAACCGAGCAAACGAGTTTGCAGCAGAGATTCTAATCCCTCGTGATCGAGATCAGCAAATGGTGAGCAAATGGTGTCACACCTTGCATAGTGAATAAAATATTGACAGTAAAATATATGCTGTAGAAATGACATTATGGGCAGAGCATGGCGAATTGAATATGAAGGCGCATTGTATCATATTTTGTCTCGGGGCAATGAGCGGAAGGATATTTTCTACGACGACCGGGACCGCTTATTGTTTTTAAGGACAATTGGCGAGATGTCCAAACGTTTTGAGATAGATGTTTTTGCCTATGTGTCAATGGGAAATCACTATTTATGTTGAGCTCAACATAAATAGTGATTGGGGATCAGGGCCCATGCAAAACATTTTGTGCCGGTTTCTGAAAGCACCTTTCCTAGGCGATCCAGGAAATTAACCCTGTCAGTGTCATCTTCAAATATTTTTCTCCGCTCGATGCCTCTCCTCTTATAATGATATGATGAAGAGCGCCAGGAGCATCGATACGGGCTTTGCGTGGTATGCCAGAACCATATTCATATTATCAGCCCAAATAGAAACTTATAATTTAAGGGGCGTCCCGTAAGTCCAAAGGTTAAACACAATTGGATGAAGTTACACAGCCCGGGTGACCAGGACAAAACCTTAAGCGAAGCATCCGGTTTTCATTATTTTTTGAACAGCATCATCGCCCGAAATATTAACTTATTGGATTATTGATATTTTTGTTTGGATATGCAATAGGTTCTATCGGAAAGGTTACTTTTTGATCTGGTTGTGCCTAGATTTACAAAGAAACTGATTTTTTTGGTAGAGAACATCCCTGGAAACCATGACGTCTCCTGAATATAACGAATACAGGGCATTGCTCAAAAAGGGACGGCATATCGAAGCCGCCAATCTGGCCGAAATGGAATACCTGCAAGGCAATCGCAACAACCCGTTCTGGCTGACCCGGCAGGCGGCGGCCCTTTCACGGGCCGGCAGGTACGAACAGGCATACAGTGTCGCCGAACAGGCCCTTGCGCTTCAGCCTGCCAACCCGTATGGCCTGCTTGCGAAGGCCGAAGCCCTCAGCGGACTCGGTCGTATAGAGGAAGCACTTTCATACTACCAGGAGATTATCGATGATGCGAAATTGTCGCTGGTAGCCCAAAAAGGGATGCTGTATGGTCTTTCCGAGCTGAAGCAGTGGGAGCGGATCCTTCAGCTTTTGGCGCAGTGGCAAATGCCGCCGGCAACTTGCTGGCCGTATAAGGTCAAAGCCTTGATCGGGTTCCATCGTCTGGATGAGGCCATGGAGGCCTGTTACCGCTGGCTTGAACTGCAACCGGACAATCGCCAAGGGCTGTGGGCCCTGACCGAGCTCGAGATCCAGCGTGATGGTCTCGAAGCGGTTATCACAAAAATGGGACGACTTGCCAAAATCGACTCGCGGCCGCCGATTTATAAAGAAATTTACGCATCCCTGTGCCGGCGAGCCGGCCGGCCCGAACTGGCCCTAAAACAGTACGAAAAACTGACGCAGTCCGGGGCAGACCCCAGAATTCTGCGGCAGCAGGCCTTTGCCCTGAAAAAAGCAGGCAAAGATTCGGAAGTCATCCCCATGCTGGAAGAATTGTTAAGACTCAACCCCGAGGACTATTTTCTTCATTCCAGCTACATTTCCGCCTGCAAACAAAGCCGGCAGCTTGACAGGGCCTTGAAGTTCTACGAAAATTTAATTGAATTGCATCCGCAAGAAAAACCTCTCTATGGCCGCATCAAAGCGGTACAAAAGCTGCTGGGAGTTGAAAAATGAACAACTTTCCGCGAATCGGCGATCTCATCGAGGTCCCGCCGGTGCAAACTGTTATTCGTCTGGAGGAGGGCCGGACTCGCTCCGAAGAGATATCCACAAGCTTTGTGTTCACCGGCGAGGTCACATCTCATTTTGCGGTTCTGGCCGATGCGCTGCTAAAAAACCACGGCAGAGGTTTTTTTCTTCAGGGTGATTTCGGGGCCGGCAAATCCCATTTTTTGGCTATTCTTTCCGCATGGCTGGACGGCAACCCGGGATCTGAAATTCTGACGGAGCGTCACGGCGGACTTCGCCGGCTTCAGGCTGCCGGCCGCAGGTTCCTGACGGTTTCGGTTTCCCTGGTAAATTACCGGGCCACAACCCCCCTGGAACGGATTATAGTGGAAGCCGTCGAGACAGCGTTATTATCACATGGCATCGAGATTCGGCTGACGCCGCTGTCGGCATTTTTGAGCTACTTTGCAACGCTGCTTGAAAACAAAGATCTGGCACAGGCTTTTGCCGAGCAAGCAGGCATATTTCCGGCTGGCAGCGAGCAGATTGATGCCTATCTGCGTTCAAACCCCCGCCAAGCCTACACAGCAGGGATGCGCTTCATGAAGAGCCACGGCATGGTGGCACCGGAGGCCCTGGTTGAAGACCGGCACGAAACCTTTGCGCGGGTGTTGAAGGCGATGCGTGCGGCCGGATTCGACGGCCTGGTGATTATCATTGACGAGCTTTCCGAATTTTTTCGCTCCAAACCGGATGCGCGCGCTTTGAACGAGGATGCCCGCACGCTGCAACTGGTCGGTGAGCTTGCCGCCGGCGAACCGCTCTGGATCATTGCTGCGGTGCAAGAAAGCATCGAGCGCACCGGTGACATTTCGCAGGTTACCTTTCAAAAAATCAAAGACCGTTTTCCGGTAAAGCTGGTGCTTTCGACCCTGCATATCAAAGCCCTGATATCCGAACGCCTGGTTAGAAAAAAACCGGGTTGCGCTGAAACCCTTCACAGGGTTTACGACTATTTGCGCAGGCAGTTTCCGGCGTTTCGATGGCGTTTCGAAGATTTTCAGGCAACCTATCCGGTTCATCCCATAACCATCGCACTATTGGACGGCCTGGGCGACCTTTTTTCAGAACATCGCGGCATCGTTGATTTTGTTTATACCCGGCTGGCGGGCGATCAGACCATGGGGATTGCGGGGATCCTGGATCGACCGGCCTATGAGCTTTTAGGGCCGGACAGCATTTATGATCATTTTCATCAACGCATGGCCGAGTTTTCAGGATTCAATGTCTATCCAAGGCACGTGATTCCTCATCTTGACGAAGTGATTGAACAAAGCATCGATGCCGAAGACCAGGATCTTGCCCGCCGGATCGTACGGATTCTGGTTCTTTACCGAATTCATCCAACTGCCGATATCCCGACGGTCAAAGAAATCACCGAGCAGGCGGCCTGTGCCCTTTCCGATCAGGATCCGAGCTTGAACATCCAGTTTGTCACCGAAGCAATCCTGGATCCACTGGTCGCCAAGAGCAAATTTTTAGTCAAGCGTTCGCCGGACATTGCCGATCCTCTTGAGGCCGTGTATGAAGTGCTGGCCGAAGAAGATCCGGCTAAAACACTGAAGGCACGCATTTTAAGAGCCGCATCGGAGATTCCTGCGGATGATTCCCGTCTGCTGACAACGGTATTTTCAGACATGCCCGAGTCGATGTCATGGCCCGGGCCCGGGTTCTGGGAACAAGGGACTACGCGTATCGTCGACTGGCGTCACAGCGCCCGCAAGGCCTTTGTGGCTTTTTTAATTCCGGGTGAAGAGGTTTCTTTGAAGGATCGGCTAAGGCAGGTCTTATCCGAGGCAGCGGCGGATTTTGCGGTGGTCATCAGCATTGGAACAACCGATTTTGCGATGAATGCTAGCGCTGTGTGGGAAATACCCCTGGCGATGAGCGAAGAAAATCGCTTGATTCTGCGCGAGTTTTTGGCAACCAAGCATATCGCATCCGGGCTGCAGCCTTCGAACCCTGCCGATAGCCCGCTAATTGAAGCAGTCCGGGAAGCCGTTGAACGACTCAAGCCTGCGGCGCAAAAGGCGGCCTTAACCGTCTTTTATGCCGGGGCGTTCACAGACGCAAGGCTTGCCGTTGATCCGGTGATCTGTCAGATGAAGCGCTTTGACCGCCTTCTGGACGAAGCCGGTGCCATGCTGCTGGAGGAACGCTATCCGGGATACCGGGAAATTGCTCCCCGAAAGGTGGCTCCTTCACCGCGCCTGTATCAACGCCTGCTCGATGAGTTTATCCGGCCGGGCAGCATGAGTCTGCGTCAGGCGCATACACAAGGATTAAATGATGCCATCGAAGGCCTGGCAACCCCCTTGGGGTTGGTGGAGCTGCGGTCGGGATCGTATATCTTTGCGCCGGATCCTGAAAACCACCTTTTGCTCTCGACCGTATTCGGCCTGATGAACACGGCCGCAGAAACACGGCTTTCCGGTGTGTTGCATTCACTGCGTACCGGCCGGTTCGGGCTGCCGGATGACATGGCCTATTTTTTGCTCACAGCCCTTGCGTATGGAGGGTTGATCACCCTGATGAAAAACGGTCGAGCCCTGCCGCTGGATTTCCTCCATCTCGCTTCGGTCAAGAATGCCGATGCCCTGGCTCCGGGAGAAGTCATCGGCCGGCACGACCGGGAAACGCTGATGAACGAATGTGCCTTTCTGGCTCCCGCAGGCGGGTGGGAATCCTTTGGACTGCGGCAGCAGCGTGAAGCCTGGCAGTCGGTGATCAAATTCAGGGACTGGGCCACCAAAACGGTTCCCGATATCGCCCGACGTCTTTCCATGTTTGCGGAATTTACCGCCTTTAAAACCTTTGATTTGGGTTCCTTACAGTCTCAGTTGGACACGTTGCTGTCGCTCTGTGAAGAAATCAAGGTCTCTTACCCTGCCAGGGAAGGGCTGGAGCGGTTCCTGAAGGCCTGGCGCGGCCTGGGGTTTGCATCCCACCAGGTCGAATTTATCAAGGGAGTCAGAAAGTTTCTCGCCCAGCAGGCGGAGCAATTTGTGTTCGTGAATCATTATATCCGCCATACGGCCGTCGATCACGCCGGTTCTGAGGATCATGATATTGCGGAATTGAAAAACAATGTGATGCAACTGTTGAATCATCCAGATGAACTGGTCAGGGATGATGATTCTTCCCGGCTGCAACAGGCCTTTGATTCCTTCCGGACGGTCTATGCTAGTTTTTATACCCAGAAACACACCGAACACTATCAACAGCTCGCCCCCAAACCTCTTTCCAGGTTGGCCAAGCGGGCGCTGGGGTTGTTAAAGCGGCTGGCAGCGATTGAGGCCCTGGACCGCCCGCCGGGCTTGGAGGCGCTCTTGCAGCAAGTGCATGCGCCGAAAGTGTCGGAATGCCGCCGAAACCTTACCGAGGAATTGATGCGTTCACCGGTATGCAATTGCGCCTTTGTGCCCGGTGAAACGCCCCGGCCGCCGCGGATCGAGAGCCCTGAGAAGGCCATTGCCAGATATCTTGATGAATATCTCCAGATTCTAAAGCGTCCCGCGGTGCGCGAAGCGATCGGCGCCAGGATTTTTGCCCTGGCAGAGGCGGCGCCGGACACAACCAAACGGCTGCGGAGTCTGGTATCCATTTTGGAAGATCAACACGCCTCGACCTCAGGGCTTCTGGATGTGTTGGATGACCGTACCGCCGATGAAATTTCAAAATCCCTTGCCGGCCGTGTCGTCATTGAAAAACGCGTATTGGGCGATTTATATTCCCGTTTGGGCGGCAGGAGGCTGGCCCCCGATCAGGTCAGCGAAATCGTCAAAGAGTGGATGTGTCCTGTGACCGAAAATGCCGTGATTGCTATTGAAGACGACCGGGGTGTCTCCTCCGGCAGCCCGTGGCCCTCCTTTTCCTGGTGGTCGGTAATGCATCCGGCCCTTTTTAAGGCGGATACCCGTTGGGAAATCCGCAACCTGGAAGATGAACTGGAACGGCAATTTCCTTGCTTGCAGCTTCGCGACGCTTTAAACCGCCTGGACGACGGCGGTATTTTGGCGTTTATAACAGATGAGCCCTTTCACACCAAGGCGATTCGCACGGCGTGGCTTTTGCTGGCGGAACGCATCCTTGCCAAAACGCCCTGGCCAAATCAGGCTGAAATCAGTTCCCGGCATGTGGATCGGGAAATTGCCGTCAAAGTCCAGGAACGTTTAAGCGTGCTGAATACGATTTCATCGTTTTGGAATGCTTCCTTTCCCGATGCCCTGCGAGTTCGAATCCCGCTTTCCGAGATACCGGTCGATTCCTGGGTTACCGAGGAATTGCGTTCGTTGGCTTTTGAAACAATGCGCGCATTGGCGCAACGGGGAGATGAATGGCTTTTGACGCTGCCGGCAGTTGAACCGATTGAGTTGTCCGACCATCCACGCGTGTTGATTATCGACGGTATTTCGCCGGATGTCTGGCTTGAGGCTGCGGAGGCTCTGGGCGATACGGTCGCTGACGGCTCGCTGGCATGGTTTCGGCTGGAAAGTTCGCCGAAAACCGCGGAGGCCGTTGCGGCGCTGTTCGGATTCAGCCAAGATGCTCTGGATGAATTTGCTTTCCGGGACATACCCTATCATCAGGTTAAAGGGGATGAAGAGCACAGCTTCACGGATATTCTGCCGGCGTTTCCGGCTGAAAAGCCGGTGGTCATCCGGGTTTCGCAGGTTGATGAAGGCGCCCATGCCGGACGTTTGCGTCTGGCCGAGATGCCGGGAGCGGTATGTAGGCTTTTGGAAAGAGAATTGCCGCGCCTGCGGGCAATCTGTGCCGGGCAGAAACGCCGGCTGGTTGTAACCACGGATCACGGCTTTTCCCTTACCCGCAAAGGGCTTTCTCACGGCAAGGGAGGGGTGTTGGAGCAGGCAATATTTTGGGCCGAATGGGGAATCGAGTGAAACCTTGAACCGGTAAAAACAGAAAAATGGGGTCAAAGCTTGAATTGTGAATAAATATATTTTCATGTGTTAATTCAAAATTTTAACATGACAAGCAAGTAGAATACACTGCTATTTTCTTGCGGCTTCAGCATCCCAGATTTTTTTGTTTTTCCTAAGCATCGTTGAGTTTCTGTGGAATTAAGCGGCCTGTTGCTCAACTGCGCGCGTTGCAGATAACTGCAATATAAGTCAGGGGCCGTAACATTCTTTAATTCCTTTGATAAGTGATGCGTATCATTACTGAAGAGACCTTCATCTGCAGGTTCAGTTTGAGTCCGAGAAAATCCAAATCTTGTGTGATTCCATTATTACCCTCATTCACTGACGATAGAGGCCTTAACGACGTCTTTGGTTTTGTCCATAATAGCGTGTGGTTTTCACATCGCCCGACAGGCATTGGCCATCGTTTAGCTGCTCCGTTGCATCTTTGTTGATGATGGCCGGTTCATATTTCGGGTCGATTTCAAGCGCTTTTTTAAAAGCCGCGAGAGCAGCCTGTCTTTTCCCCAGCTTAGCATAGCAGAGACCCATATTACTGTATGGCTGAGGCAAAGCCGGGTGCCAGTGTATAGCGCGTTCAAATCCCTTGATGGCTCCTTTCCAATCACCCTTTTCCATCAAATTGAAGGCTCGATCGAATTCATCCTGCCCAGAGAAATTTAACCACATCCAAAGAAGAGCAAAACGAATCGTTCATCGAAAGATAATCGCTGCTAAGGTCATCCAGGTTCTTTTGGGCGAGCGGTCTGAGCTTGTCTGCAGACGTCGATGTGTCAAGATTAAAGCTTGAACTGTACCCCAAATAGCCGTAATTTTGTTTCTTGGAATGAGGCATTTGACATCTCGGGCTGCCTTTGGTATTTGAATTTAAATGGCCACTGCAACAGACAGGCTTCCATATGTTGCGGTTTGCCTTAGTGCTTAACACAATCAGAAATTTCCGATACACCCGCTTCAAAAAGCGAATTCTGGTACTCTTATCAACTCAACTTTTATTTCAAATCCAGAAGGTTAACAACTATGCCAAAACCACCTTTACGTCTTCAGACAACAACATTATGGGATTACCCATCTGGGCATTATAAAAGATCCATGGAACCGAAAAAGCCTTATGAAGGCGCTACCCCTGCCTATATCATCTGGAATCTTTTATCACGTTATACGAAACCCAAAGACCTGATTGTGGACCCCATGTGCGGCAGCGGAACTACAATCGACGTTGCCCGCGATTTAAAGCGCAGGGCTCTTGGTTACGATATCAACCCTGTCCGCAAAGATATCTTTCGTGCAGACGCCAGAAAGCTCCCGCTCGAGGATGAAAAAGCGGATTTCGTATTTATAGATCCGCCGTACTCAGATCACATAAAGTACTCGGGTTTAAAGGAATGCATCGGTGAACTAAACGCTCAAAGCAAAGCGTACTATCAAGCAATGCATTCGGTAATTAAAGAGATTTACCGCATACTGCACCATGATAGATACATGGCCCTTTATGTTTCCGATTCCTATAAAAAGAACAAGCCCTTTATACCCATAGGTTTCAGACTGTTTTCGATCCTTAATGAACTCTTTACGCCAATTGATATTATTGCAGTTACGCGGCATAACGTGAGCATGTATCGAACCGACTGGCATAAAGCTTCTGTCGAGCACAATTACTTTTTGCGCGGTTTTAACTACCTCTTTATAATGTATAAACCATCTGTTAAAAGAAAAGAACATGGAGTCCCTGATAGGAGGGATATCATGGAAAAGGAGAAGCAAATAAAAGATTTAATACATATGCCATAATTCTCGCCTTTAGAAACTTCAAAGCCTATTGATTTACCGATACCGGCCAGGCATGTTCCTGTTCTGGTGTCTTTTGCCTTCATTAGCCCGGACATTTCATGAAAATTTTTATGAAATATCCGGGTTAGAGGAATTGCGCAATGAGGCCGCATAGATTTCCACCGGATGTTTGATCGCAATTTTTTCGCCTGACTTTGAAAGCATATCTGAAATCTGCAGCATGCAGGCCGGGCAGCCGGTTGCTACGACCGAACATCCGGTTGCCCTGATATGGTCGCATTTGCGTCTTCCGATGCTGGCCGAAATGTCATAATGTTGCAAACTAAAGCTGCCTCCCAGGCCACAGCACCAGTCCGACTCCGGCATTTCCTTGAAGCGGTATCCCGGGTTGGCGCGGATGAGCGCCCTGGGTTCGTTAAACACGCCCAACGATTTTTTCAGATGACAGGGATCATGATAGGTGACATCGACGGCCTCCGCCCGCTCCTCAAATTCACCCGTGTGCAGGCCGATGCTTGTTACCAGGAACTGACAGACATCCAGGGTCTTTGCCGCAATTTTTTCGACACGTGCCTTGATATTGCCGAGTTCATCCTGAACCATCAGCGGCCACAGTTTCCGAATCGTTGCCGTACAGGTGGCGCACGCTGTTATCAGATAGTCAAATTTGTCAGGATCGAACAATTTCAGATGATGGCGAACCAGACGGTTAAAGGTCAGCATATCTCCGGAGGAAATCGCCGGAATTCCGCAACAGCCCTGACCTTCGGGCATGTAAATTCCGACACCGTGATAATTGAAAACATCGATAACGCTTGCGGCCACGCGGGGAAACATTTTATCGATGAGACATCCGACGAAAAAGGCGGCTTTGATGCCGGAACGGCCCGGGTTTGAATCCAGCGCCGGCATCATACGATGAAACGGCACCGGCGCCAGGGGCACAAAATGCCGGTCTTTCAGTAATGGTGAAACAAAGCGGGCGCAGGAGGTACCGAGAAGTTCACTGGCCGGCCGTGTGAGAATTTTCTGGAATTTTGAGCCCCACTCGACCATCCGGTCGAAAATTTCAGGGCGCGACAGCATTCCCCTCAAAATGAGTTTTTTGGCCGGTGAGAGCCCCATGCAGCCGGTCAGGATCGCACGGGCTTTGATGAAAATTTCCAGAGCATTCACGCCGCTGGGGCAATTGGCCGCGCAGGACCCGCACAAGAGGCACTTGTTCAGACGTTCATATACCCCTTTTGGGTTTTTAAACATTTCCCGCATCAGCCCTTCCAGCAGGGCCAGTTTCCCCCGGGCCACATCGGCCTCGCGGCCGGTTTCCGCAAACAGCGGGCAGACCGCCTGGCACATCCCGCAGCGCATGCAGGCCGCAAGCTGATCTTCCAGTTGTCGCATAAGCGTTGTCAACGTTTTGATGCCGGGCATCGCCGTTCTCCTATCTTTTGCCACCCTAATCCGCTAGCGGTTTTTTGCATCTTTATCCAACAATTCATCATATCTCAAGCGCTTTCCTCTGTTTAAAGCTTACCCATTCATTTTTTTCTTTAATTTTTTTGGCCCGGAGGGTAGCATATGATTTAACAGCTAACCCAGATTTTTCACGAGCTTGAGACGTTCATTTTTTTAAATAAATAGAGTCTTCTCAAAAATTTTCATGAAATGTCCGGGCTAAAGGAGGCTAATGGTTATGCGTAAAATAAATATTGCGATTGCCGGCGTGGGAAATTGCGCAAGTTCGCTGGTTCAAGGTATCCATTACTATAAAGACAAAGATTCCCGGGATGCAATTGGCCTGATGCACTGGGAGATCGGAGGGTATACGCCGGCAGATATCCAGGTCGTTGCGGCCTTTGATATTGACCGGCGCAAGGTCGGCCGGGATGTCAATGAAGCCATTTTTTCAGGATCCAACTGTGCAACGGTTTTTTGCCCTGATCTTCCGAAATCAGGGATTAGCGTCCGTATGGGCAGAATCTTGGACGGCTTTTCCGACCATATGAAAGCATATGAAGATAAATATACGTTCCTGCCGGCGAACGAGCCGGAACCTGACCAAGAAGAAGTAATCAACATCTTAAAGGAAAGCGATACACAAATTTTTCTAAATTATTTGCCGGTAGGCTCCGAAGAAGCCACCCGGTTTTATGCCGAATGTGCCCTGGAGGCAGGTGTTGCTTTCATCAATAACATTCCGGTGTTTATCGCCAGCAGCCCGCAGTGGGCCAAACGCTTCAAGGAAAAGAATATCCCCCTTATCGGTGATGATATCAAGTCTCAAATGGGGGCTACTATCATCCACCGGACCTTGACCGATCTGTTCAAGAAACGCGGCGTAAAGCTGGAGCGGACCTATCAGTTGAATACCGGCGGCAATACCGATTTTCTGAATATGCTCAACCGACACCGTCTGGCTTCAAAGAAAAAGTCCAAGACCGAAGCGGTCCAGTCTGTAGCCGCCCGGCGGCTGGACAGTGAAAATATCCATATCGGTCCCAGTGACTACGTGCCCTGGCAGAAGGACAATAAGGTTTGCTTTATTCGCATGGAAGGCAAACTGTTCGGAGACGTTCCCATGAATTTGGAATTGCGCCTTTCCGTTGAGGATTCCCCCAACTCGGCCGGGGTTGCCATAGATTCGATCCGATGTGCCAAGCTGGCACTCGACCGGGGTGAAGGCGGCGTGCTGGCGGGACCGTCTGCGTATTTCTGCAAACACCCGCCGCGCCAGTTTACCGATAATGAGGCCTTTCACGTGACGGAAAATTATATTCATAAAAGTCAGGATAAAGTGCGCGAAATGTCTGATTACCGGGAGCGGGAGGAAGGGCACGTAATTTCAACCCAGAAATGATCGCAGAGCCCTGGTCCCATAAAGACTGCAACCATCGGACAATTCGCCGGCGCCGGTTCGCTGTTGGATTTAAACAGGAAAATTATCTATATGTTGTGGTATATTTGGCATTGACATACCATATATTCCTGCTTATTGTAAAACATAGCAACCGATTTTAACAGCATATGGAGCTATCCCGGATTTTTCACGAGTTTAGACATTCATTTTTTTAATTAAAAATAAAGTTTTCTTAAAAATTTTCATGAAATGTCCGGGCTATGGTGATGCTCGCAACAAGGAAAGGAGAAGTGATATGGCGACAATGACCGTGTCAAGATTGCACAAGCTACTGGATGAGAATCAGGAAAAAGATGGTTTGATGTGGCAGGGAACTTGCCATGACTGCCAAGGCAACGTCAATGTGACGGCAACTCCCAAAACGGATGGAATCCATATAAAGGGGGGCAGCGTATACGAACCTGAGGAACATAAGTTTATGATGAAATGTGACGGCTGCTATGGAAAGGATCCTGTATTGAGAAATTATCAGGACTGCGAAGTTTATAGTCGTGTCGTCGGTTATTTGCGTCCGGTGAACCAGTGGAACGATGCCAAAATAGCAGAGTTTAAAGACCGCAAAATGTTTGATGCCAGCATCTCAAATTGACTGTTGTCACCACGAAGTACACGAAGAAACACGAAGATTTTTTTACAGTATGAAAAGGACTTTTATTCAAACGGTCTTGCTTTTATCCACCCCCCTCAGAACCTTGGATGCGCTTCATCTTGCTATCGTCGCTGCAAATAATTTTTCCTTGTTAACCGCTGACATACAGCTTTCAAATTCCGCAAGAAACTTTGGTATCGAAGTTTCAATTATAACTTAATCCAAATTTGAACATAATCAACATTTCGAACCAGTATCACAACCATTCATCTAAAAAACTGGGGGCACGATCCAAGGCAGACGAGCGAGCTCACCTAAAAGGCTCGCTCGCCTCCCCGACATCTACCTCTCAGATTGGTACCAGGTATCAGTAACTTCGCCCGAAATAGTCATAAAAAATTAATAAGGAAGAGACAGCAGGATTATGCCGAGTAATCAAGCATCGGTTTATGGCGTTAACCAAGAAGGGTCAGAATCTCTATCGAAAACTGGTAAGCAACTCGGCATAATCCGGAACGCGGCATAATACCTTAGACTGTGCACCGTGGGCGAGCTGAAGTTTTTATTGCCGATAACCTGTCTTGGCTGGTCAAGGCCGATAGCTTTCACAGCCTGGCGAAAAGTATAGCTAACCGAGTTTTGTTGTAATTTTCCTCGAAGATTACCGATTAGAAGGTATGGGACATGATAGTTTTTCAGCAGGGTATCTCGCACCGCCAGATAGTTTTCGATCTCTGTGGCCACAGCCATCGGAACGGGGATCAGACGATCCTTTTTAAATTTGGTTTTTTCAATATAAAGCGTCTTTTCCTCTTGCCGGTAATGGTTGCGCATCAGCCGCAGCGGCTCCGAGATCCGCAGCCCGCATCGAGCGATCAGCACCATGGCCATGTATTGGGACAGATCTTTTAAGTAACACCATTGGGCCTTACGGATTCTTTTACAAACTGCGATAAGCAATTGATCAATTTGTTCGGGTGTAAATACAAAAGGAACAATATCGTTTTCCGGCAGAAGAGGAATATCCTGCAAAGGGTTTTGTTCATAGATGCCTTTACGCACCAAATGTTGGAAGAAAACGCGTACCGAAGAAAGCACTCTGTTAACCGATCGTGATTCCAGTTTCAGAGCAGCCCTTAGTTCAAGAAAAAATGAGGGCTTAAGTAAGCCTTTTTCGATCTTTTTCTCTTTTACATATCGATCAAACTCTTTTAAATGAGACAGCGTTATTTCGGTCGTATAGCCCAAATTTCTGCGATAGATAAGATATTCGTCAAACAGTGGCGCCAAAAAGCTTTCAAAGATCTTCATCAAAGAGTACCTTTCGCATGAGTTTAATGTGAATGTGAAGATATTTTCGGGTAGACTCGATACTGTCATGGCCCAGCATTTCTTTGATTTCATAGATGGAAGCACCGGCCTCCAAAAGATTTTGAGCATAAGTGTGCCGCAGCCAATAGGCCGTTGCAGGCAAGTTGACTTTATGCATCAGCGTCTTGATATGATGATTGGCAACCGTTGGAGAGATGGGGCCAAAGGGAGGATGAAGACTTAAAAAAAGCGTTCGGTGCTCACTTTCCGGCCTGACACCGACAAGGTAAGCTGCGATAGTCTTGATAACTACTTCGGGCATAGGTAGTATGATAGGATTTTTGGTTTTTCGGTTCTCGATGCTCAAGTCCCCCCTGCTAAACGATATATCATCCAGAGTGATTGAGCATATCTCATCCGGACGAAGTCCCAGGGTATAGGCCAAATGAAGCGTGGCATAGGTTCGGATATTGACGGGGGTAGAGAGATCTATGCCGGCAAACAACTTTTGTACTTCGTGGGGGCGTAGGAAAGTGGGAGGTTTTGCCTGGGCGAACATGGGAGCGCCAACCACCAGTGGGGCAAGATCTCTTTTTATAATCCTGCGCTCTTGATACAGATATCTTAAAAATCCCCGAATCATGGAGCGGTACGCTTTGCATGTTGCCGGTGCAAAGGGTGCAAAAAACTCTGCCAGAAAAGTATCTATCTGCTCGATTTTTAATGATGAAAGATTGATTTTATGCCTTTGCAGGTAAGCATGCAAAGCTGCAAGGACTCTTTTGATCCGCTTAATTTGCCGATAAGCAACTCCATGACTTCTTTCATGATGGGCCAAATAATCTTCATAGATTTCCGGCAGCCGAGACTCTTTCTTTGCTATAGGCTGTGGAATTTTGTTTTGCCGAAAAAGATACCGTGAAAGTCCTGTAATTGAATGGGCCGTAGAAACGGCATGTACTTTTTTAAAGCGCTGGAGCGTCTGTAATTTAAAAATCTCATCCCAATCCAATCGGCTTTGTTTGATAAACCGAATAAATTGGTCGAGTTGCCGATGATAGTTTTGCCGGGTTTGCCGGCTGTATCCAACAGATTCCATCCACTGCAAATAA
>JACKQG010000389.1_pt1 | contig 64844 bp, 75 predicted proteins | sample 8237621 | NCBI WGS metagenome assembly JACKQG01 (sample SAMN15677084, study PRJNA649215) | marine metagenome | biome: marine; feature: Black Sea; material: saline water; isolation source: suspended particulate matter (SPM) from the Black Sea western gyre | collected 2013-06-09/2013-06-10 | depth... | reverse complement strand
GGTGGCCGTACAGTTGGCGCTGGTGTAGTTACTGAAATTAAAGAATAGGAACTGAGAGACTTGAATAAAATACGCATTAGGCTTAAAGCTTACGATCATAATTTGCTGGATAAATCAACAGACAAGATTGTTAAAACAGCAAAAACGACGGGTGCTATGGTTTTGGGACCTATCCCTTTACCTACTAAGCGAAGTATCTATACAGTAAATCGCTCTCCACATGTTGATAAAAAATCAAGAGAGCAATTTCAAATGAAGATTCATAAAAGAATTGTAGATATTATGAACTCTTCTTCTAAAACTGTTGATGCTTTAATGAAGTTAGATATGCCTGCTGGCGTTGATATTGAGATTAGGACATAGAAGTATGCAAAATAATCACATGATAATAGGCAAAAAAGTGGGTATGACACGCATCTTTAATGAAGAAGGCGTTGATTATCCAGTTACTATCATTGAAGCAGGACCATGCAATATTACGCAGATTAAAACCGAAAAATCTGATGGCTATGATGCTATTCAAATTGGTTTTGATGAGAAAAAAGAAAATCGAACAGATAAAGCTTCTAAAGGTCATTTTACTAAAGCTGCTACAACTCCAAAAAAAGAGTTAAAGGAATATCGTGTTGGAACAAAACATAGTGCAAAAGTTGGTGATACATTAACTGTTGAAATGTTTGACATTGGTGATATTGTAAATGTTACAGGAGTTTCAAAGGGTAAAGGTTTTGCTGGTCATATGAAGAGACATGGATTTCATGGTGGTAGCCGAACACACGGGAAAAATAGTGTAATGCGTAAAGCAGGTTCTGTTGGTGCTAGTGCTAGCCCAGCTAGAGTATGGCCTGGTTCTCGTATGGCTGGTAGAATGGGTAGTGATAGAGTTACTATGAAAAATCTAATTATTGTTCAAGTTGATACTGATAAAAACCTTCTATTTGTTAAAGGTGCTGTACCAGGTGCAAATAACGGTATTGTGTATATAACTAAATAAAGAATATGAAATTAAATATTTACAAAAAAACAGGTGAAAAAGCTAGTTCTAAAGTAGAGCTCAATGATAATGTGTTTGGGATAGAACCAAACAAGCATTGTGTTTATCTGACAGTAAAATCTGAGATGGCGGCTTTGCGTCAAGGTACAAGCTCATCAAAAACTCGTGGTGAAGTTAGTGGAAGTGGGAAAAAGCCATGGAGACAGAAAGGTACTGGAAGAGCAAGAATTGGTTCTTTGAGAAATCCTGCACGAGTTCATGGTGCTGCTGCATTTGGCCCTAAACCAAGAAGTTATAATGTTAAGATTAACCGTAAAGTTAGGCAACTTGCTCGAAAAAGCGTTTTGTCAGATAAAGTAGCTTCAGGTAACTTAATGGTTTTAGATAATCTTAATGTAGAAACACCTAAAACTAAAGATTTTACTGCTATACTAGATAGTTTGAAATTATCTGACACAAAAATCACGATAATGGTTGCTGATATGAGTGAAAATCTTTGGTTAAGTGTTAGGAATTTGAAAAATGTATATATAGTTCCTGCTACTTCTGCATCAACATACGATATGTTGGATTGCCAGAAATTATTGATAGATAAAGCTGGAATTGAAATAATAAACACACAATTGGCGAATTAATATGGCAATAAAAAGTTCAATCATTATAAAACCGATTTTGAGTGAAAAAAGTACTGCTCTCACTGATGACTTGGGTAAATATGTATTTCAAGTCGAGAAAAGTGCGAATAAGCTTGAGATTAAAAAAGCAATTGAAGATAGATTCAATGTAAAAGTTGAAAAAGTTGCGACTCTTAATTTTAAAGGCAAAAGAAAAAGTACATCAGTTAGAAGCAATGGACGAGTATTAAGAACATCGGGATTTCGTGCAAGCTGGAAAAAAGCCATCGTTACTTTGTCTGATGGTTTTACAATTGATCTTGTAGGTGGCGAAGTTTAGGGAATATTATGGCAATAAGAAAATTAAAACCAACAACACCAACTCAACGATATAGAACTATATCTACTTTCGAGGAAATTACTAAAAAGACCCCTGAAAAATCGTTGACAGTAGCGTTAAGAAAAACTGGTGGTAGAAATAACAAAGGTCGCATTACTTCAAGAAGAAGAGGTGGTGGACATAAACGGCGTTATAGACTTATTGATTTCAAAAGAAATAAATATGATGTAAAAGCTAATGTTATTGCTATTGAATATGATCCAAATCGTTCAGCTCGAATTGCTCTTTTGCAATATGAAGATGGTGAAAAAAGATATATTTTAGCTCCTGATGGACTAAAAGTTGGAAACGAAATCATTTCTTCTAGAGACACAACTCCTATTAAGACTGGAAATTCTTTGCCATTGGGAAATATTCCTGAAGGTATTTTGATCCATAATATCGAGATGAAACCTGGCAAAGGTGGACAGATGGCACGAAGTGCTGGTACCTATGCAAGAGTTATGGCAAAAGAAGGGAAATTGATTACACTAAGATTACCCTCAGGCGAAATGAGGATGATTCCTCAAGATTGTCTTGCTACAATCGGAGTTGTTGGGAATAAATCTCATGAAAACATTGTTTTAGGAAAAGCCGGAAGAAGTCGTTGGTTAGGTAGAAGACCTAAAGTTAGAGGTGCGGCTATGAATCCAGTTGACCATCCGCATGGTGGCGGTGAAGGTAAAACTTCAGGTGGACGACATCCTGTGAGTCCTTGGGGTACTCCTGCTAAAGGATACAAAACTCGTAAGAAGAATAAAGCATCAGATCGTTATATTGTTAAACGGAGAAAGTAAGAAATGTCAAGGTCATTGAAAAAAGGTCCATTTGTTGACCCAAAATTGTTAAAGAAGATTACAGCTGCTAAGAAATCGAGTAAGAAAAAAGTGATTAAAACTTGGGCACGAAGATCTACGATATCTCCACTATTTGTTGGACTTACTTTTGCTGTTCATAATGGTCACAAGTTTATACCAGTTTATGTATCAGAAAATATGGTAGGACACAAATTAGGTGAATTTTCACCAACAAGAATATTTCGTGCACATTCAGGTGACAGAAAGATATAAATAAAGGTTAAGTATGGAAGCAACTGCAAGAGCGAGACATCTTAGACAATCACCTTACAAACTTAGATTTGTAATGGATCTTGTTAGAGGTAAAAAAGTTAATGATGCTTTAACAATATTAAGATTTACAAATAAAAAAGCTGCAAGATATATTATTAAAACTATTAATTCTGCAGTTGCAAATTTGTCTTCTTCGGAAGAAAGTTTTGATGCAGATAAATTATATATCAAAACAGCGTTTGTTGATGGCGGAACTCCTATGAAAAGATGGAGACCAGCTGCTATGGGTAGAGCAACACCGATTCTGAAAAGAACGAGTCATATTACAATTATTATTTCAGATAAGAAGAGTTAGGGGAAATATTGGGACAAAAAACTAATCCAATTGGTCTGCGTTTAGGTGTTCATCGAGCATGGGACTCTGTTTGGTTTGATGAAAAGAATTTTGCTGACAAATTATATGAAGATATCATCTTAAGGAATTATATTACAAATCATCCTAAGTTGAAATCTGCAAGTATTGCAAAAGTTGAAATAAACAGAACACCTAAAAAAGTAGTAGTTACAGTACATACTGCTCGTCCGGGTATTGTAATTGGACGAGGTGGTGAAGAAGTTAGTAAATTGAAGGATGAACTTAAGCAAATGATAGGTTATGATATTCAGGTTAATATTTCTGAAATCAAAAGACCTGCATTGAGTGCTGAATTGGTTGGACAAAATATTGCACAACAGTTAGTTAAAAAAGTATCATACAGACGAGCTGTTAAGAAAGCAATCCAATCTACAATTGCAATGGGTGCTGAAGGAATTCGTATTTGTGTTAGTGGAAGATTAGGTGGAAATGAAATTGCTAGAAGTGAAACTTTTAGAGAAGGAAGAGTCCCACTACATACACTGAGAGCCGATATAGATTATGCAATTGTTGAAGCAAATACTACTTATGGAATAATTGGTATAAAAGTGTGGATTTATCACGGTGAAGTTAGAGCAAAGAAAATAAATAAGGTTTAGGAAGAAAAAATGCTTGCTCCAAAAAAAATTAAATATCGTAAACCCCAAAAGGGTAGAATGAGGGGAATGTCAACTACTGGTGACTATGTAGCCTTTGGCACATTTGGCCTTAAAGCTATGGAACCAGGTTGGATAACCAGTAGACAAATAGAAGCATCGCGTATTTCGATTGCAAGAAAAGTAAAGAAATTAGGCCGGTTGTGGATTAGGATATTTCCTCATAAATCTATTACAAAAAAACCAGCTGAAACTCGTATGGGAAAAGGTAAAGGTGCTCCGGAATACTGGGTTGCAGTTGTAAAACCTGGTCGTATTTTATTTGAAATAGATGGTGTTGACGCTGAGACAGCTCAGGAAGCGTTCAGACTTTGTGGTCATAAACTTCCGATCAAAACAAAAATGGTACATCGAAGAGAGGGTGGAGCGTAATATGAAGCGTCACGAACTTACAGAATTGTCAGTTGCTGAATTAGAGACAAAATTAAAAGATAATAATGAAGCTCTAGTAAATTTGAGATTTCAAAAAGTGCTTCAGCAATTAGAGCATCCTCAGCAAATTACACTATTGAAAAGAGAAATTGCACAGATAAAAACAGTATTGAGAGAATACGAATTAGATATTCGTAAGGAGAATTAAAAAATGGCTAAAGAAAACAGACGACAGCTAAAAGGGATTGTAATTGAATCCAAAATGGATAAAACAGCTGTTGTTCAAGTGAGCCGTAAAATTGCTCACCCAGTTTATAAAAAATATGTGACTAAAAATAAAAAATACTATGCACATGATGAAAAGAATTTATGCAATGCTGGAGATTTTGTAAGAATAATAGAATCAAAACCATTGAGTAGGTTGAAAAACTGGCGAGTTGTAGAAGTTGAGAAGAAAGCACTAGAAATAAAATAATTAGATTAAAGTGAGTTAGATCTTATGATTCAGCAAGAAACAAGATTAAAAGTAGCAGATAATACAGGAGCAAAAGAAGTTCTTTGTATTCGTGTACTTGGTGGTACGCGCAAACGATATGCAAGATTGGGTGATTTGATAGTAGTTTCTATAAAAAAAGCGATTCCTGGCGGAATGGTTAAAAAAGGTGATATTACTCGTGCAGTTATCGTTAGAGTAAAAAAAGAAATGAGAAGAAAAGACGGATCATATATTAGATTCGATGAGAATGCAGCAGTTTTACTTGATGGAAATGAAGAACCTAGAGGAACTCGTGTATTTGGTCCTGTGGCTCGTGAACTTCGAGATAAACAGTATATGAAAATTCTATCATTAGCTCCTGAGGTGATTTAGTATGAAAATTAAAAAAGGTGATTCTGTTAAAGTAATGACAGGAAACGATAAAAATAAAATTGGTCGTGTGCTTAAGGTCTATCCTAAGAAAGATCGTATTTTAGTTGAAGGTGTTAATATGGTAAAAAAACATACTCGACCAACACAAGATAATCCACAAGGTGGAATTCTAGAGAAAGAATCAACAATACACATTTCAAATGTTAAATTGGTTGTTGACGGGAAACCAACAAGAGTAGGATACAAAACTCTTGAAAATGGAAAAAAAGCAAGAGTAGCAAAAACAACAGGTGAAATAATCGGTTAAATATGGCAACAAAAAAAGACACAAAGAAGAAAAAGGAACAACCTTCTAAAAAAACAAGTAAGGAAGTTATTATCCCTCGTTTATTGAAACATTACAGGGATGTATCCTTTTCATATCTTAAAGAAAAACTTGAATTAACTAATGCTATGCGAGTTCCTAAAATCACTAAGATTGTACTCAATATGGGACTTGGTGATGCTAAAGAGAATTCCAATAGTTTAAAAAACTCTGTACAAGAATTAACTTTGATATCAGGACAGAAACCTGTTATTACATATTCTAAGAAAGCAATTTCTAATTTCAAAATCCGTGCGAAAGATCCTGTAGGTGCTAGAGTTACTATTAGAGGAATTAGAATGTATGAATTTTTGGATAGATTTATTTCTGTAGCCACACCAAGAATTAAGGATTTTCGTGGTTTATCTGCTAAAGGTTTTGACGGTCGTGGAAATTATAATTTTGGAATTGATGAACAAGTTATTTTCCCAGAAATTGATTATGATAAAATTGATAAAGTAAGAGGAATGAATATTACGATAGTTACAAATGCACATTCTGATGAAGAAGCATATGAGCTGTTGCTTTCCTTAGGAATGCCTATTCGGCAAAAAAAGTCAGTTGAAAAAGAGGAAGCGGCATAATGGCAAGAAAAGCTTTAGTAGTAAAAGCAAAAAGAAAACCAAAGTTTTCAACAAGAGGTTATACGAGATGTAATAATTGCGGGCGACCTCACGCAGTTTATAGAAAGTTTGGTTTATGTCGTATTTGTTTCCGCGAAATGGCGCTTAAGGGCCATATTCCGGGTGTAACAAAAGCAAGTTGGTAAAGGTAAATTAAATGTCAATGACAGATCCAGTAGCTGATTATTTAACTAGAATTCGTAATGCACAAGCGGCAAGTAAACGATGGGTTGATATTCCAGCTTCAAATTTAAAAAATAGAATTTCATTTGTACTTAAGGAAGAACATTTTATCCGTGATTACATTTTGATTAAAGATAATAAACAAAATACACTTCGAGTGTTTTTGAATTATGATTTTAATAATGATCCGGTAATCAAAGGAATTCAGCGTATAAGTAAACCAGGTAGAAGAGTGTATGCAGATTCAGGGAATTTACCTAGAGTATTAAATGGTATGGGTGTTGCAATTATTACAACATCAAAAGGAGTCATCTCCGATAAAAAAGCCAAACGGCTAAATGTTGGTGGTGAAGTATTGTGTCAAGTTTGGTAGAAATTAAATAAATTTGGTAGAAAATGTCACGAATTGGTAAAAAACCAATAAATATACCTGAGGGTATTACTGTAAAAAATACAAAAAATGTATTAACAGTAAATGGGAAGTTGGGCGAATTAGTACAAGAATTTCATAAAGATATGAAAATTACTGAAAAAGAGAATTGTTTGTTAATTACTCGACCATCTGATTCACAAAAGCATAGAGAGCTTCATGGCCTCACTAGAGCATTGATTGCAAATATGGTTGTGGGGGTATCGGAAGGTTATACAAAAGAATTACATTTAGTTGGGGTTGGTTATACTGCAAAAGCTAGTGATTGTTTTCTTATTTTAAATGTAGGATATTCTCATACAATTTATATCCAACAACCAGAAGGAATTACTTTCGAAACTCCGAAACCTACAATTCTCATTATCAAAGGTATTGACAAACAACTTGTAGGACAGATCGCAGCAAAAATTAGATCATATAGAAAACCTGAGCCGTATAAAGGTAAGGGAATTAAGTATTTTGATGAGCATATCCGTCGTAAAGCTGGAAAAACTGTAGGAGGAGCCTAATTATTATGGCATATAAAGATAAAAGAGCTAGATGGGAAAATAAACGCCGTCGAATAAAAAGTAGATTGAAAATTGGGACTAATCCGAGATTAGTAGTTTTTAGATCGAATTCACATATTTATGCTCAAATTATTGATGATGTAGCAGGAAAAACTTTGGTTTCTACATCAACATTGGAAAACGATTTTAAGAAAACTATTGAAAAATCTGATAGTAAAACAGAACTGAGTAAAAAAGTAGGTAAAAATATTGCTGAGAAAGCACTAAAAGATAAAATTACTCAAGTTATATTTGATCGTAATGGCTATGAATATCATGGTAGGGTAAAAGCGTTAGCGGATGCCGCTCGCGAAGCTGGACTTAAATTTTAACGGAGATATTGATTTGAATATTATCAATCCATCTGAACTGGAACTAAACGAAGAAACTGTTGTAAAAATCAATCGTGTTACAAAAGTGATTACCGGAGGTAGAAGATTTCGGTTTAACTCTATTGTTGCTGTAGGAGATAGTAAAGGACATCTGGGTATTGGTTTTGGAAAAGCAAACGAAGTAATTTCTGCTGTAAATAAGGCAAAAGATAATGCTAAGAAAAATATCTTTAAAGTAAGACTTATTAATGGTACAATTCCTCATACAATTACAGTAAAATACGGTGCTGCAAAAGTTATTCTGAAACCTGCATCACCCGGTACAGGAATTATTGCTGGAGGTCCAGTTAGAGCATTAATGGAGCAGGTTGGTGTTACTGATATTTTATCTAAAGTAACAGGTTCTTCAAATGCAGTTAATGTTGTTCGTGCAGTTGAAAAAGGTTTAAGAGAATTGCGAGATCCATTAACTGTATCTCGTCAACGAGGTATAACAATTAGAGAATTATTTTCATAAGAATAAAAAATATGGCAGAAAAAAAGATTAAAATTACTCAAATAAAAAGTGCAATTGGATATCGAAAACGCACTTGGAAGACTCTCGAAGCACTTGGTATAAAAAAAATGAATCATTCTGTGACTCATAAAGATACACCTGCAATTAGAGGGATGGCAAAAGCAATTCAACATCTTGTGAAAGTTGAGGAAATATAATGGATCTTGGAAATTTAACACCTGCAAAAGGTTCCGTAAAGGGCAGAAAAAGAATTGGTAGAGGTAATGCTTCAGGTCAAGGTCGTACTGCTGGACGAGGTAATAATGGTTATAAATCTCGATCAGGTAGCAAATCTAAGTTACATTATGAAGGTGGACAAACTCCTTTGATGCGTAGATTGCCAAAACGAGGATTTTCTAACTATCACTTTAGAAAAGAAGTACAAGTTGTTAATCTTGATAGAATTGCTAGTTTGAAATTGGAAAAAGTAGATATAAATACTTTAATTGAAAATGGAATTATCAAAAAGGCTAATGCTCTTGTGAAAATATTAGGCAATGGCGAAATAACATCTGCTGTTGAAGTTTCTGCTGATATGTTCAGTCAAACAGCAATTGAAAAAATTGAAAAAGCTGGTGGGAAGGTAGTTTACCAATGATAGAAAAAATCATTAATATATTCAAAATACCAGATCTTCGAAAGAAACTCGGTATTGTTGGTTTTATTATTTTGGTTTATAGATTGGGTGGCCATGTACCAGTTCCAGGAATTAATAAAGCAGCATTAGCAGCCGTAATGCAGAATTTCGAAAATTCTCTATTGGGTCTATATGATATGTTTGCAGGAGGTTTCTTTTCTCAAGCATCTATTTTTGCATTGGGAATAATGCCTTATATTTCTGCTTCAATTATTATTCAGTTACTTGGTGCGGTCATTCCATACTTCCAAAGACTTCAAAAGGAAGGCGAAGAGGGAAGGAAAAAAATCATACAAATTACCCGGTACGGAACTGTTATGATTGCGTTTATGCAGTCAATTGGTGTTGCTGTGTTTTTGTCAACTTATCCAGCTACTTCAGTTGGTCCGGTAGTACCAAATCCTGGCTTAGCATTTTACTTTGTAACAATAGTCACACTAGTTACTGGAACAGTTTTTATTATGTGGTTGGGCGAACAAATCTCCGATCACGGAATAGGTAATGGAATATCAATTATAATAATGGTCGGTATTTTATCAAGAGCTCCACATGTATTTTTTAATCAGATTATTCAGATTAAAAATGATATGGTAAATCCTTTTCAAAGTATCATTTTGTTAGCACTAATGTTTATGGTAATTTTTATTGTAGTACTATTTACTACTGCATTGAGAAAGATCCCAGTACAATATGCAAAACGAGTTGTAGGTAGAAAAGTCTATGGTGGCCAAGCAACTCATATACCAATGAGAATATTAACAGCCGGTGTTATGCCGATTATTTTCGCACAAGCTTTAATGTTTATTCCAAATACATTAGCTTCTTTTTTCCCTGAAGGTAATGCTTTTGGTGAATTTATTATGAGAGTTTTTTCTCCAACGCATGCAGTGTATTCAATTTTCTTTGGATTAATGATAATTGTGTTTACATATTTTTATACTGCAATAGCTTTTAATCCTGTAGATGTGGCTGATAATATGAAAAAACAAGGTGGATTTATTCCTGGAGTTAGACCAGGGAAAAATACTGCTGATTTTATAGATAATATTTTAACTAGGGTTACTTTACCTGCAGCAGTATTTTTAGCTGCAGTTGCGGTATTCCCAACAATTCTGGTTAATATTGTGGATGGTGTTGACTATTCATTAGCCAGTTTTTTTGGTGGGACAAGTTTATTGATCATAGTTGGTGTGGCTTTAGATACTCTTCAGCAAATTGAGAGTCATTTAGTTATGCGACACTATGATGGTTTTTTGAAAACGGGCAAACTCAAGGGTCGTCGTAGATTCTAATAGGGTCATAGTTTTGTGATCCACATCCGTACTTCAGATGAAATCAAAACAATTTGGCATAGTTGTCAAATTGTTAAAGATACTTTAATTTTGCTGGAGGATATGATTCAACCTGGTGTTACAACTTTAGAACTTGATAGATGTGCTGAAACATTTATAAGGAAACAAGGTGGGATACCTGGGTTTAAGGGATTATTTGGATACCCGGCAACATTGTGTATTTCGATTGACGATGAAGTTGTACACGGAATTCCTGGCAAACGCAAATTGAAAGAAGGCGAAATTGTCGGGATTGATGTCGGAGTATTGAAAAATAGATATTACGGAGACCATGCGAGAACTTTTAGTGTTGGAAAAGTATCAGCTGATAAAAAACAGCTAATGAAAGTTACTAAGGAATGCTTAATCAAAGGAATTGAGCAAGCAAAACCTGGAAATAGAATTGGTGATATTAGCTATGCGATACAGAAGCACGCAGAGGATAATGGATACGGAGTTGTGAAAGAATTAGTAGGACATGGAATTGGTACAACACTCCACGAAGAACCTCAAATTCCGAATTATGGACGAGCTAGAACAGGTCCTAAAATTGAATCTGGAATGTGTTTTGCAATCGAACCGATGATAAATATGAAAAGCCCGAGTGTTTTTACAAAAAAAGACAACTGGACAGTATGTACTGCTGACGGGGAACCATCAGCTCATTTTGAACATACAATAGTTGTAGAAAAAAAAGGTGCAAAGATTTTAACAATATAAGTTATGGCTAAAGAACCAGGTATAGAAGTAGATGGAACAATAACTGAAGTACTCCCGAATGCTATGTTTAGGGTTACTTTGGATAACGGACATCTTGTGCTTGCACATGTGTCAGGTAAAATGCGTATGCACTTTATCAAAATACTTCCTGGTGATAAGGTCAAGCTTGAATTATCGCCTTATGATTTGAGTCGTGGGCGAATTACTTACAGGTATAAGTAGAGGTTTTTATGAAAGTACGCGCTTCTGTGAAGAAAATGTGTAATAAATGTCAAATCATCAGACGACATGGTGTAGTTAGAGTGATTTGTTCAAATCCAAAACATAAACAAAGACAAGGTTAAGGAGATTAGTTTTGGCTCGTATTGCTGGTGTAGATTTACCAAGAAATAAGAAAATTGAGTTTGCTCTTCCATATATTTATGGGATTGGTCATACATATTCTCAAAAAATTCTAGAAACAGCCGGAGTTGATGGAAACATAAGAGTCCATGAACTTACGGAAGAACATGTTTTAGCGATTAGAAATGTAATTGCTGATAATTATCTTGTTGAAGGAGAATTAAAAGGACAAGTAACCCGTAATGTTAAAAGATTGATGGACATTGGATGTTACAAAGGTTTGCGTCATAGAAAAGGTTTACCTGTGAATGGTCAGAATACAAAGAATAATTCTCGTACCAGAAAAGGTAAAAAAAGATCTGCAATTAAGAAAAAATAGTAATTTAAGGAGATAGACTTTGGCTAGGCCAAGAGCTAGAAAAAAGAAAAAAGCGAAAGTAGAACCTGAAGGACAAGCACATATCAAAGCTACTTTCAATAATACAGTTATTACTTTAACAGATAAGTTTGGTAATGTTATTTCGTGGGCATCCGCTGGTTGTGTTGGTTTTAAGGGCTCAAGAAAAAGTACACCATTTGCTGCAACTCAAGCTGCTCAAAAGGCTGCTGCAGAGGCTATGTCTTTGGGCTTGAAAACAGTTCAGGTTCAAGTTAAAGGACCAGGTTCAGGAAGAGAATCAGCAATTAGGTCTCTCAGAGCAGAAGGTTTAGAAATCACTTCAATTATGGATGTGACTCCTATTGCTCACAATGGTTGTAGACCACCAAAACGCAGAAGAGTTTAAGTAAGGATATTATAAATGGCAAGATTTACAGGACCAAGAGGAAAAGTTTGTAGAAGATTAGAATTTCCAGCTTTTGAATCACCGAAATTCGCATCTCCAAGGAAAAGTTATGCACCAGGGCAACATGGGCAATCTTTTAGAAGAAAATTATCATATTACGGAATGCAACTTAGAGAAAAACAAAGAATTAAGTACTTGTATGGTCTACTCGAGAAACAATTTAGAAATGCATTCAAAAAGGCTCAAGTGAAGCAAGGTCCAACAGGACATAATTTGCTTATATTTTTGGAATCTAGATTAGATAATACTGTATATAGATTAGGATTTGCTTCTACTCGCAGAGCTGCAAGACAATTTGTTTCGCATAAACATCTTATGGTTAATAATCGGATTGTAAATATTCCTTCTTATATTTTAAAACCTGGTGATGTGATTCAGGTTCGTGAAAAGAGTAAGAAGATTGAAATGTTACATGAATCTATGAGAAGGATTCAGGGTGATAATCCAATGCCCTGGCTTACATTGGATAAAGCAAAATTAACAGGTACTTTCGATGGTGTTCCAGAAAGAGAACAAATACTTGAACCTGTTAATGAACAAATGGTAGTTGAATTATATTCTAAATAATTAAGGATTAATCTGCATGGCAAAAAATAAACATTTTCCAGAAATTAGTATGAGTATTGTTGAAGAAACAGAGACTTACGCAAAAGTTGTAGCTGAACCTTTAGAAAGAGGGTATGGTGTTACTATTGGTAATTGTTTGCGTCGTGTGTTGCTAACTGCATTACCAGGAGCTGCAATTACATCAGTTAAGATAGATGGAGTTTCTCATGAATTTTCAACAACAGAAGGAGTTGTTGAAGATATTTCTGATATTGTTCTTAACTTGAAACAAATTAGATTCAAAATGTCTGAATCTGCTCAAGAAATAATCACTGTAACAGTTCAAGGACCGGGAACAATTTCTGGAGCAGATATCAATAAAATATCTGAAGCTTTCGAGGTTCTTAATCCTGATACTCATATAGCAACAATCTCAGATGAAACACAAGTTTCTATGGAAATCAGAATTGCTCGAGGTAAAGGATATACTGTAGCTGAAAGAAATATCGGACCTGATAATTCCATTGGTACAATTACTATTGACTCAATTTACAATCCAATTACAAATGTATCTTGGAATGTTCAAGATATTCCTGCATCTATCGAAGGCCATGAGAGATTAACTCTTGAAGTTGAATCTGATGGTTCTACTGATCCTAAAGATGCAATCAATCACGCAGCTAGTATTCTTATTCAGCAGTTATCATTATTTTTATTTACTGATTCAGGTGCTATTCGTGCAGTTAACGAAGAAGAAATTAACGAAGCTCTAGAAGTTAAGAAAACTTTAATGAAGAGTATTGATGAAATGGAACTTTCTGTAAGAAGTCATAATTGTCTTCAAGCAGCTGGAATTAGAGCAATTTCTGAGTTGGTTACAAAAGAAGAAAATGAAATGTTACGTTTCAAGAATTTTGGAAGAAAATCTCTTACTGAATTGGTGGAGAAACTAGGACAAATGGGATTACATTTCGGTATGGATATCTCAAAGTATATTGATGTTGAGGAATAGGTAATATGAGACATAAGAAAAAAGGAAGAAAACTTAATCGTACTGCTAGCCATAGGAAAGCATTGATGATGAATATGGCATTGGCGTTGATTTCTAACAAGAGAATCCAAACTACTGATGCGAAAGCAAAGGAATTGCGTCCTTACATAGAACGATTAATTTCTTATGCAAAAAAAGGTGATTTACACGGCCGTAGACTAATACTTAGAAAATTATCTGGTAGTAGTGGAAAAAACGCAGCAAATGTACTTATTCACGAAATTGCTCCAGCTTGTAAAGACCGAAATGGCGGATATGCAAGAATCATTAAGCTAAATAACAGAAAAAATGATAATGCTCCAGTATCTCTAATTGAATTAGTAGATTTTGCGGGGGCATCTGAGGTTGAACCTACCCCTACTGAAGAAAAATCTGAAAAAACTGAATAATTTCAAAAAGTGTTTACTAGATTTATAAAGAATCTATTATTTCCATATAACAGGGCTTTGAGTTTCATAGCCCTGTTTATTTTTGTTCCTCAATTATCTTTCTCTCAGTTTGATGAACTACAATCTCGTGGATTATGGATTATCAGAGAAAGCTTGATCACTTCCGAACAAATTGATTCAGCTTTGATGTATGCTTATAAATCTGACTTTAACAAAGTATTTGTACAAGTTCGAGGACGAGGTGATGCATTTTATCAATCTAGTATTGTTGTTAAAAATCCTAATATTGCTGATGACTTTGATCCTTTACATTATGCTGTTCAGCTAGGACATTCCCTTGGATTAGAAGTCCACGCTTGGATGAACAGTTACATTTTATGGTCAGGTAAAAAACCACCTAATAATGATAAGCATATCTATCTTAGACATCCTGAGTGGACAGAGGCTAACCACCATTCAAAAATGGATTGGCGAATTGATTTAAGTACTCCTCAATCACCGCAATGGGAGGGAATTTATTTAGCACCAACCCACCCGGAAGTAAATCCTTACTTGCGAACAGTATATGCTGAAGTTATTAATAATTATGATGTTGATGGGATTCATCTGGATTATATACGCTATCAGGACGATTTCTACGGATATAACCCAGAAGGAAGAGATGATTTTGATGAAATCTATGGCATAGATCCTTTAGATATCGCTAGAGGAATTATAAGTACTAGATTTGGTTGGGAAGAGTCGTTTGTTGATTCGATGCACAATGCTTGGAATCAATTTAGGGCTGATAAAATTTCTGAACTTGTAAGTTGGATTAAATCCGATATAGATAGTTCTGGTAAAGAAATTTTACTTAGTGCAGCAGTAAAACCAAATATAAGTAAAGCACAAACGAGATGGTATCAAGATTGGCAATTTTGGATAAAAACTAACCTTGTAGATTTTGTGATTCCGATGAATTATTATAAAGAAATAAAGTACTTTAATCAAGACATTCAATTAATGAAAACAGTTCTTTCTTCTTTTGAATTAGATAAAGTAGTGATGGGTGTGGCAACTTACAATCAAGATGCTCAATCTGCTGCTGACAAAGTGCTTTTAACTAGATTAAATGGGTTTAACGGTGTCTGTGTATTCTCTTATGATTCTCATAAAAATAATCTAGATTGGTTTATTCCTGTTCTTGATGCGCTTGGGCATTCATTCAGCGACTAATTCCTTTATTTCAAATTCTAAAATCTGCGTAAATTATCCACTAGTATTTACTGTACTTTCTTATACAATCTAATATTTTGGAGATATATTTAATATGGCACATTCTCGTAAAGTTAAATCACCTCAAGGAATAAAGTTGGTGTGTAAAGGGTGGCACCAAGAGGCTGCTTACCGAATGTTACAAAATAATTTAGATCCGGATGTTGCAGAAAATCCAGATGAACTTATTGTGTATGGCGGTTACGGGAAAGCTGCTCGGAATTGGGAATGTTTCGATGCCATTCTTAAATCGCTTAAAGAATTAGAGAATGATGAAACACTATTGGTTCAATCAGGTAAACCTGTTGGTGTGTTCAAAACTCATAATTGGGCTCCAAGGGTACTTATATCAAATTCGATGTTAGTACCAAATTGGGCTAATTGGAAGCATTTTAGAGAACTCGACAAAATTGGTTTAATGATGTATGGTCAAATGACTGCTGGAAGTTGGATTTACATCGGAACACAGGGAATTCTACAAGGCACCTATGAGACTTTAGCTGAAGTTGCTAATCAACATTTTGGTGGAACTCTAAAACACACTTTAACTCTTACAGGTGGACTTGGAGGGATGGGCGGTGCTCAACCTCTAGCTGTAACGATGAATGAAGGAGTTAACATCACAGTTGAAGTTAACCCACATAGTATTCAACGAAGATTGGATACTGCTTACTTAGACACACATACTGATAATATCGATGATGCAATAAAATTAGCATTGGATGCAAAGGAAAAAGGCAAGGCCCTATCTATTGGATTACTTGGGAATACTGCAGATGTCCTCCCTGAATTTGTTAAAAGAGGAATCGTTCCGGATATATTGACAGACCAAACATCAGCCCACGATGAATTAAACGGATATGTACCTCACGGGTTATCTTTTGTAGAAGCGATGAAACTCCAAAAAAGTAATCCGAAAAAATATATTGAAATGTCATATAAATCGATGGGTGTTCATTGCCAAGCAATGCTTGATTTACAGAAAATGGGGGCAATTGCTTTTGATTATGGAAATAATCTTAGAGGACAGGCAAAAGATAATGCAGGGATAGAAAACGCATTCGATTATCCCGGTTTTGTACCTGCTTATGTCCGCCAATTGTTTTGCGAAGGGAAAGGACCATTTCGTTGGTTAGCATTATCGGGAGATCCTGAAGACATCTACAAAACTGATGCAAAAGTACTTGAGTTATTTCCAGAGGATATTGCACTAAAACGCTGGATTACAATGGCTCAGAAAAAAGTGCAATTCCAAGGATTACCAGCACGAATTTGTTGGCTAGGATATAGAGAAAGAAATCTATTTGGAGAAGCAATAAACGATATGGTTGCATCAGGAGAATTAAAAGCTCCAATAGTGATAGGGAGAGATCATTTAGATGCAGGTTCTGTTGCGTCTCCGAACCGAGAAACAGAAGCAATGAAAGATGGCTCAGATGCAGTTGCAGATTGGCCAATTTTAAACGGACTACTAAGCACAGCTGGAGGTACAAGCTGGACATCAATCCATCACGGAGGAGGTGTAGGAATGGGTCTAGCGATTCACTCAGGATTAGTAATTGTAGCTGATGGTACTCCTCAAATGAAAGAGAGAATTAACAGAGTTCTGACAAATGATCCAGGTACTGGTGTAATGCGACATGCTGATGCTGGATATGAAAAAGCAATATCAGTCGCAAAAGATAGAAATCTAAAAATTCCGATGATGGACAAAGAGACAATATGAAAACTAAAATCACAAATATAGGTGCATTTGCTACTTGGTCAGAAAAAGATCAAAAAGTTGTAACTAGCTCGTCAAAAGAAATTTTGATAGAAAATGGTTTCATAGTTGAAATTGCCAAAAAAGTCAAAAAAGCAGACAATGAAGTTAACGCTAATCGAGCTTTCATAACTCCTGGTTTCATTGATTCTCACACTCATCCCGTATTTTGTGGAGATAGAGCCAGCGAATTTAAAATGAGATTAGCTGGAAAATCCTACTCCGAAATTGCTCAAGCTGGAGGTGGTATAATATCATCCATAAAAGGCGTTAGACAATCTGACGAAAATATGTTATTTAGTGAAAGCTATAATCGTATGGATGGTTTTCTCAAAAATGGAACAACCACTATTGAAGCAAAATCTGGTTATGGGCTTAATCTAAACGACGAGCTTAAAATGCTTAGAATTATTAAGCGATTGAATGAAGAATCCGAGTTAGATATTATTCCTACATTTTTAGGAGCTCATGCATTTCCACCTGAATTTGCAGATGACCACGATGGATATGTGAACTTGATATGTGATGAAATAATTCCTGCAGTTGTTGAAAATGAACTTGCGGAATATTGTGATGTATTTTGTGAAATTGGTTATTTTACTGTCGAACAATCGAGAAAGATTTTAGAAACGGCTAAGAAATACGGACTTAAACCACGATTACATGCTGATGAATTTGTAAATTCAGGCGCAGCTGAGTTGGCATCGGAAGTTGGTGCAGTTTCTGCCGATCATTTAATGGCAGTAAGTGATGATGGTATAGAAGCAATGGCAAAGAATAATGTGATTGCAACATTGCTTCCTGGAACAACATTGTTTTTAGGAAACCACATTTATGCTCCTGGAAGAAAAATTATTGATGCCGGTTGTGAAGTTGCTATTGCTACAGATTTTAATCCAGGTTCTTCTACATTACAATCGTTAACTATTGCTATGTCTTTAGCTGTTTTACACTGTGGATTGACAATTGAAGAAGCGTTCAAAGGAGTTACTTATATTGCAGCAAAATCGTTGAATAGAGAAGACAGAATTGGTTGTGTCCAAATTGGTTATCAAGCAGATTTACTATTTTGGAATCTCAATTCACTAGAAGAAATCCCTTATTGGCTCGGAAATAATCAAATTACAAAAATCCTCAAAAAAGGAATTGAAGTTACATAATCTCAGATTTTATCAGCGTATTCTGATCTAATTTTTGCTTATGATAGGAAATTCACTTCAGCTCATCAGTAATCGAATTAATCAATTTATCAGATAATTTGTTTCCTGCGCGGAGTATCATTTCTTCTTTGGATGGAGGAGCAATTTCTTTTTCTCTGACTAAAGAGTTTTCTCGATATCCTAACGCTCGTTTATCTCCTCTATAAGTTCCCCAATTATGCTCAAAATGTGCTGTTCCAGTTAAATTATCTGAAGATAATATTTTTGAAGTTTCAACATCAATAATTTGGTAAGACGCAGTAACAGTAGCATCTACAACAATTTCGTGAATAGTTAAAGTCGCGTGGACTTTCCCATAAATATTTCGCTTTTTTGTTTTACCTTTATTGTCTTTGTAAGTTTCTTTGTCAATCACAACATCTCGCGTAATTCTTCGCTTGTCCTTCGAGCGTTTAGGCTTGGTAGCCATAACTTGAGTTACATCGCCAATTATCAAATGATGAACTCCTTGAATATTTCCCAATTCAATCATAGAATCATCATCAACCAAACCCGAATGAGAAAACTTTTGTTCCTCAATTATCAAATTCAGCTGGTCTCTGCTTACAATATCTATAAATTCCATTACTTCGCCATTCGCGAGTAACTTAGATATGATTTCGTTTGTCAGAGTTTCTCCAATTCCGTTATACTTGTTCTTTCCGGATTTATTTTCAAACGGTAGAATTGCAATCTGAATCAAGGCGGATTTGCGACATTCATCATAAAGTGATTCAGAATCCTTATAGTTTGAAGTAAACTCCTGAGCAGTTTTGAAATGAGCAGCTCCTTTTTTGTATGAATCTCTTGAATCCTGTAACATCAGTTTCTTACCTTCAAGATAATGAACTTCAGATGCTTTGTTTTTTGCGGAGATTATAAGAGTTGAGTAATCCATTACTCCAGCTTTAAATTTCCAAGTTTCAACTTGAGGAGTAAGTAGAGAATTTACTAAATCTACTAAATGAATAAGTCGCTGATATTCAGTTACAATTTTATCCCAGGTAAACTTCTCGGAAGATGATTCTAATCGTTCAATTTTATTGTGATGAGTTCTAACTGCGACAGGAAACACAACATCCATCAATTGTAGAGCTTTTTCATAGTCAGGTTTATTTTTGAGTGAATAAACGCATTCTGATACAGCAGTGTCATAGCTCCCGGTTTGATATGCTTTTTGAGCTCGATTTAAAGCTCGTCCGTGTTGAGTAAAATAACTGCAGTTTAATGTTAAAAGTAGAACGAAAATTAATCCTATTTTGTGATATTTCATTAAATTATTCCTTTTCGTTTGAGAGCTTTTAATCCCTCAGATTTAGATAATGTTGACAAATTATTTTGATTATTATTGATAAAATCGATTACAGATTCAGATGAAATATAAGAATATTGTCGCAATGCCCATCCGATAGCTTTCCGAATAAAAAACTCCTTTTCGTGCCAAGTTTTAGTTATTAATGTTGATAGTAAATCAAAATCAGTTTCGGTTTTGTAATTTAGTTGGGTTAAAATTGCAGTTCGACGAACCCACATATTTTCATCAACAATCCAATTATTCAGGTAAGTGTGCATATTTTCACAATTTTGTAAAGCAGGTCCGATGAGATTAGTGGCAATTCCATCAACTAAATCCCACCATTGAGTAATACGAACCAAATCCAAATATAAATCTACATTTTCTTCGATGATATATTTCATAAATTGTTGAGCATAAGAAAATCCAGCATACCATTCTTCGCGATATTTTGCATTCTCAAATATATAAATGATGATTTTTCTGTAATCTGAATTTGTTTGCGGAGCATACTTTTTAAAAATTGGAGGATAGATTTTTCTCCGTGCAGGAGTTTGAAGTCCCCAAAATGGCATTTCAGATTTCATATATGATTGCTGACCTTTTGCGATATCTGGATTTTGTTTAGCTGAAAATTTCTTCCTAAGTTCGCCTAATAATTGTTTGGCTACCATTTGATATTTCCCATTTGTCGTCGTTCTTTTTTAGTTGGTCGCCCTTTACCCTTTTCTCGTTTTGCTACAGGAATTGATGTTGCAGTTTTCAATTTTATAAGTTCTTCTTCAGGTGTGATGTCTTCAACATTTTCTGAAGCAATTTTAGCAGAACCTCGTTTTTCAATTAATCCTAGGACTTTATATTGCCTTTTTACATAATCTTTCTGAACAGATATGATTTCACCAATTCTAATTTGTCGAGATGGTTTTACGCTTTTACCGCCAATTTTCACTTTTCCAGAATGGCACGCATCAGTCGCCATCGAGCGAGTTTTGTAAATCCTCACTGCCCACAGCCATTTATCAATTCTTATTATTTGTGTTGAACTCATAACAATTTACATATTTATTAAGAAAAACTACCTTGAAAATCATAAATTTAGGTATCATTATCTGCGGTGAAATATACGAATAGTAACTGAATACTAAATTACAGAATATTATATGAGACAAAAATCAAAATACAAAAACAAGAAATCAACTGAATCATTTGGATTTATGATTTACGGGCTGAATGGAGTTACAGAAATCCTTAAAACAAAGCGATTTTCCATACATTCCATCCATCTGCAAAAAGATAGTAAAGCAATTATCGAAAAACGAATCCAATCAAGCATTAAACTTCATCAGGGGAAAGTTCAAGTTTTAGATAAAGAAACTTTTCTGAAAAAATATAAAGGATTACGAACTCAGGGAGTTGTCGTCCATTTTGATGGTAAAGTTGTGCAAAATGTGCCATCATTCAAAAATGCTAAAGGCAATATCTGCATACTAATTGCTGATAATATTGAAGACCCACAGAATTTAGGTCAAATAATGCGAACTGCAGAATGTGCTGGAATTGAAGGAATTGCTATTCCGGAGCATCATAGCGCAGGTATTACGAATACCGTTTTGCAAGTTAGTCAAGGAGCATTTATTCATTTACCGATTTTCAAGGTTGTAAACATTAGAAATTTGATGAAACAACTTAAAGATGATGGATTTTGGATTGTTGGTTTAGAGAATAGTATTTCAGCAAAACAGTGGCATCAAATTGATTATTCAGGAAAAATTGCAATTGTGGTTGGGAGTGAAGGGAAAGGAATCCGCAAAGCAGTTTTAAAAGATTGCGATTTCTTAGCAACAATTCCGATGAAAGGAAAGATTAACTCACTCAATGTATCGGCTTCGGTTAGTGCAATTTTGTTTGAAAGGCAAAGACAGGTGAAGTAAAATGGAGAAGTGGAAATAGTATATTTTATAAATGGAAAAAAGTGATAAACCAAACTTTGATTTAGTCATTATCGGAGCCGGTGTTGTTGGTTTGGCGATAGGTGAATATTTTATAAGAAAATATCCTAATTGGTCAATTGTGGTCATCGAGAAAAATTCCAAACACGGACAAGGAATATCTAGTAGAAATAGCGAAGTTATCCACGCAGGAATTTATTATCCGAAGAATTGGCTAAAATCCAAATTATGTATTAAAGGTAGAAGATTACTATATCCATTATTGGAAAAACATGGAATTCCCCACAAAAAAATAGGGAAACTTATTGTTGCTACAGATAACTCTCAAATTGATAAATTAGATTCACTTTTCAACAATGCAATAGAAAAAGGAGTCGAAGGACTTACAACCCTAACTCAAGAAGAAGTAAGAGTAATTGAACCAAATATCAATTGTGTTAAAGCGATATTTAGTGAAGAATCCGGAATAGTATCTGCAGATCGTTTGATGGATGTCCTCTTAGCTCAATTCAAAATGTTAGGTGGTCATTTTCTTCCAGAAACAAAATTCCTTTCATCCCATAAAATTTCTAACGGATTCAAACTTACTTTGAAGTCTATGCAAGAAGGACTCACCAAAATTACTACTCAAAAAGTGGTAAATTCAGCTGGACTGTATGCCGATGAAGTCTCTCAAAAAGCAGGATATCAAGTTGACGAAAGAATCCATTTTTGTAAAGGGCATTTTTTTCAGGTGCCAGATGCACGAAATACTTTAAATCATCTTGTTTATCCGTTGCCAACTGAAACATTTTTAGGAATTCATACAATTACTGGACTAAATGGAGAAGTAAAATTGGGACCAGATGCTGTATATTTGGAGGACAATGTAGAAAATTATTCACAGTTTGACAATGTAGAAAATATTTTTAGAGAAAATGTAGAGCAATACTGGAAATCGCTTAAAGACTATGAAATAATTCCTGATATGGTTGGAATTAGAACGAAACTTTATGAAGAGAATGAGCCTCAAAAAGATTTTGTTATAAAACAACAGGATGATGGTTGGATAAGTCTGTTGGGAATAGAAAGCCCAGGGTTGACTAGTTCCTTAGCTTTTGGAGAGTATATAGAAAATACAATGTAAAAATAGTCATAATCCCTGTACAGTCGCAAGCTCCTTACCGGGCAGGCAGGATTAAACTATGAACAAGATGAAAAACTTTTTGATAATCTTGAAAATCAACTCATCCTGCAAATCCAGATTAACACGGTGGAATCCATCTAAGATGGTCCCAAAAAGCGGGAATTCAACTTGGTAAAGACAAAGTAAATCTGACTTAAGAGAGATATTGTGATATTAGTCAATCACTGACAAAAATAAATTAGATTTTAATAGATATATAAATCATCCAAAAAATCCAACAATACATATCGGAACAATCGTAAATTACAATCTTATATTAGTAATGAAATTTTCACTATAAAGGAATATTTTATGGCAAAAGTAAAAGGATTTGTCTCGATAAAAATCGAGTATTGTAAAGGATGTGATTTATGTGTTCACGAATGTCCGCAAGACACATTAGTTCTCTCAGATAAAATTAATCAAAAAGGATATCGTTATGCCGAGATGACAAACGACACTTGTACAGGTTGCACTAATTGTGCACTAGTTTGTCCTGAAGCTATCATCACAGTATATAGAGAGAATCTTAAGAAAAAAAGTAAATCAGTAGAAAAAATACAGACCGTTAGTGTTTAGAAATTAAAGGATAATTATGAGTAAAAAATTATTAATGAAAGGGAACGAGGCAATCGCAGAAGCGGCGATTCGTGCCGGTGTTCAGGGATATTACGGATATCCGATTACTCCTCAATCTGAATTATTGGAATATATGTCTAGTGAACTTCCAAAACGAGGTGGTGCTTTTGTCCAAGCGGAAAGCGAAGTTGCCGCAATAAATATGGTTTATGGCGCTTCCGGTGCAGGTGCAAGAACAATGACAAGCACCAGTGGTCCGGGATTTAGTTTGATGCAAGAAGCAATTTCCTACATTGCCTGCGCAGAACTTCCTTGTTTTTTGGTTAATGTAATGCGAGGTGGACCAGGACTTGGAACCATTCAACCTTCACAAGGCGATTATTTTCAAGCAGTAAAAGGTGGTGGGCACGGTGATTACAAAATGATTGTTTTAGCTCCGAATAGTGTTCAAGAAATGGCTGATTTTACTTATTTGGGATTTGACCTTGCAGATAAATATAGAACTCCAACTATGATTCTTACCGATGGAGCACTTGGACAAATGATGGAATCTGTTCAATTTCCTGAATATAATTTGGATGAACATTTAGTTGATAAACCTTGGGCAACTACCGGGAGAGAAAATGGTCGCAAGCAAAATGTGATAACTTCTCTTCACTTACAGTCCGAACAAATGGAACAAATCAACCTCAAACTTCAGAAAAAATATAGAGAAATTGAAAAAAACGAAGTCCGTTATGAAACTATTGAAACGGAAGATGCTGATTTCTTGATTGTTGCATTTGGATTATCTTCAAGAGTTTGTCACAAAGCACTAGAATTAGCTAGGGAAGAAGGACTTAAAGTTGGTCTTCTTCGACCAATTACTTTATATCCTTATCCGTATGATATTTTGAATAAATTGGCTGACCAAGTTAAAGGAATGCTCGTAGTTGAAATGAATGCTGGGCAGATGTTAGAAGATGTTAAACTTGCTGTAAACGGAAAAGTATCGGTTGATTTCTACGGTCGAATGGGTGGAATGATTCCTCAACCTGATGCCATTTTATCTAAAATTCGTGAGTTATATTCTGCTCACACAAAAACAAAAATGGAGGTGTAACAGTGGCTGAAAATACAATTTCAACTCCAACTTTTAAGAAAACAGAAAATATGGAAAAAGTATGGGAAAAACCGAGTATTTTATTTGATGTTCCAAACCATTATTGTCCGGGATGTGGACATTCTGTTGCTCATCGGTTGATAATGGAAGTGGTAGAAGAACTGGGCATTACCGACAGAACTATTGGAATTGCTCCTGTTGGTTGCTCCGTGTTAGCTTATAACTATTTGAATGTGGATATGCAAGAAGCAGCTCACGGAAGAGCAACTGCCTGCGCAACTGGAATCAAACGAATATTCAACGATAAAATTTTGTTTACATATCAAGGTGATGGAGATTTAGCTGCAATTGGAACTGCAGAAACTATTCATACTGTTAACCGTGGTGAAAATATAGTTATAATTTTTGTTAATAACGGAATTTATGGAATGACCGGTGGTCAAATGGCTCCGACAACACTAGAAGGTGCAAAAACTTCTACAAGTCCTGAAGGACGAAATCTCGATTTAATGGGTCATCCATTGAAAATCGCAAATATGTTGGCTATTTTGGAGGGAGCATATTATGTAACTCGTCAGTCGGTTCACACTGCAAAGGCAGTTCGTAAAACTAAAAAAGCACTAATGAATGCTTTCAAATATCAGATAGAAGGCAAAGGAGGAACTAGTTTTGTGGAAATTGTTTCTAATTGTCCTTCTGGTTGGAAAATGACCCCGATTCAATCAAACGAATGGATGGCAGACAATATGTTTGATTTCTATGAATTGGGTGATATTAAAACTCCACCAAAGGAGGGAAAATAATGAATAAAGAACTCATTATCGCAGGATTTGGCGGACAAGGAGTTTTGTCAATGGGGATGACACTCGCTTACGCCGGAATGGTTGAAGATAAAGAAGTCGTTTGGATGCCAAGCTATGGACCAGAAATGCGTGGTGGAACTGCGAATTGTATTGTTGTAGTTTCAGATGATAGAGTTAGTTCTCCAATAATCAATCAGTTTGATACTGCAATTATTTTGAATCAACCTTCGATGGATAAATTTGAATCAGCGGTAAAACCTGGTGGTCACATTTTATATGAAGCGAACAATATTATGAATCCTTCAACTCGGGATGATATATCAACTTATAAAATTCCAGCTGTTGTTGAAGCGAATAAATTGAATAATCCTAAAACTATGAATATGATTATTTTGGGAGCGTTTTTAGCTTTAAATTCTGTAGTAAAAAATGAATCAATTTTGGAAGCACTTAAAAAAGTTCTTCCAGAAAGACACCATCATTTAATTCCACTCAACGAAAAAGCTCTGCTCAAGGGAGCAGAACTCGTTGGCGAGTTTGTATAAGTAAAAAACTAAATCGAACTTGACTTACAATCTGTAAGATGTGAGTTAAGAATGATGGATAAAATGAATATCGAGCAAGGACTAACGATTTTGGATTTGATAAGTAAAATAATATCAAGATTCTTTACTCGATGTTCTTTGTTCATAAATCATAATAGGAGGGTTTGGATTCTTTTTTCTAGTAATTAATCCCGGGTCTGTAACGACCGAAATTGGATATTTTGAGAACTCAAGAGAAATCTGGCGTAAGGAAATTGACCATACCCAAAAACCGCTATCATCTAATCTTTCCGAACAAGAAGAATCGCGATTCAACATAATCAAACCACTAATTTCATCAATCGAAAAAATAGATGCAGTTGTTGGTCGTGGTGGTCCACTTAAACCGCTGGAAGGTGGTGTTTACAAGATATCTGAAACAATGTTAGATGATTACAGAAGTTGTAAATATTCCAACCACGCGTCAAATTTGGGAGCTATTTTAGCACATCGTTTTGCAATAGAGAAGAATCTTCCTTCATTTATAGTTGACCCGGTAACTACTGATGAAATGGTTGATAAAGCAAGAGTTTCAGGCGTTCCTGGGATTGAACGCAAGAGTCGAAGCCACGCACTTAACATTAAGCATTGTGTTCGGAAATCTGTTAAAAAATTACAAGTGGATTTGGCAAAAAGTCGGTTTGTTGTAGCCCATTTGGGTAGCGGTATTTCAGTTGCTTCAGTAGTTGGTGGTAAAATACTGGATGTAAACGATGCGTTGTTTGGAATGGGACCCTTTTCTATAGAAAGAGCCGGTGCAATGCCAATTTCAGGATTGATGGAGTTAGTATTCGATAAGCAGTTATCAAGACAGGAAATTGCAGATTTATTATCTCATAAAAGTGGATTTATGGGATATCTGAATACTAAAGATTTACGCGAGGTAGAAGACCAACTTCCTAATGATGAAGAGACTCGACTCATCTACAAAGCTATGATTTATCAAATTGCCAAAGAAATTGGCAGTCAATACACCGCATTACAAGGTGATGTTGATGCTTTGATTTTGACAGGTGCTTTAGTTAAATCTGAACAATTTAAAGATAATTTATTGCAATATCTAAAATTTATCGAGAAGTACTTTGTGTTTCCCGGGTCGTTTGAACTAGAAGCATTAGCTAGAGGAGCAATGCGTGTGCTATCAGAAACTGAAACAGCAAAGGATTATGTATGATTCGATCATTTGAAGAATTATATCAACATATTTCTTTGATTGAACCAATTTCAATTGGCGTGGTTAATCCGAAACAGGATTACATATTTTCCGCACTTAAAGAAGCTGAAAAACTTGGTTGGATTACGCCACCAGTAATTTTCGAAGATGACAACGACATTCAAGCAGCCAATTTAGCAGTCCAAGCGATTAGTGAGAAGAAAGTCCAACTTTTGATGAAAGGTGATGTTGATACAGCCACAATACTTAAAGCTGTTTTAAATCCTGAATTTGGAATTCGAACCAATAGAAGATTATCTCACATTGCGGTTGTCAAACCGACTTCATACGATAGATTGATGCTGATGACCGATGGTGGTGTAAATCCGATATTAACTCCACAAATTTTGGATTCTGTTATTCAAAATGCAGTAGATTTAGCGAATATTTTGGGAATTACTCACCCTCATATTGCTATATTATCTTTGATAGAAAAAGTTAATCCAAAAATACCAGAAACAATAATTGCGGATGAAACAGTTAAGCGGTATAAAAATGATAAATCTATCACAATTGAAGGACCAGTTGCCTTGGATGTTGCGATTTCTCAAAAAGCCGCAGAAAGAAAAGGTATTCACTCTAAAATTGCAGGCAAAACGGATATTTTTATTGGTCCGAATATTACTACTACTAATTTTGTTGTAAAATCGTTAATGGGACTGGGTGAAGTGCAAGGTGGTGGAATTATACTTGGAGCAAAATCACCAGTTATTCTTCTATCTCGTTCGGACACAATGGAAGCGAGATTGAACTCAATAGCGTTAGGAATTTGCGCAAATGTTGGATAGAAGTAGAATTGAATTGTTGTAAAAGATTTTAACTATATGCTCTTTGCTAATTGCTTTGAGCTTAAAGAAAGGAAATAAAAATGGATATTAAAGGAAAACGCATATTAATATTAGGTGGGTGGGGACTCGTTGGAATGGCTGTCATCCGTCGGTTATCAGAATATAAACCTAAAGAAATTATTGTAATTTCGTTGAAAGAAAATGAAGCAAAAGATGCTTGTTTACAACTATCACAAGAAGCTCCTGAAGTTACATTTACTCCAGAGTGGGGAAATATTTTTGTTCGAAGAAGTCTAAAAGATTTACCTCGTGATGAAATCTTAAATAATCCGATTTATCGCAAACAGATACTCGAAGATGTAATGGAAGGATTAGATGATGAAAAACTTACATCATCTTCAATTAACTACTTATTGAACAAACATAAACCACATATTATTATTGACTCAGTAAATTCTGCTACAGGATTAGCTTATCAAGATATTTATACTGGATATTACAATCTAAAGAAAGAGTTAAAAAAAGCACAAGATTCTAGCAAATTAACAGATGAACTTGGAGTAGAAGTTGAGAAAATGCTATCGACTTTATACATTCCACAAATTATTCGGCATATTCAGATTTTGCACGCTAGTATGATGCAAAATAAAACCAATGTTTATCTTAAAATTGGGACAACGGGCACTGGTGGAATGGGACTCAATATTCCATACACACATAGTGAAGAGAAACCATCGCGTGTTTTACTGAGTAAAACTTCACTTGCTGGTGCTCATACTCTATTATTATTTTTGGCAGGCAGAACTCCTGACGGCCCTATTGTGAAGGAAATTAAACCAGCTGCCGCAATTGCGTGGAAAGCAATCAATTATGGTGAAATCAAAAAGCATGGGCGACCAGTAGAGTTATTCGATTGTAAAGCAGAAAATTCTGAAGAATTAAGCGGACAATTTTCGTTTAATGGACACGGAAAATGGGAATCAAAAAATGATACGCTAAAATCAATTTACATTGATACAGGCGAGAATGGAATCTTTTCTAGGGGAGAATTTGAAGCAATAACAACTGCTGGACAAATGGAGTTTGTAACTCCAGAAGAAATTGCAGATAATGTGATTTTAGAACTCATTGGAGGTAATACTGGCTCTGATATTGTTAATGCACTAGATAATGCAGTGATGGGGCCAACCTATCGTGCTGGTTATATGCGACATGATGCTATTGAAGAAATGAAACGGCTAGAAACAGAAAATAATGTGGAAAGCGTAGCATTCGAGATTCTTGGACCTCCTAGATTATCTAAACTCCTTTACGAAGCACAATTGTTGAAAAATGTTTGTGGAACCATTAACGATGTTAATGAGAAATCTGATGCAGAATTATCAGAATTGCTTCAAAAGGAAGTATTGGAGAACAACAAATTAAGAGTTGAAGCGATTTCTATTGGGATACCGATTTTGTTAAATAACGGAAAGAATCTACTTCGAGGTCCATCAGTTAAAATCCCTGTGCAGTTGGATAAGAACCAAATCAAGTATAACTCAAACCAATTTAACAATTGGGCAAATGCAGGTTGGATAGACCTCCGTGAAAGCAATATGGAATTATGGAAATCTAGGATTTCTGATATTGTGAATTATGTAAATGGATTACCTGTTGAAGATTCCAGCTCTCGTTTTCACCACGGTACTAAATACTGGAAAATTGACGAACCAATCGATATTGGCAAACTAGCATCGTGGATATTCATATTTGAAGATGAAGGACTTAGAATTAAGAGGTAAACTAGGTTGGATATTGGATGTTAGATGTTGAATAGTTGGAAAAAATAAACAACGAACAAACGAAATAAAACAAGTTCGTAACTTCGGCTTGTCCGCCAACGTTTTTCAGGTGGGCGTTTTCGTTGTGAAGGTCATAAAGTCAGAATCCATTCATAAATTTGATTTAACAATCAATATAAACTCAAAAATGTTATAAATTTAAGTCAACAAAAAGAAGGATATTAGATTAAGTGCTTAAATTTATCCTAATAATTCTCGATGGCTTTGGAATACGAGATGAAAAAAAATCCAATGCTTATGCTTTAGCTAACACACCAAATTTGGACGAGCTAATATCTAGTAAACCGATGGTTCTTCTAGAAACATCTGGCAATGCAGTTGGTTTGCCAAATGGAGTTATGGGTAATTCTGAAGTTGGGCATACAAACATTGGTGCAGGAAGAATCGTCAAACAAGATTTGGTTAGAATAAATGATGATATCAAACAAGATATTCTTCGAAACAATCCGGTATTAGTTAACCTATTTACCAAAATCAAAAATCAAAAATCTACTCTACATTTAATGGGCTTGATAAGTGATGGAGGAGTTCATAGTCATATTGACCATTTGAAATATATTATAAAAGCAGCAAAAGACTTTGGACTAAAAGATGTATCCATTCACGCAATAATGGATGGAAGAGATACACCTCCAAATAGTGGAAAAAACTATATCAAAGATTTGCAAAATTATCTTGATGAAATCAGAATTGGGGAAATTGCTTCAATCTGCGGACGATATTTCACAATGGATAGAGATACAAGATGGGATCGTGTTGAAAGAGGGTATCGGTTAATGGTGTTTGGTGAAGGAGATAGATTTGATAATCCGATATCAGCTATTGAAAATTCCTATCAAGATAGTATTACAGATGAATTCATTACTCCAAAAATAATTGGAAAATTCAAGAACATTAATAACGGCGATGGTGTTTTAGCCCTCAACTTTCGTGCAGATAGAATGAGAGAAATATCTACAGCTTTTACTGAAACAGATTTTAATGAATTTAAAACAAAAAATATAGAAATTCAATATGTAAGCATGACCGAATATCAAGATTCATTTAAATTTCCAGTGCTATTTCCTCCTGTGAAATTGGCTGATATTTTTCCGGAAGTTTTATCTAAAGAAGGATATCGTCAACTCAGAATCGCTGAGACTGAAAAGTATGCACATGTTACATATTTTTTGAATGGAGGTGATGAACATATATTCCCAGGAGAAGAACGGATAATGATTCCATCTCCCAAAGTAGCAACTTACGATTTACAACCAGAAATGAGTGCTTATGAAGTTACTGAAAAAGTGATAGATGCCATTAAATCAGATAAATTTGAAACCATTATTTTGAATTACGCCAATCCTGATATGGTCGGACATACTGGCATTCTGCCTGCTGGAATCAAAGCAATCGAAGTTGTTGATGAATGTCTAGCGTTGGTCATTGAACAAGCGAAACTAAAGGATGCGACTATATTTTTAACATCAGATCATGGGAATTTAGAAATGATGTCAAATCCCGAAACTGGTGAACCATATACAGCTCATACATTATTTCCAGTTCCATTTATTGTTGATTCACCAAAAACTGATATTGCATTAAGAGGAGACGGAAAATTAGCCGATATCGCTCCGACAATTTTAGATTATTTTAATCTAAAGCAACCCCAAGCAATGACTGGCAAGAGTTTACTTAAAAAAAAGAATTTCAATTAGGTTAAGTATGAATTTCTTGCATTTATTTAGGAATTGTAGTTTAGTTATGTACATAAGTCTATTACTCACAATTACGTATTCTCAAAATTATATTTATCAAGAAGATGATTGGTATATTCTATCTCATCCCGGCACAATTAATGCAATTGCAGAAACTCCATTCAAAATTTATTTTGCTTCGGATAATGGTATTTACGAGTATGACAGAACAACAAAAGAAATTGTATATGATCATGTTTCATCTAGATATTTACCATCTAAGAAGATTTACCATTATTATTATGATTCTTACACAGATTTCTTTTGGATTGTACATAAAGATGGTATCAATTACAAATCATCATTAGCAACACGATGGAACGAAATACACGATACAAATTTTAATACTATCCATCCATTGGATGTTGAAGATATCGGTAGTAATGGTGATTATGTTTATATTAAAACTTCTTCATATATCGTTCCAGTTGATCCATTTACTGGAGAGATTAAGTATCTAGAAGAAGATGAAATGATTGATGTAAATATGATTAATTGGGGTTACTCAAGATTTGGTCAAAGTGGAGAAAATTCTAGAGATATTGGATTTTTGGAAAATCAATCGCAAGAGAATATGTTTTCCAAAAGACGATTTGATAATCATCAAGTAACTGTTTCAATGATTGATTCAGAAGGAAATGAGTGGTTTGGTACAATCTTTGGTGACATTTTAAAGAAACCTTATTATTCTAATAGATTCACTATGGTTAGTATTGGACCAGGGCAAAAATTTATTACGGAAATATTTGAAGACAAGAATAATGGAGAATGGTGGTTTGCTGATAGCGAATATCGTAGAAAAGGTGCAGTTATTGATAATCACAATATGTTTTTGACTCAATGGATTGAAGATGAAAACGAGTGGAAATATTATTATTCAGATGAGTCCGTTAGTATCCAAAACACAAATGTTAATTGTTTTTTTCGTTCTGGAGATTTCCTTTATATTGGAACGATGGATGGTTTGTTGATTTTGGATATAAGAAAAAGGGAATGGCAAAATGTTCATGTTCGCCGAGGGTTATTAGATAGTTCTGTTTGGGATATGGTGCAAATTGAAAATTCAATTTATATTGCTACAGCTCGTGGAATAAACGAATTTTCTACAATTGGGAATGTTGTCGTTTCACTCGAAGAGGATAGGTTTCAATTATTTCGTGATTTAGAAATATATGATTTAGAAATTTCAGGTGGATTTTTGTATATAGCATCAGAAGGTGGTTTATATCGAGAAGATTTAACCAAATCAAAATGGGAATTTCTCTCAGATAAATTTATTAGACAAGTTAAAGTAGAGGAAGACATTGTTCTTGCTTCTGATAGACAATTGTGGAAGATAAATCCACAAGATAAAATCCAGCTTTTACACAATAAAGTTGTTGATTTTGCATTATCTGGGGATTTCGTATGGATAAGTTCGATTGATGAAGTTCTATTACTGAACTTGAAAACTGGAGGAGAATGGGTTTACACAAACGAGGATGGAATACCCGGACAAAAGATTTATACAATAGATTGCGATGAAGACTGGGTTTGGTTTGGCACGAACAATGGAATAGCTTTCTACAATTGGAGTAGATATCATCAAAATGAAAATTAGATATTTCATAATTATTTTAGTTCTTTTGTGGAGCTGTAGCATTCCTTTTAGTTTTAAGAAGAATGAAGAACGATCTAAAATTAAGTTGTATTCTCACACATTGATTAATGAATCACAGGATGAATTTGATATTTCACTTTATGCTTTTATTCCGTATGATTATTTAGTATTCACAAAAAAACAAGATCGTTTCTTTGCCGAAATTGAACTTTCTCTAACTGTAACTGATTTAAACTCAAATTTGCAAGTATATAATTATAGTTGGAATGAGAATGTCGAAGAGGAATTTTATGATGATACACGGAATAGAAAAAAAACTATCAGCACTTTTACAACATTTTGTCAACCAGAGGGCGAGTATCGTTTATCACTAAATGTTCAAGATACCGATAGCCGACATCAATGGAATGTTAATCAGAATATCTTAGTTCAACAATTTGAAATAATGAGTGATGTTATTCCATTGACTAAACAAAATGATTCACTACGTTTTGTTGGACCTAGGTTCCAAGATGATATTGATACTCTCTTTTGCAAGTTCCAAATCTCTGAAGAATTAATTGATGAAAATTTGTCTTATTCAGTTATGTTTGGTGAAGAAGAATTACTATTTGATTCACTCAAAATTTCTGATATTAAATTAGAAGAATTTTGTTTACTTCCAATACCATTAGAAAATAATTGGAGTGGGAAACTGAAAATCCAGTTAAAATTGATGGAAAGTGTAAAGGAAATATCAGTTTTCATTAAACGCCATGGTATGGACAAATTTCTGATAGACATTGATGAAGCTGTTGGAATTATTGCTCTAATTTTATCCGATGTAGAATTTAAAAAATTAGAAAAATTAAGCAAAATGGAGCAAAAATTATTCATTGTTGATTATTGGAAAAAGAAAGATCCATCTCCTGATACAGATAAAAACGAGTTAATGGAAGAATTCTATAATCGTGTAGAAGAAGCAAATCAGCATTTCTCAACATTTGGAACTGGTTGGAGAACTGACAGAGGAAGAATATTTATTGTACACGGTCAACCAGACAATGTAGAAACAACCCGCAGAAGTAGCACTGCTATTTATCAAATTTGGACATATCCTGATAATCGTCAATTCATATTTAAGGATAACGGATTTGGAGAGTTTAGACTAATACAAGGGGTATGGTAGTATGAAGCAAAAATCAATTTTATCATTAGATAATCACTTTTCATTTTCTGGATTAAGTACATTCAAAACTTGCAAAGAACAATTTAAAATAGTATATATTGACGGACTTAGAAAAGAACAAGAGAGCATTGAAGCTTATATGGGGAAATGTGTTCATGAAACTCTTGAGTGGTTGTACAATCCACAAAACCGTGCAAAACCTTATATCACTTTCGACAGAATATGTAGAACTTATGATGAAATCTGGGTAGAAAATTGGCATGACAAAATTCATATTCCAAATTATCGTTGTACTACAGACGAACTTTATACAACCGGTAAAAGATGCTTGTCTAACTATTATAACAAGTATGGCCCGATATTTTCTGAAAAAGTGGTTGAGACTGAGTTGTTACTTGAGTTTACTATTGATGGGAAATATTTGTTTAAAGGAGTCATTGATCGTTTGGATCAACCTTCAAAAGGTAAGTTTGTTATCCACGATTATAAAACTGGTAAAAGGACAAAAATGCAAAAGGCCGCACAGAAAGATTTACAACTTGCAATGTACCAAATTGCAATTGAGCAACATTTTGAGCAAGTCGATGAAGTTGTATTGAAATGGCACTATCTAAGAAAGGGAATTGAGGTTTGCGTAAAACATTCTGAATCTGATATTCTTAATATTAAAAAACAATTAGTCGAAAAAGTTGATGAGATAATAATAACATCTAATAATTTAAGTAATTTCTATCCGAAGGAATCTAGGTTGTGCGATTGGTGTTTTCTTTGGGAAGAATGTTCCGCTAAATCTGGTTCAAATCCAGCTATGAAAGCAAAATAAGAATGAAAAATCAGAAAATTATTATATTTATTAGTGTAGTTGTATCGCTTTTTCTTCTGTGCTATTCAAATTCATATCCAAAAGCTGTAAGAGAAAATTTAGTTAAAGCAAAAGGAAACAAGTCGGAATTACTAAACGCAATTCATCACTTTAAGACAAAAGGTGATTCATTACAATTGGATGCTTTGTATTATCTAATTGGTAATATGGAGGATCATCTTTATTCTGAGGTTGGCTTTTTTGATTCAACAGAAACAGAAATTGAATTCAATGTTCTCGATTATGATAATTATGATTCAATCATTGTCAAACTAAATCAGATTGAAGATGAGTTTGGGGAGTTACATTATGGCAGATTGAAATTGGATTTGGATTTGGAAACAATTACTTCTGAGTTACTTATCGAAAATATCGAGTTTGCATTCAAGTCTTGGGAAGAAAGTACTTGGTCGAAAAATATTACTTATAATGACTTTAAAGAAAACATTTTACCATATCGTGGAAGTAATGAACCTATAGAGCATTGGAGAAAAGAATTACAAACTAAATATACTGGAATTTCATCTGAACTTAAAGATTCAAATGACTTGATTGAAGTAGCAAAATTTATCAATCAGGATATTAAATCTTGGTTTAAATTTGATCCTCGTTTTTATCTACATCCAACTGATCAAGGTTACTCAGAAATGTGCAAAACAGGACTGGGACGATGCGAAGATATGACAAATTTAGCTATTTATGCAATGCGAGCAAATGGGATTCCAGTAACAAGTGATTATACACCACATTGGGCAGATACTGGCAATAATCACGCTTGGAATGCAATACTAACTCCCGATGGAGAAGCAATACCTTTTATGGGGTGCGAGAGCGATCCGACTACTTATAAACTCCGAACAAAAATGGCAAAAGCTTATAGAAAAACTTATTCTAAACAATATGATAACCTTGCATTCAAACTCAAAGAGTGGGAAAAAGCACCTGGTTGGTTGTCTGGGAAATATTATACTGATGTAACTAAACAATATACTTCCGTTTCAGATGTTAGATTAGAGTTTTCAGAAATTCCTGATAGTGTTCGGTTTGCATATTTATGTGTCTTCAATTCTGGTGATTGGAAGGCGATTCATTGGTCAGAAATAGTTGATAATTCTGTGCTGTTTTCCGATATGGGAGTCGATATTGCATATTTACCGATGTTCTATATTGATGAGGAATTGATTCAAGCGGATAATCCATTTATTCTTCAGAATAATGGGGCTTTAACTGAATTGACATTAGATAAGAATTCTATCCACGATATAAGTTTAGTATCAACTACTCAAAAAACAATTGCACAAGCAACTGAAGGGAAAATTATCACTTTTTTGAAAGAAGAAAAAGAGTATGAATTCTTTTATTGGAATGATGAGTGGATCTCTCTAGGTTCGAAAATTGCATCCAAACAACCAATGCTCTTTGAGAATGTTCCCATTGGTTGTTTATATTGGCTTGTTGAAAAAGACTCTAGAAAAGAAGAACGAATTTTCACAATCGAAAATGGGAAACAGATTTGGTGGTAATCAATAGAAATCCAGTTTAGTTCAATTTGAAAATAATCACCCCAAAAACAAAAATAGAGTTTGAAGAATATTACAATCTTCGATGGAGGATTTTACGCAAGCCTTGGAATCAACCGCGTGGAAGTGAAATAGACGATAATGAATCTGTCTGTTTGCATAGAATGATTGTTGATGATTCTGGGAAAGTGATTGCCGTAGGGAGATTGCATTTTGTTGAGGATTCAATTGCACAAATCCGCTGGATGGCAGTAGATGAGAAATTCCAAAAAAATGGATATGGTTCTAAGTTACTCAAAGAACTCGAAAAATTAGCCAAAGAGAATGGAGCTAAAAATATAATCCTCCAAGCCCGAGAAATAGCATTAGACTTTTATTATCGTCATGGGTATACTATAAATGAGAAAACTCACCTGCTATTTGATTCTATTCAACATTACAAACTTCAGAAGACAATTAATAAATAATAAACAATAATTGCTAAATAGCAAATATAATTCTTGTATCTAAATAACTTCAGTATTAATTTAAGTGCAATGAAGAAACTACAAATATCTACTTTTTCAAACTGTTGTTGTTGCCAGCAATGTGGGAGATCTATGCAAGAGTAGGTATTTTGTTAAAAACTTTTAATAACCCTTCATCGTGTATAGATAGAAGGGTTTTTTGTTTTATAAAGGAAAGGGTAAACAATGAAGAATAATAAAGACAGTAAATTTCAATTAAATTGGTTAAAATATCCAGAGTATGTGAATGTATATACAATAAGAGTTGTAGCGACTTTAGTTAGCATTTTATCAATTGTATATCTATTCACAGAAAATTCGATTGTTTTGGTGTTTATAAGTTATGGATTTTGGGCTAGAGTAATTGCTGGTCAAATTTTCAGTCCTTTAACATTATTATCATCAAAAGTAATTATACCAATTTTGGGTAATCCCAAATCGATGGAAAATAGCCGGCCGAAGAGATTTGCACAGACTATTGGTGGTATATTATCAACTATTTCACTTGTTTTAGCAATATCTGGATTAATAGAAGTTTCTAAGATAATCATATTAGTTTTGTTATTATTTGCAAGTCTGGAATCAATATTTGGATTTTGTGCTGGTTGCTGGATATATAAACATTTGCAACAATTTAATGTAATCTCAAAAGAAATTTGTTATGAATGCAAAGATTATGATAATAGAACTAAATTGAGATAAAATTCAGTTGTTTGTGTGTAAATAAAGTATTAGTTTTAGTTAAATAATTAATTAATAATAAAACAAAATCAAATATGAAATATTATCAAATACAAACAAATGTAGCTGACAATTTGCTTAGCTCGTATTCAACCGATACAGAGCCGTTTATATCAGATCAACATATCAGTTTTCCAAAGCGAGAGCCTTGTTTTACGGAACTGGAATATATGAAAGAACTTCTATTCCCAAATTATTGGAACTGTGGATTTCTAAGTGTTCCTAATAATAAATCACAACTTGAAAGTAAATTAAATGATTTTGGGCTTTCACTATATTTGGGACTAAATCCGTATATCGCCGACAAAGATAAAGTGGCTTTAATTGTCAGAGAGGTTATTGATAAATTACCTGAAATTCGTGATAAAATGAAGAAGGATATTCAAGCGGCATATAGCGGAGACCCATCTGCAACGAGCTATACTGAAATAATTCGCTCTTATCCGGCAACTTGTGCAGTAATGGTGCAACGGATTACTAATCAAATTTACAAAAAAGGTGCATCTTCTTATGCAAGAGAATTGAACGAACATATTCATAAAATGACAGGAATCGACATTCATGCTGGAGCTGAAATAGGTGAGTATTTTTTTATTGATCACGGAACTGGTGTTGTTATTGGTGAATCTTGCATAATTGGAGATCATGTCAGGATTTATCAAGGAGTAACATTGGGTGCTTTACATTTTGAAAAAGATGAGAATGAAAATGAAATCCTAAAAAAAGGGTATAAGCGACATCCAAATATTGGCAACCATGTAGTCATTGGTGCAGGTTCAAAAATTTTAGGTCCGGTGAATATTGGGAATAATGTAAATATAGGCGCAAATTCTTGGATTGAAGAAGATATTCCTGACCATACAGTTGTATTTATTTCGGAACATCCAAAGTTAATTAAAAAGAAACGGAAAAATTAATGGCAAAATATAACAATATTTTAGAATTGATTGGAAATACACCAATCGTCAGATTCAACGAAATTGTGGAGAATCCTTCAATAAATGTCTGGGGAAAACTTGAAACATTTAATCCAATGAGTAGTGTTAAAGATCGAATTGGATTGAGCATGATTCTCGATGCTGAAGAACGAGGATTATTGAAACCAGGAGATACAATACTCGAGCCAACTTCGGGGAATACAGGAATTGCTTTGGCATATATTTCTGCTCAAAGGGGATATAAACTGATATTAACGATGCCAGAAACGGTTTCGCAAGAAAGAGTTGCTATTCTAAAAGCTTTTGGTGCTGAGATTATCTTGATTAAACCTGAAGCTGGTCCAGGAATGACAGGCTCAATCGCAAAAGCCATTGAGTTACAGAAAAAATTTGGATATTTTATGCCGATGCAGTTTAAGAATTTAGCTAATCCAGAAATTCACAGAAAAACTACAGGTCCGGAAATTATTGATGAGTTCAAAGAAACAGGATTAGACTATTTTGTAGCCGGAATTGGAACAGGTGGAACAATTACAGGTGCAGGAAAAATTTTACGCGAGTATTTTCCAAAGATTCAAATTATAGCAGTAGAACCAAAAAAATCGCCATTGCTATCTGGCGGTTCTCCCGGTAAACATATCATACAAGGAATTGGTGCAGGATTTATACCAGAAATATTGGATACAACTATTTATGATAAAATCATTCAAGTTACTGATGAAGATGCGAAATTTATGACCCAGAAAATTGCTAAAGAGGAAGGAATTCTAGCAGGCATATCAACAGGTGCTGCCGTTTGGTCCGCTATTCAGGTTTCAAAAAGAATGAAAGAAAACGAGAATCTACTTGTAATTTGTCCGGATACCGGAGAGCGGTACTTGAGTACGGCATTGTTTGAATGAGTTGGTGATAATTTGATATTAAACAAAAGGAAAAGAAATCACTATTATTTTTCAGCACTCAGCAAATAAACAGTCCCCAAAACCAAAATCTCTCTTAATAACGGAATACTGCCAAATGGAGATATTCGAGTTTTCCATCCATATCGAATTTCGTGAGATGGTCTAGTAAAATAGAATTTGTTTTGTTCAATAACAAAGTTAGATTGCTTTATTAGTTTTTCAAAATTAGAGATAGTCATTCGACAATCTCGAATGTATTTTATATTTTCAATCGCAGTTTCGTTTTCTTTTACAAGTCTAAGTAATGGTTGTAGGAGAATAGATGGTGCCCAACTCAAAAAAGGGATTTTACTTAATTTAGATTTCAAAAAAGTTTGTTGATGCAAACCAAATGGTGAGTAAAATGGAGGATAAGTAATCAATATTTTTGTTTCTGAATGTGCAAACTTTGATAGCGAATCCAAAAACATTTGTTTATTTTCAAGTGGAATATGTTCAATAACATCTCGAAGAATGATTAAATCAAACTCATTCCCGATATTTTCCACTGCATTAGATTTAGTAATATCTTGAACTAGAAAATTCACATTCGATATTTTCGACCAATCAAAAGATTTAATTTCTATGCCTGAGCAACTGTTTGCAGAATCAGTAAATGCAGAAGTAAAACCACCATCTCCACAACCTATATCTAAAATTTTCTTTCTTGTAACCGAGAAATCCCATTCTTCTAATAAAGGGATATAATAATCTTTTGCCAATCTGAGTTGATACTCTCGATAATAATCACTCCAGTTTTGAAAGTCATTTTGAGATAAGTGTTTCAATAATAATCCTATTTTAAGTGTTGGTAATCTTGTAATACTTGTTCTTGTATTCGAAATATTTATAAAATTTAGGTAGTTGAGAAGTTAAATAAAAGAGAATTATCTTTCAAACTGGATACTAAAGATTGGGAAGAAAAGAATGAATTATCTAAATTTCGGTACGATAATTATGAGTAAATTCCAGTGATAAAATCAAATAACATTCTAAATTTGGCAAGAAAATCCTTTTATGGATTACAAAATGATACAATTGCATTACCTAGTTAAGTGAGTTCATGACTATCAATACGAAAATAGATAAAATTCAAACTGTTAGTTTTCATACACTTGGGTGTAAGTTGAATCAAGCTGAAACCAATTCTCTAAGAACGAGATTTGAAGAATATGGTTACACAATTGTTCCATTTAGAAATCCAGCAGATTTAACAATAATTAATACTTGTACAGTTACTAATTCAGCAGACAGTAAAAGTAGGCAAGCAATCCGAACTGCTGTTAAATCTTCACCAAACTGTCGTGTGATAGTTGTTGGCTGTTATTCTCAAGTTAGTCCTGAGGAATTGAAAAGTATCAAAGGAATTGATTTGATTCTTGGTACACACGAGAAATATCAAATCTTTGATTATCTTAATAAAATAGAGAGTAGTAAGTTAGAAAATCCATTAGTTTATGTCAATGACTCGGGAGAAATAACTGCTTACAAAGAATCTCCATTTATCTCATCTACAGGTCGAACTCGTGCCTTCTTGAAAGTCCAAGAGGGTTGTGATTATTTTTGCACATATTGTATTATACCATTTGCAAGAGGTAGAGCTAGAAGTAGAAAACTCTATGATTGCATTGAAGAAGCTCAAAAATTGGTTGATTTAGGTTTTAAAGAAATTATTCTTACTGGAATTAATATCGGAACTTGGAATGCAGAATCACTTAAACTGTGTGATTTATTGGACAAACTAAGTCAAATAAGTGGATTACATAGAATTCGTATCAGTTCAATAGAACCTAATACAATAACAGATAACTTACTTCAATTAGTCAAGGAGCGAGATAATATTTGCAACCATCTTCATATTCCATTACAAAGTGGATCCAATACTGTTTTAGAACGAATGGGACGAAAATATTTTATAAGTGATTTTATCTCACTTCAAGATAGAATACAAAAGATAGTCCCAAACATTAGTTGTGGAACAGATATTATTACTGGTTTTCCAGGAGAGACAGAAGAAGAATTTCAAGAAACTGTGGATTTTATTTCAAATTCACAATTTTCATATTTGCATATTTTTAGATATTCTGAGAGAGATGGAACAGTTGCCTCAAAACTGAAAAATAAAATTGATCAACAATTGAAAAAAGAGCGTAGTGTAATTTTGCACCAAATCGGTAATAACAAGAAAAAACAATATGTTGAAAAGTTTATTAACACTGCTCAAACTGTTTTGTTTGAAACAAGTAAAGATGGATTTTCTTCAGGGATGACATCAAACTATATTCGTGTGCGAGTAACTTCATCAAAAAATTTGAATAACAAAATCTATCAAGTAAAATTGTTAGATAATACTGAGTCTTTCGTAATAGGAGAAATTATTTCAAAATGACTGAAAATTTAACTCAAAAAAGTACTAAACGAATCGTAATTTTTGCATCCGGTGGAGGTTCAAATTTTAGGGCTATCCACTCTAAAATTGAAGATAGTATAATTTCTGCTGAAATTGTACTAGTTGTTAGCAACAACCCAACTTGTGGGGCAATTGAGTATGCAAAAAATAATGGGATATCAACAATTATTATCAATTCAAAGGGATATCCTGATAAATTTGGTTATCTTGATGCAATGCGATCGAGTATACGAGCTTCAACAGCCGACTTGGTAGTTTTAGCTGGATTTATGAAATTGATTCCGAAAGAAATTGTTAAAGAGTATACAAATAAGATTATTAATATCCATCCTGCACTTTTACCTGCTTTTGGTGGGAAAGGATTATTCGGAATGAATGTTCACAAAGCAGTAATTGAATCTGGAGCAAAATATTCCGGACCAACTGTTCATTTTGTGAATGAGGAGTATGATAAGGGTTCAATAATTGCACAGAGAATAGTAAGTGTGTTTCCGGATGACTCTCCGGAAGATTTAGCTAAACGAGTTCTTATCGAAGAACATAAAATATATCCTGAAGTAGTCAAAGCAATTTGCGAGAATAGGATTAAGATAAGCAAAAATAAAACATCTTGGATTGAGGAATAAATAAGTGATTAAAAGAGCTTTGTTAAGTGTTTGGTTTAAAGATGGAATTGTTGAATTAGGACAGTTTTTGTCTAGCAGTGGAGTTGAGTTAATCTCCACAGGTGGAACACAAAAAGCGTTGGAAAATGCAGGTTTGAAAGTTACACCTGTATCTGACATCACTGGCACGGGTTCAGTAATGGATGGTCGTGTAAAAACACTTGATCCAAAAATATTTGGTGGAATTCTTGCTGATAGAGAAAATGAAACTCATATTACGGATTTGCAAAATATTGGCGGAAGTAAAATTGACTTAATAGTTGTCAACTTCTATCCATTTGTTCAAGAAGCAGTCGAAAAAGGTTTGGATTTTAGAAAAGCTATAGAATTTATTGATATAGGTGGACCTTCAATGATACGAGCAGCAGCAAAGAATTATCATTCTGTTGTGCCATTATGTGATCCAAAATTGTATAACGATTTTAAGCAACAGTTTACAGAAAACGATGGCCAGATTCCTATTGAAATAAGAAAGAAATATGCAACTAAAGTCTTTTCGATGACTTCGCAATATGAGTCATCTATTTTTGATTATTTTGCAAAAGATGATCAAGAATTACCACAGACAGTCAGTATAAATTTATACAAATCTGATGAACTCAGATATGGTGAAAATCCACATCAGAAATCTGCTTTTTATCTTCCAGCTGGTAAAGAAATACCTTGGGAGCAACATCAAGGGAAAGCACTATCGTTTAACAATTATGCTGACATGGAATCAGCAATTGCAATTGCTTTACAATTTAATGAACCTGCTTGTAGTATCATCAAACATTCTAATCCTTGCGGGTTTGGGATTGGGAAATCACTGAAAGAAGCGTATCTTCGTGCAGTTACAACGGATCCTTTAAGTTATTTCGGTGGGATAGTAGGATTCAATTTAGAAGTGGATGAGGATACAGCAATTGAATTAGTCAAACCATTTTTGGAGTGTGTTATTGCACCTTCTTTTTCGGACGAAGCCAAAAAGATTTTAAAAAAGAAAAAGAATTTGAGAATTATCACCATTACACCAAATTATCAATTAGATGAATATAGAATAAAATCTGTTGCTGGTGGATTTTTGTATCAACAGCAAGATTTAGATCAAGGGGAATTAAATAATCTCAAAGTTGTAACCAATCGTAAACCAACAAGTTCAGAATTTAACGCAATGAAGTTAGGGTGGATTTTGGTAAGATTTGTAAAATCCAATGCAATTGTATTTGCAAATGAACATCAATTACTCGGGGTAGGAGCAGGACAAATGTCCAGAGTTGACTCCGTGAAAATCGCAATTAGAAAAGCAAAAGAAGCTGGGTTAAGTTTAGAGAATGCAGTTATAGCATCTGATGCATTTTTCCCGTTTCCAGATAGTTTGGAATTAGCAAGCGAAGAGGGAATTAGTGCAGTCATTCAACCAGGTGGTTCTATCAAAGATGACACAGTAATTAAGAGGGCGGATGAATTAGATTTATCCATGTGTTTAACAAAAATCAGACATTTTTATCATTAAGGAAAATTATGGCAAATATATCTTCAATATCAAAATTAGTCAGTAGCGATATCGCAATAGACCTTGGAACAGCTAACACTTTGATTTGGGCAAAGGATAGGGGAATTGTAATTGATGAACCATCAATTGTTGCAAAAAGTGTAATCGATGATAAAGTGTTTACAGTTGGCAACGAAGCCAATGCTATGGTCGGCAAAACTCACCACGATATTCAAACAGTTCGCCCACTTAAAGATGGAGTGATTGCAGATTTCAAGATGGCGGATGGAATGCTACACGGGTTTATTCGCAAAATGAAACTTAGCAGAATTGCTCGTCCGAGAATGGTAATTTGTATTCCATCAGGTGTTACAGATGTAGAGAGACGAGCTGTAAGAGATTCTGCTGAAAGAGCTAATGCAAGTGAAGTTCATTTGATAGAAGAACCAATGGCAGCAGCAATTGGAATTGGAATAGATATTAGTCAACCTGTTGGGAATATGATAGTTGATATAGGTGGCGGAACAACAGAAATTGCAGTAATTTCGTTAAATGGTATTGTAGTTAAAGAAGCAGTCAGAATAGCTGGTGATGAACAAGATGAAGCAATAATTGATTGGTTTAAAAATGAGCATAAATTGGAAATTGGAGATAGAACAGCAGAGAATATAAAATGTAAGGTTGGATCTGCTATTCGAGAAAAAGGAACGAAAATTGCTGTAAAAGGCCGAGATATGGTATCAGGAATACCTAAAACAATTGAAATATCTTCAGATGAAATTAGGCAAGCTCTAACTGATACAATATTCCAAATTACAACTGCTATAAAACACGCTCTAGAACGAACTCCTCCTGAATTATCTTCTGATATAATTGATTTTGGAGTTATATTAACCGGAGGTGGAGCTTTATTGAAGGGTTTAGATCAGCACATTCGAAATAAAACAGGATTACCAGTTCATGTAGCAGAAGAACCATTGCGCTCAGTTGTTCGAGGAACGGGTAAAGTGTTAGAAGATCTTAAACGATACAAGGGAATTCTGATCTAACGGAATGAAACTTTCCAGTTTCGGCTACCCAACTAAAGATAGTATCGCTCTATTTATTGCGATAGTTGTTTCGCTAATCCTATTTTTCTCAAATTCCTCTGTACGAGTTCGTGAAGTTCAAGCAGATGTTTCTGATATCATCAATATAGTGTTGAGCCCACAAAAATGGTATAAAGATATTCTCAATGTCAAAAAGCAAAATCAGATTCTAACAGAAACAGTAACTCAATTAACTTTGCTCAATCAACAACTTCTTCATTATGAATTTGAAAACAAGCAATTACGAGAAATGCTCAACTTTAGTGAAGATATTCCATTGAGTCTGAAACCTGCTAATGTTGTTAATCATCATTTTGCTTCTTCAGTTCAGTCTATTACGATTGATGTCGGTAAAAATGATCAACTTGTTCAAAATTTAGCTGTAATTGACTTGAAGGGATTGCTTGGTAAAACTATCTCAATTGGAGAAAATGCTTCTACAGTCCAATTAATATCTGATAAAAATTTCAGAGTTTCTGTACGAGTAGGGGAAAGCAGAATATTGGGAATATTTCATCCAACTCAAGGCGAGTATGGTGTAATAAGCGGAATTCCCAAAAGTGCGAATATTAGCATAGGTAGCAAAGTAGTAACTTCAGGAATTTCAGATATTTATCCATCGAATATTCCTGTTGCTGAAGTTATTGCAATCAATATTGAAGATGTTGAAGTATTTCAGAATGTAGTAGTAAAATTATCAGCAACTTTGCATAATCTAGGATATGTGTTTGTAATTCAATGAAAACAAAATTATACTTAAAGTTCTTTGGTTTGTTAATTGTAACTGCAATTTTACAAGTTATTTTTCCATCTATTTCAATAAAAAGTATTTTGCTAAAACCAGATTTATTCCTACTATTTTTGACATACATTGCACTTCGTTATGGTAGATTTAGTTCAGTATTATTTGGTTTTTGTCTAGGTTTTATTCAAGATATCACAACTCAAATTGAATTATTGGGTGCTTTCAGTTTTATCAAGTCCATTACAGGATATTTGCTGGGCTCGATTTTCGATTATGAACGAATTTGGTCTAAGCAGATCAGATGGTTAGTTATAGTTGGGATTTACTTTGTACATTTCTCAATTTATTATTTTATTCAATTAAATGGTAGTTTAACAACATTTTTGGTAGGAACAATGTTGGTTTCGATTCACGCTACAATTAATCTAGCATTTTTGTTTTTAATGAACAAATTTATTTTTAACTCCAAGCTTGTATAATGGCTCGAAGTTATATCCAAATACCTCAGCGGAGAACAACCACATTATTAGTTATTACGACCATTATTTTTATAATTATATTTTATAGGTTTTATAACATTCAGGTAAGTCAATTTGATAAAAACACCAGCAGAGCGAGAGCTAATAGTATTCGTGAAATCAATATTTCAGCACCAAGAGGAATAATTTATGATAGAAATGGTATTCCACTTGTTGATAATCGTCCTACTTTTGATTTAAAAGTTATACCAATTGATGTAACTGAAAACTTTGATTTTGGTTTACTAGCGAAATCGGTGAATATTCCAAAAAATGAATTGCAGAAAAAAATACTAACCGGTAAAAAAACAATCGCTCGTTTTCGACCACTACTTCTAAAGCGACATGTAGATTTCGAAACTATGTCAAAATTAGAAGAGAATAGAATCAATTTACCTGGATTATTATTTTCAAGATTACCCGCCAGAATTTACCCCAACGATGTGAGAATGACTCATGCTTTGGGTTATTTACGATCTGTAACAGAAGAGATTATCTCGAAATCTGACAAACATCTCAATTACCAACTTGATGATGTTTACGGTGCAGCTGGTTTAGAGAAAATTTACGAATTAAGATTGAGAGGAAGAAATGGTGTCGAGTATCATTTAGTTGATAGTTATGGGCGAGATCGAGGAATAACATCATATGATGAGAGTCAATTGGCAATTTCCGGTGATGAAATGTTTTTAACTATCGACTCACGGCTTCAGTTGTTAGCTGAAAATCTATTGAGTGGTAAAAAAGGTGCTATAATTTGTTCTAACCCGTATAATGGAGATATTCTATCATTCGTTAGTATGCCTGATTATAATTTATCATCTTTCGTTGGTCCAATTCCAATCGAACTTTGGGATGAATGGAATTCAAATCCTGAAAAACCGTTAATGAATCGAATACTAAATGGTACATATCCTCCCGGTTCCTCGTTCAAGTTATTGTCAGCAATTTATGCTTTAGAATCTAGTAGGATTTCATCAAATTGGAAAGTAAATTGTAATGGAGCATATCGTTTTGGGAATCGATATTATCATTGTTGGAATCCTGCTGGTCACGGATCAATAAATTTGAAAGAAGCTATAAAATATTCTTGTAATATCTATTTCTATCAATTGATTCAGCAAATACCGTTTGAAGATTGGGCTGCAATTGTTAAGAAGTTTGGATTTGGTGAAAAGACAAATATAGACTTACCAGCTGAAGCAGTTGGTATAGTTCCAACTAAAGAATATATGGACAAAAAATATACAAGTAGAGGTTGGGCATTTGGGAATTTATTAAGTTTTGTAATTGGGCAGGGTGATGTTTTAGTAACTCCTATTCAAATGGTGCAAATGATAAATTTAATTGCTACTAATGGGAGAACATATTCCCCACATCTAAGTAAAGATTGCCTAAAATCATCAATTACACTAGATTACAAACAATCTACTTGGAAATTTATTCAAGATGCAATGTATGATGTTGTTAACGGAGAAAAGGGAACTGGAAAAAATGCTAGAATAACAGAAAATGGCATTGTTCGTGGAAAAACTGGAACAGCTCAAAATCCTCACGGTGAAGATCATTCTTGGTTTACAGGATATGTAGAAGCTGAAAACGGTAAAATGATGAGTTTAGCAGTTCTTGTTGAAAATGGTGGAAAAGGATCTGAAGCTGCAGCACCAATTGCAAAAGAACTTTTCAAATTGTTTGCGGAAATACAAAATAATAACGAGAATAATGTTCAATAAACTATTTCACTATCAACCAAATTTCGAAATTAAGTGGCGAATAGTTTTACCTGTAATATTGCTTTGTTGTATTAGTTTACTGCTTCTTAAAAGTACTAGTCAAAATCAAGAATTTATTGGTTCTACATTGTTTAAACAGTTTGTCTGGATTGGAGTAGGTGTTCTTGTGTTTTATTTAGTACAAGTGGTTAAAACGCAAGTCTTTTATGAATACGCTTATATCCTGTTTGGGTTACTGATTATTGCTCTTCTTGTTACTTATTTTATGCCAGTAATTAGTGGAGCAAGTAGATGGATAATTCTTGGTCCAATACGCTTTCAACCATCAGAAATGGGTAAATTGATCGTAATATTTGCATTGGCAAAATTCCTTTCTGACCAGCACGAGCATATAAATCCAAAAAAAGTAATTCCAATAACTTTGGGAATTGCGGTATTACCAGCAATTATTGTATTTCGTCAGCCTGATTTAGGAACTGCAATCATTTATTTTGCAGTTGTGATTCCAATGTTGTATTGGGCAGGAATTCGACCATATCATTTGTTCATTGTGTTTGCCCCTGTTGTTAGTATATTAGCTGCGTTTAATCTACTTTCATTTTATATTTGGATGGCCATCGTAATAGTTGTTCTATTTACCAGTCAACCAAAACTCTTGATTGGAGTTGGAAATTTTTTGATAAATATCGCATTTGGAACATTATCAACTCTAATTTGGAATAAATTGTATACTCATCAACAGGAACGAATTCTCACATTTTTTGATCCTTTTAGAGACCCGCGTGGAGCAGGATACCAGATTATACAATCAATTACTGCGATTGGCTCAGGAGGAATATTTGGTAAAGGGTATGGACAAGGAACGCAAACTCATCTAAGATTTTTGCCTGTTAGAGATACAGATTTTATAATTTCAGTTGCAGGTGAAGAATTTGGATTATTTGGAATTTTATTTATACTAATTTTATTTTTCGTTTTAATATATTGTTTGATAGTTTATGCGCGTCGAGTACATAATCGTTTTGCAAGTTTATCAATAATCGGATTTACAGCAATTTTATTTGTACATACTATTGTCAATATTGGTATGGTAGTTGGATTAGTTCCAGTTACTGGATTACCTGTACCATTTATAAGCTACGGTGGCTCATTTCTGCTATCTGCGGTAGTAACAATAGCAATATCGAACAACATTATAAATTACGATATATAGGGAGTATTATTTAGAATAATTACATTTCACTATAACATTTTGTTAAGATACGATTTAAGCTGTAAATTTCTCGGCTATTTATTGAGGTAAATTTAGAAGAGATGATTATTGCAATTGATGGTCCAGCGGCTTCTGGAAAAAGTACGACTGCTAAAAGAGTAGCCGAACAGTTGGAATTTATCCATATCGATACAGGTGCAATGTATCGTGCAGTAACTCAATATTTTTTATCTCATAATATAAATTTTGATAATCAATCGGAAGTTAAGAAACATCTGCGAGATATCACTTTGAATATTGATGCAAATAAAAGAATTATTATCGATGAAGTGGATGTAACAGATGACATTAGAAAAAACATTGTAAATGATAATGTCAGTCAAGTGAGCACTATTTATGATGTTCGCAAGAAGATGGTTGACATTCAAAGAAAAATGTCTGAAAATGAAAATGTTGTAATGGAAGGCAGAGATATTGGAACAAGAGTGTTTCCTAATGCTGATTATAAATTTTTCATTATTGCAGATGCAAAAGAAAGAGGAATCCGGAGATTAAAGGAACTCGAAAATCAAGGTGAAACTGTAGATTTAGACACAGTCATTTTAGGGATAAAAGAACGGGATAAGATAGATTCTTCACGGGAATATTCTCCATTAGTAAAAGCAGAAGATGCAATAATTATTGATACAACAAATTTGTCAATCGATGAGCAAGTTAAGGAAATCATCGATATTGTAAAAAACACAAAACAAGGAGTAAAACTCGGATAATGGTAGATAAAAAAGTTAACCAGGAAGTTGAAACAAAAAAGGTAAGTAAGACTTCCGCAACCCCCTCTAAAAAGCAGGAAAAGGCTTCACTGCCAAAAGAGGAACTTAAAACTAAAAAGAAAGCCGTAGCCAAAAAAACAACAACTGCAAAGAAGAAGACCGCAACGGCTAAGAAAAAAACAACTACTAAGAAAACGACTACTGCCAAGAAAACTACAGCTAAAAAGCCTACGGCTAAAACAAAAATAGCTGAAACTGAAAAAGTAGTTGAAAAGGTAACAAAAGATGAACCTAAAACTACTGAAAAAGAAGTTGTAGAAGCAGTTGAAGGTGAGACTAAGCCTGAAGTTAAAGAAGAAATTAAAGAAACGAAGCAGGAAGTCGAAGAAGTGAAAGCAGAAGTTACACCTGAAACTTTGGACACTTCAGAGGAAACAAAAGAAGTTGAAGATGTAAAAGTAGAAGTTGTCGAAGAAAGTGAAGTAGACAATAAACCTGCACCTATAGTAATTCCAGAACCAGAACTTATTGATTATCTTGGATCTGAAGTGCTTAATATTAAAGAAATTACAGCTGAAGAACTTGATAAGTATAGCGAAGAAGATGAGATCACAATAGATCCAGAAATGGAGCAACAATATACTGATACTCTTTCAAAAGTAAAAGAACACGAGATTTGTACAGGTAGCGTTGTCAACATAACTGACAAGGATGTCTTTATAGATATTAATTTTAAGTCTGAAGGTATTGTTAGTAAATCCGAGTTTTCCGAGTTACCAGAAATTGGTGATAAAGTAGATGTCTTTGTTGTCAATTTTGAGAATAATAGAGGACAATTTATCCTGTCAAAAGAAAAAGCAGATTTCATCAAACGATGGAATGAGATCAAAATTTCTTATGAAAACGGTGAAATAATTAAAGGTGTTATTCAAAGAAGAATCAAAGGCGGAATGGTAGTAGATCTTGGGGATATTTTTGCATTCTTGCCAGGATCTCAGATTGATGTTAGACCTGTTACCGATTTTGATGAGCATGTTGGTCAAGAATATGAATTTAAAGTTGTAAAATTCAATGAACTTAGAAGAAATATAGTTTTATCAAGAAAAGCACTTCTTGAAACAGATCTCAAAGAGAAACGACAAGAAATTATTTCACAACTTGAAGTTGGAATGATATTAGAAGGTACAGTAAAGAATCTTACAGATTTTGGTGCATTTGTTGACCTTGGTGGAATTGATGGACTTCTCCACATTACAGACATTACTTGGGGTAGAATTAACCATCCATCAGAAGCAATTAACATTGAAGAAGTTGTTAAAGTTAAAGTTATTGATTTTGATATAGAAAAAACACGAGTTTCTCTCGGAATGAAACAATTAGAACCTGAACCTTGGGAAAATGCAGAAGAAAAATATCCAATTGGTCAGTCTGTTACAGGTAAAATTGTAAATATGATGAATTATGGTATTTTCATCGAATTAGAAAAAGGTATCGAAGGATTAATTCATGTTTCAGGGATGTCCTGGACTCGACACATCAAGCACCCTAGTGAATTATTCAAATTAGGTGATTCTGTAGAAGCTAAAATCTTGGATTTAGATCTTAATGAAAGAAAAATTTCACTAGGTATTAAACAACTACAGGAAAATCCTTGGGAGAATATTGAAACTAAATATCCAATTGGCTCTATTCACAAGGGAATTGTTCGAAACCTAACACAATTTGGGGCTTTTGTGGAATTAGAAGAAGGTGTTGATGGTTTAGTCCATATTTCAGATATGTCTTGGATTTTGAATGTGTATCATCCAAAAGATGTTGTAAAACGAGGACAAGAAATTGATGTAAAAGTATTAGATGCGTCATGTGAAAATCGTCGCTTAGCTTTAGGAATTAAGCAAGTTCAAGAAGATCCATGGCCAGAATTGAAAACTATTTACACTTCAGGTAAAACTGTTTCTGGTGAGATTATTCGTGTATTAGATAAAGGCATTATATTTAAATTAGAGAATGACTTAGAAGGTATCGTACCAATGAAGAATATCGCAAAGCACGAACACAGGAAAATGAAAGATAAATTCAAGCAAGGAACTGTTCACGAAGCAGTTGTTCAGGAAATCGATCGTGAAGCTAAAAAAGTAATCTTGATGATGGATTGGGGCGAAGATGTAATGGAAGCAACACATACTGAAAAGAAAAAACAGCGAAGACAGAAGAAAGAAAAAGTAGCTACTAAACAAGCACCAACCAGTGATAAACTTGAAATTCCACAAGAGATTATAGAGAGTATTGCAAAAAGTGAAGCTGAAAGTAAATCTACTGAAGCGAGTGAATAAATAAAAATAACAACAATAAAGAATGGGGTCGGAAAGTAAAACTTTCGGTCCCATTTTGTTATCGAAAACAATAAATTATGACTGTACTCGGGATAGAAACATCATGTGACGAAACATCAGCCTCCATTATTAAAGATGGAAAATTGTTGAGTAATGTTGTTCTTACTCAAGAAATTCACAGAAAGTATGGTGGTGTTGTTCCAGAAGTAGCGTCCAGAGAGCACGAGCATCAAATAATCTCAATTGTTGATTCTGCAATGAAAAGAGCATCTATTTCAAAAACTGATTTAAATGCAGTTGCAGTTACTTATGGAGCAGGACTTTTTGGAGCATTATTAGTTGGGCTAAATGTTGCAAAAGGAATTGCTATAGGATTAGGAATTCCATTTTTGGGTGTTAATCATATGGAAGGGCATCTATTCGCAAATATGATAGATAATCCTGAGTTTGATTATCCGTTTCTTTGTTTGTTGGTTTCTGGTGGACATACACAAATTTGGAAAGTCGAAAAATTTGGAGATTATCAACTAGTTGGCCAAACTCGAGATGATGCTGCTGGTGAAGCTTTTGACAAAGGTGCAAGAATTCTTGGACTCAATTATCCAGGAGGTCCAGAAATTGAAAAAAATGCTCAAAATGGAGATACAAAAGCATTTCATTTTACTATTCCAAAGGTAAAAGCTTCTGAGTTTGATTTTTCGTTTAGCGGGCTTAAAACTGCTTTACTTTATACTGTAAGAAAAATATCCGATAATGAATTGAAAGATCATGTTCCAAATTTATGTGCGAGCTTTCAAGAAGTAATTATTGATACTCTCTTGGATAAATTAGAAAAATCTATAGACCATACTGGATTATCAAAAATAGCTGTTGCTGGAGGTGTAGCTGCTAATCAAAGATTTAGACAAAAAGCACAAAATTTGGAACAAAAGCTGGGTGTAAACATATATTTTCCTGATTTGAAATATTGTACAGACAACGCTGCCATGATTGCCATGGCGGGATATGAGAGATTGAAAAACGGAGAAATGTCTTCTCTTAATTTGCGTGCTGTTCCTAATCTTATGCTAGATACTGTTTGTCATGACTAATATCATATTATTGGGATTCCCATCAATTGCAATTATTTTTGCTATTATCTTTATTGTTTTGATGATACGGTATTGGAAATCTGTAGAACAACAACTTGATTTTTGGAAAATATTACTCATTACATTAAGAAGTTTAACACTTACAGGATTAGTATTTTTGTTGCTTGATCCTTTGTTAAATTTCATATCGTCCAAACTCGAATATCCTTCTGTATCTGTATTTTACGATACATCACTTAGTATGAAACAACATCTTGATGAAAGTGAACTAAATTATTCCGATATAAAACAAAATGTAAATGAGTGGATTGATGAAAATAAACTAAATCCAAAAACATATTATTTTGGTGAGAAGTTTAGAAAAATATCAACTGTTTCGGAAATTTCTTTAGATGATCAATTCACTGATTTCACAGAATTACCAAATATCATCTCTTTAAATAATTCCAAAATTAATTTTCTATTTTCTGATGGCATATTTACTGCAGGTGCAGATTTGAACTCTATTAGTTTCGACAAACAATTATCAGTTTATTCATTCGGTTTTGGGAGTTTGAATGCTGAAAATGACATCAGAATTGCGAATGTTGAGTATCCTCGTTCAATTATCGTAGGTGATTCTGTTGCACTGGATATCTCGATAGAAGCTTCTATCGAAAATGATTTATTAGTTCAAGTGATGCTAATAAATAATGATGATAAAATTATCCACTCTATAAAGAAAAATATTAATAAAGGCAGTAGCTTTGTTGATGTATCAATGAATTTGAACTCGGATGATTTAACAGAGCAAATGATGATAAAAATTGTATCGGATTTGCAAGAAATTGAAAAGGAAAACAATAAATGGTCTTTCAATCTTAACCTTGTTTCCAAAAAACAGTCTGTTTTATTAATTTCTGGAGCATTATCTTCTAATACTGGTTTCATTAAAGCAGTATTGCAAAATCTTCCGCAGGTTGAAGTTACTCACATTTATCGAAAAAATATAGGTAATTGGAATAAGGACTTAAACAGTAAATTTAACCAGAATCACGAAATTATAATCCTTGACGATTTCCCAAATAATTATCTTGATAAATCTCAATTTGATAAAATATCTTCTTATGCGGAGCTCAATGGAATTTCGATATTATATTTTGAAGGACCCAACTCAAACTTGCAATCTGCTAAGTTAATTGCAGAATATTTTGGGATATCCGCTGTTCTTCAAAGAAAACCAGTATTATTGGTTTTGGAAGCAGGGAACCTTACACAGAATTTACTAACTGATTTATCGGTAGTAGAAATGTTTCCACCTCAACAAAAAATCCATTCTTGGGCACTCAAACAAAATAATGGATATTCAATTGTTAAATATTCCGATGCAAGTTTGGCTATTTATCAAAATCAGTTAAGGAACCATTCTATTACGGGTGTATTTATGCCTGAGTTGTCTAAAACGCACTTTAAACTCAGCACAACAGAACAAGAAAAATCACTATATGAGCTTTGCTATGATATTGTCTTATCCGAACTAATATCGGAGGATAAACTCATAAATATTCACACTAGCAAACCTTCGTATTGTTTGGGTGACCAGATTGATATAGATGTAATGTTAAATCCACATTTGTCAGATAAACCAACTGATGTTAATTTGATTGTTGCAAGTGATGGAGAAACCTCAGAAATACAAATACCGTTACATTTTAACGAAAAAAAACAATCCTATAATTGTGATTTTATCGCGGACAAATCAGGTAGTTTTGAGATTTTCACTAAAGCAAAATGGGAAAATGGCCAAACTACAAATAGCAAACCTCAAAAATTTATTGTACAAGCTATTCATACCGAGTTAAAAAATTTGATACAAAATAGAACAGGGTTACAAAGAATTGCAAGTTTAACTGGAGGAATTTACAATAATATAATTGCGTTGGATTCTCTGTTAAATCATCTTAAAATAACACCTTTGGAAAAATACAATGATTATCATTTGAGCTCAATTTCTTTTTATCGCTATTGGTGGATATTTATTGTACTATTAACTGCTGAGTGGATAATTAGAAAAAAAATAGGATTACTCTAAATGAAAAATATCACAGTTATTGGAACTGGCTATGTCGGATTAGTTGCAGGAACTTGTCTTGCAGATTTTGGGCATCAAGTTAGATGTGTTGACATTGATCAAACAAAAATTGATCTTTTGAATTCAGGAAAAATTCCTATCTACGAACCTGGATTAGAGGAACTCATTAAAAGAAATAAAGAATCTAAACGATTATCTTTTTCGACGGATATAGAAGATGCAGTAAGGAGTTCTGAAGTAGTTTTCATTGGCGTTGGTACGCCATCCGATGGCAAAGGTGAAGTTGATATGTCTTATGTGTATTCTGTAGTTGAAACTATTGCCAAAAACCATAATGGATATACGGTCGTTGTTACCAAATCTACAGTTCCACCTGGGACTGCAAAATTGATTCAAGAAAAACTAGCAAGTCTTGGTTGCTCTGATAAGAATTTTGATATTGTATCAAACCCTGAGTTTTTGCGTGAAGGATCTGCAATTGGTGATTTTATGATTCCTGATAGAATTGTTATAGGAGCAAATTCAGAGAAAGCATTTAAGGTTATGCGTGAAGTTTATAGACCTCTATTTCTAAGAGAAACTCCAATAGTTGAAACTAATCCAGAAACGGCTGAACTTATAAAGTATGCTTCCAATGGATTTTTAGCCACCAAAATTTCATTTATCAATGAAATATCATTAATATGCGATAAAATTGGAGCTGACATTTACACTGTTTCTAAGGCAATGGGACTTGATGGACGAATTAGTTCTAAATTTTTGCATGCAGGACCAGGTTATGGTGGTTCTTGTTTCCCAAAAGATACAGAAGGTTTGTACAGTATTGCCAAAAAAGTAGGTGTAAAATCTTTGATGGTAAAGGCGACAATGGAAACAAATGAACGCCAAAAAATTACAATGGTTGAAAAATTCAGAAAGCTAATGAAGAATGATATCAATGGTAAAAGAATTGCAATTCTTGGATTAACATTCAAGCCCAAAACTGACGATATTAGAGAAACACCTGCGTTAGTTATTTTAAGGGAATTGTTAAATGATGGTGCAGATATTAGTGCATTTGATCCTGAAGGAATTCCTAACATGAAGCAAGAATATCCTGAAATTGAATACAGTTTATCAATCGAAGAAACTTTAACAAATGCAGATGGTGCAATTCTAATTACAGAATGGAATGAATTGCGAACGCTAAATCCTGATCAAGTTAAGGGATGGATGAAAACTCCAGTAATGTTGGATTGCAGAAACATTTACAATCCATCTAAATGGAGAAATGCTGGTTTCGAATTCGATAATGTAGGGAAGCTAAAATGAAAATATTAGTCACAGGTGGTGCTGGATTTATTGGTGGAAATTTTGTTGTAAAACAGATTATTGAAAATAATAATTCAGTTTTGAATTATGATAAATTGACATACGCTGGAAATCTTGAGACATTGTCATCAGTTGAAAATTCAGATAATTATCGATTTATAAATGGAGATATTTGCGATAAAGAGTATTTTGGGAAAACCATCACAGATTTCAAGCCTGATGCGATTGTCCATTTTGCCGCTGAGTCGCATGTAGATCGTTCAATTGATGGACCATCTGAATTTATTCAGACAAATATTGTTGGTACTTCAGTATTACTAGAAGAATCAATGAACTACTATCGTAAACTATCTGATGATAGAAAGAAAACATTTCGGTTTTTGCATGTGTCCACCGATGAAGTTTTTGGTTCATTGGATGATAATGGATTTTTCACAGAATCTACTCCGTATGATCCTAGTTCTCCATATTCTGCATCAAAAGCGTCATCGGATCATCTGGTTAGAGCATGGCATAGAACTTATGGTTTGCCTGTGGTAATTACGAATTGCTCAAACAATTATGGACCATTTCAGTTTCCAGAAAAACTTGTACCATTGATGATATTGAATTGTCTGGATGGAAAGTCTCTACCTGTTTATGGCACTGGCTCAAATGTTCGAGATTGGCTGTTTGTTGAGGATCATTGTGATGCTATTTATTCTGTGCTGACGAATGGGAAAGTCGGAGAAACATATAATATTGGTGGAAATACAGAAAAAACCAATTTAGAAGTTGTTAAGACAATCTGTAAAATATTGGATAAAATTCAGCCATCAACCAAAATCAAATCTTATGAAGAATTGATAACATTTGTTACGGATCGTCCTGGTCACGATTTCCGTTACGCAATTGATGCTTCAAAAATACAAAGAGAACTCAATTGGGAACCTAAAGAATCATTTGAAACAGGGATTAAGAAAACTATCGAGTGGTATTTGAATAATAAAATTTGGTGGCAAAATATTCAATCGAACAAATACAAACAAGAAAGATTGGGAGTAAAGTAAATGAAGGGAATTATTTTAGCAGGTGGATCTGGAACCCGATTATATCCGCTATCATTAGTAGCCAGTAAACAATTGATGCCTGTTTATGATAAACCAATGATTTACTATCCGCTTTCCACATTAATGCTGATGGGGATTCGTGAAGTTTTGATTATTTCTACACCTGAGGATACGCCAAGATTCAAACAATTGCTTGGTGATGGAAAACGACTCGGGATGGAATTTCAATATTCGGTTCAACCTGAGCCAAAGGGTATAGCTCAAGCATTTATTATTGGAGAAGATTTTATTGGAGATGATGCAGTAACTTTAATTTTAGGTGATAATCTATTTTATGGTCACGGTTATTTGGATAAACTTAAAGCAAAGTTAGATAATTTTGATGGAGCTACAGTTTTTGGGTATTGGGTCAACGATCCAGAAAGATATGGAGTAGTTGAGTTTGACGATAATGGAAAAGTAATAAGTATAGAAGAAAAGCCAAAGCATCCAAAATCAAACTATGCTGTTCCCGGTTTGTATATTTATGACAATAATGTAATTGAAGTTGCTAAGAATATTAGTCCCTCTAATCGTGGTGAGTTAGAAATTACTGATGTCAATATAGAATATTTAGAAAACAACAAATTGAGTGTAGAGATACTCGGTCGTGGTGTGGCGTGGTTAGATACTGGGACTCACAAAAGTCTGATGGAAGCTGGTGCATTTATAGAAACAATCGAAGCTCGACAAGGACTTAAAATTGGATGTATTGAAGAAATTGCGTATTCACAGAGTTTTATTTCTAAAGATGAATTTGTTAATTTACTTGAAAATACTCCTGCGAATACTTACAAAGATTATTTGGAGAATTTATTGAGACGATGAAATTTACTCCAACTTCACTTGCGGATGTGATTCTTATCGAACCCGTTGTTTACCGAGATTCGAGAGGATACTTTATGGAAACCTATAGAGAAGATATTTTTAATAATGGTGGAATAAATGCCAACTTTGTGCAAGATAATCAAGCGAAATCTACTCGAGGAGTATTAAGAGGGCTACATTATCAGTTAGAATATCCACAGGGTAAACTTATTAGAGTATTACAAGGTGATATTTTTGATGTTGCAGTTGATATTCGGAAAAGTTCTCCAAATTTCGGAAAATGGGTTGGTGAAATTCTCTCAGCTGAGAACAAAAAACAATTATATATTCCGCCGGGTTTTGCACACGGATATTGTGTATTATCTGAGGATGCAGAAATTACATATAAGTGTACTGAAATTTATCATAAAGAAGATGATAGAGGAATAATTTGGAATGATGATGATATCAGAATTGAATGGCCGATTGAAAATCCAATATTATCTGAAAAAGATTTATATCAACCAAAATTAAGAAATGCCGAAGTTTATAAACAGGATATTGAAAAATGATAAACACTATTAAACAAAAATTTGAATCAAAAAATGCGATAATCGGAATTATCGGTTTGGGCTATGTTGGGTTGCCATTTGCAACAACATACACTCAAAAAGGATTTAGAGTTATTGGGTACGATGTTAGCAAAGAAAAAGTTGATTTGGTTAACAAAGGCGAGAATTACATTGGTGATGTTGATGATGATGTTTTGAAAAAGGCCGTTAATGATGGATTGTTTTCAGCGACAACAAATGAAAGTGAACTCAAAAATACGGATGTTATTTTTATTTGCGTACCAACGCCAATTACTAAAAACAGAGTTCCAGACACTAGATTTATGGAATCCGCATCGAAAACAGCTCTCAAAGCAATGAGTAGTGGTAAAATTATTGTATTGAGAAGCACAACATATCCAGGAACAACTGAAGAGTTGGTTTTGCCAATTTTAGAATCAACAGGATACAAGTTAGACAAAGATTTCTTCTTAGCATTTTCTCCTGAGAGAATTGATCCGGGAAACACTACTTGGACTTCAGATACAACTCCTATTGTTGTTGGTGGTGTATCTAAAAAATCTGGTGAAATGGCAGAAATTGTTCTTAAACAGGCGTTGCCAAATGTTTATAAAGTATCCAACGCGAAAGTTGCTGAAATGGAAAAACTTCTTGAAAATATTTTTAGGAGTGTAAACATTGCTCTGATTAACGAAATGGCTCAAATGTGCGATAGAATGGGTGATATTGATATTTGGGAAGTGGTTGACGCAGCTGCATCCAAACCTTTTGGATTTATGCCATTTAAACCCGGTCCTGGTATTGGTGGTCACTGTATTTTAGTCGATCCGTATTATCTTTCGTGGCGGGCAAAGGGGTTCGATTTTCATTCTCAATTCATAGAATTAGCGGCAAAAACCAACGAAGATATGCCACATTATGTCCGCGATTTGATATTGAGAGCATTATCTGAAAATGGAAAAGCAGTCAAAGAGAGCAAAATTATATTTTTGGGTGTGGCATTCAAAAAGGGTGTTGATGATATTAGAAATTCTCCAGCGATTAGAGTTATGGAACTATTATCTGAAATTGGAGATCCAAATATAGAATTTGCGGATCCGTATGTGAATGAGATACGCTTTAACGGGACGAAGTTGGTTGCACAAAATATCGATTCAACTACTATTTCGAATTATGATTGTGTTGTAATAACAACTGATCACGATGAATTTGATAGAGATATGATTGCAAAGAATGCGACTGTTATTGTTGACACACGAAATACATTGAGAAATTATAAAACAATAGGAAATTATTATATTTTAGGTGGAGGGAAGTAAAATGAAATTCAAATATATATTACTGTTCATAATTCCAGTATTTATGCTTGCACAATATCCCGGATTCAATATGGAACTAGAAATTCCGAGTGTAACTCAGGATGTGTCATTACAAGATAAATTTACACAAAGAACAAATGATGAAACGATATATCTTGATAAAACAATCAATCCGGAAACTTATATTGTTGGACCCGGTGATGAGCTGTTGTTTAATATGGTTGCTTCGGATGGTATTGTTTCCAAAACATTAACAATTTCTCCAATGGGAGAAGTGTTAATTCCCGCTGTAGGGACAATATTTGTGGACAAACTTTCTTTGAAAAATGCTATTAACAAAATTAAATCAGAGTGTTTGAAAAAATATCAGACGGCATCGGTTTATATGACACTTACAGGAATTCGTCATTTCAAAGTGTTGGTAGTTGGAACAGTAGAAAATCCTGGATTCGTAGTTGTTAATCCACTATCGAGAGTTTCTGATGTGTTGTGGCAGATTGGAGATGATTCGCTTACAGTTTCTGCAGAAGATAATTTCAGAGAACCAATTTCAAAAAGGAATATCTTATTGCATCGTAACTCAGAAACACTTAAGGTTGACCTTGTAAAATACAATATGTTTGGATTGAATGAACTAAATCCAAATTTACTTGAAGGAGATATCGTAGATGTACAATTAGTGAGTAGAAATGTTGGATTATTCGGTGGAGTTGGAATTCCTGGTAAATATGAGTTTGTTGAAAATGAATCTGTTTATGATTTAATACAGTTAGCTGGAGGTTTTACAATTAATGCTGACTCAAATAAAATTGAAATCACTCGATTTATTGATGATATTCATAAAGAAACAATCAATATTGATAAAGTTGAAGAATCTAAGCAAATTCTAATTCATTCTTCTGATCATATTATTGTCCGTATGAAGAAAGAATATAAACGACAAGATATTATCAGAATTGAGGGTGAAGTAAAATATCCAGGCGAATATAGTGTGGAAGCCCGAGTTACAACAATTAGAGAATTAATGAATAAATGTGGTGGTTATTCTAATAAAGCAGACAAGAATAAAATTATTATTAACAATAAGCAAATATCAAGTATCAGAGATCACGAATTGGATAGAATACGACTAATTCCTAATGAAAACCGAAGTGACACTGAAAAAGCTTACTTGAAAGCAAGATCAGGAATAACAAAAGGGTTAATCAGTTCGTCAAGTATTGAATACACTCAATCAATCATGAATTATGTGATAAACTCAGGTGACATTATTACCATCCCTAATATTGTAGAGTATATTGAAGTACTCGGAGCAGTTCTTTACCCTGGGAGATATCCATTTTATCAAGATAAAACTATAGAAAACTATGTGAGTATGGCAGGTGGACTTACTAACAATTCAACACGAGATAGATATATTATAAAATTCAGTTCAGGACAGAGGGTCCCCTTCTCAAACAGAGTATTGATTGAAAATGGAGATATTATATTTATTGCTGAAAAATTAGAATATAATAAGTGGACAAGATTTAAAGAAATTACAGCTGTTGTTGGACAAATTGCTACAATATATTTAGTTATACAAAGCGCGTTAGGATTATAGAGTGAAAAAAATACAACAAACTAAACAGAGATAACTATGAATAATAAACAAATGAATCAAAATAATGAAATAGATTTATATGAGATATTTCAATTGCTATGGAAAAAGAAGAAGTTCATTATTTCTTTTACTGGAATAATAACGATACTTGCGATTGTTTACAGTCTTTGGGCAACACCTTTCTATCGTTCGTATGTGTCAATATATCCGGTTTACGAAGGAGGAAACAGTAGCTCAATGGGGAACCTTAGTGGCATAGCATCAACATTCGGGATAAATATTGGAGGACAAAGTCAAACATCATTCAACATTCCTGATATTGTTAATAGCAGAATCTTAAAAAAAGCAGTTATTCAGAACAAATGGAATTCGCAGAAATTTGATTATCCTGTTAATTTGGTTAAATATTGGGAAATTGATGATACTACAGGGTTTAGTCTGCGAGTATTTATTAAAGGGCTATTTTCTTCATCTGAAAAAGATGATCCTTATCCAGCATATTTAGAATCTGCGATAGAAAATCTAGGTGGACTATTATCCGTAAGAGAAGAGGACTCTGGATTAATTGTAGTATCAATTTTGATTGAAGAACCACAATTAGCAGCTGATATTGCTAACTTTATGGCAGATTACATCAAAAAATATGTTAGTGAAGAAATGTTAGTCCAGTCTTCTGAACACCGTCAATTTATTGAAAGTCGGATGGCAAGTTCTAAGGGAGAATTATCCGAATCAGAAGTAGCATTAACTGAATTTCGCAAGAAACATCCAATGGCTTTGGATACTCCTGACTTACAACTCGACAGAGGACGGTTGATGAGAAATGTAGAAGTCAATCAGCAGGTGTATATAACACTCCGTCAGCAATATGAAATAGCTAAGATTGAAGAATTGAGATCGGCTCCTGTAATCAATATTTTAGATGCGGGTGAGTCAGCAGTAGAAAAATCGAAACCGAGGAGGATATTGATAGTGATCTCAGTATTAATATTGAGTTTAATTCTATCATTTATTTATGTTTACACTATAAGAATTAGAGAAAAACTAGTAAAAACTAATAAATAATTTGGCTATCCAAACACTAATTGGTATTACTAATATTTTAGCAATATCTCTGTTGCTTTATGTTGTTGTATGGAGTAAAAATAGAACACTGTCAACGATATTTATTTGTGGTTTATTGATTCGTATTGCAATTTCTGTCTTACAAGAAAAATACCATCTTTTTCCATATGATTGGGATGAAGCAACTTTTTATTCAGCTGCTCAAAAAGTGTACGATTATTTTACTGGAATACGAGTAGAATATCCGTTCGATAGAATTTATTCCGTTTCATCTTATGGTAGTTTACTTGGTAGTATTTTTTATTTTTTTGGTAGTTCGTCAATTATTGCGAGATTATTGAATGCACTTTTTGGTAGTATCATAATACTAACAACTTACAGATTATCTATGATTGTTGGCTTGGAAAACAGGCGAGCATTATTTGTTAGTGCAATTATTGCTTTCACGCCATCATACATTATTTACTCATCATTGATTATGCGTGATATGATTGTATGGATTTTACTGTTTATGATTGTGATAAAATGGACCAAATATATCAATGGAGAAAATACAATTGATTTTATTTTTGGAGTAATGTTTTCATTGATTTTAATACCATTCAGAAAACAATATGCACCAATTTTAGTGATTTGTGCAATGGCTGTGGTTATAGTTATATTTCTAAGAAAAAGAGTATGTTATCAAAATGTACAAATAAATCTTATCAAATACACATTTATACTCTCTATCATTTTAATAACTGGTGTTCTATCTTTTTTGCTACTGAAATTTGAAATATCAAGTTGGGGTGATGATAGTATTATTGAGTATTTAGGGTCTCAATTAGGATGGCGAATACAAGGTGGAACTGCATATATGACTTCAGTAGAATATTCATCATTAATCGATATAATAAAATACTTACCGCTCAGATTTATACACTTTACATTTGGACCATTTTTGTGGACATCATCTTCTTATTTAGTAATATTATCAGCTATGGAAACACTTATTGGAACAGTATTTTTTATTATAATATTATTTAATACCAAAAATATATTTCAAAAAATCGACTTTAGATTCTACTCAACAATATTCATTTTAATGTTTGCGTTACTAGGTCTTTTATCCAATGCTATAATTGATTCAAACTATGGGACTGCGATGAGACA